>CEVF01044470.1_pt1 | contig 53333 bp, 46 predicted proteins | sample 356441 | NCBI WGS metagenome assembly CEVF01 (sample SAMEA2622765, study PRJEB7988) | marine metagenome | biome: marine biome (ENVO:00000447); feature: surface water layer (ENVO:00002042); material: "saline water (ENVO:00002010), including plankton (ENVO:xxxxxxxx)" | depth 5 m | reverse complement strand
CCCTTGTTCAAAAACGGCGAGAACATTGGCCAAATCGACATTGACTCGAACACGCCCGACCCCTTTACAGAGGCAGATGAGCGTTTTTTGGAATTTGTGAACCAAAAAGTGGCCGAGATTCTTTAAAACTTCGTTGTTTTTGTTGATAAACTACTCTGTTTCATCACCCCAAAAAAAGTAAATTTGGTGCTTTATTTTTCACTAGCACCTTTTTCATGAGCACTACTAAAAAAGCCACCTCGGCACTTATCTCCGTATTTCATAAAGACGGCCTGGAGCCAATTGTCAAAAAACTCGACGAACTTGGTGTAACCCTTTATTCTACGGGTGGCACCGAGAAATTCATCAAAGACCTCGGCATCGAGGTGATCGCCGTGGAAGATGTCACTAGCTACCCTTCAATCTTGGGCGGGCGTGTCAAGACCCTGCACCCAAAAGTTTTCGGGGGCATATTGAATCGCCAAGACCATGAGGGCGATGTGGCCCAGATGGAAGAATTCCACATCCCACAACTTGACATTGTCATCGTGGACCTCTATCCCTTCGAAAAAACCGTGGCAAGCGGGGCCTCTGAGCAAGAGATTATTGAAAAAATCGACATTGGCGGCATCTCGCTTATACGTGCCGCTGCAAAAAATTACAAGGATGTTCTCTGCGTTTCCTCCATGGAGGATTATACGGAGTTTCTTCACATTATTTCCGAAGGAAACGGCAGCACCACCCTTGAACAGCGCAAACGTTTTGCCACCAAGGCCTTTAACATCTCTTCGCACTACGACTCGGCCATCTTCAACCACTTCAACAAAGACCACGAAATGGCCGTATTGAAAATTAGTGAAACAAAGGGGAAAGTGCTCAGGTACGGCGAAAATCCGCACCAAAAAGGTTTTTTCTTCGGAGATTTCGATGCCATGTTCGACAAACTTCATGGCAAAGAACTATCGTACAACAATCTCTTGGATGTTGATGCCGCCGTTAATTTGATGGAAGAATTCAAGAACGACGACCCCACTTTTGCCATTCTAAAGCACAACAATGCCTGTGGCCTCGCCACAAGGTCAACCATAAAACAAGCATATGTGGATGCCCTGGCGGGCGACCCCGTTTCTGCTTTTGGGGGCATTTTGATCAGCAACACGAAAATTGATTCGGCCACCGCAGAAGAAATACACAAACTGTTCTGTGAAGTAGTCATTGCGCCAAGCTATAGCGAGGAAGAATTGGGCATATTGAAAGGAAAAAAGAACCGTATCATTTTGGTGCAGAAAGAGGTTTCACTGCCCCCGACATTGGTCAGGACCTGCCTAAACGGGGTTTTGGTACAAGACAAGGACCATAAGACCGATTCGCTAAACGATTTGCAAAATGTGACCGACAAAACCCCGAGTGCCCAAGAGTTGGACGACCTCATATTTGCCTCTAAATTGTGCAAACATACCAAGAGCAACACCATTGTCTTGGCCAAGAACAAACAATTGTGTGCCAGCGGCACGGGCCAGACCTCAAGGGTCGATGCCCTCAACCAAGCCATCCACAAGGCGAGATCCTTTGATTTTGACCTGGAAGGTGCAGTGATGGCGAGCGATGCATTTTTTCCGTTTCCAGACTGTGTCGAGATAGCCCATAAGGCCGGCATTACAGCCGTAATACAGCCCGGAGGCTCCATCAAAGACCAGTTGAGCATCGATTATTGCAACGAAAACGGCATGGCCATGGTGATGACGGGAACACGTCATTTTAAGCATTAATTTTGCTACATTTGCCGATAAACCTGATTAACGCTTATGGGATTCTTTGATTTTATGACCGAGGAAATTGCCATCGACCTCGGTACCGCCAATACACTCATCATCCATATGGACAAAGTGGTGGTAGACAGCCCTTCGATAGTGGCACGTGACCGCATATCGGGCAAAATCATTGCTGTTGGCCGAGAAGCGAGCATGATGCAGGGCAAGACCCATGAGAACATCAAGACCATACGCCCATTGAAAGACGGTGTGATTGCCGACTTTGATGCTTCGGAAAAGATGATCAACATGTTCATCAAAAACATTCCGGCATTGAAGAAAAAATGGTTTCCACCGGCCTTGCGCATGGTCATCTGTATTCCTTCGGGCATTACCGAGGTAGAAATGCGGGCCGTTCGCGAATCGGCAGAGCGGGTAAACGGAAAAGAGGTCTATTTGATCCATGAGCCCATGGCGGCCGCCATCGGTATTGGCCTGGACATTATGCAGCCCAAAGGCAACATGATCGTCGATATCGGAGGGGGCACCACAGAAATCGCTGTAATTGCCCTGGGTGGAATCGTCTGTGACAAGTCGGTGAAAATCGCGGGTGATGTTTTTACCAACGACATCATTTATTACATGCGCACCCAACACAACCTCTACGTGGGTGAGAGCACTGCCGAGGCCATCAAAATAGAAATCGGTTCGGCCATCGAAGATCTAAAATCGCCCCCCGAAGACAAACAGATCCAAGGTCGCGACCTTCTGACGGGCAAACCAAAACAAGTCTCCATATCATACCGAGAAATAGCCAAGGCATTGGACAAGAGCATCCTTCGGGTTGAAGATGCGGTGATGGAAACATTATCACAAACACCACCGGAACTGGCAGCAGACATTTATAATACGGGCATCTATCTTGCCGGGGGTGGATCCATGTTACGTGGATTGGACCGTAGGCTTTCGCAAAAAACCGACCTACCGGTGTATATTGCCGAAGATCCGCTGCGTGCTGTGGTCAGGGGCACCGGCATTGCCCTGAAGAACCTAGAGCGCTACAAGAGTATTTTGATCAAATAGCATACCTGTGCCTAATCAGGCATTCAGTTCTGAACTTGGGGCGATAAAACAGTATTGAATGCAGCAGATAATCAATTTTATACTTCGGTACAAAAATTCATTTTTATATGTCTTTTTGGGATTGATATCCATGGTGCTTACCATACGGTCGCATTCATACCACCAGTCAAAATTTTTTAACTCCTCAAAATGGCTGACCGCCAACATCTATGAAATCTCGAGCAATATTTCGGCATATTTCGATTTAAAGGAGGAAAACGAAAAACTATCCAAAGAAAACCAAGAACTCAGAATACTCTTGTTCAACCGCGACAGCCAATTGGTGAAACCCCTAGATACCGCTAGAGCAAAGTTCAATGTTATACCGGGTAAAGTGGTCAAGAACAGCTATGCCAACCTGCGAAACTACATTACCATCAATGTGGGCCGCAAACAAGGCGTTCGACAGGATATGGGGGTCATCACCCCGCAGGGAATTCTTGGTATCGTCGAGAACACTTCGAACAATTATTCGACGGTGCAGAGCATTCTCAACACCAAATCGAACATCAATGCCAAGGTGAAGAACACCAATTATTTTGGTTCACTTGTATGGAATGGGGAACGGTACGATGAGGTACAATTGGTGGACATTCCAAGGTTGGTGCCCTTGGTAGTGGGCGATACGATCGTAACCGGTGGCATGTCGAGTATTTTTCCTGAGGGAATACCCATCGGCACCATTAAAAAATATGAGTTGAACACCGCGCAGAGCTTTTATGACATTGAGGTGTCGCTGTTCAACGACATGACCAATATCGGCCATATATATGTGATCGAAAGCTTTGACCGACCAGAGATTCTAGAACTTCAAGCAGAGACCGGCGATGAGCAATAATGTCATATTTACAAATATCGTTCGGTTTGTACTCTTGGTGCTTTCACAAGTGCTCATTTTCAACCATTTGAACTTTTTTGGTTCGATCAACCCAATGGTCTACATCATTTTTCTGTACTGGTACCCCATTCGAGAGAACAGGGCCCTATTTTTATTGGTCTGTTTTTTATTAGGGCTTACCATTGATATTTTTTCAGACACCTTGGCCCTTCATACGTTTGCCTCTTTGACCATTGCCTACGCCCGCCCTGTGATCATGCGTTTCTGCTTTGGGGTAAACTACGAATTTCAGACATTCACTTTTAAAAACACCACCCGCATACAACGAATAACGTTTTTGGCCCTTTTGGTGTTGACGCATCATTTGATTTTCTTTACGTTCGAAATTTTAAGTTTTTCACATATCCTATTACTTTTGAAAAAAGTTTTGCTCACCAGCATCTTGACCATTTTTATTTGTGTGATGCTCAGTTCGCTTTTTACAGTTCAGACTGAATAAAATGCTTATTTGAACGTTCTTTAAAGAAATAAAGGCCACAAAAATCTTTTCCCTAAAGGAATAACAATGAAGAAGTTACTGCTCTCATCCATTATTGTGATCATAGGCATTACCTATTTGGGCAGGCTTTCTTATCTGCAATTGTTCAGGTTTTCACCCAACCAAATTTTGGAAGATCCAGCGATAAAGGCCGTGTACGACTATCCTGAAAGAGGTTATATCTACGATAGAAACGGTAAGCTTCTTGTCGGAAACCAGCCAGCCTATGACGTTATGGTGATACCGAGGGAGGTTAAACCACTCGACACCCTTGAATTCTGTGGGCTATTGGGTATTGACAAACAGAAATTCATCGAGAGAATGAACAAGGCCCGACGGTATTCTCCCAGGCTTCCTTCTGTTTTGGTGCCCCAATTATCAAAAGAAGACTATGCCAAGCTTCAAGAAAAAATGAGGCGTTTTACGGGCTTTTATATCCAGAAACGCTCGTTGCGCTATTACGCCACCAATAGTGCGGCCAACGTGCTGGGCTATATCAGCGAGGTAAACGAGAACGACCTAAAGAGAAACCCATACTATGAAGCAGGCGAACTGATGGGCCGAACCGGTGTCGAAAAACAATACGAAAACATTCTCAGGGGGCGCAAAGGGGTAAAGTATATTCAAAAAGACCGGTTTAACCGCGATATTGGCCCTTATAAAGATGGTAAACTTGACACCCTGCCCGAACTGGGCAAAGAAATACACATTACCATTGATAAGACCCTACAGGAATATGGTGAACGCTTGATGAACGGCAAACGGGGCGGTATTGTAGCCATAGAGCCAAGCACGGGTGAAATACTGAGTCTGATATCGGGGCCCACTTATGATCCGGCCCTATTGGTGGGGCGTGAAAGATCGGCCAACTATACCAAACTACATTACGATACCATAGCAAAGCCCACATGGGACCGCTCCATATTGGCAGAACCTTCGCCAGGATCGCCCTTTAAGGCACTAAATGCCCTGGTCGGACTTCAAGAAGGGGTCATCACCCCTGATACAAAGTTTACATGCTACAACGGTTTCTACGTTGGAAACAAAAAACGGGGTTGCCATTGCGGTGGTGGTGTACGAAACCTGAATTCTGGCATATACCGCTCTTGCAATGCTTACTTTGCGGGTACCTTTAGAAAAATTTTCGGCAAATTTGAAACCACCGATGAGGGTATGGATGTTTGGGAAAAGCATATGAAAAGCTTTGGCTTGGGCAACTATCTGGGCACTGACCTGCCCACCGGCCGGCCAGGTAGAATTCCCGGTAAGGAATATTACGATAAATGGTACGGAGACAACCGATGGGCCTCGTCTACCATTATATCAAATGCCATTGGCCAGGGCGAAGTGGCCGCCACCCCATTGCAGTTGGCCAATATGACGGCAGCCATTGCAAACCGCGGCTATTACTATACTCCCCATGTCATCAAAAAAATTGGCAGCTCTGAAAATATTGACCCTAAATTCAAAGAAAAACGCTACACCTCAATCGACCGAGAGCATTTTGAACCCATTGTTGAGGGCATGACCAATGTTTATGAATATGGGACGGCCAAGTGGATTCAAATACCCGATATCACCATTGCTGGTAAAACGGGTACGGTAGAGAACTTTACACGAATCGATGGTGAAAGGGTGCAGCTTACCGACCATTCGGTTTTTGTTGCCTTTGCTCCGGTTGAAAACCCCAAGATTGCCATTGCTGTCTATATCGAAAACGGATACTACGGTGCCCGATACGCTGGGCACATAGCCTCTTTGATGATCGAAAAGTATATCAAGGGCAAAATCACAAGAAAGGATCTAGAGAAAAAAATGTTGGAAAAAACACTCGAACATGAATACGCCAAGCCCTATAGTGGTGAACCTTTCAAGATAAATGAGTATGTCTGGTAAGAGTGTACTACGAAGATTGGATTGGCTTACCGTTTTCTTTTATGTCTTGTTGGTCTTTATTGGTTGGATCAACATCTATTCTACCACCTTGGGTGAGGGCCACACATCAATCTTCGACTTCTCGACCCTGTATGGTAAGCAATTGTTCTTTATTCTCTTCGGTGTTACCGCAGCCTTTTTTGTATTCTTTATTGAGAGTGGCTTTTTTGAGCGCTTTGCCAGTATTTTCTATCTCATCTCATTGGTATTGCTAATCGGACTCTTTCTCTTTGGAAAGACCATTGCCGGCGCCACCTCATGGTACGACCTCGGCTTTTTTAACCTACAGCCCTCAGAGCTGGCAAAAGTTACCACTGCACTTGCCTTGGCCAAATACCTGAGCGATATTCAGACCGACATAAGAAATAGACGGCACCAATTGTATGCCTCGCTCATTATTTTGGTGCCGGCCTTGTTGATTTTGCCCCAACCCGACCCGGGAAGCTCACTGATTTTCTTTTCGTTGTTCTTTGTGCTGTTCAGAGAGGGGCTGCCACTCTATTACTTTTTGGTGCCCATAATATTGGTGGTCTTGTTCGCCACCACCTTGATGTTCGGCACTGTTTGGGTGGCCATAGCCTTGGTATTGTTGTTTGTGCTCTTTTTTCTGTTTAAGAAACCTACTGTCAAAGTTCGTGTGCTGCCTCTTGTGCTGGTATTCGTGACATCGGTTCTCTTTTCACTATCGGTCAATTTTGTCTTTGAAAACGTATTTGAACAACGCCACAGGGATAGGTTTGCTCTTTGGCTCAGACTTGAAAAAGACGAGGCCAAACTTGACCAAATAAGAAAAACCATAGGCTATAATACCTACCAATCGGAGAAAGCCATTGAATCGGGCGGGTTTTTTGGCAAAGGCTTTCTAGAAGGTACGCGAACCAAGGGCGATTTCGTGCCCGAACAACATACCGACTATATATTCAGCTCTGTGGGCGAAGAATGGGGCTTTCTCGGTACCGCAGCCGTGATCCTTATTTTTTCGTTCTTTTTCTTGCGCCTCATCCATTTGGCAGAACGGCAGAAGAACGCATTTGTTCGCATGTACGGCTATGGGGTCATCTCAATATTGTTCATTCACTACCTCATCAATATTGGCATGGTGATCGGTCTGTTGCCCACCATTGGCATTCCCCTGCCCTTTTTTAGTTATGGGGGATCGGGCATGGTGTTTTTTACCCTCTTGCTGTTCATCTTTTTAAAGCTTGACTCAAACCGATTGAGGGAAGGTATCTAGAATTTCCAAAGGGAGGTATCGATGCGGCTTTCTATTGCTGCTTCACGTTCTTCATCCATTTTTTCAAAGAAATCGATTCCAGTGATATTCTCAAGACTATCCAATGTGACGACAAAGTTTTTTAAGGGTGCCGTGGTTTCCTCATGGGGCAGCAAAAAGGCCAGGGCATAAACTTTATTTTCCTCCTCCCTGAAAACTACCTTGTAAAATTGGTTTGGCACATCGACGCCCTCTTCCCCTATTTCTTTTAATCCTGGCCGCAGCACTCCCCCCGCAATCACATACAGTTTGCCATATCTTTTGCACCACTGCCTGATTTGCTGCTCTAACCGGTTCCACACCCCTGCGTTGAAGTCTTTTTTTTGCGGACTGATATTGCTTGTATAAAAAGTTTCGTTATAGGCCTGCTCAGAAAAACGGCGGTCCCCTGCCGGGCATAAGTGTCCTCTGTCAAATCCCGAACCCTTGTAGTTGCGCCAGTCGGCAGATTTGGTTTTTACTTTTGGGTCTTCTATAAAATAGGGCCGTGCCCTATCATCGTATGTCAGGTGTTTTCTTGACAGTTCGTATGCCACCCATTCGGCCTGCTCATGTGGCTCACTATATGACAACAGGTAGTGTTCATGGATGACCATTTGGCCAAAAGTGCTACTTGGCAAAAATGATCTTTCGAACGGCAGGGCACTCACCTCATCTTTGTCTGATGAGTAGTGGGCAGGGGTATAGAAATTATCAAACAACCAAAATCCTACGACACAAACTATCAGTAAAAGTGTATAGACCGTTTTTCTGTTCATAAAAAAAGTTTCGCCAAAGATAGGGCCGCATTTGATTAATGGAAAACCATACAACAGGCCCCAAACAAAAAAGCCCTGGCCGCATACGGCCAGGGCTTTCGATATGCCTTGAAATATTTCTTACCCTTTTACACTAGCCAATTTTGTGTTGCTACCTCTAAAATTGTTCATTTTCAAGTCCTTCAACACATTGATGGCTTCTTCAACGTAAACGTCTTTGGCCAGTTCTTGATGCCATCGGTTTCTTTTTTCCCTCAACACTGAATCTTTGGTAAAGAGCTCTGTCTCGTACTTCAACGAATTAAAAGTCAGTTTTGAATCGTAATTTCTCAAGCTCTTGAAATACTTTGAACGCTCTTTGGCCCTCTGTTCCCTTATCTTATAGGCATCATAGTTCAATGATATTACCGTCTCATCTTGCTGTTCTTTGAGCCACTTGGCATTTTCTTCGATCAGTTTTACCTGTGGATTGTTTGCCAGACGTTTTTTGCTATTGGCCACTGCAGTTTCAAAATCAATGTATCCATCCCAAATTTCATAATCGGCAGGGGTAATCTTGTCCCATCCCAAAGGATTTTCCTGATCTTTCTCACCAAGGTCGATGTAACTGTACTTATCGGGAACAACAATGTCGCTTTTTACACCTTCCAATTGGGTCGAACCACCATTGATGCGGTAAAACTTTTGGGTAGTCAATTTAATGGCCCCCAAATCGCCATGTTCGTTGCTTCGAACGATGTTGTCCAGCGGAATTACATTTTGAACCGTACCTTTTCCGAAGGTTTGTTTGCTACCGATGACAATGGCCCTTTTATAGTCTTGCATGGCGGCAGCCAAAATTTCAGAGGCTGAAGCGGACAATTCGTTTACCAAAATCACCAATGGCCCATCCCATTGAATGCGCTCATCTTTGTCTTCGTGGACCTCTTTGCGCTGCCCCGATGACTTCACCTGTACAATTGGCCCCTGCTTGATGAACAGTCCGGCCATTTCCACTACGGTCTTCAAAGAACCTCCACCGTTATCGCGCAAATCCAGAACAAGACCTTCGATGCCCTCTTCTTTCAGGCGCTCGACCTCTTTCGCCACATCTGTTGCTGCATTTCGCTCAGAGTAATCTTCAAAGTCAACATAGAATTTCGGCAAATGGATGATCCCATATTTCATATCATCTTTGGTGACCGTGGCAGACTTTGCGAACGATTCTTCCAAAACCACCACATCCCGGGTCACCGAAACGGTTTCAATGGTTCCATCGACCCGCCTTACGGTCAAGTTCACCACTGTACCTTTTGGGCCCTTGATCAATTTTATGGCATCATCAAGTCGCATGCCCACAATATCTATGGGTTCTTCACCTTCTTGGCCTACTTTCAGAATTTCATCACCGACCTCAAGGCTTTGGGCCCTCCAAACAGGACCACCTGATATAATTTCAACAATACGGGCACCTTCAGGCTTCTTCTGCAAACGGGCCCCAATGCCCTCAAACTTGCCAGACATACTAATATCGAACTTATCTTTATCGTCGGGTGCGAAATAAAATGTATGGGGATCAAATTCCTCAACAATCGTGTTCACATATTGCACGAACCAATCTTTGCGTTCGAGGTCATCGACAAAGTCAAAGAATTCATCAAGTGTATTGCGCGTGGTCTCGCGGGCAGCTGTTTCAATCTCAGCGACGGTCATGTCTCCAACATTCTCTTTGGCCATCTTTATACTCTTTGCCTGGCCCGAAACACCTGCGATATCTGCAGCGGAGCCATCTTTGGTATAGCCGGCCCCCTGGCCTAAATCGGCGATCTTGTTGTCATAGATGCCAAGGGTGTTGTATTTTAATTGTTTTCTCCAACGTTCTTTCAGCTCTTTCTTGTTTTTGGCAAAGGGCTCTTTGCTGTAATCGATATTGATCTGTTCTTCGATTGTGTAGTCAAAAGGCTCATCCAATATCTCTTTGTAGAGTTCTTTGGCCTCATCCATACGCTTCATCAAGCGTTGGTACACCAAATTGAAGAAGGTGATGTCGGTGTTCTTTATCTGGTCGTCAATCTGATATCTGTATTGCTCAAATTCGTCGATATCGCTCTGCAAAAAGTATCGCTTGGTAGGATCAATGACATCTATAAAATCGTCAAAGACATTTGACGAAAAATTGTCGTTGATCTCTTTGGGCTCATAGTGCCCCTTTTCAAGCACATAGGTAATCAAATCGAGTAGAAGCTTGTCTTTATCATTGGTATCAAACGATTTATTGGTAAAACTGCAAGAAGCTATGGCTACCAAAATCACTAAAAAAGCCAACGTGAAGTTCTTTTTCATAAACATATTTTTAATTGGGGGGACATTTAGCCTTAATGCCCTGTTCACTCTTCATTTGTTTTTCTTCCAATTCCCTAAGATACAGAAAAAACCATGCCAGTATCTGATACGGCATTTAATTTTTTGTTAAACGGGGCATATACCATATCCTTATGAAAAACGTATTTTTGCCGCATTAAGTATGCCCGATGAAAAAACCCTTGATTCTTGTCACAAATGACGACGGTATAACAGCCCCCGGGTTGCGTGCCCTGATCTCGGTGATGAAAGAAATCGGCGAGGTGGTCGTAGTGGCCCCCGACAGTCCGCAATCGGGCATGGGCCATGCCATTACCTTAGACAACACCCTCTATTCGAAAAAAGTGGTCATCGACAAAGAGAAAGGAGCCCCGCTTGAGTACAGTTGCAGTGGCACCCCGGCTGATTGTGTAAAACTGGCTCTGCAAGAACTATTGGACCGTAGGCCCGACATTTGTGTGAGTGGCATCAACCATGGCTCCAATTCATCGATCAATGTCATTTATTCAGGTACCATGAGCGCTGCCATAGAGGCCGGTATCGAAGGGGTGCCCGCCATTGGTTTTTCGCTCTGTGATTACGGTTGGGACGCTGATTTTCAACCTTCACTTAAATTTGTAAAGAAAATTGTTGTAGAGACCTTAAAAAATGGCATCCCGAAAGGAACCGTGCTCAATGTAAACATTCCCAAAACGGATGGAACACCTCCAAAGGGTATCAAAATATGCCGTCAGGCAAGGGCCAATTGGAAGGAAAAATTCGACAAGCGCACGAGTCCAACCGGAAAAGAATATTATTGGCTGACGGGCGAGTTCGAATTATTGGACAAAGGCGAGGATACCGACGAATGGGCACTTGCCCATGGTTATGTCTCTGTGGTGCCCACACAGTTCGACCTCACCGCCCACCACGCCATACCACAATTGAACAACTGGACATTGAATGAACAAGAATAAAGAAGTTATCATCGGTTTTTTGGTCGGCATCATTGCCAACACATTCGGTACATTGTTGTATATACTGCTCTTTTCAGACATGGGCATAGTGGACACCTTAAAGACGGCAACTGCACAAGACCATTTGGGCAGCCTCTTGGCATTGGGTGCCATTTTGAACTTAGTGGCCTTCTTTGGTTTTCTTAGGATAAAAAGAGATTTAAGGGCACGCGGTGTAATGATTGCAACCCTTTTGACTGCCTTGATTATTCTGTTCTACAAAATTTTCTAGTGCATGAAGTATTACATCATAGCTGGGGAAGCTTCGGGTGATCTTCATGGATCCAACCTTATCAAGGCGCTTAAAAAGAAGGACGCCCAGGCCCAAATTCGATGTTGGGGCGGTGACCTTATGCAAGCTGCCGGTGGTGAGTTGACCAAGCATTACAAAGAAATGGCCTTTATGGGATTTTTTGAGGTCATTGCCAACATTCCAGCTATTCTGGGCAATATCAAATACTGCAAAAAAGATATTGAGGCCTTTGGCCCCAACGTCATCATTTTCGTAGATTTTTCAGGCTTTAACCTTCGCATTGCCAAATGGGCCAAGAAAAAGGGCTACAAAACAAATTACTACATATCTCCACAGATCTGGGCATCGCGTGAGGGGCGTATCAAGACCATCAAAAAGACCATCGACAAGATGTACGTCATACTTCCTTTTGAAAAGGGTTTCTATGAAAAAAAACATGGGTATCCGGTAGCGTTTGTTGGTCACCCGTTGATCGATGCCATTGAAAATTCCGACGTATTGGATGAAAGGACTTTTCGTTCCAAAAACAACCTTTCTCCGCAAAAGCCCATTATCGCGCTCTTGCCCGGAAGCCGAAGGCAAGAGGTGCAAAAAATGCTTCGGGTCATGCTGGCAGTGGTGCCCGATTTTCCGGAATATCAATTTGTAATTGCGGGGGCACCGAGTCTTGATGAAGGGTTTTACAACGATTTTATGACCGACTCAGTGACCTTTGTTTCTGGCCAGACCTATTCGCTCTTGGCGAATTCACATGCCGCCCTGGTGACCAGTGGAACCGCCACTTTAGAAACGGCTCTCTTTCAGGTGCCCCAAGTGGTCTGTTATAAAGGCAATTGGATCTCGTACCAAATCGCTAAACGCATCATCACCCTCGACTATATTTCGCTGGTAAACCTGATTATGGACAAAGAAGTGGTAAAAGAGCTCATACAAGGGCAACTTACGCCCCAAAACCTGAAAAGTGAACTTACAAAAATACTCGACGGGCCCGCACGAAACCAGATGCTTTCAGATTATGAGGCGTTGAGAAAAAAATTGGGGGGCAGGGGTGCCAGCGACAAGGCTGCCGCGTTAATTGTCGAAAATATGTAATTTTATTCACCAAGAGACCGTTATTTTCTTGGATGGCAAAAAAAATCTTCATTATTTCTTCGTTGGTACTGTTGTTCGTTGGCTGCGGGGTTGTCAAGAAAAAAACGACCTATGGCAAAAACCGAACGGTTTCCGTCGAAGCTACTGAAACCGACAGCTTGGTGTCGAACAAAACGAGCCTGCCAGAAGTGGTAGAAGATGAAAAGGCCGAACAGATCATCTCCACGGCCATGACCTTCTCAGGGGTACGCTACAAATTTGGGGGCACGTCACGCAGGGGAATGGACTGCTCTGGGCTGTTGTATGTTTCTTTTAAGGAACATGGCATCGAGTTTCCCCGCATATCGTACGAAATGGCCAACCAAGGCCGCAAAATAGGTGTCAAAAAAGTCCGAAAGGGTGATCTGCTGTTCTTTAAGACCCGAAAACGTGGCAAGCGCATCAACCATGTGGGGCTGGTGGTCGATGTCGATGGGGATGACATCAAGTTCATACACTCAACCACTTCAAGGGGTGTCATCGTATCATCCCTTCGCGAAGGCTATTGGAACCATGCCTTTGTCAAAGCTACCCGTGTATTGTAATGGGGTTGGGGCGATTGGTTTCCATTAAACTGACACTTTGCCTCATTGTAGGTATTATTGTCGGTTTTTATCTCGAGATACCCATAAGCCTTCCCTTTTTGGCTTTATTGTTTTTGCTTGTGTGGATGGCTTTTGTTTTTCGAAAAAAGTCTCGAGTAAGCATTTATATCTTCGTGGCTCTGGTCGCCGCTGCATTCGTATGCTTGGGAATTCTTACCATTCGAATGGCCCATCCAGGCAGCCAACCACAAACGTACCTGAAACATCACTTGGCATCATCGCATGCCTTTGGGGTAAAAATTACCGATGTCTTAAAGCCTACCGACTTTTCACATCGCTATTTTGTCGAGATAGCAACCGTTGACGAACAAGCTGCAAATGGCAAAATTCTGCTCAATATTAGCCGCAACCCCTCACAGAAACAATTTGGTGTTGACGACGAACTGGTAGTGTATGGAAAATTGGATTCTGTGAATCCGCCGTTGAATCCCTACCAGTTCGATTATCGCGATTACCTGAAGAAACAGGGCATACACCATCAAATTAGCGCCGATTCAGCCCAAGTTCTACCGCTCAACCATAAGAAAACAACACTTTTCGGTCGTGCCCAAGACTTACGCAAACACATCATCACCAAACTTGAACAGCACACCTTTGGCACCGAAGAACTATCGGTAATACAAGCCCTGCTGTTGGGTGAGCGAAGTGCTGTGTCACAAGAAACCTATGATGATTACAAGAACGCCGGTGCCGTTCACATTTTGGCCATTTCGGGGCTGCATGTGGGCATATTGTTATTGTTGCTACAGTTTTTGCTCAAGCCTATGGAGAGGCTTCCCAAGGGCAGGACCCTAAAATTGGTCACCATCGTTTTGCTTCTATGGTCGTTCGCTTTTGTCGCTGGGCTCTCACCATCTATCGTAAGGGCCGTTACCATGTTTTCGTTCGTGGCCTACGCACTGCACTTGAACCGCCCCACCAATACATTCAATACCTTGGTGTGGTCAATGTTCTTCATTTTGTTGTTTGAGCCGTTGTTTTTGTTTCAGGTAGGATTTCAGATGAGCTATGCCGCTGTTTTTGCCATTGTGTGGCTCTACCCCAAACTTCAAGACTTTTGGAGGCCAAAAAACGTTCTTTTAAGAAAAACATGGCAACTATTCTCTGTAGGAGTGGCCGCACAGCTGGGTGTATTGCCCTTAAGCCTATTTTACTTTCACCAATTTCCGGCCTTGTTCTTTGTATCGAACTTGGCAGTGGTTCCGTTTTTAGGCTTCACCTTGGGGTGTGGCATCTTGGTGATTGTACTTGCCCTACTCGATATGCTGCCCGCTTTCTTGGTTTCGGCCTACAATGGCATCATTCACATGATGAATGCGGTCATCGGCTTTGTGGCCGAGCAAGAAGCCTTTGTATTTAAGCAAATACCCTTCGATGCCGTGCAAATGGTAACTGCTTATCTTATTATCATTTTCTTGGTGCTTGTCTTATCAAAACCCCGGTTTAGGCATATCGCCTTTTTGGGCATTTCAATATTACTGCTTCAGGGTTGGGTTTTATATGACTCCGTTCAAGCAAAGAGCAAACAAGCGCTAGTTGTTGCCCACCAGACCAAGAACAACATTTTATTGAACCGCTCAGGTGATGCGGTGCAAGTACATACCCACGCTGTAGAAGCGGCCAAAAGAACAGTTTCAGATTATGTGGTTGGCGAGAAAATAGATTCTGTTGCCTACTTTCCTCTTCGAAACATGTACAAGATTGGCCACAAAACGTTTTATGTGATGGACAGTCTTGGACTGAAACCACCCATACAACCAGACTATCTGCTTATTACACATTCACCAAGAATGAATTTTGAACGTTTTCTTGATGGTATGGAACCCAAAAAAATCATCGCCGATGGTAGTAACTACAAAAGTTATGTTTCGCGATGGAAGAAAACCTGTCAAAAAAGAAAAATCCCCTTTCACTACACGGGTGAAAGGGGCGCTTTTATAATTGATTTGAATGCTTTGGACTAGTGGACATTGCCCATCAATCGTTTGATCAACGGAGATGCCAACAAGACTATAATGCCCGCACCCAACGAGTATTTTGCAATCAGCATGAAGCCATCGGTATAGATACTCAGCGTGTCAAAGCCTCCCACATTGGCATCGGTGCTTTCAATGGCCAACTGTTTGCCGATAAAGCCTACCACCTGAAAGGCAAAGGCCGATGACAAGAACCAAACACCCATCATAAAAGCGACTATTCGCTTGGGCGACAGATCGGTAATCTTAGATAGCCCCACCGGCGACATGAACAATTCCCCTATCGACAACAAGAAATACATCAAGAGCAGGTATGCAAAAGGCACCATGCCATTTTCATTGGCGCTGTTACCGCTGATGGCCAGCACATAAAAACTGACGCCGGCGAACACCAAGCCCAGCCCGAACTTAAATGGCGTTCTCGGATTGAGGTTTCGCTTCGAGAGCCACGTCCAGAGCAATGAAATGGGTATAGCCAACAGAATTATGAACATGGGGTTCAGCGAGTTGGTCTGGGAAGCCGACATGATACCAGCCAAATCGACATTACGGGCAGAAAAGAGGGTAATCACGCTGCCCGACAGTTCATGGAAACCCCAAAAGATGGTCATGAAAAAGGTAATGAGCACTGCCACAAAAAGTTTTTTGCGTTCTTCCAAGGTCGCCTTGAACATGATATATGCAAGGTAGAGCAAGATGGTGACCGCAATTCCCTTAAAAATGACATTGACAATATTTTGGTCTTCAAAAAAGCTTCCCTCAGACCCTAGCGGTTTGTATGCGGAAAGAAGAAATGCGATAACCGGCACAGACAAAACCGATATAATGGGCACCATGGTTCGATTGGGCACACCCAAAAACTTTTTTTCATCCGCTTTTTCAACCGGTGGCATTCCCTTATCGCCAAAAACCCCTTTTCTGATACCGCTCCAGAAGAACAACAGTCCGGTCAACATCCCGATTCCGGCCAGTCCAAAACCGTAATGCCAACCATAGCTTGCGGCCAACCAACCACAGAGCAGCGGTGATATCCACGCCCCAATATTGATGCCCATATAAAAGATGGTAAAGCCCGAATCTTTTTTGGGATCGCCATCTTTATATAAGGTTCCCACGAAGGTAGAAATATTCGGTTTGAAGAAACCATTACCGACAATAATAAAAGACAGTGCCAAGAAAAACGCGATGTTGTGTTCGATGGCCAGCACAAAATGGCCGATGGCCATTAAGATTCCTCCCAAAAAAATGGAATTTCGCATGCCCAGGATACTATCTGAAATACGCCCACCTATAACGGTCGAGGCATACACCAGCGATCCGTAGGAAGCGTAAACCGCTGCGGTTGCATAATCACGCTCGGCCAAAGCCTCGAAAATCACGTTGACCATGTATAGGGTCAACAGGGCGCGCATGCCATAGAAGCTAAAGCGCTCCCAGAGTTCTGCAAAGAATAGGTAAAACAATCCTTGGGGGTGGCCGAACAATCTCTTTTCAGCTGCTGGATTCTCGTTTATCTGTGCCATTGGTCAATTGGTTTGGTTAAAGGTTTTCTTTTACAAAATTTGTCATCATGGTATACAGGTGCAATCGGGTATTGCCCCCATAGATGCCGTGGTTACGATCTGGGTAAATGGCCCAATCGAATTGCTTGTTGGCCTGCACCAGGGCATCGATCATTCGCATGGTGTTCTGCACATGCACATTGTCATCGCCCGAACCATGCACCAATAGGTACTTCCCCCTCAACAACTCAGGATAGTTGAACGGCGATTCATTGTCATACCCTTCAGGATTTTCTTGCGGGGTGCGCATAAAACGCTCGGTGTAGATCGTATCGTAGAAACGCCAGCTGGTGACCGGTGCCACGGCTATGGCCATTTCAAAGGTGTCGTTGCCTTTGAGCAAACAGTTGGTGCTCATATGCCCCCCGAAACTCCACCCCCAAATACCGGTACGTTCTTCATCGATATAGGGGAGTTCGCTCAATTTTTTCGCCGCGGCAATCTGGTCTTCTGTCTCGTATTTCACCAAGTTGAGATAGGTGACTTTCTTAAAGTCGCGGCCCTTGAATCCGGTGCCCCGGCCATCGACACAAGCGATGATGTACCCTTCTGAGGCCAACATTTGGTGCCAGTAATCATTGGAGCCCATCCAACGGTTGGCCACTTGTTGTGATCCCGGTCCGCTATATTGGAACATGAACAGCGGATACTTTTTATTGGGATCAAAATCAACCGGCTTGATCATGTACATATTCAGGTCGTTGCCGTTGATGGAAATCGTCGAAAACTCTTTGGGAGCCACTTCATAGCCATCGAGTTTTTCTTTCAATTGTTGGTTGTCGATGATCTCTTTTAGCAGTTTGCCGTCCGATGCCCTGTGCAGTGTGTACTGCCAAGGGGTGTTGGCACTGGAGTAGGTGTTGATGAAGTAGGTATAATCGGCACTGAAGTCGGCCATATTGGTGCCTTCGCGCTCGGTCAGCCGCTTTTTCTTTTTACCAGAACTACTGATGCTGTAGACATCTCGATTTATGGAACCATTTTCTACAGATTGATAGTAAATACGGTCTTTTTTCTCATCAAAGCCATAGTACGCGGTTACCTCCCATGGGCCTTTGGTTATCTGGTTCTTCAGGTTTCCTTTCTGGTCGTAGAGGTACAAATGGTTAAAGCCATCGCGTTCACTCGTCCAAATAAAGCTATCATTTTTTAAAAAGGTAAGATTGTCATGAATATCGACATAGGCCTTGTCTTTTTCCTCCAGCAACAAAGAAACCGAACCATCGTTTGCGTTTACCCGTTGCAGTTTCAAATGGTTTTGGTGGCGGTTGATGGTCTGAACGCTCAATTGGTCAGGGTGGTTCATCCATTTTATTCTAGGAATATAATAGGGGTCGCCCAAATCAATATCTGAAATAGATCCGGCAGCCACATCGTACATATGCAACGAAACAATGGCGTTTTCTTCACCTGCCTTGGGGTATTTGAATTCATATTGAAAGGGGTATAGGTCTTGCCCATAGATGTCCATTGAGAAATGTGGCACATTCGTCTCATCAAATTTCAAGAAGGCGATCTTGCTTCCATCGGCATTCCATTCAAAGGCCTGCACGAACGAAAACTCCTCTTCGTACACCCAATCGGTAATACCATTGATGATACTGCCCTTTTTGCCATCTGTGGTAACTTGCACGGTCTCGCCACCTTCAACATCAAACAAATAGAGGTTGTTGTCATAGGCGTAGGCCACTTTAGAGCCATCGGGAGACAATTCAGGTTCTTGTATCAAATTGTCTGAAATCTTGGTCAAGGTCTTATCGGCAAGGTCGTACACATAATAGATGCCACGTCTAGATCGCCTGAAGATAGGTTCGATCTCTGTGGCCAAAATCAATTTCGATTCATCAGCACTGAACTCATAGGAAGTAAAATAGGGCACCTCATCTGAAGAGGCAACCAAGGTCTCGACCTTTTCAAGCGTTTGGTAATCATACTTATCAAGCGAACTGCCCCTTGGGTCTCTGTTGAAGCTCAACACGGTGTAGTGGTCTCCATCCTTCATTGAACGCAGCGCATCCATTCGCTCGGTACGGAAGGCACCGCCCCAGATTTCCTCCAAGGTTATCTGTTTCTTTTGTGCCGTTAAAACTGTGGTTGAAATAAAGAGTAAAACTAGCGGAAAGAAGTGTTTTCGCATAGGTACGTCATATTGGTTAAAAACCATCAAGTTTACTAATAATTTACCTAAAAATTAAATTTTTCACCCCATAAACCTTTATTGGCAACCGGGCTACACCGAGCGCCACTGCAGTGCGCCATATATGGGGTAATGATTATCTTTGAACCCTTAACCGAACACCATGCAAAAACCGGTAGAAGGGTTCTCAAAATTCACCAAGGAAGAAAAAATAAAATGGTTGGTAGACCAGTATTGTGACAACCCCAAAGAAGCCGGGGAAACCCTCAGGCGATATTGGCACCAAGACCCACACGTTCAAAAGCGGCATGACGAGTTTATCGAAAACACCCTTTCGAACTATTACCTGCCCTTCGCCATAGCCCCAAATTTTCTGATCAACGAACGGTTGTATGCCATACCCATGGCCATAGAAGAAAGTTCAGTGGTTGCCGCTGCAAGCAAGGCCGCCAAATTTTGGCTTTCAAGGGGAGGGTTCAAGGCTACGGTTATCGGCACTGAAAAAGTGGGGCAGGTACATTTTCTGTATCATGGCGACAAGAATAAACTGCATGCCTTTTTTGCGACCGTCAAGGAATCACTTATCGCAAGTGCAAAGCCCATTACAAAGAACATGGAAAAAAGGGGTGGTGGCATTAAAGAAATCGAACTTCGCGACAAAACCCACACCATTGAAGGCTACTACCAGTTGCACTGTACCTTTGAAACGCTTGATGCCATGGGGGCCAACTTTATCAATTCTTGTTTAGAGCAATTCGCGGACACCCTGAAGGATGAGGCAAAAGAACACAAACCGTTTACCGACCGAGAGAAAAACATCGAGGTCATCATGTCGATTCTGAGCAACTATGTGCCGAACTGCTTGGTGCGGGCAGAAGTGTCCTGCCCCGTGTCGGCTTTGGGCGAAGATGACATAGACCCAGAAACCTTCGCCAAAAAAATGGTACAGGCCGTTGCCATTGCAAAAAATGACCCCCATCGGGCAGTAACGCACAACAAGGGCATTATGAACGGTATCGACGCGGTTGTGGTGGCCACAGGAAACGATTTTCGGGCCATTGAAGCAGGCGTTCATGCCTATGCCTCAAAAGATGGCCACTATTCAAGTCTTACCCATGCTGAGATCGACGACGGAATTTTTAAGTTTTGGATGGAAGTACCATTGGCACTGGGCACTGTCGGCGGACTTACATCATTGCACCCATTGGTAAAACTGGCATTGGAAATTTTGCAGAAACCTACTGCCAAAGAGCTGATGCAGATTGTGGCCGTTGCCGGTCTGGCCCAAAATTTCGCCGCCCTCAGGTCACTTGTTACCACAGGTATTCAAAAGGGGCATATGAAAATGCACCTGTTGAACTTGCTCAACCAATTGGGCGCCACCGAAAAGGAAAAAGAAACACTCGTCGCCCACTTCAAGACCGCAACAGTCAGCAATGCCTCTGTAAAAGAAGCCCTTGAAAACGTTAGAAACGGGCACCATGATTGAGCTGTACAGCCATGGAAAACTACTTTTAACGGGGGAATACGCCGTGTTGGATGGGGCAAAGGCTTTGGCCGCACCCACAAAATTTGGGCAATATCTTCGCTACAAAAGAGCATCGGGGCCAAAGGTGGAATGGAAAAGTCTTGACCACCGGGGCCATGTTTGGTTCGAGGCAATTTTCGATCTGGGCAATTTTAAAATCGTTTCAAGCTCGAAAGCCGATATGGCCAAGGTCTTGCAAACCATTTTGATTGAGGCCAAAAAATTGAATATGGATTTTTTGGTGGATGGAGGATTTGAGGTTGAGACGGAACTCACCTTTCCGAACGATTGGGGGCTGGGCTCTTCTTCGACCTTGATCAACAATATTGCCACATGGGCCAAGGTTGATGCCCATCAATTGCTACAGAACACCTTTGGTGGCAGTGGGTACGATATTGCCTGCGCCAAAGCGGAAAGTGCCATTGTCTATCAATTGGTCGAGGGAAATCCCACAACCAAAGAAGTGGGGCTTGATTTTCCCTTCTCCGATATGCTGTTCTTTGTTCATCTCAACCAAAAACAGAACAGCAGGGAGGCAATCGCAAGTTATAGAACACAAAAGATTGACAAGCATACTTTGTGCAAAGAGGTTTCCCGTATTACGGAAGCTATTTTGGGCGTAGACTCCCTTCAAGATTTTGAAGGCCTTTTGGCCGAGCATGAAGCGTTGCTGTCAAAAGTATTGAAAATGCCCCCTGTCAAAACAAGACTGTTCCCCGATTATTTTGGTGAAATCAAGAGCTTGGGCGCCTGGGGCGGAGACTTTGTCTTGGCCACCGGAAATGAAAAAACCCCTGAATACTTTGTATCCAAGGGTTTTGAGACAGTTATTACCTATAAAGGGATGGTACGTTGACCATTAATAAAAAGTGGCCCTTCTATCCTCTATTTCAGCTTTCTCTTTCAAGGCCCTGTAGGCATCACCGTTTACCCTGTTAACCCTAGTGGTTCTAACTGAGTTGGCGTAGGTGGTAAAGTTATCGATGTCCGGCGCTTCTTCCCTCTTGGTGACCTTGACCATAAAAACACCGGTTTCGCCTTCCAATAAATCAGAAGTTTCGCCCTCGGCAAGGCCAAAAGCACGCCCCACAACATAAGGCTCTCTGCCGGCCCCCGGTATGGTGGGCGACTTCAACGTCAACGCAGAAGCGGTAGATAGGCTGACATTATTGTCTTGGGCCAATGCCTCCATAGACTTACCTTGGTTTTCACTGATGATTTTCGCGGCTTTTTTCTTTTTTCTGATTTTGGGCAGCACCGTGGCAGAGGCATCCTCAGGCGCCATTACCCCTTCTTTGTATTTTTTGGTCAACTGAACCACGGCATAACCCTCGGCAAGGTCGAATCTTCTGATGTCGCCCACTTCGGTATCGTCATTAAAGGTCCACTGTACAATAGCCCGTTGCGAACCGAGACCGGGCAGGTTCTCATCCATTTCCTTTATTTTGTTCACGGGCCTTACGGTCAGCTCGCTTTCTTTGGCAATTTCTGAAAACTGCTCTGGTTCTGCCTCGGTGGCGGCCATTTCAAATTTGGTGGCCTCGGTGAACAAGGTGTTTATGGTTTCTTCAGATGGTGCAATTTCACGGGCAAGCGTGGCCACTTTTACCACATCTTGTTTGTCATCAATCTTGATGATGTGGAAACCGAACTCGGTCTCGACCAATCCGATTTCCCCCACAGGATTTCCAAAACAGAAATCGTTGAACTCATCGGCCATGATGCCTTCTTGGAAATACCCTAGGTCTCCCCCTCTTTGGGCCGATGGACCATCGGAGTTTTCTCGGGCCAATGTTGTGAACACGGTTCCTTCTTTTTTGGCCTCTTCCAGCAATTCCTTGGCCCTCGCCTCGGCTTCTTCTTTTGTTCGGGTCACATTAGGGTTGGCCCTAGTAGCCCCTTCGTAAGAGATCAATATGTGGCTGGCCTTCACCGTACCGTTTGGCTTTCTGTCCATTACCTTTGAAAGCTTGAAATAATCGCCATCTCGGTAGGGCCCGTAAATCTCTCCTACTGAAAGCGCCATGATACTATCAGCGGCTACGGCGGGCAAATCTTTTTTGGCCTTATAAATGGTATCATACTTCAGGTCTGAATTCCTATCCAGAAAAGCTTCCATATCCCTAGTGTCCCTAAAACCGGGAATCGTATCGGTTGTATCGGCAGCCTCGTTGTACTCAACCCTGTTTCCTAAAAGTTCTATCAAGGCATCTTTAACGGCCTTTTCATCTTCTGCAGAGGGCTTTTCCTCAAAAAATACAAATCGGATATCTCGTGCCTTTTCTTGCTTGTAATCTTCTTTGTGCTCTTTCACATAGGCGGCAATCTCTTCTTTGGAAACTTGAATCGTGCTGTCTGGAATTGAAGAATAGGGCACCCTGACATACTGTATATCGATTTTATCATTCGACATCTTATAGTCTAGCTTGCCCTCGATCAAGGTGGCCGTGACCCCTGCCTTGATCAAATTGAAGTACAATTGCTCTTTGGCAGATTGCATAATGGCCTTTTCATCTTCAAGCCATGCCTCGTAACGCAATGGATCGTTTCTACGCCAGTCGGCAACGGTTGCCTTAAAAATCTCTGGATTGAAGATACCGTTCTCATCTTGAAAATCAGGAATCTGCGCATAACCGGAATTTCTGACGAATTCGACGATTTGATCGCTCTCCACAGAAATACCCAAATCTTCGAACTGCTGGCCCAACAATTTTTCGCGAATCTGTTGCTCGTAAACAGTGCTCACCAGTTGGGTAGATGATAAATTGGGCCCATATCTTCGTGAAGCCTGCTCTACCTCTTGTCTGAACTCATCAATTGAAATACTTTCACCGTTTACCTCGGCGACTGCCGAACCCACTTTGCCACCTGTGAAATCGCTACCGGTAAACACCCCTGAGATAACAAATGCAAAAAGGGCCATACCAATGATCAAGATAAGTACGGTGGTTCGCTTTCTAATATTTTCTAAAACTGCCATCTGCGTTCTTTTTCCTTAAAATTAAGAGCGCGAAAATAGTGTTTTCTTTCCAAAAAAGAAAGAATACCAAGCTGTCGAAACCTGTTAATTATCTGGTATGGCGTGTACGGTCACCAAATCGATTTTTGTGTTCGAGACTTCCAAAATCTTAAAACGGAACCCTTCGATGACAATCTCAGAATCTTTTTCCGGTATTTCACCGATTTGGTTCATGATCAACCCGCCCAGCGTTTCGTACTCATCGCCTTTCGGAAGATCCAGTTTGTAATGCTCGTTCACGTAATCGACCTCTAACCTGGCCGAGAATTTATAGGTGTGCTCATCTATCTGCTCTTCATGCAGATCGGTGGTATCGTGCTCATCTTCTATTTCACCAAAAAGTTCTTCAACGATATCCTCAATGGTCAAAATGCCTGATGTGCCGCCATATTCATCTAAAACGACCGCTATGCTCTTACGTTTTTTGGTCAGTACATTGAGTATGTCGTGAATAATCATGGTCTCTGGCACAAACTCGACCGGCAACAGCACACTTTTGATGGTCTTTGGTTTTTTGAAGAGTTCAAACGAGTGCACATAGCCAATGATCTCATCGATGTTTTCTTTGTAAACCAAAATTTTTGAATAGCCTGTTTCAATAAAGAGCTTGGCCAGATTCTTGGGGGTTTCGTGCAGTTCTACCGCCGTAATCTCAGTACGCGGCACCATGACCTCACGGGCCTTTACCTCTGAAAACTGGAGGGCATTTTGAAATATCTGTATCTCAGAATCGATCTCGTCGCGCTCCTCTACCGATTCCATTTGCTCGGTAATGTAATCGCCCAGCTCCATTTTGGTAAAGGCAAGCTGCACCTCGTCGCCATCAGTGTTGAAAAAATTCTTGAGAATGAAGTCAGACACCTTGATGACAAACCACGATATAAACGAAAAGAGCACATAAAAGAAATATGCAGGAAGAGCCAATATCTTTAACAGGGTGTTGGCGTAAATCTGGAACAACACCTTAGGCAAGAACTCTGCCGTAAGCAATATGATAAGGGTAGAGAGCAAGGTCTGGGTCAGAAGGCTAAAATCGGTCAACATAACATCGACGAAGCCATAGCCCGAAGGCACCAAGGTGGCAAACCAACCCATCAAAAGGTCGCCCATAAAGAACCCGTAGACCACAAGGGCTATATTGTTGCCGATCAGCATGGTGGCGATAAACTTTGAAGGTTTCTCGGTCAGCCAGGTCAGCACTTTCGCCAAAAAACCCTCTTGTTTTTTTTCGATTTCGATATGGATTTTATTGGCCGACACAAAGGCGATTTCCATACCTGAAAAAAATGCGGAAAACAATAAGGAAACAATGATTATGAGCAGAGAGGTGTCCAAGGCTATTCTTTATTTTCCCTTTTTCTTTTCTCAAACCGCTTTCGATAGTTTCGCCTGAAAAGGAACATGGCGATCGAGACTACCGCAAAAAAGATGAAGATATACGTGTCTTTGGGATTTATCGACCAAAGGGTCACTATTTTATAGATAGATATGATGGCAACTGCCAGATAAAGGTATTCGGTGTAGCGCAAGATTTTTATCATGTCATTCGTCTTTTATGGTCATCAATCCAAATGTTCTATGGGCATTGAAAAAAGTAAAGTCACGGTTGAAATCCATGCCCTCTCCTTCCATTATGGTTCTATCCTCAGGATTGGTATAGGTGAACCCGTGTTCGGTGAAAATCCAGTTTTGGCTGCGATCCCAATACAACTGCGAAGTCTCCAATTTTTTGCCGTCATGGCTTTCAATAACCACATTGCCCTGTAAATCTATCAAATTTGTGGCCGAGTACACGATACCATAATCAGCCTTAATGATGCTTTTTCTGTTTTGTTCATCGTAAAAATCAACTTGGAGCCCCTCAGGAAAAATTTGGTGACGAAACTTTAGGTTGTCATAATTCTCGTTCAACGGACTGGTCAGTACCACCACCACCCTTGACTCTGTGGAATCTTGGGTGCCCAGTTCTTTTCTTGCCTCGGTGTAGGTCAATGTGAAATTTTTGGCCACCCCTTGCGGCACCAAGTTGGTCATGGCCTCTTCGCCCACTCTTTTATAATTGTCTTTGCAAGACATAAAAAGTAATGCCACGGTAAAGACCGTGGCAAAACATACTGCACAATATTTTATTGATTGTTTCAACCTTATAGGTTTGGCACTTTTACGCTACCGCCGACCCAACAGTTGAAGCTGACGGTCTTACCTGCCATACCAGAGTTGAAAATCATCTCTTTGGTGGGTGCCTTGGCCGCATAACTTGCAGCGGCTTGGCTGGCCCGTGAGCTCAAAGAGGGATCTACCCGGGCTGCTTTTCTAGCCATATCTTCGGCTTTCCAGTAAATGGCCCGCTTTTCGAACGGTGTGCTACCACAGTCATTGGCACTGGAGGCATATAAGTTAGCGATCAACAGATAGGCCTTACCATTGGCAGGGTTGGCATCTATGGCCTTCATGGCATAGTTTCTTGCCTGCGATTTACTGCTTCTACGAACCGTGGTGGCTATCTTGTAAAGTATGTCTGATTTTTTTCTGTTGTTTGTCTCGAGATCAACAGCCTTGTTAAAGTCGGCAATGGCTCCCTTGCTATCACCTGCCTTTTGTTTTAGGGTGCCACCATATAGGTATGCGCTTGCTGAAGGTTCTAGTGCCAATTGGGCCTCGAACAATTTTTTGAACAATGGGTCATCGGTACATTCCTTGCTGAACATCCTTCCAACGGCACGTTTTACCCAATTTATATCGCCTTTTTTATCTTCAAAGCTTTTTTGGTACAAGGGTATCAGGTTATCGCAATCGGCCAAAGCACCCAATTTTGAGTCGATACTACTGGCAATTTTACCGTACGATTCTGAATTGGTATTGGCTGCCTTAAGTTGTTTTTTCTCCTTTGAAGTCAAGGTGCCAGCATCTTCTTTTGGCAATAACCTGTTGATGGTGTCGGTCAACTTTTGGTTTTCCTCCTCAATTTTTTCGGTTACATCATCGTATACGTCGAAAACCTCTTGCAGATCTTTTTTACCGGCATTGTGAAGATCGACCAAGGTCGAAAAGTAAAGATACAGTGCCTTTGGGTTCTTGAAGTTGGCCTTGTCTTCTTTAAAAGCCTTATCGAGCATATTGTATAGCTCTTCATCTGAGGCCATCTTATTGTCATACATCAATAGGGCCTTGTCAATTTGGACCTCTGCCGTCGTGTACTTGGCGGGAAAATATTTTCTGCTATTGTCATAAAGGGTCAACAATTCTTGGATATACCCATCTTTATCGGCCCCTGAAGAGTTTTCGATCTTGTGCTTCAAGATGCGCTCTCCATATGTGAAATTTGCCTTGTTGATCGCAGGGCAGTTTTCGTATACCATTTTCCAAGGCTCGTAGGCAGAATCGTAGTTCTTTACCTTGGCGTGTTCTGCGTAGATGGAAAGATTGGTCATACACTCAGGATTTTGTGCCTGGGCACTACTTATACCCACCATCATCACCACACCTATCATCGTTAAGTAAAATTTCTTTTTCATCTTACTGGTTTTTAAGCGGTTCAATGTACTAATTTTTTATCAATTTATTTTTCTTTTTTGGAACCAAAGGGCATTCAACGAGAGGCCGATATTGACTTTAAAGTAACTTTCTTCAATCAAATTTGCATCGGTGGTTCCCCTTCTTCCGAGTTCAAATCCTATGTTGAGATTTGAGAAACGGTCGGTAATGGTTCCGCTCAACGGTAATCCAAGTCCAAAAGTTATGCCAAAATTGTTTATCTCCTTCTCATTGACCACCAAACCTGTTACATCGTAACGCAGGCCGGCGCGGTAGGTCACCCTTTTAAAATATCCTGACAAAGCAGTGTAATCAGGTATAAAATGCCCGCCCAAGGCATAGCTCTTGGCATCTTGATAGGTGACATTGTCTTGACCAAGAAACCGGTTCTCAAAAGAACTGAACTGCTGAAAACTGTACTCTGCCCCCATGAACCACTTTTTTTCTTCCCCGAAGCCAAGCCCCAAGGTCGTGGTGGTAGGAATCTTCAATTCTGTATTACGAAGGTTTTGGGCATCTAGATCAACGTCGATCACCTCAATTTCTTGACCTGTCTCTTGCGAAAAGGATCCTATGCGCTTTGAATTTTTTGAGACAAGGTTTATCTGGGTGTTGACCGCCACCGATGAGTACAGGGTATACTTATCTTTGATTTTTGGTGTGTAGATGGCCGAATAGTTGAAATCAAAACCATTGATTCGCGACTCGCGGCTATCAATGGTGCCAAACTGCACCCCTTCAACTTGTTGTAAGCGTTGGTACTCCAATGTTCCAAAATTATAATTGGCAGTGGCACCAAGCGCTAAGTTCTTGACCGGCCCGAACCCTAGTGATATGTAGGCGCGGTTTAGCCCGCCTTCGCCAGTGAAAACGTTGGTGACGTTTTGTTGGTCGCCATTGGTATTTTGTGAAATCAAATTGTACCCGACCGATGAGAATGGCATGAGCCCAAACCCAAGGCCAACCCCCTTGCCCAACGGCAGGCCCACAGACAAATAATCAAGATTGGTAACTGAGGTGTTCTGTTGCTCGTTGAAATCCTTTAATCGATATTCCCTATGCGAGACCCCCAAGGTATACGTAGTGAGTGCCAACTTTGAGTAGGCCGCAGGATTTCTAAGGTTTACGTGAATGCTGTCGGCGTACATACTGATACCCCCCATCATTTGGTTTTCTACCGTACCATTCTCTCTAAAATCACCAACTCCAAAGAATGAATAGGGGGAAATGGTTCCGTTTTGCGATTGGACAAAAGTGGAGGCCATGCAAAACAACGCAATCAGAGTTTTCTTTACCATCTAACGTTTATTGTACTCAAGCAAGTGATTAAGCCCCACTAAGAGAAATTTGGGGTTCGCAAATATGGTATTTTTTAGGCTTTTGGCAAAAAAATGGGCGTCACCGCCTGTTAAAATAACTGTTAAATGTTTGAAGCGCTTTCGATATTGGTCGATTACCCCATCGATTTCCTGTACCATGCCGTTGACCACCCCACTATGTATGCTCGATTCAGTGGTGTTCCCAATAAAATCCAATATTTCTTTGGGAGACAACAATGGTAGGCCTGCTGTATGTTCGTGCAAGGCACGGTACCGCATTTCAAGACCCGGCGAAATAGCCCCTCCCAAATACTCGGCATAATCGTTGACCATATCATACGTAACGCAGGTACCGGCATCTATGACCAAGGTATTGCCGTTCGGGTTATGGTAAAAGGCCGCCGTGGCCAGCGCAATTCTATCAACCCCCAAAGTCTGCGGGGTGGCGTAACTGTTTTTGAAAGGTGTTTTTGTCTGGTGAGACAACTGGTGTACCTGACAGAAAAGCGACAACACCTCAAAGGCCTTATGCTCATCGCCCCCTACCGATGAAACGATTGCGTGGTTTATTTTTTGATGGTTTTTAAAAAGTGCCTTTACCGTTTTAAGAAAATCATCGGGTTCTGAGGTTTCTAAGAGCAGTATTTCGCCTCTATCAAAGACCGCATATTTGATAAGGGTATTACCGATGTCAACAACGAGGTTCATATAGGCCAAAGTTACAAAACAAAAAAACCCCAACAAGATTGTCGGGGCTTGTGGTGCCTCCAGGAATCGAACCAGGGACACACGGATTTTCAGTCCGTTGCTCTACCAACTGAGCTAAGGCACCAAGCTTGAATAAGCGGGTGCAAATATACTTTCAAATTTAGGATTTACAAACAAAAAAGAAAAAAAGCGGCCTGCCCATTTCACTTATGGCCCCTCTTGATCTCGAACAGCCAATTAGGCACAACAGGTTAAGACCATTTATATAAAAAAATCGACCATTCATAAATATTCGGGCGCAGCGAACAACCTAATGCGTAATTTCATTTCAAATTATCACCAAGTAGAGACACATGAACACTATTGAACGAAAAATCGGCTACATCTTTTGGTATATGGTCTTATTGTTCTCAATTGCAATGTTTGCCCAAAGCCTATACCACTACTTTCAGTAAATCGAAGTGCCCCCCCTGACATCCCTATTTTTATGTTAGAATCGAGCCTATGCATTGATTTTCACCTTCTCGCATTTTCTTAAATATTTCATAAATATCAAAATTCAATGGCCATATAAAAACAAAATATGGTTATTTGAAAAGGAATTTAGAGTGGCACCTTAATTTTAAAACAAAAATGACCAAAGAGTTAATGCAATCTGCTTTAGAGTTTGAAAACAGAACTCTAAGTCACATGTCAACAAGCGACCGCGTAGCGGCTTCAAGGGAGGCAAAGAGACTGATCCTTGCCATCAATGAAATCTACAAAAAAACCAAAGACTCAAGTTTGATGGACCTTATGAAACGTTTGACGGTCAAAAAACAAAAAATTGAAAAACGTTTGAAGGGCAGACCGCTTATTTAAGCACCCCTTTAGAAACGTCCCATATAGAGGCAACATTGCTTATTGAGAATCCTTTTAATTCCATTTGTGAGCCAGAGGTATTCCCGATAAGCAATTTTGTATATGGCCTTGTCGGGAATATCTGCTGTGTCATTACAAACTGCCCCCTGTTTACAAACAGTTCAACCGAACTGGCATCGACCAATAGTGTTACCTCATACGGCCCTTTAGGAAGCTGTTTTATATCCATGTAATACAATTTATTGCCAAACTCTTGTTGAAACCCGGTGAGGCCCGATCGGGTTCTATCAACAATGACCAAATCAGAGGCTGCATCAAAAATAACGTTAAGGTGCTCGCCTTTATCATTCGTCAGGGCCAACGAAAAATCACGGGTTTCCGTAGTGAACGATATCTCTGACCTATTTAGGCCATCATGCATAAATTCTTTGGTTTCCGCTGCCTTTAGCACCATGTCTTGGGTTTGCCCTTTGGCCAACAATTCAAATACCGCCTCAACGGGGTAGTTTACCACCATATGGTCATCACCAAATTTTTTCAACGATAATTTCCTTGGCAGGGTCATTGCGCTCCGCCATTTAGAAGTGGGTGTCAACACGGCATACTGCCAGTTGCTCATCCATCCTATAAAAATTCTGTCATTGTTGGGCACATTGTTGTAGGTGACCCCTGCATAGTTGTCGGTGCCCCAGTCGAGCCACTTGTACTCTTCATGGTTTGGTGTAAAGGTGGTGCCATCAAAGTCGCCCACAAAATACTGGGTGCCACTGCCGCCGTTGGGGCCACCACTTCCAATACTGATGATCAGTACCCACTTTGTTTCGTCGGTTCCCTCAACTTGCAACGGAAACAGGTCGGGGCATTCCCAAACTCCGCCTTGGGCTCCTTGCCCTTTGCCAAAATCGCTGAGATGCTGCCACTCTTTTAGGTTTATAGACCGATAGAACCTTGCATGATCGCCCACCACCAAGGCCATGATCCAGCTCTGTGTGTCTTCGTGCCAAAATACCTTGGGATCCCGAAAATCCCTTACACCGGGGTTGCCGATGACAGGGTTGCCTTCATATTTCGTCCAAGTCTCTCCATTGTCAAGGCTAAAGGCAATACCCTGGGTCTGAAAATCGTTGCGCCCGGTCTTTTCGCCCTGTAACGAATGGTAGGTGTAGATGGCCACCAGTGGTATTTTTCCTTCCTTTCCAAAACCTGAGGTGTTGTTCTTATCGACCACGGCGCTTCCCGAGAAAATAAGTCCATTTTCATCAGGAAACAGTGCAATCGGCCGGTGTTGCCAATGCACCAAATCTTCGCTAAAGGCATGCCCCCAGTGCATGGGCCCCCATACAGTGGCATCGGGATAATATTGGTAAAACAGGTGATAGACCCCATCATGATAGACCAAACCGTTTGGGTCGTTCATCCAACCTGTAGCAGGTGAAAAGTGAAATTGTGGACGGAAGGGCTCTTGATAGGCCCCACCCGCTGCCGAATTTTCCACGTTTGGCACTTTCTTCTCCCAACAACCGGCCATTATCAAAGGTAGCAATACAATCAGGATCGTTCTAAGCATTGGTTTTTCGTTTGATTTCTCAAGATAATAAAAACCTTTCCCCGATTCCAGTATCTTTGGTTTCACATGAACAATTTACGGCCATTACTTTTATTATATATTTTACTCCTGGCGATTACAAATGTATTCTCACAGAAAAACCTTGACAAAACGTTAAAACTGTTCAATAAGGAGACAGTGCCCTATATTACTGTGCAAGAGCTTAAGGTGAGTGACTCAATAGTGTTGCTAGACACCCGCAAATGGGAAGAATTTGCCGTCAGCCATTTGAAAAATGCGAAATGGGTGGGTCATAAAGAATTTGACATCGATTCAATTATCGCCCAAATACCTGACCGGCAAACACCCATTGTGGTCTATTGCTCCATTGGCGTGCGTTCTGAAGATATTGGAGAAAAGCTGCAAAAGGCGGGCTATGCCCATGTGAGAAATTTGTATGGCGGAATTTTTGAGTGGAAAAACCAAGGCAATCCTGTTTTTGATTTGGAGGGAAGAAAAACCGAAAAAGTACATGCCTTCAGCAAATACTGGGGCAAATTGCTGAAAAAAGGCAAAAAGGTCTATTGAAGACCTTTAATCGATAACCTCAGGCCGGAGGTTTTTTTTGAATTTCTCTCCAAAACCGGAATTATTGGGATGGTAGCTGCCTTCAATGGTGACGTTCACCCCTTCGGGGGGAATTTCGTCTTCCCTGCCCAATGCCCAGTACATGCCGTTGATGGCCAATTTGCGCATCGGTACCTCCTTGAAATCATACGGATGGCCCAAGGTGGTAAAGAAGATGCGTGCCGTTTTTCCCTTGCTACCAGTGTACGTCTTTGTCCAAGCCACCGGGTTTTCCAATGGAAACTTATCCAATCGGCCTTCCATTTCATGTTTTGACCTGAGTGAACGCCCCATAAGTATCGGCTCACTGTCACCGGCCAATTCATGGTCTCCGCCATCTACATGGTACAGCCATGAAAAGGCTTTGAAGTCTGATACCCCGTTCAATATGGGGTTATCCTTGCCCACCAAAAAGACTTGGGTCAAGGGGTCATGGCCATCTGAAAAATGCCCGTGATGGGTAATCCATTTTTGTCCGAATACCTTTATCGGCCATTCATCGTTATAAATTTCCATGGAATGCCCTTCGTCGTACCTAAAGGCATGTGTTGTGGTTCTAAAACCCACAACGGGCCTGCCGCTCTCAACATATTCCAAAATCATATGAAGTTCTTCCTCGGGCAAGGCCCTGAAGCGTGTGAACAGTACCATCAGGTCAGCCGTTTTTAAGGCCTTCAACCCGGCAATATGGTCTTTGACATTTGGGTTTACAAAGCCCAGTGAATCCAAGGGATAACAAAGACTTACCTTCGCGCCCAGCTCCCGTTTGAGAATTTTTGCCAACATGGGCATCGATTCTTCAGACCGATACTCCTCGTCTCCCATCACAAAAACCACGTGTGGGGCCCTTTCTGGATACCTATCGGCCTGACCCAAAACGGCAGCACCTAGAAACAAGAGGACGACTATACAGGTTGATCTAGCTCTTTTCATTTTTATTTTTCTAAAGGATGTGTCTTCAATAATTCTTCAGGGGTATAAAACCCTTTCTTTTCCTTTGTCATTTCCCGAACCTTCTTCACTTTGTCAGCAGTGATCACAGAAGCCTCGTTGCCAAACGAATTGCGCACATAGGTCAACACGGCGGCAATCTCCTCGTCGTTCAGCATATTGCCATACGCCGTCATGGGCACTTGGCCGGGGTATTGCTCACCTTTCACCTCAATCGGACCATACAGACCGTTCAGGGCAATTTTTATCAACCGATCTTCATTGCCCGTGACCCATTGGGTCTGCGACAGGGGTGGGAAACCTGATTGCTTCAATCCTTCCCCATCCGCTTGGTGGCAGGTGATACAGAAACCATCCCTACCGTAAATCTCTTTGCCTTTTTGAAATAGTGCCAGGTCATCACCGGTCAAATCAACCGTTTCGGTCTCAATTTTTTCTTCTGCGCTCTCCCCGCCATGTGAAGTAAAGGCCAGGGCGGCCTCAAATATAGGTTTTGACCACTCATCGAGGGCATTTTCATCCACTGTGCGATATACGTCCAAGGCATCTTTTTTGGGAAGCCAGGATGCCGCAACAATCGCTGCCAACCGCACCCTGCCGTGAGGGTCTTGTGTGGCATTTTTCAAAAGCTTCATTGAATCATTTAGGTGATGGCCCATGTAGCGCAGTACGGTTACCGCAGCGGCCCTTACCCTGTGGTCGTTTGCTTTGAGACAATGTTTCAAGAGCTCTTCATCCACCTTATTGGCGCCCCAGGCGACCCAAAGGGCCTCCAACAGATGGTGTTCGTATTGCTTATCGTTCTTGTCGAGTTCATCGACCCAATTTGAGAGTGCGCCCATTACCTCATCCACATTTCTACCCCTTAGCTCCCTGCGGGTGCGGTAACGGGTTCGGTACTCGGGCAGTTTCAGGTTGTCCAACAACTGGGGAATAGTGGCCCCGTCGATTTTCGCAGGTTGCAACAAAGGCCTCGATGGATAAGTGATCCGGTATACCCTACCATGTGAATGGTCTCGCAGGGGGTCGCGCGCATTGTGCTGCATATGCCCGATCAAGATGTTGTGCCAATCTATGAAGTACAGTGATCCATCGGGGGCAAACTCCATATCGACGGGCCTAAAATTTCCATCGTCTGACCAGATAAGGTCTTGGCGGTGCCTGCTTTTATAGCCAGTACCACTCTCTGTTATCTGGTGTTGCTTCATCCCCAAAAAGCCTATGGTATTGTTGATCAGCAGATCGCCCTGCACCTCGTCTGGAAAATGGCGGCTCGAGACAAACTCAAGACCACTTGTGGGGCGTACCCGGTGTGATTCTTCAATCAGGTTTTCAGATTTTGGGGAGGCCTTTCCGTATACCGGTTTGATCGTACTGGGCATTAGCCAGCGCACCGGTGGGCCCGATGTCTCGGCAAAAAAGTATTGGCCGTAGTCGTCAAAAGCGATGCCCCAAGGGTTTGGTATCGCGATCTGTGCCGTACGCTCAAGATGCCTTCTTGTTGGGTTGTACCTGTAAAACCCACCGTTGGAACCCCTGACCGGGCCATAGGGTGTCTCGACATTGGTGTGCAGAAATACCCCTTCGCCCATATAAATGGCCCCCGAGGGATCGGCACAGAATGCACTTATGGTGTGATGAGTGTCGTGGTCATCAAATCCACTCAATACGATTTCGACCGCATCGGCCCTGTCATCGTCATCAGTATCGCGATAGCATTTTAGGTGCGTACCCTGAGAAACAAAAACCCCATGCTCCGTTATCTCAAAACCCACGGGCACATGCAAGCCATCGACAAAGGTGGTCTGCTTGTCTGCCTTGCCGTCGGCATCGGTGTCTTCCAGTATAATGATTTTGTCATTTGGTTTGCGGTCACCCGGTCGATAGTGTGGATAACTGGGCATGGTGGCGACCCAAAGTCTACCCTTGTTGTCAAAAGCCATCTGCACCGGATTTGCCAAATCAGGAAATTCTTTCTCTGAGGCAAAAAGTTCTACTTGGTACCCTGGTGCCGTATGGATGGCGGCCACAGCCTCTTCCCCATACAAATATCTGGCGCCTTCTTCTTGATCGCCCAGTGTATAGTTCGTTTGTACCTCGGGCAATTTATGGGTCAGCCTGTCATATTTGGCCAGGTCTCTTTTTTCACCGCGCAGTGCCTCCCAAATGGCGGTATCGCGAATGGCCGTCATTTCACGGATCTTCTTCAGTTCGTAGGGGTAATTATCGGGGCCGTAAGGCTTATATCTTCTGCCGTAGACGTGTACGCCGTTGGGTATTTTGTAATCGTTGTGCCACATCCAATTTTTCTCGTTGACAGCCTCTAGCACCAAGGCGGCGTGGGTCCGGTCAGGTCGCCGTTTTCCAAAGACTTCATCTGCCAGAAAACGGGTCAGCTTCTTATAGCCCCTGTCGTTCAATTGCACCCCGTCGATTGTCAAGGGCTCTTTTTTTTTATACCACTTTTTGCTCTCAGCAAAGGCATCTACAAAAACAACGGCATTGGCTTGGGCCACCTTGCGCATGGCACTGGCATAATGAAAAAGGCGTTCGTTTGCCTTTGAACCATTCGGCACATCAATGGAGTCTGACACGTCTTGAAAAGCCGTGGGCGACACCAAGACAAGTTGGGGTGCGCTAGATCCATTGTACCTTTGTGATCGAACATGTTTGACATAGGCATCCAGTTCTGCCGCAAAATTCGCGAGCCCCTCGGGGCCGTCAAAGGAGGAATTATAACCAAAAAAGGCCAAGATAACATCTGGCTTGAGTCTCGAGAGCCATTCATCGGGGTATTCAAAATGCCCCTGGCTATCGGTTGGATTCGACAGCTCATCTTTGTGAAAAGCCTCGGCCCCCGGAAAAGACCATGGCGTCTCCCTACCCGAATGGGGCCAAAAACCAGGGGTGTTGCCGCCGTCTGCCATATTTCGTATCCATAGGGAATCTTGGGGATGTCTCAGGTGGAGTTCGGTCTCAAAATGACCAAAATCCATCATCCTAGAGGCCATATTGCTTCCTACGATAACAATTCTGTCATGGCGCAGTAATGAAATCTTGGGCTCTTCACTACAACCATGGAGCAATACCATAAAAAGTGTAAAGAGCAGAACCCGTTTAAAAAACAAAAAACCCTTAGGGCTACCGGATATAAGGCAGTAATCGATCATATACCTCCAAGATACAATTTTAAAGCAGTTCACCACACCCTTTTGGTAAACTGGCTTTTTATCGGGCATTGCCATGGGCAATCCTCAAATAAATGGTACAATACCTTACTTTTACAGCCAACAATTCTTGGACCTTTTTGTAAAGATATGTACACACCACAGACCAAGGTCGGTGAACTTACAAAACAAAAAAATTGATGGACGCCTCAAAAGATCTACTGCTCATCTTTACCCGAAACCCCGAATTGGGAAAATGCAAGACCCGCTTGGCAAAGACAGTTGGCGACCAAGCGGCCCTCGACATCTATACATTTTTGTTGGAACACACCTTGCAAATTACCAAAGGGCTGCCCGCAACCAAATATGTCTACTACTCAGAAGAGATTTGGCAAGATGATATTTGGGAAGCCGGTATCTACACCAAAAAACTGCAACAGGGCAACGACTTGGGCAACCGTATGCACAATGCTTTTGTTGAAGGCTTTGACGAAGGGTTCGAAAAAATCGTCGTTATCGGAAGCGATATGTACGATCTCTCCCAAGTAGACCTTGAACAAGCCTTTCGGGAGTTGGACACCAACGATTTTGTCATTGGCCCTGCGCATGATGGGGGCTACTACTTGCTCGGCATGAAGCATTTATATGCGCCTTTGTTCAAAAACAAGGCTTGGGGCACAGAAAATGTGCTGCAAGACACCTTGGCCGACTTAAAAAATGAAGAAATCGTTTTGCTCGATATGCGAAATGATGTTGATTTGTATGACGATATCAAAGATATTGAGGCCTTTCAGGCTTTTCTAAAACATATGGAAGAATGACACAGAAACTGTTGGATGAATCAGTGACCTATTTGCGGTCAAAAGGGTTCGTAGACCCCGAAATAGGCATTGTGCTCGGTACTGGGCTCGGACAATTGGTCGATGAGATCGAAAACGCGGTGGAAGCCCATTACAACCATATCCCCTATTTTCCTCTGGCAACGGTCGAGTTCCACTCTGGCAAACTACTTTTCGGCACCATTGAAGGTACGCAGGTCGTGGTCATGCAGGGTCGCTTTCACCTGTATGAGGGATATGATTTTTTGGATGTAACCTACCCCATCAGGGTCATGCACCAATTGGGTATCAAGAAACTGTTCATATCCAATGCCGCAGGGGCCATCAACCTGAACTTTAAAAAAGGTGACATGATGCTCATCGAAGACCATATAAATCTTCAGGGGGGCTCGCCTTTGGCATTCAAAAACGTGACCGAATTCGGGGACCGGTTTGTGGATATGAGTGAGCCCTACGACATTGAAATGCGCAAAAAACTTGAGGAAATTGCCAAGCAAAAGGGCATTACCTTGCAAAAAGGGGTCTATGCCTCGGTCGTTGGCCCACAATTGGAGACCAAGGCCGAATATCGTATGCTGAAAATATTGGGGGCCGATGCCGTGGGCATGAGCACGGTGCCCGAGGTTATTGTGGCCAACCACCTTCGTTTGCCCATAGTGGCGGTTTCTGTGCTCACCGATGAGTGCGACCCCGACAACCTTGAACCCATCAACGTTCAAGAAATTATTGAGGTTGCAGGCAAGACCGAGCCCAAAATGGTCAAATTGTTCAAAGAACTGATCAAGCAAATATGATGAACGGTGGGCACAGGTACTTTCATAAACATTCAATGACCGTTTACTTGCGGCCAACGTAAGGTTTTGCGCATTTTGCCCACTATTGAACATACGTTTGAGCACATAGCCCATGAGCACCCCAACAATCAGTATCATCATCCCCACCCTAAATGAAGCGGCACATATTCAAGTGCTGCTCAATTGGTTGAAAGGCCATAGCACTGCCCAAAATATTGAGGAAATCATAGTTGTGGATGGCGGCAGCACTGACCAAACTATCGAACTCGCCAAGCGTTCCGGCGTTTCCACCCTCTCGGGGCCACGTGGCCGGGCGCACCAAATGAACCTCGGCGCAAAAAACGCCAAGGGTGAAATACTCTATTTTCTACATGCAGATACTTTGCCTCCCAAAAATTTTGACACAACCATTTTAAGGGCGGTTGCCGCAGGCCACGAAGCAGGCTGCTTTCGCATGCGGTTCGACACAAAAAATCCCGTGTTGCGTTTCTTTGCCTGGTTGTCAAGAATCAACCACACCCTGTGCAGGGGCGGCGACCAATCGCTTTTTGTTACCAAACAGGTTTTCTTTGGAAACAGGGGGTTCAATGAAGACTACCTCATTTATGAGGATAGTGAATTCATCCGTAGGCTTTATAGAAACACCGACTTTAAGGTGTTGCCGAGGCAGGTGGTTACCTCGGCCAGAAAATATCGCCAAAAAGGCTGGTTGCGGGTACAGTATCACTTTGCCATGATCCACCTCAAAAATTATCTTGGTGCAGGCCCGGAAGAGCTGTACCGCTATTACAGCAAAAACTTACTTTGAGGAAACCGTTTTTGAGGATTCATAATCCAGCATGATCCCCTCTGAAATCCATTTGGCCAAAGCCTGTCGGTTGTCAGGGTCCAAAATACGGCGTTGGTCTTTTTTGCTTCTGATATTGCCGATTTCGATATAGGCCATGGCCGGCAGCGTATTTTTTACCACGTACAGGCCGCTGCGTTCCATAAAGGTGCCATGATAGGTCCTGTTGGGTTGAAACTTCTTGTACTTTCTTAAAAATGTCTGGTGGATGCTCTCGGCCAACCGCTTGCCACTCTTGCTTTTTTCGTGGTGATAGAAAAACACATCGATATCAGTGCCCCTACTTCTACTATCGACATGGGTTACCAGCAACCGTTGGTACTTGCCCCGGTTTTTTAGGTATAAACGGTTAACGGCCTCGGTACGCTGTTTTAGGCGCGCCAATTGTTTTAAGGGAATGGCCTTGTCAGGAATCACGAATTCGTCCGTATCCAATTCAAGGGCCCTATCGTCCCGTATTCCATCATTCCCGTCTTGTACGATAATATGCACCTCCGCGCCATGCGATAACAGCTCTCGGGCCAATCGAAGCGTTACATCGTATGCATACTCATCTTCGGCAATCAATGTTCCATTATACTTCTCAACTGCCCCGGGATCTGGCCCACCATGCCCCGATATCAAATAATACACCGTATCATCCAACCGGTTGCTGACCGAATCGACCTTGGCAAAGGCATTGCCAAAAAGCGGATATCGTATGCCCGTATCATTTTCTTCGGCTTCTTTTAGCGCCAAGGTATCGGGCAACAAATAGGCACGGCCCATGTACAGCGACTCATCTTCCCCCAACCTTTCAGCATTGAGCTCCACAAAGTTGTTATAAAATTTTGTGGGATTTACCCCATGCCTGCGCAGCAGGGAATAAATGCCATCGCCCTGCTTGGCCACGACGGTGGCCAGCGTATCTTGGGCCACCATAAAACAGGGAAGCCAAAAAATGAACAGGAAATATTTTAACGGGCAGGGTTTCATCGATCTTCAATTTCAATATCGGCATAATCTTGGAGCATACCATTGGCTATCCACCGGGTCAGGGCCCTTTGATCCTTTCTCACCAAATGTCTGGTGGGCGTTGTAACCGCATCTGAAAGGGAAAGCACTGTTATGGGAGGCAGCATGTTTCGTGCCAAAAATAGACTTTGGTTGTCGACAAACACACCCGGGGCATCAGACACTTTTCCCACTTTCTTGCTATATCTGCCAAAAATGGCTTTCAGGTTCTCGGCCAACCGTTCGCCCTCGTCACTGCCATCGTAATGGTAAAAAGATACATCCAGGCTTTTGCTTTCCAGCGAACCGTTGGCACGAAGAATGAGCAACCGCTGGTACTTGCCCTGGTTCTTAAGGTATCTCTTGTTCACCACATCAACATACTGCTGGGCCCTAGAAAAGGCATTGGCCGTATCATCGCTGACACTTTCATTTTTGATTACATATACCTTGGCGCCGTTCACCAACAACCTACTGGCCAAATTGGTGGCCATGGTCGTGATGAAATCATTCTGCACCTTATCTTCAACAACCAAATAATATACCGCATTCTTCAGTTCTTCGCTCTTTAAATCGAGCTTTGCCAATTCAACATCAAAAAGGGGCGTTTCGGTTCCATCGGGCAATGATACCGCCCTGCCCATGTTCTTAAACGAATCTGGTGCCATGGGAATTTTATAGGGCCAACCCTGTTTAAGCTCGCTGCCGTTTTTAATATGTCCTTCATTGAGTTCTAAAAAGGCCCCAAAATATTTCTTTGGATGGATACCCTGCTTTCTTAGGATGGAGAAAATACCATCACCGGGTTGGGCAACAGCCGTTAGAACCGAGTCTTGGCCCAAGAGCATGAATGAAAAAAGAAAAAAAACAAAAAAGGCAAGGCAATGTCGCATGGGCGTTCCAAATAAATTCTATACGTTACAAAATTCTGTAAAATTTAGGGCAATGGAACGGGCGGCTGCATGAACTTTTCAAACAATTTGCCCACATTTATCAACTATTGCTTTTTGTAGAACGATCGTATCACTTCTTCGGCGGGCTTGTTCTGGGGAGTAAAACGGTTGTCGTTGGCACCACCGACCTTATTATGGTGAATAAACCATTTCCATACAAACCCCCCGGCGAACCAATCTTCGGTCCAAAATTCTTGGAATATGGCCCGTAGGGCATTGGCCTGGGCTTCAAGGTTCACTTTCATTTCATTGCGATCGACCAACCAAGGTTTATGGGCCGTATAATCCATACTACGGTAGCCAAATTCGGTAAACAATATGGGCCTACCCTTTTCGGCAGAGAAAGAGGCCAGCGGCTCCTTCCATTTTTGCCAGCCCGCTTTGAGTTCCTCTAGCATGGGGTGTTCTGTATCGGAAAGTGGAAAATAGGCATCGATGCCGATATAATCGAGTTCTTTCCAGAAAGGGGTTCTGGAATATTCGTCCCAGTTGGCAGCATACGTCAGTTTGCCCTTATAGACCTGCCGCACTTTAGCGATCAGGCTTTCCCAAAAATCAGGACGGTATTTTACAAATTCTTCCAGTTCGGTGCCGATACAGAAAATATCCGTCTTTGTCTCTTCCGCAAGTTCTGCATAGGTTATAATGAACTGTTCGTATGAATCCTCAAGTGTTCTCCAATCTTCTTCAGATTGCATCATCATGTCGCCAGTGAACTCACCACGCCAAATCCATATCTGCGGTTTGAGCATGATCTTGATCCCATTTTTCCGCAACAGCTCAATGTACTGTTTGGCGCCCGCCCTTGTTTCACCGTACCATTGACGATCCGTATTAAAGATCACGTTGGGCGATTCGAGGCTTCGAAGAAAGCCAAAAGGCATTACGGCCGCATAATTGGCGCCGACAGACACCACAGGATCAATATTTTCCTGCGACACCTTATCTCGTGAACCCACAAAGCTCACCCCATTTATTTTCTCTTGCACCTGACTGCTACAACTCAGTTGCAAGAGGCACAATAAAAAAAGCCAAAGGTTTTTCACACATCTACATTAGGCTTCTAAAATACTGTATCTTGGAAACTTAAGGCGGTTTTTAAGATTTATTTAAGTCGTTTAGACGCCAGTCATAGGAATAATGCCCAACACCTTTGTCTACCTCGATTTTCTCTTTCCTGAATCGGTTGATGAAATCGATCACTGTTTTTCCGCCCTGAACAAAATCTTCCCTATACCACTCAAAAATCTGTGAAAGCAACACTTTATCGCCCCTTATCTTGATAAACTCGGGATTGTTGAGGGCCTGTATGGTCTGGCGCTGCATCTGGGCCTCAAGCTTTTTGGGCAGATAGGCCTCGTCTATCAACGGTGGGCAACCCAGTCCGGCGCATACCAAAACAAAGTGGAACCGTGCCTCTTCAGGAAACTTTCTCCGCAACAGGTCGTTTTCAATCTCGTTCAGGGTAACGTTCTTACCCGATACCTTGTGCTTTTTTTCGTCAAAGATGCCTTTGATGTCAAGCGGAGAGGATACTGGGTAATGGGCCACCACTTCATGGATGACCAGTAGGTTATAGGCGTTGATCCAAAAAGCTTGGTATTCTTTTGGGTCGTCCATAGAAACGGAAACCTCTTTGGCCATATCGATAAGCCCATTCAATGTGGTGGGATTTTGTTTGATGGATTGGTAATCGACCCTTCCGTTCTTGACGTGGGTACTGAGGAAATCGTCTGCCTTTGAGAAGAATTCAGTCGTACTTTGTGGGAAGCCCAACTGATAGAACCCAAACAATAGAACCGTAATAATTTTTTTCAATATTGGCATCGACAATTCTTAATTCTTGGTGTTGGTCGCAAAAAAAGGCCGTAACCTACAGTTTAATAGGAAATATCGTCAAACCCGGTGCCCGGTGGGCCACAAAATAGCAAAACCTTACATATCCCAACAAAATTTAAACTCTTTCTAAATAAAGAGTGTGCGTTAAGTTTCTATCTTTACATGCGACACAATTCTCAACCGATTCACAATCAATGCAAAACATAGTTATAATTGGTAATGGCATAGCTGGTGTCACCGCTGCACGTCATATCAGGAAGCTTTCTGACCATCGCATCATTATCATTTCTGCCGAGACCGATTACTTTTTTTCAAGAACGGCCTTGATGTATGTCTACATGGGCCATATGAAATTTGAGCATATACAACCCTATGAAAATTGGTTTTGGGAAAAAAACCGGATCGAATTGGTGCGGGGTTATGTTACCCAGGTGGATGCCGACAACAAGCAACTCTTGGTCGATAACACCAAAAAGTTTCATTACGACAAATTGATCATCGCCACTGGCTCAAAACCGAACAAGTTTGGCTGGCCCGGACAAGATTTACATGGTGTACAAGGGCTTTATTCAAAACAAGACCTTGATTTATTGGAGGTCAATGCCCCCAATAAGAAAAAGTGTAAGCGGGCCGTCATCGTGGGGGGCGGATTGATTGGCATTGAGCTCGCTGAAATGCTACGAAGCCGTGACATTCCCGTTACTTTTTTGGTGCGTGAAAGCAGTTTTTGGAACGGTGTCTTGCCCGAAGGTGAATCACAGATGATCAATGAACATATTCGTGAGCACCACATTGACTTGCGGTTGAGCTCGAACCTAAAGGAAATCGTTTCAGACAAGAACGATCGCGTCAAAGCGGTGATCGTACAGGAAACCGGTGAAGAAATTCCCTGTGATTTTGTCGGTCTTACCGCCGGGGTTTCGCCAAATATTGATTTTTTAAAGGATTCGGGCATCGAACTCGGTCGGGGCGTGAAGGTCAATCGTTTTTTGGAAACCAACAAAGAAGATGTATATGCCATCGGTGACTGTGCCGAACAGCGTGAGGCCATCGGTAACCGACGCCCCATTGAGGCCGTTTGGTACACAGGGCGAATGATGGGCGAAACGGTGGCCCAGAGCATTTGCGGCAATCGTGTTCCGTACAATCCGGGCCATTGGTTCAACTCTGCCAAATTTTTGGACATCGAATACCAAACCTATGGCTGGGTCTTTAGCGAACGGGGCAAAAAAGAGTATGAAAAGCATTTTCATTGGCGCCATTCAAAAGAAAAAATATGCATCACTGTTGCTTTCCATAAAGAGACACAACAATTTTTGGGTATCAATACCTTCGGAATACGCATGCGCCACGAAATTTTTGACCGTTGGCTGACCGAGGAACGTGATGTGGATTTCGTGATGGAGCATCTGATCGATGCCAACTTCGACCCTGAGTTTTATAGAAATCACGAACAGGAAATCGTTTCAAAATACAATGCTGATTTCGGCAAATCTTTGGAATCTAAAAAGAAAAACATCAAGAGAATATTTCAATTCAACTGATTGGATGGTTTAGCGTTCATGGTTCATGGTTTTTAAAACGGAATAATGGCAACTGTAGATAAATTCGAAGATTTAGAAGTTTGGCAATTGGCTAGAGTGGTTTGTCAGCAGGTAGAGAAGCTTTTTCAAAACACCAAGCTTGTTAGACATTTTTCACTTCGTGACCAAATGGAAAGAAGTTCAGGTTCAATAATGGACAACATTGCTGAAGGGTTTGGCAGGGATGGAAATCGTGAGTTCCATAACTTTTTAAGCTATTCTAAAGGTTCGTGTTCTGAATTGAAGTCCCAAACCTATCGGGCTTTTGACAAAGGATTGATTTCAGCGGAAGACTTAGAGCAGATTCAATCAAGAATAGAAATAACAACAAACAAAATAGGAGCTTTCCATGTTCTATTTGAGAAAATCTAACTTCAGAGGTCAAAAATTCAAATGGACACCGAACAACAATAAACCATGAACTAAAAACAACTATGTACTACGAACAACATAGCCAAAACATGTCCCTCACGGGTGAACCGCCCAAAGCCTTGAACAGGGGCCAAAAGTTGGCAACGGTAGTGGGCGTGGCCGGATTGGGCATTTTGACCCTTTCGCTTTTCAACCTAAATTTTCCGAACAGGCCAATTTGGTTAACGGTTTCTCTGATGGCGATTACCCTTGGGATCGTTTGGTTTGCCAAGGCCCAATATGGCAACAAGCTCAAAGGCATCAAAAACGACGGGGTGATGTTCAAATCGATTTCAAGCCGTGGGCTTTGGGGGTGGGTTTCGGGCATTGCATTGACCAGTTTCTATATCGTTCTATACTTCTTTCCCGAATACCTGGGATTGGTGCAAGGGGGCGACAACAAGGGCATTATTGCATTGTTCGACCCCTTGAGCAGGGCGCTCAGCGGCAACGCGGCAAGCCAATGGTTTGTTTATGGAACCCTCTACACCGTGGCCATATTGGCCTTTGGCATCAAGTTCATCTGGAAATACCGTCACAATACCTATGAGATCATACGTACCGTGAGCGTCATGTTCTTTCAGACAGCATTCGCGTTTCTCATTCCGGAATTTATGGCAAGGCTAAACGGTAAACTTCCTTATTACGATTTAAAGAATATCTGGCCGCTCAACTATTACAATTTTGAACGCTATCGCGTCAACAGTTTTATAGATGCAGGCGACATTGGTCTGGCCATGTTGATCTTTGGCATACTGTCAATTTTTGTGATTACCCCAATATTGACCTATTTCTATGGAAAGCGCTGGTACTGCTCTTGGGTCTGTGGCTGTGGCGGCTTGGCCGAGACTGCCGGGGACCCCTTTCGGCACTTGAGCGACAAGACCCTGTCGGCATGGAAGGTTGAGCGCTGGGTAGTACACAGTGTGGTGGTATTTGTGACCCTCATGACCATTGCCGTGGTACATTCATACTTGGGCAACGATACCAGTAAATATTGGCTGACCAAAAACACGTTCTTGATAGCATCGGCCACTTTGTTGACCTTCATATTCGCATGGGTCATGATTTTCAAAAGGAAACAACTGCAGAAAGATGCCCAATATGGGGCCATTGGCTATTTTATGATCATTGTGGTGCTGTTGGGCCTCCACTTTTTTGGCGGCGACAACAACTTATTTCTGTTCAAGGCTGAAAGCCTTCGAAAATGGTATGCCTTTTTGATCGGGGCCGTTTTCAGCGGAGTGATCGGAGTCGGGTTCTATCCTATTTTCGGCAGCCGTGTTTGGTGCCGGTTTGGCTGCCCCATGGCGGCCATTCTAGGGTTTCAGCAACGCTTGTTTTCAAGGTTCAGGATCACCACCAATGGTGGGCAGTGCATCTCATGTGGCAATTGCTCGACCTACTGCGAAATGGGCATCGATGTTCGGGCCTACGCTCAAAAAGGCGAAAATATCGTGCGCTCAAGTTGTGTGGGGTGCGGCATCTGTTCGGCCGTATGCCCAAGAGGTGTTCTAAAGCTCGAAAACGGCCCATTGAAGGGGCGTATCGACAGCAATGAGGTATTGCTTGGAAACGATGTCGATTTAATGAAATTGGTGAACAAAAAATAAGCGACTTTTGCACCAAAATCCCTCCATGGCAGATATCAAGGTCATAATCCCCGCCTTCAACGAAGGTGATTCAATAGCCAAGGTAATAGAGGAAGTTCCTGATTTTGTGTCGGAAATTATAGTGGTCAACAACAATTCAACCGACGATACCTTTGAAAAGGCCAAGAAAGCAGGAGCCACTGTTTTGACCGAAACCCGCAAAGGATACGGCCATGCATGTCTTTGTGGCCTGCATTACATCGATAAACGATCCAAAACACCCGATATCGTCGTATTTATCGACGGAGACTATTCCGACTATCCCGAGGATATGGAAAAAGTGGTGGCCCCGATTTTGAACGAGAACATTGATTTTGTGGTCGGGGCACGCAAAAAAGAGCTCAGAGAACCCGGGGCGATGACCCCACAACAGGTTTTCGGCAATTGGTTGGCCACTTTTTTGATGCGATTGTTCTTTGCTGCAAAATATACCGACCTGGGGCCCTTTAGGGCCATCAAGTACAAAAAGCTCAAAGAACTGCAGATGGAGGACAAAACGTACGGTTGGACTGTGGAAATGCAGTTGAAGGCCTTGCGTAAAAAACTGACATACAAAGAGGTACCCGTACGCTATAAAAAAAGAATTGGCGTTTCTAAGGTATCTGGTACCGTAAAAGGTACTATATTTGCAGGCGTAAAAATTTTGGGTTGGATTTTTAAATACAGTATAAGATAATCATGGCACTCACTTTAACTTACATCATTATTGCTATTTACAGCATCGCGTTGATGTTGATTTTCTTCTACAGTTTGGCCCAGCTCAACTTGCTCATCAATTATCTTAGCTACAAAAAGCGAAACGACGAGGCCCCGAAATTCAACCTTATGGATCCAAGGGAAATACCCTATGTGACCATTCAATTGCCCATTTATAATGAGGAATATGTGGTAGAGCGATTGCTCGATAACATTTCAAAAATAGAATACCCAAAAAGCAAACTGGAGATTCAGGTGCTCGATGACTCTACCGATGATTCAGTTTTGGAGACGGCAAAGAAAATTGAAGAACTTCAAAAACAAGGGCTCGACATAAAGCACATTCGCCGCGAAAACCGTCAAGGTTTCAAGGCCGGTGCTTTAAAAGAAGGGCTTGCCATCGCAAAAGGCGACTTTATTGCCATTTTCGATGCCGATTTCATGCCAGAGAGCGATTGGCTCAAAAAGACCGTGCCTTATTTCAAGGATGAGGAAATCGGGGTGGTTCAGACCCGTTGGGGGCATATCAACCGTGATTATTCCACCCTTACAAAAATCCAGGCCTTTGCCTTGGATGCCCATTTTACATTGGAACAGGTCGGAAGAAACTCAAAGGGCCACTTCATCAACTTCAACGGTACCGCCGGTATTTGGCGTAAACAATGTATCATCGATGCAGGTAACTGGGAAGGTGACACCCTCACCGAAGACCTCGATTTGAGCTATCGTGCCCAGTTGAAGGACTGGAAATTTAAATACCTGGAGGATGTAGAGACCCCCGCTGAGCTGCCCGTGGTCATGAGTGCCGCCCGCTCTCAGCAATTCCGATGGAACAAAGGAGGTGCCGAAAATTTCAGGAAGACGGTCTGGAGCGTTATTACCGCTAAAAATCTTGATTTCAAGACAAAGTTTCATGGGGTAATGCACCTTTTGAACAGTTCAATGTTCTTGTGTGTGTTCTTGGTGTCTGTGCTGAGCATCCCCATGCTGTATATAAAGAACACCTATGGCCACCTTGCTTGGGTTTTTGAGGTTACCAGTTTCTTTATCGTCAGTACCATTATTCTGTTTTTCTGCTACTGGTTTACCTACAAGAGTATGCAGGGAGGTGGTTTTGACAAGTTTGTAGACTATGTAAAGCTGTTCTTCACGTTTTTCTCTGTGGCTCTGGGACTGTCGTTGCACAATTCGATCGCCGTACTGGAAGGCCACTTGGGCAAGCGAAGTGAATTTGTCAGAACCCCGAAATTCAACATCAACAGCCTCAGCGACACATGGAAGGGCAACAAATACATTACCAACAAACTCTCACCGAACATGTTGGTAGAGTTCGGGCTTATGCTTTACTTCCTTTTTGGAATGTACAGTGCCGTACCATTGAATGATTTTGGTCTTTTTCCCTTCCATCTGATGTTGTTCTTGGGCTTCGGTTTTGTATTCTTCAAATCGTTGACGGCCAAGGCGTAACATATGCTTTCTTATTGGAAACTACACAGAATACCCATCCTGCTAGCGCTGGGAAGTGTGTTGTTCTATTGGGTCTTTGCCTACAACCTAGTACGTGAAGACAGTATAAAATTGTTCTCTCTTTTCGGTGCACTTTTCTTTTTCTATTTCAAATTGATCCAGTTTGAAAAATGGAACCTGAGGTTTATGGTTGTCTGCGGTGTAATCTTCAGATTGGTGTTTCTTTTGGCCGAGCCCAATCTTTCGCAAGATTTCTATCGGTTCATATGGGATGGCGAACTGATCAATAACGGAATCAATCCGTACCTACATACTCCTGACGAGCTGATTCAGAATTCGGCATTCAAAATTCAGCATTCAGAATTGTTGCATCAAGGCATGGGTGCATTGAGTGCAAGTCATTTCAGCAACTATCCGCCCTTGAACCAATTGTTCTTTGCCATATCCACTTTTTTGGGCGGTGGGAGTGTTTTAGGCTCCATTATAGCCATGCGGCTGAGTATTATAATTGCCGATATCGGCATTTTCTATTTTGCCAGAAAACTGCTCAGAAAACTGAATATGTCGACCCATTTGGCTTTTTGGTATTTTTTGAACCCCTTGGTCATCATCGAGTTGACGGGCAACCTTCATTTTGAGGGGGTCATGATTTTCTTTTTTGTCTGGGCCATGTACCTGTTGTCAATCAACAAATGGTGGCTTGCCGCGCCCATTTATGCGATGGCCATCATGCTGAAATTGGTGCCCTTGCTATTTCTACCCTTTTTCCTCCCTTTCTTGGGATTCAAAAAGAGTATACTTTTTTATATCCTTACAGGAATTGCCTGTGGCGTTTTTCTCTTACCGTTTTATTCCCCCGTTTTTATAGATAACTATGGTGACACAATAAAGCTGTGGTTTTCGAACTTTGAGTTCAATGCAGGCATCTACAATGCGGTCAAGCATGGTGCCGTGAACCATTATGGAGCCAAGCCTTGGGAATTGATAAAAGATTACGGAAGCCTTGTGCCACTTTTGGTGGTATTGGCGGTTCTGTTGCTGACCATCTTCAACAATAACAACAAACTTGAAGGCGTATTGAAATCAATGTTATCGGTTCTGGTACTGTATTATTTTCTGTCGACAACGGTACACCCCTGGTACATTATCTTTCCGCTGTTTTTGACGATTTTCACCGATTACCGTTTTGCGGTGGTCTGGTCGGCTATGATAATTTTGAGTTATTTCGCCTATTCAAATCCCGTCTTTGAAGAGAACCTTTGGCTCATCTTCGTTGAATATTTTGTGGTTTTTGGCTTCTTTATCTACGAAATCTTTAAAATTGAAAACCTGAAACGGCTATTTCAACAAAAATCGGAAGTCAAATAGGTCAGTTCTGCATAATTTGTACATTTACCCCATAATGAACGAACAGCAAGACATACTTTCTTTGATGGGCACCTTCGCCCCAATACGCCAGTTCGCTCCACGCCGTCGCCCGTAAGGGTGTGCTATATCTTTTGGGAATAGGTGAGTCCATTCCCGTAAACTCCAAAAAATCTTTTTCAATCCAATAAAAACATCAGCAATGGATATTGTTGTTGCCAACGAGTCACATTTTAAATACGCCCAAATAATCAGCGATACCATTTCAGAATCGGCCAAGGTTCGGGGTACAGGTATTGCCCAACGATCGCCCGAATACATCATTAAACGGTTACAGAACGGCAATGCCGTCATCGCCTTGGACGGTGACAAATTTGCCGGGTTCTGTTACATCGAGGTATGGGGGAACAAAGATTTTGTAGCAAATTCTGGCCTGATCGTGCACCCCGACTACCGGGGCCAAGGATTGGCCAAAAAAATAAAAAAACGAATTTTTGAGCTTTCAAGGGAAAAATTTCCGGGGGCAAAAATATTTGGCATCACCACTGGCCTGGCGGTCATGAAGATGAACTATGAACTGGGTTACAAACCTGTTACCTTTTCAGAATTGACCGATGACCCCGATTTTTGGAAAGGATGCCAGACCTGCAAAAATTTTGACATCCTTACCCGAACCGATCGAAAGATGTGCCTTTGTACCGGTATGCTGTATGACCCAATGGCAAAGAACAGCCATCCCCAAGCGGAAAAAATAAACAGAAAAACTTTTCAGCGATTGAAAAGCATAAAGGAAAGTCTTTTCCTAAAAAAGAAAAAGGTCTCCCCTGACCCTTCCAAAGGAAGGAAATTACCCAAAGGGTGATATTTGGATTATTACCTTGAGGGAACTTTAGGGATGTCAAAAATATTAAAAACAATAAAGGGCTCTCCCTTTGGAAAAAGGGAGATGTCCGACAAATGAGGACAGAGGGATTGAAACAAACAGATTCCCGTTTTCACGGGAATGACAAAATGAAATGATTATGAAAAAACTGGTTTTAGCCTACAGCGGCGGACTCGACACCTCATACTGTGCCAAATACCTTTCGAAAGAGAAAGGGTTTGAGGTGCATGCCGTAAGTGTCAACACAGGCGGATTTTCAAAGGAAGAAATCAAAAGCATCGAAGAAAAGGCGTTGGCCTTGGGGGCTGCAAGCTACACTTCCATTGACGCGGTGCAACGTTTCTATGATAAGGTGGTAAAATACCTCACCTTCGGCAATGTGTTACGTAACAATACCTACCCCCTTTCGGTCAGTGCCGAAAGAATCATACAGGCGGTAGAGATCGTGAACCACGCCAAAAAAATTGGTGCCAGCCATGTTGCCCATGGCAGTACGGGTGCAGGCAACGACCAAGTACGGTTTGACATGATCTTTCAGATATTGGCGCCCGAAATTGAAATCATTACCCCCATTCGTGACCACAAACTGGCCAGGGAAGAAGAAATTGCCTACTTACAACAAAACGGCGTCGATTATTCATGGGAAAAGGCCAAATACTCTATCAACAAAGGGCTATGGGGCACCTCCGTTGGGGGCGATGAGACATTGACCTCACATTTGCCCCTACCCGAGTCAGCATATCCCAGCCAATTGGAGGCCAAACTGCCCAAAGAGGTCAGGCTCACCTTTGAAAAGGGTGAGTTGGTGGCTTTGGATGGTAATGCTGATTCACCCGTGAACAATATCGAAAAATTGAACGATGTCGCCTCAAAATATGCCATTGGCCGAGACATTCATGTGGGCGATACCATTATCGGCATCAAGGGTAGGGTCGGTTTTGAAGCGGCCGCTCCGCTTATCATTATCAAGGCGCATCATTTGTTGGAAAAACACACCTTGAGCAAATGGCAGCAATACCAAAAAGAGCAATTGGGCAACTTCTACGGAATGTTGTTGCACGAAGGCAATTATTTGGATGCTGTGATGCGAAACATCGAAACATTTCTAGAAGACACCCAAAAGAATGTCAGTGGCGATGTCTTCGTGACCCTACATCCCTATCGTTTTGAACTGAACGGCGTAACCTCTGAACATGATTTGATGAACGCTTCCTTCGGAAGCTATGGCGAAATGAACAAGGGTTGGACAGCTGACGATGCCAAAGGCTTTATCAAGATTTTGAGCAATCCAGGGAAGATTTCTAATTACGTTTATCAGAAAGAACAATAATATCATATCAAACTGTCAGGCTGAGCGTGTCATGCTGAGCGCAGTCGAAGTACAGTCGAAGCCAAAGCGAGATATCTAGATTTCTCACTGTCTTGGCAGATTCGAAATGACAAAAACAAAAACGAATGATCAAAGTAGGCATTATTGGCGGTTCAGGCTACACAGGAGGCGAGTTGATACGGCTTTTGCTGAACCACCCAAAAGTGGAAATCGATTTTGTGTACAGCACCACCAAAGCTGGCAAACCGATTTCTTCTGCACATGGCGATTTATTGGGGCAGACCGATTTACAGTTTTCAGGGGAAGTCAATCCAGGGGTTGACGTGGTATTTCTTTGTTTGGGGCATGGTAATTCTGCACAGTTTCTAAAAGACAATGATTTTTCAGAAATTACCAAAATCATCGACCTCAGCAATGATTTTAGGCTACAAAAGGATGCTGGGTTCGGAGGGCGGAAATTTGTATACGGACTTCCTGAGCTGAACAAAGAGAAAATCACCAATGCGAATGCCATTGCCAATCCGGGTTGTTTTGCCACCACCATTGAACTGGCCCTATTGCCTCTGGCAAAGGCTGGATTGCTCCAAAACGAAGTACATATCAATGCCATAACAGGTAGTACCGGTGCGGGCATCAAACCCTCCGAAACAGGCCATTTCAGCTGGCGAAACAACAATGTGAGTTGGTACAAACCCTTTACCCACCAGCACTTGGGCGAGATTGGTGAAAGCTTGGCCTCCTTTAAAAATGAAGTCGGACAACTATACTTTCTTCCCAATCGGGGAAACTTTGCCCGTGGCATTTTTGCAACGGCCTATACCAAGTTTGGGGGAAGCCAGGCAGAAGCCTTTGAACTTTACAACGATTTTTATGCAGATGCCTTGTTTACCCATATTTCCGAAATGCCCATCCATTTAAAACAAGTGGTCAATACCAATAACTGTCACATCCATATACACAAACATGACAATGTACTATTAATCACTTCGGCCACAGACAACTTGTTGAAGGGAGCATCGGGACAGGCGGTACAGAACATGAACCTGATGTTCGGGTTTGAAGAACGAGAAGGATTGAAATTAAAAGGAAGTATTTATTAACCATTAGGTCGAGCTGTCACATCGATCGGAGGCGAGATGCGAGACCTGTTTAATTAGATTCCTGCTTTCGCAGGAATGACAAAAAAAGAAACATGAAACTAGCAATTATAGGAGCGGGAAATCTCGGG
>CEVF01014924.1_pt1 | contig 53504 bp, 40 predicted proteins | sample 356441 | NCBI WGS metagenome assembly CEVF01 (sample SAMEA2622765, study PRJEB7988) | marine metagenome | biome: marine biome (ENVO:00000447); feature: surface water layer (ENVO:00002042); material: "saline water (ENVO:00002010), including plankton (ENVO:xxxxxxxx)" | depth 5 m | reverse complement strand
GTTGCCCCATCATTGCTGAGACTCTCAAATATCATATTGGCATGTTGTTCAACGTTCAACAGGCCAGGTTTGTTTGTGGCTCTTGCAATACCTGAATAAACATCTAAAGAAACCACTGGCTCCCCTTGATTATAGCTACCACTCTTGGTAGTGATAATTACTACACCATTAGAAGCCCTGGCACCGTAGATGGCTGCTGCACCATCTTTTAGCACGTTGATCTGCTCAATGTCTTGTGGGTTGATACTGTTCAACACATTTGCATTATCGGTCTGCACCCCATCAATGATATAGAGAGGATTGGTGTTGTTGCTCGTACCGAAACCACGTATCACAATTTTTGGTGCGTCTCCAGGAGTACCCGTGTTTACGACGGTTACCCCAGTTACCCTTCCTTCCAAGGCTTCCGCGGCGTTGACCAAAGGCTGTTTGGTCGCTTCAGAAACATCTACTGAAGCAACGGAACCCGTTAAATCGCCCCGGGTCTGGGAAGCATATCCCAAAACCACAACCTCAGACAATTGGTTGGTATCTTCTGATAAGGTAATATCAATGGTGGTTTGGCCATTGATGGGAATCTCTTGGGTTGCAAAGCCGATATAGCTGAATACCAAAGTGGCATTTTCGTCAGCGGTAATCGTATAATTACCATCAAAGTCGGTCTGTGTACCATTGGTGGTACCTTTTACTACCACATTCGCTCCCGGTAAGGGTGCTCCGGTATCATCGGTGACCGTACCTGAGATGGTAACTTGGTAAGCGTCGATGGTCAAATCAGCTGGAGGCGCTTTCGCATCGACCATTTGAAAGCTCAGGCACACTAAGGCCGCAAGCACATACCTAGCAAGCGAACCGAGCCATAGACGGGTTCGCTTTTTTTTCTGCGACCCGTACTGTTCGTAAGGTTTTTTCATAATCATTAGTTGTTAATTGAGTTAGAAATAAAATCTGTTAATTTTTTAGTCAATAAGGTTTTGGTTAATATTTTGATAAAATTATACAAACAACATTCATTAATTGTGTACTATATTGTCATATTCTTATATTATTATTAAAATGTAAAATAGAAGGGGTGCGTATTTTATGGCAGGTCGGTTCGGTTGGAAATCTTTGGAAAACCACTGAAAATGGTTGGTGAAGCCCTGAAAATTGCGATTAGAACCCTGTGGCCTTCCATTTTTTCGGTGCTCAAACTGAAAAGAACATGGTAAAATAAGATTGGCGCAAATGAGAACAGTTAAAAATGAAATAATTATATTGACAAAATAGTATTGTTTTGAGCAAGTCGTAAAAACGAAAAGTCGATTGGAGGCCCGTAAAAAATATCAGCGAGAAATTACTTCTCTGTCATCACAAGATAGTTTTTTGGTGATGAACAGAATTAGGGACGCCTTTGATTATCCTGTTCATTTCCATCCCGAAATGGAATTGAACCTCATAGTCAACGGTAAGGGCATGAGAAGAACCGTGGGCTTTGCCACAGAAGAAATCGATAACTTCGAATTGGTGCTTTTGGGCCCCAATGTTTACCATGGCTGGGAAATGCACAACTGCAATCAAAGTGTGCACGAGGTGACCATTCAGTTTCACAACGACCTATTCAGTGAAAGCTTGCTCAGAAGAAAATTGATGCGACCCTTAAAGCATATGTTCGAACGGTCTGTTCACGGAATACTTTTCAACAAGAAAGAGGTGCAAAAAATGGCCCCACGCCTTATCGAAGTATCGGAAATGCAGGGCATCGACTATTTTATGGAGCTTTTTTCCATTCTCTTTGACCTTTCAAACACACCTGGGCAGCGAATGCTCTCCTCATCGCAACGGCCTTCGTACGATTTTGAGAACAGCGATAAGATCCGTTTGTTCTACAACCATATACAGCAAAATTTCGCCAACCGAATTACCCTTGACGATGTTTCCCGTCTGCTCAATATGAGCAAGGTTTCTTTCAATAGGTTTATCAAAAAGACAACCAACCTGACGTTTATCGAGTATCTTAACGAAGTGCGAATTGAAAACGCCTCACGATTATTGGTTGAACAAGATTTTACCATTTCAGAAATTGCCTTTAGCTGTGGTTTCAACAACATGGCGAATTTCAATAGGGTGTTCAAAAAAATAAAGGGTCTTACGCCTTCGAAGTATAGAAAAGAGTTTGCGGGCATCACCAACGTTCTGTAAAAAACAGGTCACCTAACCGTGAGGCCTTTATTTTTTCAATACCCTTCTTTTGAAGTCTTCAAGGTAGCTCCGGCCAACGGTATAACGAATGCCATCTATTTCAATGCTATTGCCCTCTACAGACTCGATTTTGTCAACAGAAACGGTGAAAGACCGATGTATTCTTATGAACTTTTCTGAAGGGAGTTCTTCGGTGAAGCCGCTTAGAGTACTGTGTACTATATACTTTTCAGAAGTGGTCTTGATTCTGATGTAATCCTTAAGGCTTTCAACCACCAAAATTTCATCCAAGTAGATTTTTTGCAGTCGCTTGTTGTCTACCTTGACAAATATGCTCAATCTACTGTTTGAATGTGGGTTTTCGCCCGAAGTCGATAATAGGCCCACAATGCGGTTTACAGTCTTGAGAAAGCGTGGAAACGAAATAGGCTTGACCAAATAATCAATGGCCTGGGCCTCATAGCTCTTCAAGGCATATTCTTCATGTGCCGAGGTAATGACGACCATTGGCCGGTGCTCAATTGTTTCCAAAAAATCAAAGCCATCCAGTACAGGCATGTTGATGTCCAAAAAAATAATGTCAACTTCGTTGCCCTGTAGATATGTACTGGCATCCACTGCATTGGAAAAGGTCTTTGCCAGCTCAAGTTCCGAAACCTGTTCTACGTAGTTTTTCAGCACATTGATGGCCAACGGCTCATCATCCACAATCATAACTTTTAAGCCCATTATACTTTTAGTTTTAGTGATACTGTAAAGTTTGTTTTGTCTTCATCGACCTTGAATTCATATTCATCTGGGGCATAGCCCAATTGCAGTCGTTTGCGCACATTTGATAGCCCTATTCCTCCCGGTCTTGAGGCTATCTTGTCCTTTTTGCCTTCTTCTTGGGGCTTGGTATTTGTCACCTCAAAATACAAAAACCCGTCGACCACCTTCGTGCTGATGCAGATATTCATTTTGCCAATATTTTTGCTGGCACCATGTTTAAAAGAATTTTCAACCAAGGGAATCAACAGCATAGGGGCAATTTCCTTGTCTTCAAGATTACCGGTAATGCTTACATTGACTTTCAAGTTATCGTCAAAACGAATGCGCTCTAGATCAATATAGTTTTGAATGCACTCTATTTCCTTTTTGAGGCTTTGCTTTCTTTTCTTGGTCGCATACAAGAGATACCGCATCAGCTCTGATAGTTTTAGCACCACTTCTGGCGCTTGGTTCGATTTTTCAAGGGTGAGCGAATAGATATTGTTCAGGGTGTTGAAAAAGAAGTGTGGCGATACCTGTGACCTCAGAAAGCGCAGTTCGGTGGTCATTTGTCTTCTTTCCAGCTCATGCAACTTGCTATGTTCTTGAAGCCAATCTATGGTTATTTTTATGGCCGTCACAAACGAGATTACATATAACTCGCCCAGCATTGTCTGTATCGCGTAATCAATGGTGATGCCTGTAATGTGGTCGGCAGGGCCTTCGGGCCACACGTCTGTGCTCACCAAATAGTAAGTCAGGTAATACTTTGCAAAAAGCATAAAGAATAACGAACCTATCAAAAGCAAGGTGTACATGGCATATTTACGCCTGAACACATACTTGGGCATCAGGTAATAGATGTTGAAATATGACAGGGCCATGTGGATCGGAAAACCGATTAAGTTGGTCTTTAACGAATAGTCGTAGTCGCCATGATAGCTGCCCCACCGCAGGGTATTGAAAACAAAGTAGATGAGCCAAAAGACAATATGGTGTTTATAGCTGATTTTATAGTTCGATACTTGCTTTGACCTTATTATGTCATGAAGCTTTTTGTTACTGTACATGTTTAAAGAAGATTAGTCCATATTGTTAGGTTGTTTAGCCCAAGTCAGTGGCCATTGGTCTAATTTTATGATAAAACAAACATAATTTTTTCAATATTAGATAAAAAATCATGGGTGGCATTTGTCATAAGGTAAGTTTGGCAATGCAATCTGCGACGATTACATTTAATCAATGCCATGGCATGAAAGGCTTCGGTTGGTCAATGTATATGTTAACGTTAGGTCTCTTTGCGGGTGCTTCCATTGACCTTAACGCCCAAAGGGTGCCCGAGTCATATGTTGCGTACAGAACCGTTGGTCCTATTGAGATAGATGGAAAAGACGATGAGGCCTCATGGCAGCAGGCATCTTATACCGATCCGTTCATAGACATAGAGGGGGCCAAAACGCCCAAATACAAAACCCAGGCCAAAATGCTTTGGGATGATGACTATTTCTATGTCTTGGCCAAACTCGAAGAACCTCATGTTTGGGGCAACCTTAAGCAGCGCGATACGGTCATTTTCTACAACAACGATTTTGAGGTATTCATCGACCCAAATGGGGACACCCACAATTATTATGAGCTTGAACTCAATGCTCTGAATACCGTCTGGGACCTTTTTTTGACAAAACCCTATCGAAATGGGGCCACGGTGCTCGATAGTTGGGATGTACAAGGACTCAAATCAGCGATTTCAATCAAGGGAACCCTCAACAATTCAACAGATACCGATGATTTCTGGATGGTAGAATTGGCCATCCCTTGGGCAGTTCTGGTAGAGGCTTCTGGTGTAACTGACCCTCCTGAAAACCGATTTTGGAGAATTAATTTTTCAAGGGTCAATTGGGATTTTGACCTTAACAATGGGCGGTATTCACGAAAAAAAGATGCAAACGGCATGTATTTACCAGAGTATAATTGGGTTTGGTCGCCGCAACAGGTAATCAATATGCACGAGCCCGAACGTTGGGGCTATGTCTTTTTTGCATCGCAACAGGTCGGTGCCGATATTGGCTTTGCCATTCCAAAAGACGAACACGTGAAATGGGCCATGTATGAGGTTTACCGAAATATATTGGCCAAACCAAACGCCCCCATGACAGATGCAATCACGGTAATGGACAAAAATGTGCCGTTGTATAGGGATGAACATGAAACCGGCTGGAATATTTGGGTAACCAGTCCATTTTCGGGCAAAAAAATGGTAATCGACCACGAAGGAAAATATTATGGTGAATAGTCGAAACCTACATAAACCTCTCTTCCTATTTACATTTTTGGCAATATCACTGATGCAGTCATGTCTCGATAACCAATTGATGACCCAAAGGAGAAATAATGGAAGGTTTGGTGCCACTGAAGAAAAAACCTTGGAAGGACATTTTAAGTTTCGTGTGTGCATGGAATATGAGAACCAAAAGACCGATAGTATTTATACTAAACAGTTTGAAAAATACCGTGAAAGTGGGTTTGATGTCGTTTGGATAGATGAAGGACGTCAAGAAATTCTGCGGCGGCTGGCACCCATTGCAGAACAAGTTGGACTCGAGCTTGACCACAAGATGTTTGGTGATGAACGTGGCTCAGGAGAGCACGGGAGTACATCGTATGCCGATCTAAAAGTTACCGAACTTAGTCCAAAACAATTCAAAGACCAGATTAAGTTGGCCATGGCAAATGGAGCTGAAGGCGTATCGGTTTTTGATGGCGATGACCTTACCGGCGAACATCTCGAGGTAATAGCAGTATTGAACAGAAAAAACAAATAACCAATCAATATAAGATCAGAAAATGCAGATAATTGAAAATTCAACCGTATATGATGCCATCATTGTCGGATCAGGTGCCGGTGGGGGCATGGCCACCAAAGTACTGGCCGACGCAGGCCTTAAGGTGGCCGTTGTAGAGGCTGGCCCGTTCTTTGACCCTGCCGACCAAGAGCAGCGTACACAGCTTCGATGGCCTTGGGAGTCTGAACGGCGGGGTGCCAGTACACGATATAGGCCCTTTGGCGATTTTGATGCGGCCTATGGGGGATGGGATATAGAAGGAGAACCCTATACCCATAAAGATGGCACCAAGTTCGATTGGTTCAGGTCACATATGTTGGGGGGGCGTACCAACCATTGGGGGCGTATTTCGCTGCGCTTCGGCCCCGTCGATTTCAAGCATAAAGATGTCGATGGTTACGGAGATAACTGGCCCATCGGCTATGACGATGTCAAGCCCTATTATGACCAAGTAGATAAATTGATCGGGGTTTTTGGTACCAACGAAGGGCTTCCGAACGATCCCGATGGTTTCTTTCTGCCCCCGCCCAAACCACGGTTGCACGAACTTTTTTACATAAAAGGTGCCCGCAAAACGGGCATACCGGTATATCCTTCCCGAATGTCAATGTTGACCAAGCGTATTAACCAAGAACGGGGTGTCTGTTTTTATTGCGGGCAATGTGCACGTGCCTGTCAGGTCTACGCAGACTTCTCATCGGGCACTTGTTTGATATTCCCGGCACAGAAAAGTCGCGGCCAAGTAGACCTTTTTGTCAATTGTGTGGTGCGTGAGGTCACTACCGACCAAGAAGGTCGGGCTACCGGCGTCTCTTATATAAACAAAGAAGATAGAAAAGAATACAAGCTTAAGGGCAAAGTTGTGGTATTGGGGGCTTCGGCATGTAGCACTGCGCGAATCCTTATGAACTCAAAAAGCTCGCAGCACCCCAATGGTCTGGGCAATAGCAGTGACCATGTTGGAAAGTACCTTCACGATTCAACAGGTGCGGATAGGGCCGCCTTTATTCCTGATTTGATGAACAGAAAAGTTTCTTACAATGAAGACGGGGTTGGCGGTATGCATGTATATTCACCATGGTGGGGCGACAATTCAAAACTTGATTTCCCTCGGGGGTATCACCTCGAAATTTGGGGCGGTATGGGTATGCCCAACTATGGTTTTGGGTTTAATGTCAACGATTTCAACAAGTTTTTTGGCACCAAGGTCGGCGGGTATGGCGATATACTCAGAAGCGATGCCAAAAAGTATTATGGCGCCGTGGTGGGTGTTTCGGCCCGTGGCGAATCAATTGCCCGCAAAGACAATTATTGTGAGATAGACCCAAGTGTGGTCGACGAATGGGGCATACCGGTATTGCGGTTCCACTACAAGTGGTCGGATCTTGAGCGCAACCAGGCAAGACATGCACACGATACGTTCGAGGAAATCTTGACCAACATGGGGGGTGAGCTCTTGGGAGAAAAACCAGGTAAAGAGCGGGATTACGGTCTGCACACTCCGGGCAGGATCATACATGAGGTCGGAACCACGCGCATGGGTGACGACCCCAAGACCTCTGTTACCAACAAATTTCAGCAATTGCATGATGTCGACAACGTATTTATAGTTGATGCAGGCCCTTTTGTTTCACAGGCAGACAAAAACTGTACGTGGACCATTTTGGCCCTTTCTTGGCGAACTTCGGATTATATAGTCGACCAACTAAAAAAACAAAACATTTAAGTTATGGACAGACGAAAGAGCTTAAAGTCTATTCTATTGGGTTCTGTTGCCACAGGTTTGGTGGCCCATGGGTGCAAACCAAAGGAGGAGGCTGCCAAAGAAGCAGGGGCCAAGGCCTATGACCCCGTAGCATGGCGCACACCTTATGAGAACGAAATTATACAGGAAATAAAGGAAGATGAAGATTTTTTCAACGAGCACCAGCGCGAGACCATGACCGTGCTTTGCGATTTGATCTTGCCCCCGAGCGAACAGTTCAAGAGTGCCTCTGATGCCGATGTGGTGTCTTTTATTGCCTTTATGGCCAAAGATTCAGAATCTGAGGCCATGCAGACCGACCTAAAGGGCGGATTGATGTGGTTAGACCATAAGTGCAATACCGAGAACGGAGTTGCCTTTAAATCGGCCACCGAAGCGCAACAAAAGGCCATATTGGATCAGATTGCCTATTACGACCCCGAGGTTCCTGAAAGTAAGCGGCCTTTTGAGGTCAATTTCTTTTCGATGGTCAGAAACCTGACCATGACGGGTTTTTACACGACCAAAATCGGTATTGAAGAACTGGGCTACAAAGGCAATATGCCCAATGTATGGAACGGGGTGCCCGATGATGTGCTCGAACAGCACGGTGTTTCTTACGACCCTGAATGGATCGCCAAATGTGTAGACCAGAGTAAACGTAACGTGGTGGCCGAATGGGATGATGAGGGCAATTTAATTACTTAATTGCCTACAAACATAAGCTCGGCATACACCGGGAAATGATCCGAAGGGTATCGGCAGTCGAATGAATCGCTCAGTATGCCACTTTTGATGATTTCAAAGCCTTTAGGGGATGCAAAAATGTAATCGATTCTTGCTTCTACAGGTTTGCTGAAATTGAATCCATTGAAAGTACCTTTCGGGCCATGGGCGTTTATACCGGCCTTGTGGTGCGTGTCATGCATCTGTTCCAAGATCAGTTGTATGCCAGCGCTCGATTCTTGCAGGTTGAAATCGCCCATCAGAATTACCGGAAGCCCCTCTTTGTTCAATTGCGCTATTTTTTTCAGGATAAGTTTGGCATTTTCTTCCCGCGCTACCGAACCCATATGGTCAAAATGGGTGTTGAACACAAAAAACTGCTGCCCTGTTTCCTTTGCTTGAAACAATCCGTAGGTACAGATCCTGGGCAGTGCGGCATCCCAACCCTTTGAAGGTTTGGTCGGTGTGGGCGAAAGCCAAAAGGTATTTTCTTCTTTTAGATCAAACTTTTTGGTATTGTAAAAAATGGCCGTGAACTCACCCCTTTGGTCACCATGGTCTCTGCCCACCCCAAAATAGGCGTAATCGGCCAATCCTTTTTCAATATCGCTTAATTGGTGTGCCAGCCCCTCTTGTGTGCCAAAAACATCAGGAGCGTAAAAACGAAGCTGTGAGATGAGAAAATCTTTGCGGCCGGCCCAGTTGTTTAAACTGTCTTTTGGGTTGTCATACTTTATATTGTAGGTCAACACGCCTATTGTTTGCCCAATAATGGCTTGTGCCGCACACAGTGCCAAAAGTAGTATTGTTTTCTTCATTTCAGTGCATTTCCGCGCAACCGTTCAAAAATCTTGTAGGCGCGTTCGACCTTTTCTTTGGGGGTTTTTTCGAATTCTTTTTCGGTTACCTGATAGTGTTTTTGAAGGCTGTCAAGTTTTTTGTGCATCATATCGATCTCATCGGCATATTGTGGATCGTTGATGGCGTTGTACAATTCTTGCGGGTCTTTTTCAAGGTCATAGAACTCCCATGTATCGATGTCATCATAAAAATGGATGAGTTTGTACCTTTTTGTGCGTATGCCGTATTGCTTTTTCACCATATGAAAGGCCGGAAAATCGTAGTAATGGTAGTAAATGGCATCTTTGAAATCATCCTCAGAGCCATCCAACAATTTTCTGAACGATTCGCCCTGCATTTCTGAGGCATATTGCGTTCCTCCTGCCAAATCTAAAAATGTGGGGGCAAAATCCAGATTTTGTGTCATGGCCGTGATTCTGGAGCCAGGTTCAATGACTCCGGGCAATTGCATCAGAAGGGGCATTTTCAGTGATTCTTCGTACATAAACCGTTTGTCGAACCAACCTTTTTCGCCCAAATAGAATCCTTGGTCAGAGGTGTAGACAACGAGGGTGTTATCATCCAAGCCACTTTCTTCGAGATAATCCAATAGTCTCCCCACGCCCTCGTCAACGGCCGCCACGGTGGCCAAATAGTCTTGAAGGTACCGTTGGCCTTTCCAGATGGCCAGTTCCTTTCCGGTTAAACCGGCCTCGTGAAAAGCGTTGTTTTTGGGCAGGTAGGCTTCGTCCCAGGCTTTGCGCTGCCCAGGGGTCATCCGTTCGAAGTCGGTGGTCCATGGGTTGTGCGCCAGTTCAGTACTGCCGTACGCTTTGGTCATCTTAAGATCATGTCCCTCGTACATGTCTTCATAAATGGTCTGTTGTTGTTCTTGCGCCGCCCGTTGGTTTTCGAAATTTGGAAAATAACTGTCTGGCAGTGGAAAAGTTACCGAATCATATTTGTTTAAATGGCGTAGGGCAGGCATCCAATTTCGATGGGGCGCCTTGTGGTGCACCATTAAAAAGAAGGGCGCGCTGTCGTTTCGCTGATTCTCTAACCATTGGAGTGCCTCTTCAGTAACAATGTCAGTGGCATAGCCTTCGATTCTGGTCGTATCGCCGTTTTCTATAAAATCGGGGTTGTAGTAGTTGCCTTGGTCCACAATGATTTTCCAGTGGTCAAAACCCTGCGGATATCCATGTAAATGCCATTTGCCTACAATGGCTGTTTGGTACCCCAGTTTTTGCAAATATTTCGGCAAGGTTGCCTGATTGCCATTAAAGCGATCACCGTTCATTCTAAAACCGTTCACATGGCTATGCTTGCCGGTAAGGATAACGGCGCGACTGGGACCGCAGATGGAGTTGGTGCAGAAATTATTTTCGAATCGGGCGCCATTTTTGGCCAAACGATCAATATTTGGTGTGGGTGCCAGCTTGCCCAGTTCATGGCCATATGCACCAATGGCCTGAAAGGCATGGTCATCTGACATGATAAATAAAATATTGGGCGGCTGTACCGTCTTTTCAGGTTTCGCGTCGTTTTTTTTGCACGCCGCAAATAGCATCAAAAGAAGCGTTATAAATAATTGATACTTCATCAGTATTTCTCTGGATTTAGTTTAATTTTTGATTGCACCCATTCACCATTTAAAATAATGGTTTTGATGAATGCCGAAACTTCTTCGGTATAGGCATAAGCCGTATTCGCCCAATCGTGGTTGCCCTCAGGATCAAAATAGAGCACATAGGGGGTGTTGAGTTTCGACAGCCTTTGGGCAATAGACCCAGATCCGGCCAGCATTAAATAACCGGGGGTATCTTCATCGCAATAATGGTGTGCCGCTGTTGCGTAAGGAACCAAGATGTCCTTTTTTCCGTGAAAGAGTAAGGTAGGCACTGCTGTGTGCTCGGTAATATAGTCTTTGTCCAAAACCGCCCCTGCAAAAGAGACAACACCCGAAAATTTCAGCTTATCATAAGGCAACATATTGAATTCATGGTGGTTGTGCATAAAAACCGTGTTCAACACTGCCTCGGCACCGGCACTGCTGCCAATAAGCACAATCTTATCGGTGTCAAAACCGAGTTGGTTTGAATTGCGAACCAGATAGCGAGTGGCATAGAGAACATCTTCAGAAGCGGTTCTAAATGTTCTTACCTTATCTGCGGCCGGGCAATCACACCCGAATGATTTGCCCTTTCGGGTCAGTCGATAACTGATTGAGGCCACTAAATACCCTTTCTTTGCCAAAGTCGTACAGAATTTTTTTTCAAGAGGATTGTCTTTTTTGCCGATGGCAAATCCCCCTCCGTGTACCAATACCACCAAAGGTCTATTGGTAACGGTGTCTTTTACGGGAGTATAGACATCCAACGCCAAGGTATCTGAAAACACAAAGGTGTTCAGTTTAATTTCAGAAAAAACGGAATCGAGGTAGCGTTCTTGGGCATACCCATAAAAAGTAGAACAGGCCACAAGTGCGGCTAAAACTTTTCTAAATTTGGGAATGCCCTGCATGGTTTATCTCAGTACAAATGATTTTTTCAGCGAACAAGTTGAGTCGCCCCCCACAAATACCTCAAACTCACCGGGCTCGGCAACAAATTCTAGACTGCTATTGTAGAATTTTAAATCATCGGGCGCAAGGGTAAGGGCAACTTTTTTGCTCTCTCCCTTTTTGAGGAATACCTTCTTGAAACCTTTCAGTTGTCTTTTGGGTGGAGTGATGCTTCTTACCACATCGCGTAGGTAAAGCTGTACCACCTCTTCACCGTCAAAATCGCCGTTATTGGTCACTGTTACGCTGACATTTAGCGAATCGCCTTGGCCAATTTCTTGGGTACCCAACTCCAGGTCAGCATATTCAAAAGATGTATAACTAAGGCCATACCCAAATGGAATAAGCGGTGTGTTGGGAGCATCGAGATAATTCGATTTGAATTTTTGAAATCTACCATCTTCAGGAGCTGGTCTTCCTGTATTTTTTATGCTGTGATAAATAGGTATTTGCCCCACGTTTCTGGGCCAAGTGGTGGTAAGTTTTCCCGACGGATTGTAGTCGCCGAACACCACATCTGCTATGGCATTGCCAGCCTCTACCCCTGGGTGCCATACCTGCAGTATGGCCACCGGCATCTCGAATTCTTCCGGAATGGTCAAAGGCCTGCCGCTCATTAGCACCAGTGCCACTGGTTTGCCCGTGGCGACCAATGCACGAATGAGTTTCTTTTGGCTTTCGGGGATGGAAATATCGGTTCTGCTAGCGGCTTCTCCACTCATTTCGGTGGCCTCACCAACAACCGCGACCACCACGTCAGAAGCCTCGGCCGCTTTGAGTGCTTCTTGCAGCATGGTCTCGGGTGTGCGCTCGTCAATAACAATCCTGGGCCCAAAAACATTTATTTTTTTGGCAAATTCTGGGTCATCAGAGATATTGGCACCTTTGGCATGCACAATCGTTGCTTCAGGGGCCACGTTTTTGAAACCTTCCAAGATGGTGACTGCCAAATCTGGATTGCCCGTCGGTGCCCATGTGCCCAGCATATTGTTGCGGCTATCGGCCAAAGGCCCGACCAAGGCGATCTTGGCATCTTTTTTTAGGGGAAGTATCTGCCCATGGTTTTTGAGCAACACAAACGAACGGGTGGCCAGTTTTCGGGCCAAGGCACGGTTTTCTTCCGTCAGTATATCTTTTTTGGGTCTATTACTGTCAAGATAGCGATAGGGGTCATCAAATAGTCCGGCCCGGTATTTGGCTTCCAAAACCCTGCGACACGCTTGCGTAATGTCTTCTTCGGTAACCTTGCCCTCTTCCAACGACTTTTTTAAGGTGGTCAAGAATCCTTCCCCGACCATGTCCATGTCCAGTCCAGCATTTAGGGCCAATGCCGAAACGGCCTGTAGGTCTCCCAGGCCATGCGCGATCATTTCGTTCACCGAGGTGTAATCAGACACCACAAAACCATCAAACCCCCAACGTTCGCGTAAAAGATCGGTCAACAACCATTTGTTGCCAGATGCGGGTATGCCATCGATATCGTTGAATGATGTCATGACACTGGCCACCCCGGCATCGATGGCAGCCTTGTAGGGCGCGAGGTATTGGTTGAACATTTTCACCTTGCTCATATCCACGCTGTGGTAGTCACGGCCCGCTTCAGGAGCGCCGTAAAAGGCCATGTGCTTGACACAGGCGAGCATGGTATTCGGAGCGGTAAGGTCGTTGCCTTGGTAGCCCCTTACCATTGCCTTGGCTATGGCCGAACCCAAATAGGGGTCTTCACCGGCCCCTTCTGCTATTCGGCCCCAACGGGGATCTCTGGCAATATCGACCATGGGCGAAAAGTTCCACATAATACCATCGGCAGTGGCCTCGGTGGCCGCCATTCGTGCTGATTGCTCAATTAAATCCATGTCCCAGCTACAAGAAAGGCCCAACGGTATGGGGTAGGTGGTCTTGTAGCCGTGTATGACATCGGAACCAATGAGCAATGGAATTTTGAGACGGGTGTCGTTGACTGCCATTTCTTGGGCAATGCGAACACGGTCAGGGCCTGCCACACCGAAAAGCCCGCCTACTTGGCCGGCTTTTATCTTGGCTTCCACATTTTCACTGACCACCGATCCAGTGGCGACACCGCCCCCGGGGGTCAACAGGTTCAATTGTCCGATTTTTTCATCCAAAGTCATTTTTTCCAATAGGGCCTCAACTTCAGGAATGGTAGCGCGTTCTTGTGCCAACATGCCGGCCGAAACACAAAACAGCGAAATAAAAACGACTACATATTTTTTTGATATCATACCTTAAACAGTTAAAAGTTCAATACAATACTTTGGTCATCTTGAGCCTGTCTGTTCACCAGAAAGACGGGGTCGAATGTATGGTGTGATACCGATAGGTGTTATGAAATTCATATGTGCCTATCGGAAACATCCATAAGTCGATCGGCCTTATTGAAAGCCCAACCTGTCAAGACCTGCCTGAACGTCTTCGTTTTGCATAAACAGGTTCCAAAGCAGTCCAGAGCGATGATTTTCTATCATGATGATTTGGGGGCCTTGATCGATGGCCAGATAGGCCTCTGCCACCCAAAAATCATGCTCAGGACTGAACGCATCATAAAATCCGGCAGGCCCCAGTAGTTTATCTTTATGCTTATAAAAATAGTGCATGGCACGTAACGATTCCACAGGGGTGTAGACAATCGAGCCAATTGCGGCCGTAGGCGAAATGACCCCTGTGTCATTGGCTGGATGGTGGTCATTGTAGCCAATGGACCCATCGTTATTTCTTGTGTAGCTGGCGGTAAGCCCCCAACAATCGTTACCGTAATCCTCAAAATTTTTCGGATTCTCCACGCAATAATTGTAATTGATCTTAGAGTGATTGAGGTTAACGCTCCAGTAGTTTACGTATTCGTCCACCAATCCCTTGGGGTTCAAACCTAAATAGGAGTAGTGCGCCCAGAACAACGGACCACCGTACTGTTGTGCCCCTGGATGTTTCACCAAAAGAGGAAAACCGTATTGCGTGTTTGAAGATTTGATGGCACCATTAGAGGCCCAGCCATTGGCGTAGACTTCTTTTGAAATACCATGGTCAGGTGAAGATGCCGCCAAAACATAGGCAATTAAGGTCTCATTGTAGCCTTTGAGCGCCAGGTTGATATCAAACCCAAAATTGGGGCTCCAGTGCCAATATAATGCGTTTTGGTTCTGGGTATACCAGTCCCATTCGACCCCTTTCCAAAGTTCATCGGCCTGTTGGGCCAAAGCCTTTTCTTCATCAGTACCCTCTTTAAAGTATTCTTTTACACAGATAAGGCCCTGGACCAGAAAGGCGGTTTCGACGAGGTCGCCCCCATTGTCTTTCGGGCTAAAAGGAATTACCGTGCCATTGGTGCCATTGATCCAATGCGACCACGCCCCGTGAAAACGGTCTGCACCCTCTAAGAAGTTTAAAATAGTGGTCAAACGCTCAAACCCCTGTGCTTTGGTGATGAAACCCCGTTCAATACCGACCAAAATGGCCATTAGGCCAAAGCCGGTGCCACCGGTGGTGACCACGTGGGCATCCCTGCCGGGATCATTGGGGTGGTAGCGCTCTCGGGCACCACCTGAATTTTCCTCGGCAAAATCCCAAAAGTATTTGAACGTCTCCCTTTGGGTAATATCCAGCAACTCTTCATCACTTATGGCCGGCTCTTCTACGGGAGGGGTACCCGTATCGTCATCCGGAAAATCAATGGGTGTATACGTGTAGTCGTCTTTGCCCCCACAGGAACAAAGAAGTGCAACTATTGTGAGAAAAAAAAAGGCGTGCTTATTCTTCATGTTCGAGGTAAGGGCTTTTAAAGCCCAATTTTTTGAGTCCTTTCTGTACATCTTCATTGTCCATAAATAACTTCCAGAGCAATCGGGACCTATAATTTTCGACCATAACGGGTATCGGCCCCTGATCGATTGCCAAATAGCGTGGCAGGTACCAATCTTTCTCAAAACTAAAGGCGTCGAATGGGCCATATTTGCCTATAAGGCTGTCTTGTTCGGTGTACAGGTGGCGTAAAAACTGCATACTTTCCTTAGGGGTATAGGGCATGGATGAAAGTGCCGCGGTGGGCGATATTACCCCAATATCCTTATCGGGCCGATGCCCGGCATAGCCTTTCGGCGAGTAGCTGGAAGTAAGCCCCCAGCAATGTTCTCCGTACCCTTCATAACCATGTGGATTCTCGACACAGTGCCGATAATGTATCAGCGCATGGTTGGCGTTCAATTTCCAATAATCACCGTATTGATCGGTAAGTCCGTTGGGGTCTAGTCCTAAATAAGAGTAGTGTGCCCAAAACAAGGGTCCCACGGGCGAGGCATCATGCTGGTAGTGATTCAGTTCGGTTTCAAGACCATAATAGACCGTGTCGTTGGCAATGGTCCCGTCAAGTGCCCATCCCTTTTCGTACACTTCTTTATTGATGGGGTGGGTGGGTGAGGCTGCGGCCAAAATGTACATAATAAGGGCTTCATTGTAACCCCCTACAGGAAAATTCATTTTCCAACCGTGGTTTGGGCTCCAGTGCCAATAAAGCACTTTTTCGCCCCCTTTGGTGTACCAGTCCCATTCGACCTCTTCCCAAAGTTTTTGGATTTTTTGTACCAGTTTCTGCTCACGTTCGTTGCCATCCTTAAAATACTCTTTGACGGTGAGCAACCCCTGTATCAAAAACGCGGTCTCGACCAAATCGCCCCCATCGTCGTATTTGCTGAAAGGAGCGGTTGTGCCATCGGGCATCAACCAATGTGGCCAAGCCCCATGAAACCGATCTGCTTTTTCCAAAAAATCAACTGCTTTTTCAAATCGTTCCAAGGCTTGGTTACGGTCGATAAAGCCACGTTCAACGCCCACCAATATAGCCATCAAACCAAAGCCTGATCCGCCAATGGTAATGATGTCCTTGTCGTGGGTGGGATATATATTGTCTAGATGGATACGCTCACGCGCAAGGCCCGAAATGGGTTCTGCCCCTTCCCAGAAATAATTGAAGGTCTGCCGCTGCAACATATCGAGCAACTCTTCGTCTGAATATTCAGCATCGGCAACGTTCTGGGCAACTGATTCTTTTTTGTTTGTTTTCTGGCCATTGCATCCCGCTACTATAGATGCAACGGCCAGGAAAACTGAAATTAAAACTAACCTCATTGAAAATTAAAACTAACTCAAATAATAAAACAATACTCACATTTTCGAGAAATACCCGATAATGCTCAATTCATTAGATCTTGTATTTCGGTTTGCGACAATGCCTTGTTGAACAATCGCAATTCGTCTATATAACTCAGGTCTGATTTGTGGTTCCATTGGGTGAACCTAGGGGCGCCTGAACCGATTGAAAGAATGTCGCAACCTGTCCAATCAACACCATCAAAGGCACCTTGGGCCACCACTTCACCATTGACGTATACTACACATTCAGTACCGGAAATGGTAAAGGCCAAATGCACCCAATCGGTCGTATCTAATGGTATGGATGCCGTAGCACCTCCATCAAACCATGAGTCTGCCGTGCCGTTTCCTACGTTCAATTTAAATATCTGGCCATCGCCACCGGCTTCCCTAAAGAACCTAAAACCACTGGTTCGCAGGTTTTGCACCTCTGGGTACTCAGGCCTTTCGGTATCGGGCGGCCCCATCACAAGAATACCCGCCCTGTCTGGATCTGCATTCAATTTGTACCACATAGAGGCACTGAACTCGGTACCGGTCAATGTACCGGTCGGGAAGGTCAGGTACGAATCGGTGGCACCTACATAGGCATTGTCGCCGGCAACCCCTTCACCTGCAAAACCTGGCGTACCTACCACGGTGGCATCGGCTCCGGAAACCAAATCGGTATTGGAGCCATTGAAGGGCAGGTAAAGTGTTTCGCCATCCAAGGGTTGATACCCGCCCCCATATACTTCTTGTACTTCTTCTGGGGTAAGGGCAGCGCTGAAGAACCTGAGTTCGTCTATGGCGCTATTGTCTGACAGGTGGTTCCAATAATCGAATGTCGGGCCGCCAGAACCTATATTGAAAGTGTTGCAGCCGGTCCAGTCGATCGGTGCCGACATGTCAGATGAGCGTACCTCTTGGCCATTGAAATAAAGAGTGTTCTTGTCACTTGAAATGGTAAAGACAATATGTACCCACTCGCCTGCAGCCACATCGATAACGTCGCCATCGTTCCAGCTTTCGCCTGCACCGGTACCCACATTCAGTTTGATGCGTTGTTCGTCTGGACTTCCTTCCCTAAACAGCCTGAACCCTTGAAAACGATCGGCTGCATCGTCACCGATTACGATGATACCCGCTCTATCTGGGTCTGCGTTGACCTTGTACCAGAACGCACCGCTGAACTCACTTGACAGTAGTCCGTCAGCGGGGTAGTTGATGTACGAATCGGTAGCACCCATGTAAGCTTGGTCACCTTCTTTGCTGTCATTGGTGAATGAGGGTGAGCCCACCGGAGTGGCGGCCCTACTGTTCACCAAATCGATGTAGTCGCCATCAAAAGGCATGTAAAGCGACTCGTTTGGAAATTTAGGTATGTACGGATTCAGGGCATTGATCATGATTTGTATATCACTTTGCGTAAGCGCCTTGTTGAAGATTCGTAATTCGTCTATGTCACTGTGATCAGAAAGGTGGTTCCAATAACTGAAGGTGGGGCCGCCCGATCCGATGACCATTTCTTCTACGCCTGTCCAATCAATCGGAGCAGCCAAATCTCCTGTGTTCATCTCCATTCCATTGAAATAGATGGTGCTCTTGGTCTGTGAAATCGAGATTGTCACATGCACCCATTCGCCTGCAGTGACATCGATAACGCCGCCATCATTCCAGCTTTCGCCATCTCCGGTCCCTACGTTCAGCTTGATGCGTTGTTCATCGGCGTTTCCTTCCCTGAACAATCGGAAGCCCTGTCTTCGGTCGTCGGCATCATCGCCGGCCACCAAAATACCCGCACGGTTGGGGTCTGCGTTTACCTTATACCAAAAGGTTGCACTGAACTCTGTGTTTTTTAACCCATCCATGGGGAATGTCAGATAGGAATCAGCGGCACCTTTGTAGGCATCAGGGCCTACGAAACCACCTCCTGCAAATCCGGGAGTACCTACCTCATTGGCTTTTTCAAATCCGATCAGGTCCATGTAATCTCCATCGAAGGGCATATAGAACACCTCGCCATCGAACATGGCAACATATGGGGGCGCCTTGCTGAAATTAACCTCAGCCGTAGATGTTTTCCCCTCAAGATCGGAAGCTGTAACAGTCAATGTATGGTCGCCATCTTTCAAGCCATCATAGGTAAATTCTTCTATGACAATTCTATAGTCTTTGAAGGTGTCGAAATAACCAATCTGGTTTCCGTCGAGCATTACCCGTACGTCTTTTACCTCGATATCGTCGGTTACCTTAAAACTGATGTCAATGGAGGTCTCTTCTTCAAAGACTTTGATCTCGGCCCCCTCTACAGGGGTGTTGATCGTTATCTGGGGCGCCGTTTCATCGACACCGGCATCCACTTCTGTTATGGGGTCTATGCCCTGCTCGCACGATAATACCAGAAAAATGGCGGCCAGCGAGGCAATTATTTGTTTGATATTTTTCATCGGTCGTTCTTTTAGCGTTTATCGGTATTATTGGTCTTGCGCTTGCTGCAAGATTGGAAATTGATCTACCTGTGCCTGCGGATAGGGCAAGAAAGCCTTGTCTGGGGTAAAGGTTCTACCGTCATAGCTCAACTCATCGGTACGGCCCAATCGCACCATGTCGTAGTAGCGTTTGCCCCATTCCATGCTCAGCTCTGCGTATTTTTCATCGAGAACCTGATCAAGGGTCACCCCGGTCAGTGGTGGCATGCCCGCTCTTTCGCGAACCATGTTCACTGCTTGGTCGGCCGTCATGCCCGATCCGGTTGCGCCATGCGTCAAAGCCTCAGCATACATCAACAGTATTTCTGCGTATCGAATGATATTGTAGTTCTTGTTACTACCATAAGCTGTTCTGCCCGGAATCAACTGGTTTGAGGGCAAATAGTGCTTGCCACTTGCAAACAGGGCCCTGGCATAATCGTTTATTACATCGCCATCTCTGGTGGTATTGGACACAAAACCGGGCAAATCGCTGTAATTGGGATCGGCCTGTATCTCGGCGATACCTCGATCGGTAAAGAGCACACTGGTCTCAAGTCGCACGGTTTCGCCCCTGTCGAGCATAAATTTGATGAACTTCATACTAGGTTCAAAGAAGCCCCAGCCACTTGAGGCACCTTCTACGGCCGGTGTCCAGTTTTGGGGGCCGTAAGGAGCGTAGAGGTGTGCCTCACGGTCTCCCTCTCCCTGCCCAAAGTCAGAATACTGCATCGACAAGATCATTTCGTCTGACAGTTTGCCGGGTATCTTGAACAATTCATAGAAGTCTGGGAAAAGACTGAATTCACCCGAATTGATGATTTGGGCGCAGGCATCGGCCACCGCTTGGTAGTTCTCCAGTTCTTGGTTGGCCAAGGCCTTTATCGCCAGTGCCGTATAAACGGTAACGCCACCGGGCAAGTCAGTTCTTTCGTTCGGGTGCATGACCGGTAGGTGCGGAATTGCTTCGTCCATCTGGTCAGAAATATGCTGCATTACCTCATCTTGTGTCGGCACAGACTCCAATTCAAACAGTTCTGAGGTTTCTGATGAAGTGGGTATGAAAACATCGCCCCAAACCTGTGAGATATGAAAGAGCATAATGGCCCGTAGCACCTTGGCCTCGGCAATGTACTGGTCGCCCAAGGCCTTTCCTTCGGCATCGGCTACTTCTTGATACCGTTGTATCTGTTCCATCGCCGTATGGGCCGTAATGACATCTACGTACACATTTTCCCAAAGGGAATTGTACATCCAATAATCTTTGTTGTAGTTGAACAGGTCTGTTTCGGCAAAGTCTTGTTGGTCGCCGAGACCACCTGCGTTTACATCATCGCCCCTTACGGCTATCAATAAGGGCTGTTCCCATCCTCTTGATTGGAAAGCCTCGTACACCCCGATCAATGACAATACCATGTCTTCTGTCTGGGTAAAATCGGTACCCCCCGCAAAGTTGTTGTTCAACTCGGGTTCGTCCAACTTGTCTGAGCACCCAATCGCCAAGACCAACAAGGCCGACAAAAGGGTCTGTAGTTTAATTTTTTTGAGCAGTTTCATCATCTTTTTTTTAAATTTTTACGTTAACGCCAATCGTATAAACAGCAGGTACGGGATAGGTTTGATTGTCTACCCCGTTTGGCACTTCAGGGTTAAAACCGTTATAGTCGAATATGGTCAGTGGTTTTTCAGCAGTAGCATATATTCTTACTTGGGGAAGACCATTTATGGCCTGGCCCTTGTTTATGGTGTACCCAAGGGTAATATTTTGTAGCCTAAAGAAATCACCATCTTCTATGAACCAATTGTTCAATCGCTGGTTCCAGCCTTTTCTGATTCCTTTTGAAGATGGGTAGCTATTGGTAGTGCCCTCTCCATGCCAACGGTTTATGGCAAAGTCGCGGTCCCAGTTGGTATCATTGGTAAAGATGACCTCGCCCCTTTTACGGTTTAAGATGGAATTGCCCCCTTGCCCAATTGCACTGGCAGAGAAATCCCAGTTCTTATAGTTGAAACCTAGGTTGAAACCAAACGAATATGTTGGCAAGAAAGAGCCCAATACCGTTCTGTCATCATCAGTAATGTCGCCATCACCGTTGATATCCCTGTAAATGAAATCGCCAGGTTCAAGATCGTTGGCCACCGCTACGGGATCTGCTTGGATCTGTGCATCGTTCTGGTAAACACCGATAACCTCTCTACCATAGAAGGCAAAGAGCGACTCGCCGACTATGGAGCGCTGGCGAAACTCGGCCGTACCGGCATCCAAGAATTCAGCACCGCCCAAACCGAGTACCTCGTTGGTCAAGGTGGCAAAATTGCCCCCGATAGAATAGCTAAAGTCTTCTGAAACCCTTTTGTCCCAATTAAGGGCCAACTCAAAACCGGTGTTTCTGATTTCCCCGACGTTTTGCCGGGTAGCCCCTGGAATCAAAGGCCGTAATACCGGAATAACGGCATCTTCAGTATCCCTGACATAATAGTCGGCCTCTATAGAAAGGTTGTTGTTGAACATACGGGCCGAAAGACCTACGTTGGTCTCTTCGGTAACCTCCCATTTCAAAGCGGTAAAATCGCTACTGGTGTTCAAACCACTAAAGAGAATATCGCCCAGTGCCGTGGTTACGACCTCTGAGGTAATGGATCCTTCACTGGACGGAACCTTGTCGTTACCCAATTTTCCCCAACTGCCCCTTAATTTCAGGTAGTTGAGCACATCGTTTTGCGGGAAGAACGATTCTTCAGAAACAACCCAACCTGCACCGATAGTGGGGAAATAGCCCCATTTTTCTTGGTACTTGTTGGTGCCGTCTGCCCTGAACGTTCCGTAAAGCAAATAACGGTTGTCAAAATTATAGGAAACCCTTCCAAAGTATGATAAGCCGTATTCCCTGGCCCCGTCATCTCCTGTGCCGGCAATGACAATGGTCTGGGCTTGATCCAAAAAATAGGCTTCCTCCCCTGAAAGTGGGAAGTTCAAGCCTCTTGCTTGTAGCAAATCGAAAGCCTCGTCCCTGAAGGAGGTACCGCCCATAATGGTCAAATCGTGTTTGCCAAAGGTTTGGGTATACGTAAGGGTATTGTCCCAGATTTGGTTAGATATGGTGACATTTCTTTTTAAGAGCGAAGCGTCTTCACGTTGAAAGTTATCCCCTAAGAAAAAGGGCAATCGCACCTCACGTCTGTTTACGCTTCTAAAGTTGTGGTTGTAGGCAGTTCTGAACTTCAATTTGTCTTCAATCAAATCAATCTCTGCATAGAAATTTGCCAATGTGTTCCGGATTTTTTCGCGATTTTCACTGAAGTCCATTGTTGGAAAAGGGTTTTGCCCGCCACGGTATCCCAGGTTCTGCGCATTGGCATAGGGTGTTGGGAATACATCTGGGTCTTCGGCCAAGATGGGATCGAACACAGGTAAGATGGGTACAGCGTAATATGCCTGCCGCCAAGCCGAATCTTCGGCATCAAACCGGGTGGCATTGCTCAATACCATATTACCGCCAACCTTTAGCCAATCGGTTACTTGAAAATCGATTTTGGCCCTAAGGTTGAACCGCTCGTATTCGTTTTTCATCTTTAATATACCGCCTTGGTCGAAATAGTTTGCGCCAATGGCATAGGTGGCCGTTTCAGTACCGCCTGTCATATTGAGGCTGTGGTTCTGGATCAAGGCGACCCTCATGATTTCATCGTACCAATCTGTGTTCACATCGGGCACGTTTGGGTTGATACGGCTTCTGCCGTAGCGTTGCATGGCGTTCAGAATGAATTCGGCATCGGGTTCAGATTCCGATTCCAATGCCAAAGTGGTAAACTGCTCGGCATTGGCCATGGTCAACACATTTTGAGGTATTTGATAGCCGGTGTAGGCATCATAGGTAATCTGTGGTTTTTGGTTGAACTTACCCGATTTGGTCTCGATCAAGACCACCCCATTCGCTGCACGAACACCGTAAATGGCGGCAGCTGACGCATCTTTAAGTACGGAAATCGAGGCGATGTCGGCAGGGTTCAAAAAATCAATGTCGTTAAAAAAGGCCCCATCAACGACAAAAAGTGGGCCTGAGGCACCAGTATTGTACGATCCTATACCCCTTACCCTTACGGTTGGCGATTGGCCAGGCCCTCCATTGTTTACGATTTGAAGGCCTGCTACCCTACCTTGAAGTGCCTGCATTGGCTGGCCAACTGGCGCCAGGTCCAATACCTCAGAGTCTACCGTGGTAATTGACGAGGTCAGGTCTTTTACCTTTAACTCCCCATAACCGACCACGACTACCTCGTCGAGGGCTTGGGTGTCTTCTTCAAGGGCCACATTGATGACCGTACGCCCGTTTACTGGCACTTCTTGGGTGCTAAAGCCGATATAGCTAAAGACCAGTGTGCCGCTACCAGGAATGTCTGCAAGGGCATAGTTCCCGTCGAAATCGGTCTGCACCCCGGTAGTGGTTCCTTTAAGGACCACACTGGCGCCGGGCAATGGTTGCCCCTGATTATCAGTTACCGTTCCTGTAACCGCGATGTTATTCTGTGCCAATGCAAAGGCAGAGAGCAATAACAGCGGTATTGACAACAAGATGCTTTTTATTTTCATGATTGTTCAAAAATTGAGTTAGATTTTCACTAAATTATCAAGAACGCATCTTATTGCTTACGTTATAAGGTACATAAAAAATACATCAAACGAAAAGGTTTTCGTAAACACCGTTAAGAAAGGGTTAACAAGGGTTTTGTAGCAGAAAAGAGAAACCAAAAACAGCAAAATGATGTAGTAATGATGTAGTTGGATTTTTGTGTGCAAATCGTATGGCCAGGCCTTTGAAAACCCTTTAAAACGTAATCAGAAAGTTGGATAGGTTTTCAGAACTGTCGATTTTCAGCTTTTTTCTTAGACGGTACCGATGTATTTCTATCCCCCTTATTGAGATAGCCATTAGGGGGGCGATTTCTTTGGTTGAAAGGTTCATTTTTAGATATGCACACAACTTAAGGTCTTTCGGGGTGAGATTTGGGTATTCTTTCAGAAGTCTTTCAAAGAAATCTTCGTGCAGCTCTTTGAAGTTTACTTCAAACCTTTTCCAATCTTCTGTGTCTTTGACAGAGTTGTTCAGTTTTTTCATAAACGAACGATAGCGCTGTGAGTTTGAGAATTTGTCCTTGTTCATCACCAATAGGTTTTTGAGCTCAAGGATCATCTCGTTCTTTTTGGCTATGTTCAAGGTGGTGCTGGCCAGTTCGTTCTGCTTCAGTTTGATTTCCTTTTCCAGTCTTTCCCTTTCCAGTTCCGCCATGCGTTCTTCTTGCTCCTTTTCGAGTCGGGCAATCATCTCACGCTGTTTACGCTTTAGTTTTCTGCGATTGTACCAGCGTACCCCGGCAATGGTGCCGAGACCGATTACGATGTACAGGGCAACCATGCCATTGGAGAGAAACCATGGTGGGGCAATCTCGAAATAAATCGTGCTCGAAGGCGATACTCTGTTGTCGATACTGACCACTGATACGGCAAGTTCGTACGGGCCGTGTGGCAAATTTTGGAATTGTATCCGCCCACCGTCACCAACAAATCCCGAGCGGGTCTCTGGCCCGGCCAACTCATAACGGTATCGGGCTTGCATAAGCGCGGGAGAGGCCAATTCAATGGTTATGATTCTTGAGCTGTGGTAAGGCATATCAATAGCGCCCTTGTTCAGTGCATACCGGCTTTCTTCGTCGATGATTCCGCTTATAAAGGGTGTGGGCAGCGCCAAATTATCCAACTGGCTTTTTAATTTTCGCTGGTCGATATTGGCAAACCCGTCGTTCAGGGTAACAAATAGGGTAGAATCGCCCATTTTCACCATTTTTTGGGAGTCTGGGGCAAGCCGTTTCTGTAGAGGCAGATCGGTCAGCAGCAGGCTGTCGTTTTTCAAATCGGTGCGCAAGATTTCCTTGTTTCCCTCGCCCGCCACAAACCAGAACCTGTTTTGGTCAAAAAACAGCAATTCTTTGTTGTTGAATTTTTGAAACTCATCGAAAACCACAATCCGGTTCATAATGGGGTCGTACTTGAACCATTTGCCCTCACTGTAAAAAACCAGCTGGTTTTTAATGTTGAACAGTTTTATGTTGTATTGACTGGGCACCCCGTCGTTACCGTTATACTGTTGGGTCTTTGTAACGGTACGGTGTTGCTTGTCAAGGTGAATTCGGTAGAGCCCCTTATACGGGTGGGCGGCCCAGACGATTTGCGGATTTTCAAAGCAAAGTTGCTTAATGGGAAAATCAACCCCCATGATTTTGGTTGCCTGCCATTGGCCTTGGCTATCTTTTTGAAATTTTACAAGACCGTTGTAGGTGCCCTGTATGTAAACATCGTTCGATTCGGGTATTTTTTTGATTTCATACCCGCCCGATATGTCGGATATTTTTTCAAGCCGGGTATCAACCACCTTAAAAGTGCCCGTATTGTGGCCACAGATCAGATCGTCCCCCAACACTTCAAGGTCCCAAACATGGCCTACAGACCCCTCAACGATTTCCAACTCGCCCTTATCAAAATAAAATACCCCGGTATTGCTGCCCAGATATAGCCTGTTGTTATAATGTGCAATATCGTAGACCATGCCCAGGGCCCCAGATTGATCGGTGTAGTAGGTGATGGGGTAATTCAAGCGCACCCTGGCAATTCCGTTGTCCAGGCCCAGCCAAAACTGGTCGCCAAACCGTGTCATTGACAATATGGTGTTGTTCTGCAACCCATACTTTCTATTGATTATCTGTGATTGGCCTGTTTCGGAATCATATAGGTATACACCGTTTTTTATGGTTCCCAGGGCCAACATGTTTCCTCCCAAGTTTAGCAACTTGTTGAGTTGGTGCCTTATCAGTTCTTCATTTATAGGTGCTTCCCATGGTTGCAGTTTGTTGCCGTCAAAGAGGAAACATCCATTGAGCTTGGTGCCGACCAAAATCCCTCCTTTGTACGGAACCATGTCGGTAACGGTTTTGCCGTTCAGCAATTCTTGGTTTTCCAGTGGGACGATTTCGTTTTCCGTCAATTCATAAAGCCCCTTGGCACCGGCCGCAACAAGTATTTTTCCTTTGTGCAAGATCAAATCGGAAACCACCTCAGGAGGGTCGATGACCTGTATCTTCCCCTTTTTGAAAACATAAATGGCCGAGAAAGAACGAAAAACGATATAATCCTCAACCGGAAGTATTTCCCAGAACTCTTCACTTGTGAAGGAACGTCCTTTGATCAAATGGGTGAGCGAAGTGTATTCAAGAAGGCCTTTGTCATTCTTTTGCCAATACCCAAACTCTTCATATGAACCGGTATATATCTTGTCGTCAACAACGGCCAACGACCGAACAATGGTTTTGTTGGGCAGTTTGTTAAGCGTCCATCGTTCACCGTCATAATGGAGAAGGCCTTGATTGTTGGCAGCGTATAGTTCGCCATTATCGCTTACGGCCAGTCCCCAGTTTTTGCTTCCAGCCTTATAATCGAGCAAGCTGTAGTTGTAGATGGGGGGCAAAAGATCTTGCCCGTTCAAAAAAAGGGAGGCCAATAAAAAGCAAACAACTAATTTCAGGAGCTTGGGCATAGCAATATGAAAAATCGCAATGAAGATACAAAACAAAACGATTCGATAGTTGAGGTAGGTTCAAGGTAAAGTTGTATCGGTGATGTGGTAAAATAAGAAAAGAACACCCTATTTATAAGGAACTTGCAACTACATGATGTATTTTTTATGTAGTCATGTTTCAGGTTTGATGTACCATTCTTTTGTAAATTAAGCTCGATTTAAATTGTTTGTTCCTATGAGAATTAAAATGATAAAGTACAGCCTAGTGTGCATGAGCCTTTTGCATGTATCGATGATGTTCTCCCAACATGGATTTGACAAAAAGGATTTCAAAACATATTGCAATCCCCTCGATATCGATTATACCTATATGTCACATTATCGGGCGAAGAACAACGTGTCGTATCGTTCTGGTGCCGATCCGGCGGTGGTCAATTACAACGGAAAGTTCTATATGTTCGTCACCCGTTCGCATGGGTATTGGACATCGGATGATTTAAGCGATTGGCGATTTATAAGGCCGCAGAGCTGGTATTTCAACGGAAGCAATGCGCCTGCAGCCGCTGTACATGGTGATAAGGTCATTGTTTTGGGTGACCCTTCGGGCCGTGGGGCGGTAATTGAGACCGATAATCCTGATTTAGGGGATTGGAAGACCAATTTTGCCGTGATCAATATGCCGGGCGGGGTGCAAGACCCCAACTTGTTTGTCGATGATGATGGTAGGGTCTATCTCTATGAAGAATCATCGAACAAATGGCCGATTCGGGGCGTGGAACTGGATCCCGAGAACTATTACATCCCCTTGGGCGAGCAAACCGACCTCTTTAATTTAGACCCAGAGAAGCACGGGTGGGAGCGTTTTGGCCAAGACCACAGATCAGACATCAAACCCTTTATCGAAGGTCCTTGGATGATGAAGCACAACGGCACCTATTATTTGGAGTACGGTGCGCCGGGCACACAATGGAACGTGTATGCCGATGGGGTGTATACCAGCAAAAATCCGTTGGGGCCGTTTGAGTATGCGCCGTACAACCCCATCTCTTATAAACCGGGCGGATTCTTGAAAGGCTCGGGCCACGGCAGTACGGTGCAAGACAACAATGGCAACTACTGGCACTTTGCCACCATGGCCATTTCGGTGAACTACAAATTTGAAAGAAGGCTGGGCATGTACCCTGGGGGATTTGAGCCTGACAATGGCCAGATGTATGTAAACACCGCCTATGGCGATTATCCGCATTATCTTCCGAATATCGATGTGGAAAACCATAAGAATCGGTTCACCGGTTGGATGCTCTTGTCGTACGATAAACCTGTCAGCACCAATTCTCCCTTGGTCGAAGGCAGGCCCAACGTGGTCGACGAAAGCGAGAGCGGTTATATGCAAGAACAGATCACCGATTTTGGTATAAAGCGGATCAACGACGAAGAGATTCGTTCGTATTGGGTATCGGCAGCCAATCATGATTCCATTTATGTGGATATCGATTTGAGAAAAGTACATGATGTGCATGCCATCCAAATCAATTTTCAAGATTATAAGAGTACTATTTTCGGTCGGCCCGATACGCTTAGGCAACAGTTTAAGATTTTGGCATCGCTAGATGGAAAGAACTGGAAGACCATAGCGGATTACTCGAAGAACCAGCGCGATATGCCCCATGGTTATATTGAACTGCCAAAACCCGAACCCGCTCGTTACATTCGGTACGACCATGTGCATTGCACCAATAATTATTTGGCCATTTCTGAGCTTCGGGTGTTTGGCAAGGGCAGGGGAAAGCTTCCAAAAACGCCCAAAAATTTTAAGGTTGAGCGGCAGACAGACCGAAGAAATGTCGACCTCACCTGGGATGCCGTAAAAGGGGCCACTGGCTACGTGGTCTACTGGGGCATCCATCCCGATAAACTGAACCTTTCGGCCCTGATGTACGATAAGCTCAACTATGAACTGCGTGCCCTGAACACCGACCAAAAATATTATTTTCAGGTAGAGGCATTCAATGAAAATGGCATCTCAGAACGAAGTAAAATCTTGGAAACCGAATAAGACGGTTATCTTTAGAATCTTAATGTCCAAAATATATTCAAAGTTGAGCAAGAGGCCCTTTTTATTCATTTTGTTGTTTTCGTTGTGCCCTCTTTTTTCCTGCGGGGATAAGCCCAAAGAAGATTCAGCACAAGAAAGTAAATCCATGCCAATTTCCGTATTGGTCAAAAAACCTGACAGCATTGAAGCGCCTGATGGGATGGTCTGGATTCCCGGTGGAATATTCAAGCAGGGGGCCTTGGCTTCGGATCCCTTTGCTATTGACCATGAACGTCCGCCCCATACGGTGGCTGTTGACGGCTTTTTTTTGGATGCCACAGAGGTCACCAACGCCGAGTATGCGCGTTTTGTGGAGGAAACCGGCTACGTAACCGTTGCTGAACGACCCATAGATTGGGAGGAAATGAAAAAACAACTGCCCCCAGGCACCCCAAAACCCCACGATTCGGTGCTGCAACCGGGATCATTGCTTTTTAAGATGCCCGAACGACCGGTTACCAATTTGAACGATTATTCGCAATGGTGGGAGTGGAAAGTGGGTGCCAATTGGAGGCATCCCCAAGGCCCCGAAAGCGATATAGAAGGAAAAGAGAACCATCCTGTTGTGCATATAGCCTATGAAGATGCGGTGGCCTACTGCGAATGGGCCGGAAGAAGATTACCCACCGAGGCCGAATGGGAATGGGCCGCAAAAGGCGGTCTGCAAGAGGCCATTTTCCCTTGGGGAAACGAAAAAGAAATACTGAACAAACGGGCCAACACGTGGAGTGGTACTTTTCCCATGAACAATGATGTAGCTGATGGTTTCGAGAACAAGGCACCGGTGGCTTCCTATCCGCCAAACGGCTATGGGCTTCACGACATCGTAGGAAATGTGTGGGAGTGGACGCAAGATTGGTACAATGCCAATTATTATGAAGAGCGTGCCGCTGCAAACGATACCTTGATGAATCCAACAGGTCCTGAATCGGCCTTGAATCGGTACAATCCGTATGCCAAAGAAAAGGTAATAAAGGGTGGGTCGTTTCTATGCAATGCCAATTATTGTGCGAGCTATCGGGTGTCGGCACGTATGGCCAATTCGCTCGATTCGGCCCAAGAACATTTGGGTTTTAGAACGGTGTTGCCCGTGAAGTGATGTTTAGATTCTTGTACGAGCATAGTTTGGTAACTTTTGGCCCCTCTAATAAAAACCATACATTTAGAATGGTTAACGAACAATTCGAAAACTATCCTGGGCCGATTAAAAAGATATAATTGAAAATGGGCGATAAACTATTCGATATTTCCGAGAAAGTGGTCATCATCACAGGGGGGTCTGGCGTTTTGGGCGGAAACGTGGCCGAATATCTGCTTTCACAGGGTACGAAGGTGGCCATTGTAGGCCATACTCCGAAGAAAGTGGAGGCTAAAATGGCAATACTCAAAAAAGTGGGCTCTGATGCTATGGGGTTTTCAGGTGATGTGCTCGACCAAGAATTTCTTCGAAAAGTCAGGGAGGAAGTGCTTAACAAATGGGGAAAAATAGACGTACTCATCAATGCGGCCGGAGGCAATATGCCCGGGGCGACCATTGCCAAAGACCAGACCATCTTTGATTTGAGAATGGAGGATTTTAGAAAAGTTTCGGAGCTGAACTTGGATGGCTCAGTACGGCCCTCTTTGGTTTTTGGTGAACAGATGGCCGACCAAGGCGGCGGTTGCATCATCAATGTATCGTCAATGACCGCGACACAGGCCGTTACAAGGGTGGTGGGCTATTCGGCTTCCAAAGCCGCAATAGACAATTTCACCCGATGGATGGCCACTGAACTGGCACTGAAATTTGGGGATGGACTCCGGGTCAATGCCATTGCCCCGGGTTTTTTCATCGGCGAGCAGAACAGGGCGTTGTTGTTGAACGAAGATGGCAGCTATACCGAACGTGGAAAAACGATTATCGCCAAGACACCGATGAAGCGTTTTGGCCATGCCGATGAGCTGAACGGGACGGTACATTGGCTCATCAGCGATGCAGCAAGCTTTGTGACGGGGGCAATCATCCCCATCGACGGCGGATTTAGTGCCTTTAGTGGCGTATAATTTTTACTATGGGATTGGAACAGACATGGCGATGGTACGGGCCCGACGACCCGGTCTCACAGGCAGATATAAAAATGGCAGGGGCCACGGGCGTGGTCACGGCCCTGCATCACATTGCCAATGGAGAGGTTTGGCCCATCAGCGAGATCAATAAACGAAAAAAGCAAGTCGAAGATGCAGGTCTGACATGGTCCGTAGTAGAGAGCATTCCCGTTCATGAGGATATCAAAAAGCATAGCGGCGACCATGAGAAGTACATTGAGAACTACAAGCAGAGCATCAAAAACTTAGGAGAATGCGGCATCGACACCGTCTGCTATAATTTTATGCCGGTGTTGGATTGGACACGCACCGATCTTTCCTATCGCATCCCTGATGGGTCATTGGCACTGCGATTTGATAAAACGGAGTTTGCGGCCTTTGAACTTTTTATACTGCAACGGCCAGGGGCTGAAAACGCGTATGGGCTTGAAGAAATTGCCCGTGCAGAGAAGGTTTTAGATACGATGGATCATCAGTCCAAAAAAAAATTGGCCGACACCATTATCGCAGGCCTTCCGGGCGCCGAAGAGGGTTATACCTTGGAACAATTTCAAAAAGCACTCGACGGATATAAGGATATTGATGAGGATAGGTTGAGAAGTAACCTCTACGCTTTCATCAAGGAAATTACTCCCGTAGCCGAGAAAGCAGGGGTATTTTTGGCTATCCATCCCGATGATCCACCGTACCCGATTTTGGGCTTGCCACGGGTGGTGAGCACCGAAAAGGATGCCTTGGCCTTGCTGGGCGCATATGACAGCCCGCACAACGGACTCTGTTTTTGCACGGGCTCTTTCGGCGTTCGCCCCGACAATGATCTGGTGGGCATGGCAAGGCGGCTGGGGCATCGCATCAACTTTGTGCATCTGCGAAGCACCAAGCGTGACGATTTCGGCAACTTTTACGAGGCCGACCACCTCGATGGCGATGTGGATATGTACGGGGTCATGAAAGAACTGTTGCAAGAGCAGGGGCGTAGAATGGAATCTGGTGCAAAAAACCAACGGATGCCCATGCGCCCCGATCACGGGCACCAAATGTTGGACGACCTCAAGAAAAAAACGAATCCGGGATATTCGGCCATTGGAAGGTTACGCGGCTTGGCCGAACTGCGTGGTTTGATGTTGGGAATTGAAAAATCGATGGCATTATGAGTTTTATCACCGACAATTTTCTGTTGCATAATAAATACGCGCAAGCGTTATACCACGATTATGCCAAGCAGATGCCCATCATCGACTACCACAACCATTTAGACCCCGAGCAGTTGGCAAGCGACCATCAATTTGAAAACATTGCGCAGGCATGGCTGGCTGGCGACCACTACAAATGGCGGGCCATGCGAACCTTGGGCATCGATGAAACGTATATTACGGGTGATGCGAACGATAAGGAAAAGTTCCAGAAGTGGGCCGAAGCCGTTCCCTATTTGGTTCGCAATCCACTCTATCACTGGACGCACCTTGAGCTGCAACGCCACTTTGGCATCACCGAACTTTTGTCCGCCGACAATGCAAAAATGATGTATCGGGAAACATCCGCTCAATTGCAACAAAAGACCCATAGTGCACTGGGACTTTTAAACCAGATGAAGGTCGAAGTGGTCTGTACCACCGATGACCCCGTTGATGATCTTAGGCACCACCAAAAGGCCCGAAAAGATAATGTACGGCCCACAATATTGCCCACTTTCAGGCCCGATAAGGCCTATGCGGTCGAAGACCCTGTATCCTACTGCAACTACGTAGCGGTGTTGATGCAGGCTTCCGGGGTAACGATAGCATCCTATGCCGATTTGCTTTCCGCACTTAAAAGGAGGATTGCCCATTTTCATGAAAATGGCTGTCGATTGGCCGATCACGGACTTGAACAGCTCTATTATTTTGAATTCAACTCCTTTGATATCGAAAAGGTTTTCAAGAAAATCCTTTCGGGAAAATCCTTGGAAATTGAAGAAATCCGGTATTTCAAGTTCGAGACCTTGGTTCATGTATGTCGTGAATATCACAAACATGGCTGGGTGCAGCAGTTTCACCTGGGCGCTTTGCGCAATACCAATGAGCGAATGTTACGGCAACTGGGGCCTGACACTGGTTTTGACTCCATTGGCGATTTCCAACAGGGGTATCCTTTAAGTAAATTTCTGAACCTGTTGGATAGTACCGACCAACTTGCGAAGACAATTTTGTACAACTTGAATCCCGCCCAGAACGAGGTCTTCGCCACCATGGTCGGCAACTTCAATGACGGCAGTGTGAGAGGAAAGATGCAATACGGGTCGGGCTGGTGGTATTTAGACCAATTGGATGGCATGGAAAAACAGCTGAACACCCTCTCGAACATGGGGGTATTGAGTTGTTTTGTGGGGATGTTGACCGATTCGCGAAGTCTGTTGTCCTTTCCCCGACATGAATATTTTAGGCGATTGCTCTGCAATATCTTCGGAAATGATATTGAAAAAGGCTTGCTGCCCACCGATATCGAACACATAGGAAGTATCGTACAGGACATCTGCTACAACAACGCCAAACAATACTTTGATTTTTGAAAATGGATAGAGGTTCGCTGAAAATACATGCTCTGTTGGTTCTGGCCGTACTTCTTTTGTTCGGTTGCAAAAACACTGACGGGGTCAAATATATACGCTTGGCACATGGGTTGGACATCAACCACTCCGTCCACAAGGCCATGGTAAAAATGGGGGAGGATTTGGCCGAGCTTTCGGGGGGCACCATAAAAATTGAGATATATCCCAACCAACAACTGGGCACCGAGCGCGAGATCTTGGAATTGATACAAATAGGAAGCCTCGACATGACCAAGGTATCGGTGGCCACCTTAGAAAATTTTGCGCCCAAAACACGCATTTTGGGGCTGCCCTATCTGTTTAAAAACAGGCAACACGCCTTTGCGGTGCTCGATGGCCCTATTGGACAGCAACTTTTGGACGACGGCCAAAAATACTGGTTGAAGGGTCTGGGCTACTATGATGCTGGCAGCCGCAGTTTTTATTCCAAAAAACGGCCGATTGAACATCCTGATGATTTGGAGGGATTGAAAATACGCGTGATGGAAAGCGTTACCGCCATCGAGATGGTCAACAGTTTCGGAGGGTCACCAACGCCCATTTCTTGGGGCGAGCTCTATACGTCGTTGCAGCAGGGCGTGGTCGATGGCGCAGAGAACAATCCGCCGAGTTTTTACCTTTCAAGACATTATGAGGTCTGCAAATATTATTCGTTGAACGAGCACACCTTTTCACCTGATGTGTTGGTTGCCGGCACCCATTTTTGGGATAAGCTTTCCACGCAAGAGCAAGCTTGGTTGAAAGAAGTGGTCGACAATTCCATTGCCTATCAGCGAAAATTATGGGCCGAGGTGGAAGCCGAGGCCTTGCACGAGGTTAAAAAATCGGGTGTGAAAATTATTAGGCCCGACAAGGAGCCCTTTATGAAAAGGGCTGAAAAAGTATACGAACAGTATAAAAGTGAAAAGGAATTGTACCCTATCATCCAACAAATCCAGACAATGCAATGACCACGGGATTTAGAAAAAAACTGGACAGCATTTTGGGCCATGCACTGGTCTTGGTCATGGCCGTTATGGTGGTAAACGTGCTCTGGCAGGTGTTCAGTCGCTATGTTTTGGGCGCTCCAAGCTCTTTTACCGATGAACTGGCCCGGTTTCTCATGATATGGATTGGCGTTTTGGGGGCGGCCTATGTGGCAGGCCGTAACGGGCACGTGGCCATCGATGTATTGGCCCGGCGTACCAGCGGCAATAACCAAAAAAGATTGAAGCAGTTGGTTCGCATTGCCATCGTACTGTTTTGTCTGTTTGCGATGGTCATAGGGGGGCTTCGGTTGGTCTACGTTACCTATGTGCTCGAGCAATATTCACCTGCCCTGGGCCTGCCATTGGCCGTAGTGTATTTGGTGATTCCCTTAAGCGGATTGCTCATCATCTACTATAAAATCTCTGATATGCTGAACAGCTAAAACTATGGAATACATTCCCATACTTGTCTTGATTATCAGTTTTGTCGGCTTGTTGTCCATCGGCACTCCAGTGGCTTGGAGCATTGCCATTTCATCGTTGTTGACCATGTTGGTGAGCATACCCGCTCTGCCGGCCTTCACGACCATATCGCAGCGTATGGCCACGGGATTGGACAGTTTCGCCCTCTTGGCCATTCCGTTTTTTATCCTTTCTGGCGAATTGATGAACAATGGGGGCATTGCCCACCGTCTGATCGCTTTTGCAAAGACCTTGGTAGGTGCCCTGCCGGGGGGCTTGGCCTTGATCAACGTAATTTCGGCCATGTTGATGGGTGCCATCGCGGGTTCGGCCATGGCCTCGGCCTCGGCCATGGGAAGCATTCTTGGCCCTGAGATGGAAAAAGAAGGATATGACAAAGAATTTGGAGCTGCCGTGAACATTACCTCGGCCACAACTGGCTTAGTCATTCCGCCCAGCAATATTTTGATCGTGTACTCCCTGGCCAGTGGTGGGGCTTCGATTGCCGCACTGTTTCTGGCGGGTTACATACCGGGTATTTTAACGGGACTCTTTTTGATGGTGGTCGCCTCTTTCTGGGCAAAAAAGAAAGGATATAATGTAGGGAAACGAAGCTCTTTCAAAGAGGTGTTCAGAACTTTCGTCGATGCCGTGCCCGCTCTGTTTTTGTTGGTGCTGGTCATTGGGGGCATTGTAGCGGGTATTTTTACCGCTACCGAGGCCTCGGCCATTGCGGTGCTGTACAGTCTGATACTCGGATTCATTTATAAGGAAATCACCCTTGAAAAGCTTCCAAAGATATTTTTGGATTCCTCGGCCACTACGGCCATTGTCATGCTCTTGATTGGGGCTTCGATGAGCATGTCGTGGGTGCTTTCGTATGAGCATATTCCGCAGGAAATCAGCACAGGACTTTTGGGCATTTCAGATAACAAGATCATGATTTTGTTGATCATCAATTTGATTTTACTGTTGGTGGGCATTTTTATGGACATTACTCCGGCCGTACTGATTTTCACCCCGATATTCTTACCTGTCGTGACCAAATTGGGCATTGATCCGGTACATTTTGGTGTCATCATGATATTGAACCTTTGTATTGGGCTTTGCACCCCGCCCGTAGGTTCTGTGCTGTTTGTGGGGGTCGGTATTGCAAAGACATCCATCGAAAAAGTAGTGCGGCCTTTACTGCCTTTGTTCGTGGCTATGATAGCCGCATTGTTTTTGATAACTTATATACCCCAATTGACCTTGTGGCTGCCAGGTCTGTTTGACTTATAATAACCGATAAATACACTATACAATGAGCTTTTTGAAACGAAAAATAAAATATGCCGTTTTGTTGATTTTGTTGGCTTGGGCCTGTGGCGAAACCAATAAGGATGATACGCCCTGGGTAACCCTTTTTGATGGTGAAACCTTGGACGGATGGACCCAGAAAGGAGGCGAGGCCGAATACGAAGTGAGGGATGGCGCCATTGTCGGCACCACGGTACATGGTACCCCAAATTCCTTTTTGACCACGGACAAAATATATGATGATTTTATTCTTGAGTTGGAATACAAGGTGGACCCTTCGATGAACTCGGGCATACAGATTCGCAGCAACAGTTTTCCGCATTATATGGATGGAAGGGTTCACGGCTATCAAGTTGAAATCGACCCCTCTGACCGTGCATGGAGCGGAGGCATCTACGACGAGGCCCGTCGTGGGTGGCTGAACCCAATGGATGGCAATCCGGAAGCACAGAAAGCCTTTAAACAGAACGAATGGAACCACTATCGCATCGAAGCCATTGGCGATACGATCAAAACATGGGTCAACGGAGTGCCTGCAGCACACTTGATTGATGACAAGACCTCTAGCGGCTTTATCGCGCTTCAGGTACACAGCATTGGTGACGACCAGAAAGCGGGCGCCAAGATCATGTGGCGCAACATCAAGATATTGACCGATAGCCTATGGAAATACTCCAAAGAATCACCGATAAAACCTATCATCACAAAAAACCAACTCACCATCGATGAGCAAAAGAACGGCTGGAAATTGCTCTGGGATGGAAAAACCACCGAAGGCTGGCGGGGGGCACGGCTCGATAGTTTCCCTGACAAGGGGTGGGTTATCGAAAACGGCGAACTGACGGTTTTGGCAACCGGGGGCGAAGAGTCTGCTGCCGGGGGTGATATCGTAACGGTTGACACGTATGGTGATTTTGAATTAAGGGTCGATTTCAAATTGACCGAGGGTGCCAACAGTGGCATCAAATATTATGTGGATACTAATTTGAACAAAGGTCCGGGATCCTCAATCGGATTGGAATACCAAATTTTGGACGATGAACGGCATCCCGATGCCAAGTTGGGCAATCACGAGGGCAGCCGCACCTTGGCCTCACTCTACGATTTGATCCAGGCAGACCCGAATAAGCCCGTGAACCCCATTGGGGAGTGGAATACAGCCTACATCACCTCTAAAAATGGCCATGTTGAGCATTGGCTCAATGGCATGAAGGTCTTGGAGTATGAACGGGGCAGTGACGATTTCCGAAAGTTGGTGGCCGAGAGCAAATATGCCAAGTGGCCCAATTTTGGCGAAGCGGAAAAAGGGCACATCCTATTGCAAGACCATGGTGACCGAGTGAGCTTTAAGAACATCAAAATACGACCGATAACAAAAGAAGAATAGACATGACCTCAAGAAGAGACTTTATCAAAAAGACCACGGCGGGCACAGCCGCCGTAACCCTCGGCGGATTGGTACTGCCAGAAATGGCACATGCCCATATCTTAGGGGCAAATGATACCATAAACTGCGCGGTCATTGGGGTGCGCAGCCGGGCCAAGGCACATGTTATGGCCATTCACCAAGACCCCAATGCCAAGGTGCTCTACAATTGCGATGTAGACGATGTTATCATTGAACAACACAACGCTTGGTGCCAAAAGAACATTGGCTATCTGCCCAAGGTCGAAAAGGATTTTAGAAAGATTTTGGAGGACAACGATGTCGATGCCGTATTTATCGCCACCCCAGAGCACTGGCATGCCCCTATGGCTATTATGGCCCTACAGGCCGGCAAACATGTGTATGTGGAAAAACCCTGTAGTCACAATCCGCATGAAAATGACCTTTTGGTGGCAGCCCAGAACAAGTATGGCAAAAAGGTGCAGATGGGCAACCAACAAAGATCCTCAAGAACAACGGCCATGGCTGTCAACGATATAAGAAATGGTATCATCGGTGAGGTTTACAAGGGGGAGGCCTATTATTCGAACAACCGTGGTTCCATCGGAAACGGAAACAAAATCGAAGTGCCCAAAACCTTGGATTGGGAGTTATGGCAAGGCCCGGCCCCTCGTGAAGACTATCGCGACAACATACACCCCTACAACTGGCACTGGTTCAGAAACTGGGGCACTGGCGAGATCCACAACAATGGCACCCATGAAATAGATATCTGCCGTTGGGCCCTTGGCGTGGATCTTCCTGAAACGGTTACTTCTTTCGGAGGAAAATATACGTATGATGACGATTGGGAATTTGTCGACAACCAACAGGTGACCTACACCTTTCCGGGCAACAAATTCATCACGTGGACGGGCCATAGCCGTGGCATGATGAAACCTGAACGCCCTGGCCGTGGGGTAACCATTTATGGCAGCAAAGGAAGCATTGAATTGAGTAGGGAGTATTATAAAATGTATGACCTCGGGGGCAATCCCGTTAAGTTCGAATTTGAAAAGGGACAACAGAGCGGCACGACCAACACCATGGGAATGGGCGATTTGGATGTTGACCATGTGGGCAACTTCTTCAATGCGATCAGAAAAGACGAATCGCTCAATTCAGATATCAACGATGCGAGCATCTCTACCATGCTCTGCCATTTGGGCAATATGGCGCAAGATGCGGGCCATGCCCTGAAAGTCGATACCCAATCGGGTAAGGTGCTGAACAGTGAAAAGGCCATGCAAAGTTGGAAACGGGAATATGAAAAGGGATGGGAACCTAAATTATAACGAATGAAGCGAAGAGAATTTGTAAAGGGAAGTTTGGCAACCTCAGCGGCCTTATATGCCACATCGATGTTTGGCCTTGAAAATATCGGTGGTGCCAATGATACCGTCAATATCGGCATTATCGGTACGGGCGACCGTGGTGGTGGACTGATTCCGATCATCAACGAGATTCCGAACCTGCGAGTGGTGGCCTGTTGCGATATCATTCCTTTCAGGTTGGAAGAGGGCTTGGCCAAGGTCGATGGCAAAGCACAGGGCTACGAAGATTATAGAAAGTTGCTGGATGACCCTACTGTAGATGCGGTACTGGTGGCCACACCTTTCAGCACCCATGCCCAAATAGCCATTGATGCCCTCGATGCAGGCAAACATGTGTATTGTGAAAAGACCATGGCCAAAGGCTATTCAGGAATTGAAGAATTGGTCAAAAAAGCTTCCGCCTCCAATAAGATTTTTCAAACCGGTCACCAATACCATAGCTCACGATTGTACACCCATATTGTTGACCAGATCAAGCAGGGTAAAATAGGTAAGATTACCGCCTTTGAATGCCAGTGGAACCGCAACGGCAACTGGCGACGCCCCGTGCCCGACCCGAAATGGGAAAAACTCATCAACTGGCGAATGTACCGTGAATATTCGGGCGGATTGTTGGCCGAGCTCTGCTCGCACCAGCTTGATTTTACCAATTGGGTACTTGAGGCCACGCCAGAAAAGGTGATGGGCATCGGTGGCATCGATTACTGGAAGGATGGCCGTGAAACCTATGATAACATCCATCTTATCTACAGCTATCCCGAAGGAATAAAGGCAACGTTTACATGCCTGACCAGCAATTCGATGGGCGATTACAAAATCAAGGTGCTGGGCGATAAGGGCAGCTATATTCTTGACTATGTGAAGGCATGGTACCACCCTGAGGGCGGATACAAGAAAGAACTCGGTGAGGTCGATGGTGTGTCAGGGGCCACGCTGAACTGGGACCTAGGCAAGGGCATACCCGTTGAGGTCGATCATGCAGACCCCAGTAAACAAGCCTTAATCGATTTTAGGGACAGTGTTGTCAACAATTGGCAACCTATTTCTGATGTACATAGCGGGGCCAAAGCCGCCCTTTGCGTGCAAATGGGTCTTGATGCGATGTACGAACAAAAGATTGTTAATTGGCAAGGGCAGTGACACCGATCTTAAAACATGGTTCTTGCATAATTTGTTGATGTTATGAAATGTAAACCTATTCTTCTTTTACTGTTTGGTTCATGTATTCTTTATTCACCGGTCTTGGCACAGGAAATAGGATTGCAGCTTTACAGTTTGCGGCACCAGTTTGAAAAAGATGTGCCGGGCACCTTTGAGAAAATTAGTTCATGGGGCATAATCAATTTAGAGGACGGCAATGGAGGAACCTATGGCTATACCATGGAAGCCTACAAGGGCCTTCTTGAAAAAAATGGTTTAAAAATGGTGAGTGTAAGCGCCCCTTTCGAAGAGTTGGCGGATTCGCCAGAAACTGTAATCGCAAGGGCCAAGGCCTACGGGGCCAAATACGCTGTTTGCTTTTGGATACCCCAAAACGATACCATCTTTACCATCGAAGAGTCCAAGCGCGCCCTAAAGGTATTCAATGAGGCCGGCAAAAAAATGAAAAAGCAGGGCATTACATTGGCCTATCATCCGCATGGCTATGAGTTCAGGCCCTATGGGGAGGCACTTTTGATGGACCACATGATTGAGAATGCAAAGTTCTTCGATTTTGAAATGGATGTATACTGGTTTGCACATCCAGGGGAAAACCCACTGGAATGGTTGCGAAAGTATCCAAATAAATTCAAGCTATTGCACCTGAAAGATTGTAGAAAAGGAGTGAAAGGAAACCAAAATGGCACTTCAGATGTGGAGACAAATGTAGTCTTGGGCACGGGGCAAATCGATATCAAGGCCATAGTGGCCGAAGCTAAGAAAATAGGGATAGCATATATGTTTATTGAGGATGAATCTTCTCGGTCAATGGAACAAATACCCGAAAGTCTTTCATATTTGGGGCAATTGGAAAAATAGCGTATTGGTAAGTTTGCCAAGCCTCTGTTTTAATGGCCATTCTTTCTCAAAGGTTTTGCCAATAAAAGAAACCGTTGTATATTTGCCTTCCACATCGCGGGGTAGAGCAGTAGGTAGCTCGTCGGGCTCATAACCCGAAGGTCGCTGGTTCGAGTCCAGTCCCCGCTACAAAGAAAGCCTCATCAAAATAAGATGGGGCTTTTTTAGTATTGATTGCTTTGATTTGCAAAAGATAGGCTGGACTAGAAGTTTACCCTGAGCACAGCCAAAGGGAGTACAGTCCCCCGTGCTAGATAGAGACACTGATTTTTTCAATGGCTCTTTTGTTTGAAATAACTACTTTCGAAGCATGGATGCTATCAACGACTTTCTTTCTTCCATGCTGCCCTACACCGAATGGGCCATGCTCATTCTTTTGATCGGGGGCGGAATATTTCTAGCCTTTTACTCTAAATTCATGCCCTACAGGTACTTTGGCCATGCCATTGCGATTACCTCGGGCAAATACGACGACAAGAACGCCAAGGGAGATGTAAGCTCGTTACAGGCGTTGTCTTCGGCCGTGGCGGCAACCGTGGGCCTTGGCAATATCTCTGGGGTGGCCATTGCCATTTATATGGGTGGGCCAGGGGTTATTTTTTGGATATGGATAACTGCCCTTTTAGGGATGGTCATAAAATTCTACTCCTGTAGCTTGGCCATTATGTACAGGGGTGAAGATTCGGAAGGAAAAATTCAAGGAGGGCCGATGTTCTATATTGCCCAGGGAATTGGTGAAAAGGCAAAGCCCTTGGCGGTTTTCTATTGCTTGGCGGGCCTGTTCGGGTTCTTGGGGGTCTTTACGGCCAACCAGTTTACGCAGACCTTTATGAACGTGGTCAAACCCGATGAGAACTTGGTACAGTTAGGTGAATTCCACTGGAAGCTGATAATCGGTATCGTCTTGGCACTCATAACCTCTTTTGTGATTTTTGGTGGACTGAAAAAAATTGCCAAGGTAGCCACCGCCATAGTACCCTTTATGGTTTTGATTTATTTCTTGGCCGTTGCCGTGGTGATGATCATGAACGCTTCCGACATAATTCCATCACTGAAACTGATATTTGTAGAGGCCTTCAACTTTAAGACCGCGGTGACCGGTGGTTTCTGGGGCCTTGTTATATTAGGGGTGCGTCGCGCCATGTTCTCAAATGAGGCTGGACTGGGGAGTGCCCCGATGTACCATGGGCAATCAAAGAACGACGAACCCATTCGCGAAGGTTTGGTCGCTATGTTGGGGCCGTTCATAGATACTATTGTTGTTTGTACCTTGACCGCCGTGGTCATTATCTTGAGCGGGGCTTATTTAGAGGCCGAGAGCAACGGCATCATCATGACGCTGATTGCCTTTGAGAAATCACTGTTCGGTATGGGTCATGTACTTTTGATGGTAATTGTGGCCGCTTTTGCATTGTCTACCCTGTTCACATATTCGTATTATGGTGTCAAATGCCTGTCGTTTTTGACCAATGCCAAAATGGGCAGGTTTTTTAACTGGTACTTTGTGGGCACCATTGTTTTTGCTGCGGTGGCCTCGGTCGATCTGGTCATCAACCTGATTGATTTGGCCTACGCCCTGATGGTGATCCCGAACATGATAGCCGTGCTTTGGCTGGCCCCTAAGGTCAACAAAGCAGCCAAGGAGTATTTTGTAAAACGAAGACATGAAAGAACATAAATCGGGCTTTGTCAACATAATCGGCAACCCCAATGTGGGTAAATCTACCTTGATGAACGCTTTTGTAGGGGAGAAACTTTCCATTATCACCTCAAAGGCGCAGACCACCCGTCACCGAATTTTTGGTATTGTCAACGGCGATGATTTTCAGGTCATTTTCTCTGACACCCCGGGAATCATCAAACCGGCCTACGAACTTCAAGAATCGATGATGGGTTTCGTGAAATCTGCCCTTGAAGATGCCGATATATTGCTCTACATGGTTGAAATTGGGGAAAAGGGGCTGAAAGATGAGGCCTATTTTAATAAAATCAAGAACAGCGAGATTCCCGTACTGCTTCTATTGAACAAAATCGACATGGCCGACCAGAAACTATTGGAAGAGCAGGTGCAATATTGGCAAGAATTGCTTCCTAAAGCAGAGATCCATCCTATCTCAGCCCTGCAGAACTTCAATGTTAAAGAGGTTTTTCATAGAATACTGGAATTGCTTCCCGAAGGGCCGGCCTATTACCCCAAAGACCAGTTGACCGATAAACCCGAACGTTTTTTTGTTAACGAAACCATTCGTGAGAAAATCCTTTTGAACTATAAAAAGGAAATTCCATATGCGGTTGAGGTGCTGACCGAAGAATTTCTTGAAGACGATGACATCATAAGAATACGATCGGTAATCGTGGTCGAACGCAGCACCCAAAAAGGCATTATCATCGGTCATAAGGGGGAGGCCATTAAACGTGTTGGCATTCAGGCCCGAAAAGATTTGGAAAAGTTTTTTGGCAAACAGGTACATATTGAGCTGTTTGTGAAGGTCAACAAAAATTGGCGGAGCGACCCCAACCAGCTTCGAAGGTTCGGTTATAATTCTTGACCTTTATTGACCGAACGTAGGCACTCATTGAAGAATTGGTGCAATTGTTCCATTTGCCCTTTGCCCTTTGCCTTGCCCAATCTGCCGAAAAGATATAGGGCAATCCACACTACCACCAAGAGCACCATACCCACGATCAACAAGGTAATATCGTGCCCCAAAGAATGTTTCGAGTAGGCCCAAATGCCCAAAATGACAAAACAAGTGGCCACCCCAAAGTGCAAGAACATAAAGAAGGTCCACAGCACAGGATTGGGTCCGTATACCCCGTGAATCTTGGTCTTGCCCTCTTCGAAGTCAGTCAGCTCGAGATGCAGCTGTGGCGACCAGAACGTGGTGTGCTCTTTGCTGAACCGAATAAAAATATGGTCATCTAACCGCTTCATTAAAAACGGACTTTTTTGGGCGGTGTCAAATATGTCCTGAACAGTTGATTTGGGTTGCCTGGTCTGAACGTTGAACCTTGGCCGTAATACAATATCGTTTGGCAATGCCTTCATGCTGCGCGATTTCGCCGTTTCAATTTAAGAATTCCCTATAAAACATTTTAAAAACCAAGAGAAAGATTCGCCATAGTTTGTGGAGGTCGGGGTACTATTGGCGTAAAAGATACCGCCATGTTTCATTTCGTTTCGAACTATGTGCTGATAATAGTACCTTTGTGCCCAATTTGTAGTGTATGGGAGCCATAGTTGCCATTGTGGGAAGGCCCAATGTGGGCAAATCAACTTTTTTCAATCGGTTGATAAAACGCCGTGAAGCCATTGTCGATGAGGTCAGTGGGGTTACACGCGATCGCCATTATGGAAAAAGTGACTGGAACGGAAAAGAGTTTTCGGTCATTGACACCGGTGGCTATGTAGTGGGTAGCGACGATATTTTTGAGAAGGAAATCGATAAACAGGTAGAGCTTGCCATCGACGAGGCCGATGCGATCATTTTCATGGTCGATGTCGAATCGGGGGTCACCGGTATGGACGAAGACGTTGCCAAACTGCTCAGAAAGGTCGACAAACCGGTTTTTTTGACAGTCAATAAAGTTGACAACACCCAGCGGGTGGCCGATGCAGTGGAATTCTATTCTTTGGGCCTTGGGGAGTATTATACCGTTTCAAGTATCAATGGCAGCGGCACTGGCGAATTGTTGGATGCCCTGGTGGAAGTGCTCCCTGAAAGTGCTGAAGAAGAAAGCGAGCTGCCACGTTTTGCCGTGGTGGGGCGGCCCAATGCAGGTAAATCGTCTTTTATCAATGCCTTGATAGGTGAAGAGCGATATATTGTTACCGATATCGCCGGCACTACACGTGATAGTATCGATACCAAATACAACCGTTTCGGATTTGAGTTCAATTTGGTCGACACGGCAGGTATCCGAAGAAAAGCAAAGGTAAAGGAAGACTTGGAGTTCTACTCCGTGATGCGCTCGGTTCGCTCAATCGAGCATTGCGATGTGTGCCTTTTGGTCTTCGATGCCACCCGTGGATTCGACGGCCAAGTGCAGAACATCTTTTGGTTGGCACAACGAAACAACAAGGGCATTGTTATATTGGTCAATAAGTGGGATCTGGTAGAAAAAGAGACCAATTCGGTGCGTGATTATACCAAGGCTATTAAAAAGCAGATCGAGCCCTTTACCGATGTGCCCATTGTCTTCATCTCTGTGTTGAACAAGCAGCGAATCTTCAAGGCAATCGAGACGGCGGTCGAGGTGTACAAAAATCGCTCAAAGCGCGTGCCCACCCGAAAATTGAATGATGTGATGCTGCCCATTATCGAAAAAACCCCTCCACCTGCGTATAAGGGCAAATATGTAAAGATCAAGTTCTGCACACAATTGCCAACCCCTTACCCGCAATTTGCTTTTTTCTGCAACCTGCCCCAATATATTCGGGACCCCTACAAAAGATTTTTGGAAAACCAGCTCCGCGAACATTTTGATTTTACAGGCGTGCCGATTACCATTTTTATGAGGAAGAAATAGGTTTGCTAGAAGCTAGAAGCTTAGCAAGTTAATGTCTTACGTCTAACAGCGCAGCTGTCTAGAGCCCAATGTCAAACATCTGTGGGCATAGCAAATATCACCACCCCCCAGAGGCACCGCCACCACCGAAACCGCCGCCGCCGAAGCCACCAGAGAATCCGCCCCCGCCAAAGCCGCCACTGCCAAAGCCACCGCCAGAGGAGCCCCGGTAACCGCCACGGCCCATGTTGCTGAGAATGATGATGTCCCAAATATCGAGTCCACGGCCCCCGCGGCCTCCCCGGTTGTTGCCACCTCCCCGGTTTCTACGGCTGGCCAAAATGATGAAGATGACCATGAAGATTATAAACGGTAAGAGCGCTCGAAATGGGAATCCTCTATTGTTGCCAAATTCGCGTTCTTCTTTAAACCCACCGGTCAATACCTGAAAAATGGCATCGGCCCCGGCATCCAGTCCACCGTAATAATCCCCTTGCTTGAATTTCGGGATGATTCTAGTTTCGATAATGCGTTTGCTCAGGGCATCGGTCAACAAGCCTTCGACACCATACCCTGTGTTGATGGCGATGCGGCGGTCATCTTTGGCCAAGAGAATAAGAATGCCATTGTCTTTGTCGGCCTGTCCGATGCCCCATTTTTGTCCCCATTGGGCACCCAAGTAGTTGATGTTCTCTCCTTCGGTCGAACTGATGATGGCCACCACGATCTGGGTCGAGGTACTATCGGCATAGCGAATGAGTTTTTGTTCCAGCGATGTTTTTTCAGCTTCAGACAAAAGGTTCACATAGTCGTAGACGCTGGTTTCCTTTTCGGGTTTGGGCGGAATAGCAAACTGCGCCCAGCCAAAATGGGACATGAGAAATGTGAGAGCGGTACATAAGGCTATGGCCGTTTTCGAAAAAACAGTTGCGTTCCTTCCCCATGGGGCGGTTAAGAGGAGCCTATCCTTTTGAAACTTCATCGCTCAATTCGTTCGTGTCGTTATGGTCCCACGGAAAATGGGCCTGCAATTCTTCGCCTGCCTTCAAAACACCCTGAATGATGCCGTTCTTGAAGTCCCCTTTTTTGAAATATGAGGCCATTAGGTCGCGTGTCGAATCCCAAAAGCCCTTGGGCACCACTCGGTCGATGCCCTTATCACCGTAAATCACGAACTTCCGATCCTTGACGGCTACATAGATCAACACGCCGTTCGCATCCTTGGTGTTGTCCATCTTTAGCATATGGAATACTTGCTGGGCACGGCTGAAATGGTCCATTTTGGCTGTGGGCTCTATATGCACCCTGATTTCGCCTGAAGTATTCTTTTCGGCCTCTAAAATGGCCTCGACAATCTCTTGCTCCTCCTCAGCGGTCAAAAAATCCTCGACTGCAGACATGTCTAATCAAAATCGAATTCGACTTCTGGTGCGTCTTCGGCACCGGCATCTGATTTGAAAAGCGGAACGGGGTCAAAATTGGCAATACTGGCAACCAGGTTGGTAGGAATCTGCTTGATCTTGATATTGTACTCACCAGCAAGCTCGTTGAACCGATTTCGTTCTACGTTGATTCTGTTTTCGGTGCCCTCTAACTGTGATTGCAGTTCTAAAAAGTTTTGGTTTGCCTTTAACTCGGGATATCGCTCAACGGTTACCAACAACCGAGATAGGGCAGAAGACAGCCCGGTTTGTGCCTGTTGAAATTGTGCCAATTGCTCAGCCGTGATGTTTTCGGCATCGATGGTGGTCGAGGTGGCCTTTGCACGTGCCTCAATAACATCCTTTAAAGTGCCACGCTCAAAATCCGCGGCCCCTTGTACGGTCTTGACCAAATTGCCTATCAAGTCGTTTCGCCGTTGGTAAGAACTTTCGACATTGGCCCATTGTTTGGTGGCCTGCCCCTTCATGTCTACAAGCATGTTGTTGGTTCTTACGTACCAGCCTCCCAGAATAACGGCCAGCACAATGAGTATTATGGGAATCAACCATTTTTTCATTTTCGTATGTTTTTAGTGTTTAAGCATATGCTCTTGATTAGTAGGCCGGCAAGTAATATTGTTACATGATCAAAGTTGCTCTTTTATTTTTTGCAGCTCGGCCTTTACTTTTTGCAGTTTTTGGATGACCTCGAAATTGGAGGTAATCTTTCTCTTTTCTTCTTTGAGGTGTATTTTGGCACCCTCTAAAGTAAAACCCCGTTCTTTGACCAAGTGATGGATAAGCTGTAGGTTTTTAATGTCTTCAGGGGTGAACTTTCGATTGCCCTTCGCATTCTTTTTGGGCTGTAGCACATCAAATTCCTTTTCCCAGAACCGAATCAGCGAAGTATTGACCCCAAAGGCCTTGGCCACCTCGCCTATCGCATAATATCGTTTTTCAGGAAGTTCTACGTGCATTAGTCAAGCGATTGGTTTTCTTGGTTGGCAAATTTCAACATGTTCTCAAATTCTTCAGCGGTCAAACTGCCGTAGTAGAAGTTGATGGGGTTGATGCGGTCACCATCTTTCCAGACCTCATAATGTAGGTGTGGTGCCTCAGAACGGCCCGTGTTGCCCACAAAACCAATAAGGTCGCCCCGTTTTACTTTTTGCCCGACGCTGACGTTGTACTTGCTCAAATGGGCGTAAAGGGTCATGTAGCCGTAGCCATGGTCTATTCTAATATGTTTGCCATAGCCCGATGACCGGTTGTCGGCACGGGTCACCTTTCCATCGCCCGTGGCGTAAACGGGCGTTCCCCTGGGTGCGGTAAAATCCATGCCCCAATGCATTTTTCGGGCCTTGGTAAAGGGATCCGAGCGCCAACCATAACCAGATGCCATGCGTGTCAGGTTTTCGTTGCTGACAGGCTGTATGGCCGGTATGGCGGCCAATAGTTTTTCTTTCTCTTCGGCCAATTTGGCAATCTCGTCCAACGATTTTGACTGTATGACCATTTGTTTTTGAATGATGTCCAACCTTCGGGTGGCATCGATGATGATTTCCGAATTGTTGAAGCCTTCGAGTGATTTGTATCGGTTAATGCCCCCGAAACCGGCCCGACGCTGCTCTTCAGGTATGGGGTTGGCCTCAAAATATAGGCGGTAGATATTGTTGTCGCGTTCTTCGATGTTGGCCAAGACCTGCTCCATTTGGTCCATCTTTCGGTTCAAGATCTCAAATTGTAGCTCGTAATTGCGCACCTCGCGCTCTAAAGAAAGCTCTTTTGGGGTGTTCAAAAAGTCTGTGTTGAGCAAAATGATCAATCCCAAAAAACCAAAAAGAAAAGAACTGAGCAGAAAGAAGAACATGTTGCGGTACTTTCTAGACTTCTTGGGCTCTATCTTTCGATACGATAGCGTATCGGGATCGTAATAGTACTTTACTTTAGACATGAAGGGATTTTGTCCTATTTTTGAACGTTCATTTTTTCCAGAACAAACAAATATAAAAATTGTTTTGTTCAGTCTGTTAAAATTCTTTAAAGCACTGCTATCATAATGACATCCCAACAGGTTAGAGATCAGTTTTTAAGCTTTTTCAAGTCTAAGGGGCATACCATTGTGCCCTCTGCCCCCATGGTCATCAAAGATGATCCCACCCTCATGTTCACCAATGCGGGCATGAACCAGTTCAAAGAATATTTCTTGGGCAATTCAAAGCCGAAGCATGCCCGTGTGGCCGATACCCAGAAGTGTCTGCGTGTCAGCGGTAAGCACAATGATTTGGAGGAAGTCGGTAAAGACACCTATCACCACACCATGTTCGAGATGCTGGGCAACTGGAGTTTTGGGGATTATTTTAAAAAGGAGGCCATCAACTGGGCATGGGAGCTGCTGACCGATGTCTACGGAATAGATAAAGACCGTCTGTACGTGTCAGTTTTTGAGGGGAGTGATGATGCCGATAATCTTGGGATGGACAAGGAAGCCTTTGCCCTTTGGAAGGCTATCGTGCCCGAAGACCGGATCATCATGGGCAGTAAAAAAGACAATTTTTGGGAAATGGGCGACCAAGGTCCCTGCGGCCCCTGCTCAGAGATACATGTTGACATACGACCTGATGCCGAAAGAAGAAAGGTAGATGGGGCCACACTGGTAAACCAAGACCATCCACAAGTGGTCGAGATATGGAACCTTGTTTTTATCCAGTACAACCGTAAGGCCGATGGCAAGCTCGAAGACCTTCCTGAGAAACATATCGATACCGGTATGGGCTTCGAACGGCTTTGCATGGTGTTGCAGGGGGTGCATTCCAATTACGATACCGATATCTTCAAACCGCTTATCCGTGAGATTGAAATCATTACCGGCAAGCCATACGGAAAAGACGATGCGACCAATATTGCCATTCGCGTGGTGGCCGATCATATCAGGGCCGTGGCCTTCTCCATTGCCGATGGGCAATTGCCCAGCAACACGGGGGCGGGCTATGTGATCCGTAGGATATTGAGGCGTGCCATCCGCTATGGGTTCACCTTTTTGGATACCAACAAACCGTTCATCCATCGTCTGGTAAAGGTATTGGTAGAACAGATGGGCGATGCTTTCCCTGAGCTCAGAAAAGAGAAACAGTTGATCGAGAATGTGATCAAAGAAGAGGAACACTCTTTTTTGGGCACCTTGGAACAGGGGCTGGTGCTGTTGGATTCTGTCATCAAATCTACCAAAGGAAAGAAAGTGGCCGGTGATAGGGCCTTTGAACTGTACGACACCTATGGTTTTCCGATTGACCTGACCGCCCTCATCCTTCAAGAGAGAGGCTATGATCTGGATATGGAAGGATTTGAGGCCGCCCTGCAAGAACAAAAGAACCGATCCCGCTCTGCTTCAGAGGTTTCTAAGGGTGATTGGACGGTTTTGCAAAAAGATGCCGAACAAGAATTTGTGGGCTACGACACCTTGGAAGCCGAAGTCAAGATTGTGAAATACCGCAAGGTAAAAAGCAAGAAAGAGGGCGAACAGTACCAGTTGGTGTTCGACCGAACCCCTTTTTATGCAGAGGGTGGGGGTCAAGTAGGCGACAAAGGCTATCTCGAGGCTTCAAACGGTGATGTGGTCTATATTGTCGATACCAAGAGGGAAAACAACGAAATCGTCCATTTTGCCAAGAACCTTCCCAAAGAAACCTCAGGTGCCTTCAAGGCGGTGGTCGATAGAAAACAGCGTGAGCGCACTGCGGCCAACCATACGGCGACCCATCTGTTGCACCAAGCCCTGCGAGAGGTGTTGGGCGACCATGTGGAACAAAAGGGTTCGGCGGTCCACTCAAAATATTTACGCTTCGATTTTTCGCATTTCTCAAAACTTACCCCTGAGCAATTGCATGAGGTCGAACGTATTGTAAATGCCAGAATCGATGCACAATTGCCCTTGGAAGAAAAAAGGGACATCCCCATGCAAGAGGCCATGGCCGAAGGCGCCATCGCCCTGTTTGGCGAAAAGTATGGCGAAACGGTGCGTACTGTTCGTTTTGGTCAGTCGATTGAGCTGTGCGGGGGAACACATGTAAAGAACACCGCAGATATTTGGCACTTCAAGATAGTTTCAGAAAGTGCCGTTGCGGCGGGCGTACGGCGGATCGAGGCGATTACCTCTGATGCCGTAAAAGAGTTCTATCTCAACAACAATAAGGCACTGAGTAAGATAAAAGACCTTCTGAACAATGCCCAAGACCCTGTAAAATCTGTGGCGGCCCTTCAAGAAGAAAATGCCCAGCTCAAAAAACAGCTTGAAAGTCTGTTGCGTGACAAGGCCAAAAACCTAAAAGGGGACTTGCTCAATAAAATGGAAGCGGTGAACGGGGTCAACTTTCTTGCCGAAAAAGTAGATCTGGATGCTGCCGGTATGAAAGACCTTGTGTTTGGAATGGGGCAGGCCAAGGACAATATTTTTGTTGTATTGGGTGCCGAGAAAGATGGCAAGGCCCTGCTTGCCTGCTATATTTCAAAAAGTTTGGTGGCAGAAAAAAACCTGAACGCGGGCACCATTGTTCGTGAACTGGGCAAGTATATACAAGGGGGCGGAGGCGGACAGCCTTTCTTTGCCACGGCGGGGGGCAAAAACCCTGCTGGTATTCAGCAAGCTCTTGACGAAGCCAAAGAATATTTGAAATAATTACCCCTTAATGGGGGAGTAAGGGAGGTGTTTTTCAAATTGGTTTAGATTGATTTGGAGTGTCTAAGTTGATATGGTTGAATAAGTTTTACACCCCTGAGTCCCTTCAAGGGACAATTTTTATTGTATGAAAAAAATACTCATCGGAGCCATACTCGCCCTCGCCGCTGTCTTGATATACAAGTCTTGCGCAGATGAAAACCAAGAGGAGAGAATACTCAAAGAGAATTCGATGCTCATCCAGCAACAGATCGAGAATGTCAGCAAATTGATCGTTACCGAGGGACATTTTGCCGAAGTGTACAATTACGCCGACTCCAAAGAGCTCTTTGGGCCGCTCATCACCGCCGATAAAAAGGCATTGGTGGTTGTTAACGCTGAGGTGGCCATTGCCTACGACCTTTCAGAGGTGCAATTTGACATTGATGAAGAGAGCAAGACCGTGACCCTGCAAAATATTCCCGAACCAGAAATCAGAATCAATCCCGATTTTGAGTATTATGACGTAACGGCCGATTATCTGAACCCGTTTGATGCCGACGATTATAACGCCATAAAGCGAAACGTGACCGCCTCGCTTCTTAAAAAGATCAAGGCTTCCAACCTGATGTCGAACGCTGAAAACCGTTTGGTTGCCGAGCTTTCAAAATTGTTGGTGCTGACCAACAGTATGGGATGGACGTTGGTCTACGATCAGACCCCAATAAAAAAAATGGAGGAGCTACGCTTGCGAGATTAGATTTTTATCGACCAGTTCAATGCCATCATCGATCAAGTGGCCCACTTTTGGGTTCTGTTGTTTTACTGTTTCTAGATGCTCGATAATATTGCTGGCCAGTTCTTTGTTGCCATCCTTGCAGGCCAATTCATAAAGTTCAACGGACAGCAACCAGTCGTTCGGATACTTTTCTTTGAGTTCTTGAAAGACCTTGCGCCGAGAAATGGTGGTGTCCACTCCCTCGCGCCACTCACGAATACGTTGGTAAAGTGTTTCCAATCGCAAACGTTCCTTGGTCTTGGGTCTTTTGATGGTCGTTTCTGAAAGCTCGTGGGTCACCAGGTTAAAGCTGCCCACATCGGCAGGGCCATGAAAGGCCGAAATCACCTCTTGGCCGACCGCCATGCTGTAGGTGCCCGTGCTGGACTCAAAAATGACTTTGTTGCCGTGGGTCACCTTGCAGTTTTCAAAGGTGATCAGCAGTATTTTGCCCTGCAGGTTTCGGGTGCCGGTAATGATTTTACCGGAAATTTTGATATCGCCCTCGAACTCGAGCGTAATAGTCTCGCCTTCGTAGATATTGTAAGCCTTCAGGTCACGCGGCCCCATATCTTCAATGGCCAAATTGATGCCCTTAAGTTTGCCGATCGGGGTGCCAAATCCGTTGGTGTGTTTCTCGATGCCGTGGCCGATGAGTTCTTTTTCGCGATAGGCCAGTGCGGTTGGCCCGGTGGTTTGCACATAAACGGGTTTGCCATTGTGGGCGATTACCTTTTCAAAGTTGCCTGAAATCTGTAGGCCGGTACTTAGTTCAATGGTGCCCAACTCTTTGGAGTCAATTAATTTTTGTATGCCATCGAGTCCGCCACGGCGTAGGGCCATGGTGTCGGCAAAATCTTCCAATACTTGGCTCAAGAACGCAAAATCGGGCGTTACGAAAAGCTGCGGCTGTGGTTTGGTAATATCAAACTCTGTATGGGCAGCTTCAAGTGAATAGGGTAATTTTTTTACCTTATCGGTCATACACCAACTACTCTCA
>CEVF01047460.1_pt1 | contig 54656 bp, 53 predicted proteins | sample 356441 | NCBI WGS metagenome assembly CEVF01 (sample SAMEA2622765, study PRJEB7988) | marine metagenome | biome: marine biome (ENVO:00000447); feature: surface water layer (ENVO:00002042); material: "saline water (ENVO:00002010), including plankton (ENVO:xxxxxxxx)" | depth 5 m | reverse complement strand
ACCGCCCCGAATACCTTGATACCTTTAGAGCCGTGCGCAAAGAACTGTTGGGCAATGACGATATGCCTGCCAGCACCTTGGTGGGTGTTCAGACCTTGGGCTTACCGGAATGGGGTGTTGAGATTGAGGCCATTGCGGTCGTGGCTGAAAAATAACCCCTGAGGTGGTAAATTTGCCAGATATGTCTTTCTTCTCTAAACAGGAATTTCAAAAATTTAAGGGCACCCTTGAACATGCACTTTATAAAACCGCCAAGCTTGCCATAAAAGGGCAAATGGTTAACGAGCTTCAATTTAGGGAAATCATGGAAAACCACTGGTTAGATAGCAGCTTGTGCGCCATTGATAAAATCACCTATGCCTTTAAGGGTAACCGAACACCTTCGTTTAAGGTAACTTGTTCGGTAAGCGGTAAATCGTTTGTGGGCACGTTTTATCTACGGCTTCCCGATGGCAAATTTCAAAGCAATAGCCCTATTGTTTGTGATGTTAATGTGCTCGAAAAGTAATGCTTGCCTCACCCAGAACACCCATTGCCTCATTCATGCTTTTTCTTGCCCTTTTGCCAACCTAGTTTAGGGGCAAAGAAAAGCCGATATGAAGACCATACTGACCATTCCCGAGCCTTGCCATGAGAACTGGCACAGCATGACCCCTACCCAAAAAGGACGTTTTTGCAATAGCTGCAATAAAGAGGTCATCGATTTTACACAGACCCCGAAAAGCGAGCTTGCGAGGGTCATTAAAAAAGGCCACAGCATCTGCGGCCGTTTTAAACCCCAACAGTTGAATACCCCCTTGCCATCGGTAAGTCGTAACGAATTTCGCAGGAATGCTGCCCTTTTGGGTTTTACCTCGCTGCTGGCCATCGGCACTCCGGTCTTGGGCCAAGAGACATCAGAACCGGTAGAAGCAATTGCGCAAATCGCCGTTGTAGGGCGCGTAGCGACCGAATCCCTTCAACCGCCAACAGAAAACGTGGTGACCTTGCAAGGGGTGGTCACAGATGGCAACAACCCATTGCCCGGTGCCCATGTGACTATAAAAGGTACCCGTATTGCTGTGCAAACCGATTTCGATGGCCACTTCAAAATTGCCATCAGTGATAGATATAAAAACTCGGAAATTACCTTGGAGATATCTTATATCGGCTTTGTGACCCATGAAAAAAAGGTGTCTCTTTCCAACAAAAAGGTAGAAGTGGCCCTAACCGAATTGGAGGAGGATGTTTTGGGCGGACTGGCCATTGTGTACAGGCCCAACATATTTCAACGGTTTCTGAACTTGTTTCGATAATACAACTGGCAGCAACACCCTGATTTTTTTAATCGAAAAAACGCCCTGCTCCCACAGGGCGCCTTCACACGCTAACTATAGCAATGGACAAAACTTAATTGCCGTCGCCAATGGCCGGGTTATGGGGTGCAAAAATGCCATCGGGGTTTTCTTTGACCAGCCATACATGCAATTGCCATTGGCTCAGGTGCGGGTTTACCTCCCATTCGTCCAAATCGCCGGTAAAGCCTTCCGGTGGCAAACCGGGGTTGTCTAAATCTTCAATGGGCACGGCATACTCGACCGCCACAAACTCCATATTTCCGTTGGCATCGGGGGCATATAAGATGATTTCGGGTTTTTCCAGTTCAAAAGTACCGTCCATTCGTGCCGGCAATACATAATGGTGGCCCATATTGGGCACAAAGCCCGAAGCATCAAAAAAGCCTTCGTTGATGGCCACGCTCACATCGGCATACTTGGCCGTGGAGGCCCGTACTTGGTCCACTTCCATTTGCCAAGTGGCCATGGTTTCATTGTCGTCGTCTTTGCTGCAGGCCACTCCCATTGCCAAAATGGGTAGGGTCCAGAACAAGGTTCGTAAAAAATTAGTTCGTGTTTTCATCGTTCACAGGTTTTACTTCTTGTTTTGGTTATACAAAGCGAATACCGTAGGTTTCGCAGATTTTGGATACTTTTTCAAAGTCTGGTGGGCCGGGCGGCAGGGCATGTAGCTCGTGGAACATGTGCTCCATTCCCGAAGGGAAGGCACTGACCCACATGGTGGCCTTCTGTTCGCCGACCACTTTCCATGAGTGTACCAGGTTCTTCGGTGCAAAGGCCATATCGCCCTTTTTCAATAGGGTCGTTTTGCCATCGACCATCAGTTCCACCTCGCCCTTGAGCACCCGAAAAATCTCATCTTCTTTGGTATGTACATGTGGGGGTATGCCCGAACCGGGGGTCAGCTCGTCGACCCATTCAAAGATTTGGTTATCTGTGTCGTCACCGACCACTTTATGCCGCTGTGGATTGCCCAAGATCTGCAACAAGGTGCCCTCTGCATCACGTACAATCTTTTCTTTGGATCCGTTCTTAAAAATTGAACGCTGCTTAAAAAAGGCCTTGGCCGTGGTTAGGGGGGTCATGGTCAACAGCCCAACGCCTCCCAATCGTGTTAAAAATTGTTTTCTGTCCATCGTTTTTTATTTTGGTGTTTTTTATTTGTTATAGGGCAAAACTAGATGTGGCACGACTTTCACATTAGCACAAGTGTTGCAGAGTATGGCTGTTTTGTAGCATTTTTAGCGATGTGAAACACCAGTGTCAATACATGCAACACTGTTGCTAGCAGGTCGAGGGCGAACGCCCGAACTTCGTGGCCACAGGTATGGCTTACTATTTTTCAGTACCTTTTTGCTAGAATCCGATGAGACCAGTATACTGTTTTTTCGTTTTTGCACTGCTTGCCCTGAACTTGGTTTGGGGGCAAGACGTCTATGAACTGGACCCCAAATACCCCGTTCACGATTTAAATCCCCATCTACAGGTCTACGCCGATAGCATGGGCCAATTTTCAGCCCAGCAATTATGCGATGACACCACACTGCCCTTTACCCTTGGCGACAGACTGCCCCGATTCTTGAAAACCAACACCACCTATTGGGGAAAACTAAAACTATTGGCGGTGGATTCCCTAAACGGATGGACACTCCATTTTGAGGATAAAATGATCGGGCCACCCGCCTGGACCAAGAGCAATGGCAAAGTGGATGTGTACGCCTATGCGAATGGCCAACTGTTGTTTCACCAAAAAACAGGTGTAGAGTATCCAAAAAGAGTCAGGGCTGGCGACAGCAAATGGATGCTCAACAGTATTGACCTGGCACCTTTACCGGTGGGCGAGCCCGTGACCTTGGTCATCAGGGCCGAGGGCAACAGCTTGGGCTATCCGGCCTATTTTAATTTAAGTGCCCGTAGCCCTGGGCAGGCCTTTTATCACGAACCCTATCAATTTCACCGCACCTTCAACATTTTTATGTTTGGGGTTACCTTTATCATTTTTCTGCACTTTCTATTGCAGTTTTTATACCTCAAAGAACCCGTGTATTTCTGGTTTTCGCTCTGGCTGTTTTTCTGTATGATGACCCAGGCCATGACCATTGGCCTGATCATAGGGGCCCTGTCTAAGTTTCGCTTTCCCGTTCACATGCTTTTTACGCACGGCATCTTTTTTACCTTTTGGTTCTTTGGGCGGGCCTTTATAGGATCAAAACGAAAATTTCCCAAACTGGACAGGTGGATTCTTGGCTTGGCCCTTTTCAGCTTTATCGAAATAGTTTTGATGATCGGCTATGTCATCTTTTTTGATCCTGATGCGCACTTTTTGGCCCCGACGCCCTTACATTACATCATGCTGAACATCTATACCATTGCAAGTTTTGCACTATCAATCGTGTTGACATGGCAGAAAGACCGTTTTGCCCGTTATTTTGGGGCCGGATCGTTGATTGCCAGTCTGTTTTTGATCATGGGCACCCTATGGTCTATGGGTATCATAACCCCCCTGTTTCGCCTAGATCCCTATGTGACCGGCATGTTTTTGCAGATTATCATCTACTCTTTCGGTATTGCCTATCGCAGTCAAAAACTCAACCAACAGGCGCAACAAGAACGTTTGCAGGCCGAGCGCTCGCTTGCAGAAATACAGCGCATGCGTGATTTGGATGAAGTGAAAACCCGTTTTTTTGCCAATATCAGCCATGAGTTCCGCACGCCCTTGGCCCTAATTCAGGGGCCGCTGCAACAGGCCGAAAAACAATCGGACGGACTCAAGGACAAATCGGTACAATTATCTGAAAAAGCCTTTGCCGTAATCAAAAAAAATACAGTACGCCTTCAAATGTTGGTCAACCAGCTATTGGATCTGTCAAAGATTGAAAGTGGAAACCTGCATTTAAAACTGAGCCGAGGTGGGCTTCTACAATTTTTGCGTACCCACGTGTTTTCTTTTGAAAGTATGGCCGAACGCAAAAACATTAGCCTGAATACCCATTTTTCGGGTGAATCTAACGAGGCCTATTACGATCGGGACAAACTGGAAAAGATTTTAAACAACCTTTTGTCAAATGCTTTTAAATATACCCCTCCCGGTGGGGCGGTAAGTGTGAACGTCAATGTAACGGATCGCTATCTATCAGTTGAAATAAGCGATACGGGCAATGGCATGCACAAAAAGGAAATCGATAGAATTTTTGACCGTTTTTATCGGGTTGAAGGTACTGAGGCCAAAGGTTCCGGGATCGGTCTGGCATTGACCAAAGAATTGGTGGGCATGCATAACGGGCAAATCAACGTGCACAGTGAAAAAGGCCGTGGCACTACGTTCAAGGTGCGTCTTCCGGTTACCCTACAAGACCTGCCCGATGCCATTCATTTGAATAAAGAGCCCCTACCTACCCCTGAAGCCGAAGCGGCTGAATTGCTGCCTGAAGCGAAAGAAAATGGTGCGGCAATACCCTTACAGGCCCATGAAGAGGTGGTCTTGTTGGTGGAAGACAATCACGATCTACAAGGCTTTATAGCAGAAATTTTGGCGCCCCACTACAAGATATTGACCGCCAATGACGGTGCCCAGGGCGAGCGCATGGCCTTTGAACATATTCCCGATTTGGTAATCAGCGATGTTATGATGCCCAAAAAAGACGGTTACGAGCTTTGCAGTGCCTTAAAGAACAATACCAAGACCAGCCATATACCCATTATGTTGTTGACCGCCAAGGCGGGACAATCAAATAAAATGGCCGGTTTGACCCAAGGGGCCGATGCGTACCTGACCAAACCTTTTGATGCCGATGAATTGTTGTTGCGAACCAAAAACTTGATTGCTGCCCGCAAAAAAATTTGGGAACACTTCAAGTCGCTTGATTTAAGTGCCCTTCTCGATTTGAATCTCAGTTCGGTGGATGATAAATTTTTGCAGAAAGTGATTAAAATCATCCATGATAATATTGACAACGAATTGCTTTCGGTTGAGGATATTGCTTCAAAAGTAGGTTTTAGCCGGGCACAACTGCACCGAAAACTCAAGGCTTTGATCAACAAGTCTACAGGGCAATTGGTCAATGACATTCGGTTGAACAGGGCAAAAGCAATGCTGACCAAAAAAGTAGGTTCGGTATCAGAGGTCGCCTACTCGGTCGGGTATACCAACCTTTCCTATTTTACCAAGAGTTTTAAAGAAAAGTTTGGGGTGTTGCCCAGCAAGGTAGAAACGCAAAAGGCATAAAGATTCAAAAAGGGCAGAGGGCCCAAAAATTACATTACTGTGCTTTAAAGCTGCTTTACCAAGAAAAAACGGTCCGAAGCATTCCGTCAAAAAATAGATTTTTTTACCTTTCCGGATATGGGAAGGTATCTAATGTTGTTATTGCTTGTTTTTGTCTTCGGCTGCAACCAAAAAGCCCACAAAAAAGTCACAAAAAAAGTACAGATCGACACCTTGCAGGGCCGGTCGCTGTTGGGTACGCCCTTGGTGAGCGAACAGCTCAAGCCCCTACACGAAAAAAAGGTGGCCCAATACAAAAAGGCGCTCGCCGAGTACCAAAACGATTCGCTCAATGCCGATAAGGTAATTTGGCTCGGAAGGCGCATGGCCTATCTAGGCGATTACCAAAAGGCCATCGACATCTACACCAAGGGCATTGAGACTTTTCACGATGATCCCCGTTTCTACCGGCACCGTGGGCACCGCTTTATCAGTATACGCCAACTCGACCGTGCCATCGATGACCTTGAAAAGGCGGCCACACTCATCAAAGGCACCGAAGATGAAGTAGAACCCGACGGTATTCCGAATCGGTTGAACCGGCCGGTATCGAGCTTGCACACCAACATTTATTACCATTTGGGGCTGGCCTATTACCTGAAAGGAAACTGGCCCAAAGCATTGGAACATTTTCAAAACTGCCTCAATGCCACGACCAACGACGATATGCGCGTGGCCGCCACCCACTGGCTGTACATGATCCTGCACCGTATGGAAAGTCCAAAAGAGGCTGAAAAGCTACTCGAACCTATCACCGAAGAGATGGACATCATTGAAAACGATGGCTACCACCGTTTGCTGTTGTTCTACAAAGGCTTGCTAAAAGAGGGGGCCTTGCGCAAGAACGGATCGGTCGGTGCGAGTGAGGCGGTCCAGTACGGAATCGCGCATTGGTACCATTACAATGGCAATCTTGAAAAGGCCAAGTCGCTTTATACCGATCTTATCGAAACGGGGCATTGGCCCGCCTTTGGCTATATTGCCGCTGAGGCCGAACTGTCGCGGTGGCCCGATTAGCACTTAAAGAATGGGGTTCCCTTTAAAAATAAAAGCCAATTTGCACGCTTCCGAGGGTAGATTGCTATTTCTACTGCTGTTGATTCCCCTAATCTCATATTCCCAACACCGTATCCGTGATTATGGCGTTGAAATCGGGGTGCTGAAACCGGGTCCCTTGAATGCCATTACCGATGTGCCAGGCGTTAAAGTGGGGCATTTCAGCCATATCAAGGGAGGCAACATCCGCACAGGGGCCACTGCTATTTTTCCGCACGATGGCAATCTCTTTCAAGAAAAGGTGCCCGCTGCCATTTACGTGGGAAATGGCTTTGGCAAACTGGGCGGCTATACCCAGGCAAAGGAGTTGGGCAATCTGGAAACACCCATCATCTTGACCAATACACTGAGCGTGCCGACGGCGGTAAATGCGGTCATAGGTTATACCCTCGCGCAACCCGGCAACGAAACGGTACGTTCGGTCAATGCGGTGGTCGGAGAGACCAACGATGGCTATTTGAACGATATACGCCTACGTGACCTTTCAGAAGAGCAGGTACTATATGCGATAAAAGCCGCCGACACGGGCCGTGTGCGAGAGGGCAATGTGGGCGCCGGTACGGGTACCGTCTGTTTTGGTTTCAAGGGAGGAATAGGAACATCTTCGCGAATACTTCCCGAAAAAGCGGGAGGCTATACCGTGGGGGTTTTGGTGCAGAGCAATTTTGGCGGTGTCTTGCAAGTGGCCGGCGTGGAAGTGGGAAAGAAACTGGGGCACTACTCCGATAGTTTCAAATATGCACCCGATGGTTCATGCATGATCGTGGTAATGACCGATGCCCCTTTGAATGCGAGAAACCTCGAACGGTTGGCCAAAAGGGCCATGTTGGGCTTGGCGCGAACAGGCGGCATTGCCAGTAATGGCAGTGGCGATTATGTAATCGCGGTATCGACTGCAGAAGAATGCCGCATTCCATATCAAAGCGACGACTTGGTACAAACAGTGCCTACGCTGCGTAACCAGGCCATGACGCCATTGTTCTTGGCCGTGGTGGAAGCCACCGAAGAGGCCATTCTGAATTCCCTTTTTGCGGCCGAGAATATGACGGGCCACAAGGGGCGTACCGTTGAGGCACTTCCGAAGGAAAAGGTGTTGCAAATGCTCAAAGAGGCTGGAAAAATTAAATGATAAAGAATGGGGCCTCTTGTCATGTTGAGGGGGCTACACGACAAAGCATCTTTACAAAATCTTTCCGTTGAACCATGGGCTCTTTCGATTTGATAACCTGCATCGCAGCCTGAAACCCTGCCACAGAGATTCTTAGCTGCTCCATGCTTCGTTTACCCTACCCGCCTTTCGATAGAAATCGCAAAAAAGCAATGGCAGGTGACATCCATTGTAACAAATCCTAAAAAATCATACCAATAAATAGAAAAATACATAACGCTTTTCTTAGCTTTAGAATTCTAATTAAAAAAGAACACCTACATGGATATTTTCAGTAAAATAAAAGAGAAATTGAGCAACGAGTTCATCGACATTGTCGAGTGGCTCGACTACACCGACGATACCATAGCCCATCGTTTTGAACGCTACCAGAACGAAATCAAGAACGGGGCAAAATTGATCGTGCGCGAGGGGCAGACCGCTGTATTCGTGAACGAGGGCCAATTGGCCGATGTCTTTGGCCCCGGCACGTATGAACTGACCACCAAAAACCTGCCCATTTTGGCCACACTGAAAGGGTGGAAATACGGCTTTAACAGTCCGTTCAAGGCTGAGGTCTATTTTGTGAACACCCACCTGTTCACCGACGAGAAGTGGGGCACCAAAAACCCGATAACATTGAGCGATGACCGCTTCGGATTGGTTGAAATACGGGCCTTTGGCACCTATGCCTTCAAAATCGTAGATCCAGGAAAGTTTATTGTCGATATTGTGGGGACTGACAATAACTTCACCAATTTTGAGATCAACGAACACCTCAAGAGTTTGATCGCCACCCGATTTACCGATACCGTGGGCGAGGCGAACCTGCCGATAGAACTGTATGCGGCCAATACTTCTGAGTTATCAGAGACCTGCCGCGAGGTCATGGCCCCCGAATTTGAAAGTGTCGGTATCGGTTTGGAGAAATTCTATATCGAGAATGTCTCGATGCCCGAAGACCTCAAAAAGGAAATCTTCGAGTACAGCCGATTGGACAAGCTTGATATGCAGAAGCTGGCCCAGTTCAAGGCCGCCAAGGCCATGGAGGCCGCCGCCAAAAATGAGGGTGGTACCGCCGGGGCCGGTATGGGCATGGGAATGGGCTTTGTGCTGGCACAACAAATGGGCAGTATGATGGGCGGAACACAATTGGGCGGACAGCAGCCTGTGCCGCAAGCAGGTGCAGCGGTGCCACCACCCATGCCGGTGGCCGTTCAGTACTACTATGCCGTGAACGGCACACAGCAAGGGCCTGTTAGCTTTGACCAATTAAAGGCATTGTTTGCCAACCGTACCATCAACAAAGAAAGTCTGGTCTGGAAGCAGGGCATGGCAAATTGGGCTCCCTTGAAGGAGGTTGAGGAGCTCAAATCATTCTTGGGGGGCAATACGCCACCGCCATTGCCCAACGGTTGACTTTTCAACATGTAATACCGGGCGGTAACTTCGAGCTGCAATACTGGGCGCCCGCCTGCCGGACGGGCAAACAGTTGAAGGGGCAGTCGTGAGAAAAGCGATGCAATCTGCCCACTGCGTACGTAAATCAAAATCACTCTTTGTCATTCCTGTGAAAACAGGAATCCATAATAACAAGATTCCCGCTTTCGCGGGAATGACAAAATGAAAGATCAAAAACTTCAACATACCGAACTCAAAAAAGCCTGTATCAACTGTGGGGCAGAGCTGAAATACAAGCCCGGCACCACGGTGATCAACTGTGAGTACTGCGGGCACGAAGAAGCCATTGCCGTTGACGGACTGGGTTTTGAGGAATTGGAGTTGTACCCCTATCTACAGGAAATGGGTGCCCAAAAGCATAGTGAGGAAATCGCCATGCTGCACTGCAAAAACTGTGGGGCCACCCAGCATGTTGAGGAAAACTACAAATCATTGCATTGTGTGTATTGCAGCATGCCCCTGATCTTGGAGGATGCCAAAAAAGAAGAGTGGATCTTGCCCGGTGCGGTGCTGCCTTTCCAAATCGACCAAAAAGCTTCACATAAAATCTTTCAGGCTTGGGTAAAGCGCTTATGGTTTGCCCCCAACAAATTGAAAAAGGCGGCCTTGGACCCGCAGTTTACCAAGGGCCTCTACCTGCCCTACTGGACGTTCGATGCGCAGCTAAAGGCCACTTACTCTGGCGAGCGGGGCGATTATTATTACGTAACGGAAACATACCGCGACAGTAAGGGCCGTAAGCAAACAAGACAAGTTCGTAAAACCCGCTGGACACCCGTTTCAGGAAGTGTATCCGGGTTTGTGGATGATACCTTGGTACAGGCATCCAAACAAAGATCGGGTCGGGTGCCACCAAAAATCGCACGGTGGAACCTTCAAAAATTACAACCTTTTGAAAGTGGTTTTTTGGCGGGATTCGTTACAGAGAAATATACCATTCCCCTTAAACAGGGACATCTATCCGCCAAAAACAAGGCTGAGAGCATCGCCGCCCGCTGGTGCCGGCAAGACATTGGGGGTGATGCCCAGCGAATTCACCATATGAAGGTTCGCCTCAGCGATGAGACCTTTAAGCATATTCTGTTGCCCGTTTATGTGAGTGCCTATCGCTATAGGGGCAAGGAATACAATTTCTTTATCAATGGGGAAAACGGCGCCATTTCGGGCACCCGGCCCTATAGTTTTTGGAAGATTTTCTTCGCCATATTATTTGGGCTGATTGTGGTGGGAATAATCGTTATTCTTTCAAAGTGATTTTTTTTGCCATGCTAAGGAGTTAGAGAGGAAGCATCTCGATAAAGTCTTCCATGTAAAACATGGGTTTTTTTCCGTCCAGTTGCCAGTTACACAAGGGAAAGCCCTCTTCAGGATTTTTCACGCTGTTCAGAATGACCAAGACAAGCATCATTAAACATCCTGATAGGGAAACAGTTTTTCGATAAACTTCAAGTCAGGATTGGAACCTTTTATAAGGTCTAATTTCTTTCTTCGTACCCACCCCTTAATCTCTTTTTCTCTTGCAATGGCCTCTTGAACCCATGTAAACTCCTCATAGTAGAGCAGATGACTGCACTTATACCTCGCGACAAAAGTTTTGCTTTTCTCTCTAATATTTTCGCGATGTTGATAAAGTCTTTTGGCCAAATTATTGGTCATGCCCGTGTATAAGACGGTTTTGTGCTGATTGGTCAGAATATAAACATAGTACGTATGCCAGCCCTCGTTGAACATATCAGTAAAATACAAAAGATTCTTCACTGCGCTTCGCTCCTTTCAGAATGACAAATGCGGTTCTTTGTCATGCTGAGGAGCCTGCAACGAAGCATCTCGATAAAGTCTTCCATGTAAAACATGGTTTTTTTTCTGTCCAGTTGCCAGTTACACAAGGGAAAGCCCTCTTCAGGATTTTTCACGCTGTTCAGAATGACAAAAACAACTATTCAAACACCAGACAGACCGGGCTGCCCAACTCTTTGGTGTTCACGAATTGCAGATGGCCTGTTTGAACATCTCGCTTAAAAATGGAGATATTGTTGCTCTTTTGGTTGGCCACCAATAAATGGCTTCCATCGGGACTGATAGCAAAGTTACGGGGCCAATCGCCCTGAACGGATTCTCTTCCCACTAAACGCAGCTTCCCAGAGGCTCCATCCACCGAAAAAATGACGATGGTGTTCTCACCACGGTTCGAGCCATAGAGAAATCTGCCATCTGGCGAAAGATGGATGTCAGCACACGAATTATCGCCGCCATAGGCGGCATCGAGCGTGCTTACTGTTTGGATGGACTTGTAATTTTCGCCCCTATCACGTTCAAACACCGTGATGGTCGCATTGAGTTCGTTGATCACATACAGCTTGCTTTCATCATCGTTGAAGACAAAGTGTCGCGGGCCCGCCCCTTCAGGCAGATTAAGCGACGCTTGTTCGGCAGGCACCCATTGGTCGCCTTCCTTTTGATATCGTTTGATGGCGTCGAGGCCAAGGTCTGCGGCAAAAAGCCCGTCTCTATTAAAATGCGCCTTGTGTACATGCGCCTGTCGTGAGGTGTCGAGCACCTTATGGTCAATGAGCTGTCGGTTTCCAAGGGTGCCGTCGGCTTCCAGGTCAAAGATGGCAAGATTGCCACCGGTATAGTTTGATACGGCCAACTGACCACCCGCAGAAAGGGCCAGATGACAGGGGTGGGCACCTCCCGTGCCTTTTTCATTTAATTTAGATAGCGATCCATCCTGCAAACGAAAGGCGGTGATTCCCCCGCCCAAACTGTCAAAGTCGGCGGTTTCTTGAACGGCATAGAGATAATTCCTGTCCTTTGAAATCGCCAAAAACGATGGGTTCGGCAATTCAGCCACCAGTTGTACACTATCAAGGGTTCCAGTGGCCGGGTCAAAGGCCATTTTATAGATGCCCTTACTGGCACCATCGGTATAGGTGCCCACGAAGAGTGTCTTTTTCGGCATAGGTTGTTGTTTTTCTTGGCAGGCCCCGAGCATCAGCAGAGCGCCCATAATGCCCAAAAGTCGATTTGTCATGTAAAGTTTGGTTTTAATCCTCCGAAAATAAACAAATTGAACAGAGCTATGTCTGTTTGGGCGTCAGATTGGTGCGGATCTCCCTTGCCAAATACATTCCGGTTACCACTGTAGCCAGCACATCGGCAATCGGAAACGACAACCATACCCCCAATTCGCCCCAAAAATTGGGCAACAACAACAGCAGCGGAATAAAAAAGAAACCCTGTCGTGTCAAGGTCAACAACAATGCGGGAACTGCCTTGCCAATGGCCTGAAAATAGGCTGCCCCAATCAATTGTAGGGCAATAATGGGTGTAGCCGCGAACACCAATCGCATTGCCAAGGGGGAGTGCTCCAACACAAAGGCATTCATTTCCACCTCTTTTAAGGGCAGGTCGGCCCGGTCGCTCAAGAACAGGTCGGCAATCTCGGCAGGGAATGCCATCAAGACCACAAATACCAAGGTCGCCACCAGGGCGGCATACTTGATGGCGGTATAGATCGATTCTTTGACACGGTCATATTTGGCAGCCCCGTAGTTAAACCCTGCGATGGGCAAAAAACCCTGGGTGACCCCGAACACCGGAAACAGTGCGAACATGAGCATACGCCCGATGATGGCATAGACCGCCACCAAGGCCTCGCCTCCCAAGTTGAACAGTATGTTGTTCAACATCAGGTAAATGATGCTGGTCACCGCTTGGCGCGCAAGGGTCACAAAACCAAGCGAACCGATTTCTTTGAGAATGGGCAGGTTCAATCCGAAATGGCCTACGTTGATCTTGAGTTCCGAATTTTTGGATAGGAAGAAATAAAAAATATAGGCAAAACATAGCAGATACCCAGCCGTGGTGGCCCATGCGGCCCCGTGCATGCCCCAGTCAAAAACGTAGATAAAGATATAATCGAGCAACAGGTTGCCCACCGACGGAATGATCATGGCAATCATGGCAAACTTGGGTTTCCCTTCGGCCCTGATCACCGTATTGCCCATCATGCACAGTGCCAAAAAGGGCACCCCGTACAACACGATCACATAATAGATTTTGGCAGGGTCAAAAATGGCGCCCTTTCCGCCAAAGGCGGGAATCAGGCCATCGACATAGTAAAGCCCCGGTACCACCATCGAAATGGTCACCAAAAGGGTCAGCGTAATCTGGTTGCCAAAGGTCTTGAGTGCCTTTTCTTTGTTGTTGGCCCCCAAGGCCCGGGAGATAATGCTTGACCCCCCGATACCGATCGCCATACCCAGTGCCGCGATGAAAAACGACACGGGCAGCACCACATTGATGGCCGCAATGGCAATGGAGCCGATCCAGTTGCCCACAAAAATGGAATCGACCAACACGTTGATCGACATGACCAGAATACCTATCGAAGCGGGCACCGCCTGCTTGATCAGCAATCTTCCGATGGGTTCAGAACCCAGTTGGTCTGCAGTTACTTTGGCCATAACACAAAAACACTAAAGTCATTTCGACCAAAGAGAGAAATCCAATTTAAACTTGTTAGATTTCTCAATCATCCGTGGTGCACGGACTCATTTCGAAATGACAGATTAAACAGGCAAGATGCCATCAGCCTCCCACTCATTGACCCACTTGGCCATCAAAGCCGCCCAATCATCCCGGTCGTTCAAACAGGGAATATGGATGTAATCGGTGCCCCCGGCTTCCATAAACTGGTGTTTGCCTTCCATGGCGATTTCCTCAAGGGTTTCAAGGCAATCGCTCACAAAGGCCGGGGTTATGACTGCCAAGCGTTTTTTTCCTTCCTTGGCCAACCGTTCAAATTCATAATCGGTATAGGGCTTTAACCAAGGGTCTCCGGCCAGTCGCGATTGAAAAGACGAGCTGACCTTTTCGGGGTCAAGAGCCAATTCTTTTTTCAACAACTCTGTAGTGGTATAACACTGGTGCCGATAGCACGTGTGGTGAGCCACTGAATTCACGAAACAACATCTGTCGTCTATCTTACAGTGATAATTTGTGGGGTCGTTCTTACGGATATGCCTTTCAGGAATGCCATGATAGGAAAACAACAAATGGTCGTATTCAAAATCTTTGAGTCCGTCAACAATACTTTTTGACAATACTTTGATGTAGTCTGGGTTTGCGTAAAAGGCGGGAAGCGTTGTAAGCTTCATTTTGGGGAAATACTTTTTTTGGTCTTCCATGGCCTTGACCACCACCGTCTCGTAACTCGACATGGCATAGTGGGGGTATAACGGCACCAACAGCACCTCATCGACCCCCTTTTCGGCCAGTTGTTGCAGTCCTTTTTTGATGCTCATCGAACCATAGCGCATGCCCAATGCCACAGGCATCTTTGTCTGTTCCCGCACTTTTTTGGCAAAGCGCTCTGAAATGATGATCAGGGGCGAACCCTCGGGCCACCAAATCTTTGAATAGGCCTCAGCTGAACGCTTTGGTCGGGTCTGTAAAATGATGCCCCGCACGATGATGTTGCGCAACACAGGGTTTACGTCTATTACCCGTTCATCCATCAAAAACTCATCGAGGTAAGGCTTTACATCTTTGGGGGTCGGACTATCGGGCGAACCCAGATTGACCAATAAAACTCCTTTTTTCACAGCATCTGAATTTAAGGTGCAAAAATACGGTTTGTGGGCATATACTTCTTTTCTTGACACAATTAGTTGTTTATGCCAGATAGATATTTTCAATTTTGTTTTTGGTCGTACCTTAGCGATATGAAGCGACTCCTCTTTTTTCTTCTTGTTCTCGGTTCATTATCAACAAATGCCCAAATAACCTGCTCTTCTGGCGACAAAAAGCTTTTTGTGAAAAAAATGGGGCAGTTGAAACTGCTTAAAGGAGCATCTTTCGGCGATACGATCATACACGTCGGAAAAACCTTTTTGGGAACCCCCTACGTGGAAAAAACCCTTGAAGTGGGCGAGGCCGAGACCTTGGTCATCAACCTTCGCGGACTCGATTGTACCACTTTTGTAGAAAATGTGCTCGCCTTTTCAACACTTTTACGCAACGGCAATACTGATTTTGATACGTTTGCAGAAACTTTAAAAACCATTCGGTATAGAAATGGGGAGTTGAATGGCTATGCCTCACGCTTGCACTACTTTGCCGACTGGATCCGCAACAACGAACAGAAAGGGTTGGTAAAAGACATCACCCATGGGTTGGGAGGTGTAGAAATGGAAAAAACCATCAATTTCATGGGCACGCACCGTGAACTGTACCCTTTTTTGAAAGATGAGGGCAATTACCAAAGAATTATGGAAACGGAAGCCGCTTTGGCCAAGGAAACGCTATGTGTTTTGCCCCAAAGCGAAATCGAATCTGTGGAAGGCAACATCCAAAATGGGGATATCATCGCTTTGGCCACCTCCATCAAAGGGTTGGATGTTACCCATACGGGGCTGGCCATTCGACAACCCAGTGGACGGATACATTTGTTGCACGCCTCTAGCTCAGGCGAGGTGACCATCACCGAAGAACCGTTGGCAGACTACCTCAATAAGATCAAAAGCAATATCGGAATCATCGTGGCGCGACCACTTTAGCATCAAAGTCTCCATGAAATGGAAGGATTGACCGGAATTTTTCAACAGACCGACCCAGCTTTGTTGTTGTTGCTACTTGGCCTGGGGGTGGTGGCTTTTGTGATTTCGACCCTTTCAGGGGGTGGGGGCGCCCTGATCATGGTGCCTGTTTTAAATGCCTTGATAGGGGTGGGGCAAACCGCCCCTGTACTGAATTTGGGCACCTTTATCGGACGGCCGGCACGCTTGGCACTGTTCTGGAAACACATCGATTGGAAAGTCTGCCTGTACTATGCGCCGGCTGCCATTTTGGGGGCTTTCTTGGGGTCATGGCTGTTTTCGCAGTTTCGGTTGGAGTGGTTGCAAATCGCGGTCGGACTTTTTTTGATAAGTACTGTATTTCAGTACCGCTTCGGAAAAAAGAAACGTTCGTTCACCATGCGGTTGGGTTACTTTATTCCGTTGGGCCTGTTGGTCTCGGTTTTGGGCACCATCATTGGGGCGCTGGGGCCGGTCTTGAACCCATTCTATCTGAACTATGGCTTGGATAAGGAGGACATGATCGCCACCAAAACGGCCAACTCATTTTTGATGGGCCTCTCACAGATCGGAAGCTATACTTTTTTTGGGCTGCTGCAAGACCAGTATTGGCTCTACGGCATCGCACTGGGCATGGGTGCCATCTTGGGCAATGTCATCGGCAAGAAATTCTTGAAGGGCATGAAGAGCAGTACCTTTAGAAAGTGGGTCATCACACTGATGGTCATCAGCGGGGTGCTGTTGATTTATGGGCAAGTGAAGTCTTGGTGATCAACGCCCCAAACACCACTCGATAGCGCCCAACAAATGCTTCCTGAATTCGGGTTCGTCAAACGATTCATCGGTATGGCCGCCACCGGTGTAATAGGCCCTGCCCCCGTCAAATTCATGGTACCAAGCAATGGGGTGGTTGTCGCCATTGGTGCCGCCCTCATAGCTATCCTCATCCAAATTCATGAGCACGTTCATATTGGGGTTCAGTTCTTTGTAATTGTACCATTCATCGCTGCGTACCCACTGATCGGGCAGATGCGCGGTTGAGGGGTGCGACTTATCGAGTACCTCAATGGTGGCCTTGCGAACATTCGGGTTGTTCGGGTGCCCGTTGAAATACCCCCCGACCAATTTGCCGTACCAAGGCCATTCATATTCGGTATCGGCTGCGGCATGAATGCCCAAAAAACTGCCCCCCGATTTGATATAATTTTCAAAAGCGCGCTGTTGGTCATCATCCAGCACATCCATGGTCGTGTTCAAAAACACCACCAATTGATAGTTTTTCAGGTTATCGGCATTGAAGTCATCGCCCGATTCGGTCTGTAGCGCGATAAAATTGTTGTTTCGCCCCAATTCCCGAAGTGTCTTGACCCCCTTTTCAATACTTTGGTGGCGGTAGCCGGCAGTTTTTGTGAAGACCAGTACAAGATCGGGTTTCTTGGGTGCCTCGGTAGGTTCTTCTTGCCCACAAGAGACAATGGGCCAACATAGCAATATGGCCAATAGCATTTTAACAGTGTTCATCGCAATAAAATTTTAGGTAGTTGAAGATACGTATTTTTTGGGCGTGGTGCCATACTTCTTTTTGAACGAGGCAATGAAATGGCTGGCTGTGCTGTACCCCACCTTAAGGCCCACCTCATTGACATTATACCGACCGGTTTCTAACATTTTGCGGGCATACTCCATCTTATAGTCGAAAAGAAAACCGTACACAGAATCGCCGTAGATCTGCTTAAAACCCTCTTTCAATTTTTTAAGGCTCAATCCTATTTCTTTGGATAATTCGTTCAAGGTCGGCGGTTCGGCCATTCTTGAAATCATGATTTCTTTGGCCTTACGGATGCGCCGCACATTCTCCTCATCGGCCAAAAACGGACATTGTTCCAGATCGGCATCCTCGACACGGTTGAAGTAGAGCGAGATCAATTCGTACACCTTGCCCTTAATGTACAGTTGTTTGATGGAAGGATGCAAACTGTAGTTCATAACTTGGCTCAAGATTACCGCTATGGCCGGATTGACCGGTTCTTGCGCATAGTACTTCTTCTCTTGGTTTTCGGCACTCAGAAACGGAATATATTCCGCCTCGGAAGAAAAAAGGGAGTGAAACTTGCGAATGGTCATCACTACGGACAGCAACCATGATTTTGGGGCCAGCTCCAGGTTCAGGGGCAGGTCTTTTTGGGTATTGTACAACAACAATGAATTCTCTTCTGAAACCTCGAGACCATACGCCCCTTGGTTAAAGTTGAACCGCGCGTTGCCCTTTAGACAGAAATGAAATTGAATATAAGTGCTGTCGATCTCCCGCTCCACCTTTTGAATTTCTTCGGTATCGTTCTGAATCTTAAGTACATAGAACCCATCTTCAATAAAGACTTCCCGAAAAGAACCGCTAGCGACATTTTTGTTGGACTTGGTTTCCATAAAACGAATGTTTACCGTTATTTAGACTCAATCCAAATAAAAAACAAAATCTAGAACAACGCAGTAAATTTAGGGTTTTTCGGGCATATTGGCATTTGGGCGCCCAAAAACATCCTACATCGTTATTAAAAGTTCTTCCAGCGTTATTTTTGGTGCTACCAAGCATGTATTTTTGTGGGCGTCGTAAGACAGGGTATGAAGCATTACAATATTTCAAGGCACAATTCTTTCTATGCGGTGGGGCTGAGCTACAAAAAGGCCGATGCCGAGATCAGGGGGCGTTTCAGTTTAGACGTGCCCGCCATAGACAGTCTGCTTATCACTGCCAAGCGACAGGGCATCGATGGCCTGATGGTGATATCGACCTGCAACCGTACCGAGCTGTATGGATTTGCACAACACCCCTTTCAACTGATAAAACTACTCTGTGACCATACCCAGGGCACCATTGAAGCTTTTCAAGATGTGGCTTATGTTTACAAGAACCATGAGGCCATTTCGCACATTTTTAGGGTGGGCACGGGCCTCGATAGCCAAATTTTGGGCGACTTCGAGATCATAAGCCAGATAAAACAAAGTTTTTATCGCTCGAAAAAGCACGATATGGCCAATCCGTTCATCGAGCGGCTGTGCAATTCGGTGATCCAGGCCAGTAAGCGCATCAAAAACGAAACAGCACTTTCATCGGGCGCCACTTCGGTCGCCTTTGCCTCGGTACAATACATCTTAAAAAATGTGCCCGACGTATCCAACAAGGAAATTCTGCTTTTTGGAACCGGAAAAATCGGCAGAAATACCTGTGAGAACCTCATCAAACATACCGAGAACAAGCACATTACCCTTATCAACCGTACCCGTGCCAAGGCCGAAGAGGTGGCCGGCAAGTTCCATTTGGTCGTCAAGGAATATGGCGACCTTCAGACAGAGATCAGAAAAACCGATGTGTTGGTGGTTGCCACCGGTGCCCAACTGCCCACTGTTTCAAAGGCATTGATACACACCGACAGGCCCTTGTTGATATTGGACCTATCTGTACCCAAGAACGTGTCTGATGATGTCAAAGAGCTTCCCAACGTTACCGTGGTGCACCTCGATCAACTTTCGCAAATCACTGATGAGACCCTTCAACGAAGGAAAAAATTTGTACCAAAGGCCGAGGCCATTATAGAGGATATAAAGCACGATTTCATAAAATGGCTCGAAACGCGAAAGTTTGCGCCCGTGATCAATGCCCTAAAGGCCAAGCTCAACACCATGAAAGAAGAAGAGCTGCGTTTTCATGCCAAAAAATTGGATGATTACAATCCTGAGCAGGCCGAAATCATCACAGATCGCATCATTCAGAAAATCACCCGACAATTTGCCAATCATTTAAGGAAGACCGAAGTCGATACCCAAGATAGCCTACAACTGATCCAAGAGGTCTTTCAGCTTGAAATAGATACCAATGAGTAGACCCATACGCATTGGCACACGCGACAGCGAATTGGCCCTTTGGCAGGCCCATACGGTGAAAAACAGATTGGAGGCCCTGGGCCACAGCACCGAGTTGGTGCCCGTCAAATCAACAGGAGACCTGGTACTTGACAAACCCCTTTACCAACTGGGCATCACGGGTATTTTTACCAAAACCCTCGATGTGGCCATGCTGAAGGGCGAGATCGACATCGCCGTGCACTCCATGAAAGATGTGCCCACCCTGTTGCCCTCGGGCATCGTACAAACCGCTGTTCTTGAACGTGGTGATACTTGTGACATGTTGGTTCATAAAGGCACAGATTTTCTGGAAGATTCCGCCAAACCGGCAACCATAGCCACGGGCAGCCTACGCAGAAAAGCACAGTGGCTGAACCGCTATCCGAACCATACCATGGTCGATTTGCGCGGCAATGTCAACACGCGCCTACAGAAACTCAGCGATAACGATTGGCAGGGAGCCATTTTTGCAGCGGCAGGACTCAAACGCATTGATCTCTTGCCCAAAAATACCATTCGGTTGGATTGGATGGTTCCAGCCCCGGCCCAAGGGGCTATGATGGTGGTCGCCAGAGAGAACGATGCCGATACCATCAAAAAGACAACCCCACTAAACCATAAGGAGACCGACCTTTGCACAGCAGTGGAACGTGCTTTTTTGCGCACCCTCGAAGGAGGATGCACCGCCCCGATAGGAGCTTTGGCAACCACAAAAAACCAAACGGTTTATTTTAAAGGGGTCTTACTTTCGTTGGATGGAAAGAAAAAATTGACTGTTGAAAAACAAGTGCCACTGTCCGATATCAACGGATTTGGCGAGATATGCGCTAAAGAGATCTTGAACAGAGGTGGCAAGGAAATCATGAAAGAGATCAAAGCCAAAACAAAAACGTAAACAATTCCCTCTCCCGAGGGAGAGGGCTAGGGTGAGGGGCAATGAACATAAAAACCAAAATAGCTAGGTTGTTACGCCAAGAACAGACAGAAGCTGAAAAAAAGCTTTGGGGATATGTGAGAAATCGACAATTCGAAAACCTAAAATTTAAAAGACAGCATCCCCTTAAGGAGTATATCGTTGATTTTTTTTGTGAAGAATATGGGATAATAATTGAACTCGATGGGGATTCTCACAATCAAATCAACCAAAAAGAAAAAGATGAGCTTCGCGATAAACATCTAAGAGGCTTAGGATATTATGTTCTTCGCTTTGAAAACCAAATGGTATTCAAAAATATCGATGTAGTTTTTAAAGCTATTCAACAAGCCAAAACAAAGCAAGATTCTTACGCTAAAGAAAGAAAAAAACAGCTTGAAGATCGAAAGAAAGCCCGAAAAGGCCACCTCACCCCGGCCCTTTCCCCAAGGAGAGGGGGCAGTACCGTACTCTCAACTAAAATCCTTTCGAAACCGCAAAAAGAACTACTACTGGCTGCCCGTTTGGGGCTTGTAGAATACAACGCCATCGAAATAGACCATTTGGATTTTGAACTTGAAACCGGCTACGACAACTATATTTTCACCAGTCAGAACGCCGTAAAATCGTATACGAAAAAAGAAAATTCTGAAAACCGTAGTAAAATCAATGCTTTCTGTGTAGGAAAAAAAACAGCCTCGCTACTAAAACATCATGGTTTTTCAGTGATTGAGACAGCCGACCATGCAACTGATTTAGCCCAAATAATCGTCGAAGAATATGGAGATCGGGCGTTTCTCTTCCTTTCAGGGAATCAGAGGAGGCAGGAATTGCCAACTATCCTTGAAAAAAATAACGTTCAGTATAAAGAAATTGTGGTCTACGAAACACATTTGGCGCCCAAACGATTTGAACGCCATTTTGAGGGAATCCTTTTTTTTAGCCCCAGTGGGGTGCAAAGTTTCACGGCCTTGAATAGTTTGGAAAAGGCAACTGCCTTTTGCATAGGTGACACCACCGCGAACGAGGCAAAAAAACATACCGATAACGTTGTTGTGGCCAATAAGCCAACCATAGAGAACGTACTGGTGCAGGCTGTCAAACATTTTTCGGCCGATACCCATTGAACAGGACAATTAAAAATGAAAATATGATCAAAAACGACCTTTTTCTGAGAGCTTTAAAAGGCGAAACAGTGAACAGGCCTCCTGTTTGGATGATGCGCCAAGCGGGTCGCTATCTTCCTGAATTCATGGAAATACGTGAGAAATATGATTTCTTCACCCGTTGCCGTACACCCGAGCTGGCCTCTGAAATAACCGTTCAACCCATTCGCAGATTTGGCATGGACGCCGCCATTCTCTTCAGCGATATTCTGGTAATCCCGCAGGCAATGGACATCGAGGTGCAGATGAAGCCCAATTTTGGGCCTTATTTGCCCAATCCGATTCGCAAGGCGGAAGATGTAGATCGTGTTGTCGTTCCCAACATTGGCGACTCCCTCGGTTATGTGATGGATGCCATTAAAATGACCAAAGAAAAGCTCGATGATGAAATTCCGCTTATCGGTTTTGCCGGCTCACCCTGGACAATACTTTGCTATTGCGTGCAAGGGCAGGGCAGCAAAAGTTTTGACATGGCCAAGGGGTTCTGTTTTACCCAGCCCAAAGCGGCACATGAACTGTTGCAGAAGATCACCGACACCACTATTGCCTACCTGAAAGAAAAAGTAAGTGCAGGCTGCGATGCAGTGCAGATTTTTGATTCGTGGGGGGGCATGCTATCGCCGTCCGATTACCAGACATTTTCTTGGCGGTACATCCAACAGATTGTCGATGCCCTTAAAGATCGGGCGCCTGTCATCGTATTCGGCAAAGGGTGTTGGTTCGCCCTTCATGAAATGGCCAAATCGGGGGCCTCGGCCATTGGCGTGGATTGGACCTGCACGGCACGAAACGCCCGGTATTTAACGGGCGGCAAAATAACCTTGCAAGGCAACTTTGACCCGGCCAGGCTGTTGTCCCCACCCGAAGACATCAAAAAAATGGTGCGCCAAATGATCGATGAATTTGGCAAAGACCGATATATCGTCAACTTAGGGCACGGTATTTTGCCCAATGTACCGGTAGAAAACGCAAAGGCCTTTATAGACGCCGTGAAGCAGTATGCGCCATGAAGGTGCTGGACATACTGAAAAAGGTACGTTTTCATGACCTGTGGAAGTTGGCCATATTGTCTTTGAAAAACCCATGGTTTATTTGGCCCACTATCGCGGCAACAAAAGAAACCATGTCAGTATCGGATCATTATTTCGGAAATCTGCACCACCAGAACGGTCCGGCCAATGCCTTTCGCCATGCGCTGTGGAACTATCTGATTGCCAAAAAATGTACCAAATGGTCTAAAAATAATCGAAAAGTGTTGAAATGGACCAAGGACATTACCGATTGGCACGAACGCGCCTTTACGAACCGTGAATTGGCGAGAAAAATGGATTATCACAACAACGCGGTCGGCAGACAGCTTTTTATTGACCATATCGATCAAGAGGTGCCGGAAATGGCAGTACTATTACAAAAAATGACAAATGAATCCACCTTTATCAAAGAGGGTGACGATTTGGAACAATTAAAAACCCAACTGGTACATATATCAAAATGACAATCAAAGACCGTTTCTACGAGTATATCCAAAACCTGCAGGATACCATCACCTCAAAACTTGAAGAAGTTGATGGCAAGGCAACATTTAAACAAGACCTATGGCAAAGGCCCGAAGGCGGCGGTGGCCGTACCCGAGTTATTGAAAACGGGAACGTCTTTGAAAAAGGCGGGGTGAACATATCGGCCGTCCACGGAGACCTTCCACAAAGCATGCAGCAATATTTTGGGGTTGAAAATGCCGATTTCTTTGCCTGCGGATTGAGTTTGGTCATCCATCCCAAAAATCCGTTCGTGCCCACCGTACACGCCAATTGGCGCTATTTTGAAATGTACGACAAGCAAGGCAACATTGTAGACCAATGGTTTGGTGGGGGGCAAGACCTAACTCCCTACTACCTTTTTGAAGAAGATGCCCAACACTTCCACTCCATCTGCAAGATAGCATGCGACAAGCACCATACCGCCTTTTACCCACAATACAAAAAGCGCTGCGATGAGTATTTTTGGAATGCCCATCGCAACGAGGCAAGGGGCGTGGGCGGACTGTTCTTCGACTACTGCAAGGCAAACGATAATATGGACATGGAAGCCTGGTACAACTTTGTGACCGAAGTGGGCGACAGTTTTTTGGATACATATATACCGATTGTTCTAAAAAGAAAGGACACCCCTTATGGCCAAAAGCACCGTGATTGGCAAGAAATACGTCGTGGCCGGTATGTTGAGTTCAACTTGGTGCACGACAAGGGTACGCTGTTCGGGCTGCGCACCAACGGTCGCATTGAAAGCATTTTGATGAGCCTGCCACCCCATGTGCAATGGCGGTACGACCACCAACCCGAAAAGGGAAGTGAAGAGGAAAAACTTGTCAAGGTTTTGCAACACCCCAGAGAATGGGTCTGAACCGCTGAAAGAAACCAATATGGAAAAGCTGTTGATGATACACGCAGACGATGCGGGGCTTTCAGAATCTGAAAACCGGGCTACCATTGAATGCCTGAAAAAGGGCTTGGTAAGCTCGTATAGCATCATGGTGCCCTGCCGGGGTTTCCAAGAAATAGCGCTGTTTGCCAAAGAAAATCCCACTTACGATCATGGTATCCATCTGACACTGACCTGCGAATGGCATGGGCATCGATTTGGCCCCGTATCGCCATCTGAAGAGGTTGCAAGCCTTGTCGATGAAAACGGCCATTTCTACAAGACCAGGCAAGAGTTGAAAGAACACGCAAAACCTGATGAGGTGCGCAAAGAGCTTAATGCCCAGCTAGAAATGGCCTTGGAGTTCGGCTTACGGCCCAGCCATATCGACTCACATATGTACAGTGTTGGTGCCAACCCTGAATTCTTCGAAATTTATAGAGAATTGGGCAAGCAATATGGCCTTCCGGTCTTTATCAACAAAAAGTTGCTCAAAGATGTGGGGCTTCAACCCGACAAGGTGCTAAAACAGAACGATTTTGTTGTGGAACATGCACATTTGGCCACCTTTGAACACTTTAAGAAAGGCCATCTCAAGACCTTTTATTTAGATGCCATTGAAAATTTACCAATAGGTCTGAATGTTCTTTTGGTGCACCCTGCCCCCGACAATGCCGAGATGAAGGCAATTACCGTGAACCACCCCAATTTTGGCTCAAAATGGCGCCAGATGGACTATGAAACCCTTACAAGTGAAGAACTAAGGGCAACGCTCGTTGAAAATAACGTTCGTTTGGTCTCGTGGAAAGAAATCAGCAAAATGCAACAAGCGCAAAATCGGGTTTAATTAATACGTAGTTTTACGACATGAAGTTGACCCTCTACCAAATCGATGCCTTCACCGACCATGTTTTTGGGGGCAACCCCGCTGCGGTCTGTATACTCGATGAGTGGCTCAAGGCCGATTTGATGCAACAAATCGCCCAAGAGAACAACTTGGCCGAAACGGCCTTTATCGTTCAGAAAAACGACATCTTTGAATTGCGGTGGTTCACCCCCGAAACGGAAGTAGACCTTTGCGGCCACGCCACTTTGGCCGCTGCCTTTGTGCTTTTCAACTATCATGGCTATACAGAAAAAACCATTCGGTTTTATTCTCATAGAAGCGGTAAGCTGTTGGTTGAAAAGGGATTGGAAGGTTGGATGACCATGGATTTCCCTTCGGATGACCTTGCCAAGATCCAAGGAAAACCAGAACTGTTCAAGGCCATCGGGCTGACCCCGTTCAAAACCTTAAAGGGCAAGACCGATTATTTGCTCATATATAACTCACAGGAAGAAATAGAGGCCATACGGCCCAATTTCCATTTGCTCGACCAGTTAGACTGTCGTGGCGTCATTGTTTCGGCCCAAGGAAGACATGCTGATTTTGTTTCCCGCTTTTTTGCACCACAATGCGGTATTCCCGAAGATCCGGTCACAGGTTCTGCGCACACCTCATTGGCCCCCTATTGGGCAAATGTGCTGGGCAAGACCCAGATGACGGCCAAACAGCTTTCGAAGAGAGGCGGCAATCTAATCTGCGAATATTTGGGCGAAAGGGTAAAAATATCAGGTAGGGCAGTATCTTATATGACCGGTCGAATTACCTTGTAGCCAAAATCATTCATCTATTATTTCAAATATGTACCCATTAATTCGAAACAGAAGACTTAGAACAAACGAAGCCATCAGAAGATTGGTTCGTGAAACGGTTTTGACACCCGACGATTTCTTGGTACCGCTTTTTGTGGTAGAAGGAAAAGGGGTGAAAGAAGAGATTCCCTCCATGCCCAACTACTACCGCCTGAGTCTTGATTCCCTTGAGAAAGAAGTGAAAGAACTTTGGGGCATGGGTCTTTGCGCGGTGCTGCTTTTTGTAAAAGTACCCGATGATTTAAAGGACAACAAAGGTTCGGAGGCCATCAACGTGGGCGGACTCATGCAACGCGCCATCAAAACCGTGAAAAATGCGTGTCCGGATATGCTGGTCATGACCGATGTGGCGTTGGACCCTTATTCATCTTATGGACACGACGGGATTGTGGCAGACGGAGAAATCTTGAACGACGAGACCAGTGAAATCTTGGCCGAAATGAGCATTTCGCACGCAGCGGCAGGGGCCGATTTTGTGGCGCCCAGTGATATGATGGACGGCCGCATACAGACCATTCGTGAGGCCCTTGAAGATGAAGGCCATACCCATACGGGCATCATGAGCTACTCGGCCAAGTATGCCAGTGCGTTTTATGGCCCCTTTCGCGATGCCTTGGATTCAGCCCCCGTGGATATCAAGAATGTGCCCAAAGACAAGAAAACCTATCAAATGGACCCAGCCAACCGCTTCGAGGCCATCAAGGAAACCCAGATGGATATCGACGAGGGTGCCGATATTGTCATGGTCAAACCCGGGCTTTGCTATCTCGACATTGTCAGGGAGGTACGCAACGAGGTCGAGGTGCCCGTGGCCGTCTATCAGGTTTCGGGCGAATATGCCATGCTGAAGGCAGCGGCCGAAAAAGGCTGGCTAGACCATGATGCGGTGATGATGGAACAGCTTTTGGCCATCAAACGGGCCGGTGCCGACATCATCGCAACTTATTTTGCGAAAGACGCTGTTCGGTTATTGGGCTGATTCCCTCCTTGAGGAGGGTCTTTCGCCTTTGGCGAAACGGGAGGTGTCATATTCATACCTACAAAATGAAAACATTCCGCAATAAAATCCTTTTAACAATTACACTGCACTTTGTATGGGCCTTGCACCCCCAACAAAACGATTCCCTGCCCTATGCGCATCCATCTGAAGTGGGGCTCGATTCGGTCTACATCCATTCGCAGGCCGATTCAATTATAACGAATGGTATAAAAGAGGGTGCCTTCCCCGGGGCACAGGTATTGGCCGCCAAAAACGGCCAAATCATCTTTCACAAAGCCTACGGATTTCATACCTACGATAGTGTTCAAGCGGTTTCGCCAAATGATGTATACGACCTTGCCTCGGTCACCAAGATCACGGCCCCGCTCCCTGCCCTGATGAAATTGGTCGATGAAGGAAAACTGAATTTGGATGTTCCTTTCTCTACCTATTGGAAGCCTTGGCAAAAGCGAAAAGACAAACGAGATCTGACCCTGCGCGAAATTCTAGCCCATCAAGCGGGCTTACAACCTTATATTGTATTTCTCAACAAGGTCAGAAAGAAAAACGGCCAATTGAAAAAACGTTTCGTGCGCCGACAACCGAACAAAAGGTTTCAGAAACAGGCGTATGAGGGGCTGTTTGTCAAAAATCGCTTTGGGCGAAAGGTACAGCGTATGATCGATCGCTCAAAAGTGTCCGAAGAGAAGAAATACCGTTATTCAGGCCTTTCGTTTCTCATTTTTCCCAAATTGATCGAACAACTCACAGGTGAAGACTGCGAAACCTATCTTGAAAAGCATTTTTACGGTCCTATGGGTACCAAGACGCTCTGTTTCAATCCGAAGCAAAAAAAGCTACCGAATGCCATTGTTCCTACCGAAATCGACACCCTTTTTCGCCATACCCTGACCCAAGGGTGGGTGCATGACGAAAACGCCGCCCTGTTGGGTGGGGTTTCGGGCAATGCAGGGCTGTTCGGTTCTGCCCACGACCTTGCAAAACTGATGCTCATGTATCAAAATTATGGAGCGTTGAACGGGCAGCGATACCTGTCAGAAAAGACGGTCAAAGAATTTACGAGGGTGCAATACGCCGAAAACGAAAACCGACGGGGCCTTGGTTTTGACAAACCGCTACTGGGCAACGATACCCTTGCCTTGAAAGACGCTTATCCCGCCCCGGCAGCAAGCCCTGAAAGTTTCGGACATTCAGGCTTTACGGGCACATTCGTTTGGGCAGATCCCGAAGAACAACTGGTATTTGTTTTTCTGTCGAACAGGGTCTACCCAACAAGGGAACGCCGCCAATTGTACGACCTCAACATCAGAACCGCCCTGCACCAGGTGTTCTATAAGGCTAAAATTGAGGGTAAATGAACACGCTTTGGTTGCTGATTTATTAATATCTTCGCCCTAAGCTATACGTATGGGACTGCTACTTTTTTACGCGCTTATTTCTATATTTTTCTCTTTTCTCTGCTCTATTTTAGAGGCAGTGCTGCTCAGTATCACCCCTACTTTTATCAATGTTAAAAAAGCCGAGGGAAAGGCCTATGCCTTTGAGCTTGAAAACCTCAAGAAAGACGTTGACAAACCATTGATAGCCATTCTTACCCTGAATACCGTTGCCCACACGGTGGGGGCCATTCTGGTCGGGGTCCAGGCCAAAACGGCCTATGCAGATGCCTTTGACAGCGAGCAGCGCGTGGTGTGGGGCATTGAGTTCACCGAAGATATCATGGTAGGGGCCGTTTCAACGGTCATGACCATTTTGATCTTGGTCGCCTCAGAAATCATTCCCAAAACCATAGGCGCCACCTTTTGGAAGCAATTGGCCAATTTCACGGCAAAGGCGCTCAAGGTAATGGTGTTTATCCTAAAATGGACCGGACTCCTATGGATCTTGCAGTTGTTCACAAAACTGATAGGAAAGAAAAACGTTCACGGTAGCGTGTTGAGCCGTGAAGACTTCACTGCCATGGCCGACATTGCCCACGAAGAAGGGGCCGTGCTCGAATCAGAATCCAAAGTCATCAAAAACCTGTTGCGCTTTGATGAAATCAAGGCCAAAGACATCATGACCCCTAGAACGGTTTTGAAAATCGCTTCGGAGGACATGACCATCAAAGATTTTTTTCAGGCCAACCCACAGCTGCGGTTCTCTAGGATACCCGTCTACAAAGACCGTGTTGACAACATTACCGGCTTTGTGCTGAAAGACCAAGTGCTCGAGACCATCATCAATGAAAAAGGTACTGCACCCCTATCGACAATAAAACGCGATATTTTGGCCACAAGCCGAGACACCCCGATTCCACAGTTGTTCGAAACCTTTGTCGCCAAAAGGGAGCACATTGCCCTTGTGGTCGATGAGTACGGTTCGGTAAGCGGGCTGGTTACCATGGAAGACGTCATAGAAACCTTGTTGGGCCTAGAAATCATGGACGAAAGCGACAATGTAGCCGACCTGCAACTACTGGCACGAAAAAATTGGGAAGAGCGTGCCAAGCGTTTGGGCATTATTCAAGAACAAATACCGGATGAGGACTAATGGAAACCGCCTATGTCAAAACTCCCATCGGCACTGCTGAAATAAAAGGGGACAAAAACGGGGTGGCCTCGATTACCGTGTTCGATGAAGAAAAAACCGATCACCATATACTACCCGAAGTGTTGGAAGATGCCGTATACCAGCTGAAAGAGTATTTTGAGGGTACCCGGAAGCAATTCGACCTAAAGCTCAATCCAGAGGGCACCGATTTTCAAAAAAAAGTATGGAACGCACTATTGCAAATACCCTACGGAAAAACCATTTCTTATTTGGACCTCTCCAAACGATTGGGCGATGTAAAGGCGATTAGGGCCGTGGCCGCTGCCAATGGGCAAAACCCATTGTGGATCGTGGTGCCCTGCCACCGGGTCATCGGAAGCAATGGCGACCTCACCGGCTATGCCGGGGGGCTGCACCGCAAAAAATGGCTATTGCAACATGAAAGCCCAGCAAAACAGCAGTCGCTGTTTTAATTCTTTACGAAATAGGTTGGAAAAAAAGGAAAGGTGATGTTGGCCACCAACTGGCCATCGATAGCGATTTGCATGACCCCTCCCAACACTTCATCGGAAGTGGTGCCGTAGCCCACCAGAAAAACCTCTTGCTGTGGGTCATAGCTCTGGGCAGTGATAAGAACCGTAGTTTTCAATTCCTGCTCAATCTCGGTAGCGATGCCGGTAAGGTCGGCCACAAAATTTTCTTGGGTCACAAAATCAAATATGGCAGGGCCAGCGGGATACCGCGCCGGTTGCACAAACGGTAGGGCATAATACAGCCTATCACCAGAGAGAACAGCCCCCTCAACAGGGCCTGGCGAAAAACCTGAATTAAAATCGAGCTGGGCAGAGCGAACCAACGACATTGTATTGATATCATATACCTCAATAGAGGCATCCACCCCATTTTTGACCACCACCAAATCACCCATATCATCAATGAGAATGCTGATGGGCACATCGCCAAAGTTTAAATAAGTGCCCAAGGTCTTTGATTCGGTATCGTAAGCGGTCAATTTATAATCGCCTCGGCCATCCCGGTAGGTGATGAAAATTCTCTCCCCAAAAAAAAGGGGCTGAAAGGCGGTATCGATATCAAAATCAACCGTAAGGTCCTCTGTACTGAAGTCTTGCAGGTTTACACTTTGAATGGCCAAGTTTCGGGTTCCCGACGGGCCCAAGTAGGCGAAGAAAACATTGCTCAGATTGTTGGCGCCCCATACCACCGAGCGCCCGGGACCATTGGCATAAAAGTCATCAAAATTGGCCCTTGCACCCGTGGCCAGGTCTATTTGCGCAAGCGAAAAAGCACCGCCACCAAAAGAATAAAAAGAAAGCAGTTCATTTACCTGCCGTAGGGTCAGGTAACTGGGCAAAACTCCAAGCTGATCCGTTAAATCGACCAATTGGCCATTGTCAACGGCACCTTCGTAGCTGTACTGAAAAACCCTGTCCAAATCTTCACCGATAACGACAAAATCAGCTTTTGCCGTTACCTTGACCTCCTCTTTTGGATTGTCGGCATCGTCAGTGGAACAGCTTATGGCACCCAAAGCCAAAACAGCCCAAAACAGTCTTTTCAAATTCATAGCCTTTTGAAAGTAAACAAGATACAATTTAATTTTTGCATGCAGTGGGTTTCAATCCAAATTAGTATTTTTCGTACATGCTGTACAAATTGAAATTGGAAAACATTCTGTTCTTGGATATCGAGACCGTGCCGCAAGAAGAAAATTATGCCCAGCTCGAGCCCGAAAAACAGCTGCTCTGGGAACACAAGACCCAGTACCAGCGCAAAGATGAAATTACCGCAGAGGAGTTTTACGAGCGGGCGGGCATCTGGGCAGAGTTTGGTAAGATTGTCTGTATTTCCGTCGGGTTTTTCGCCTTCGATGGCGATGACAGAAGTTTTCGGGTGACCTCGTACCACGGAGCCGAAAGGGATATCTTAAAGTCGTTTAAAAATTTGCTCATCGAACACTTTGGCCAGGCCAAACACCTTTTGTGCGCGCACAACGGAAAGGAATTCGATTTTCCGTATATCGCCAGAAGAATGTTGATAAACGGCATCAAACTGCCCTACAAGCTTGATCTTTTCGGGAAAAAACCATGGGAAGTACCACATTTGGATACGATGGAGCTTTGGAAATTTGGTGATTACAAGCATTTTACCTCTTTGAAACTACTCGCCAACGTACTGGGCATCCCCTCCCCGAAAGAAGATATGGACGGTAGCATGGTGCGGCAGGTCTATTATGACGAAAAAGATTTGGATAGGATCGTGACCTACTGTGAACTCGATGTGGTGACCACCGCACAGGTGTTTTTGCGATTACGTGGCGAGACACTTCTAGCGAACAGCGAAATCAAAAAGGTATGAACAACAACACCAAGTTTCTTGAAATGGTTCCGGTACTTCCCTCGCAAGACATTGAACGTGATGTGGCCTGGCACCAAAAATACACCGGTTTTGAAAAAATTTTTGGTGATCATATGTATGCCGGGCTCAGGCGAGACAACCTCTACATGCATTTACAATGGCATGCTGATACCGAAGACGACCCTTTGTTGGGTGGCTCGGTCGCCAAGATATTTGTGGAAGACATCAGGCCTGTGTTTCAAGAGTTTGTTCAACGGGGTACCATCAAAAAAGAAAAGCTTAGAATGGATACCGCATGGGGCACACATGAATTCGGTTTTTACGACCTGAACCAAAACGCCATTTTTGTGGTGCAGGACGTTTGATCAGTTTTTATAGAATTTCGAGCTTTTGAGTCCTGAATGGTCTTGCACCATCAAAACATATAGCCCTGAGGAAAGGTCAGAAACGTTGATGGCCCCGTTTATCTTTCCTTTTTTGATGATATTGCCCGATACGGTCACCACCGAAAACTCGGCATCTGAAGACAATTCTGCGTTCACTGTCAACTCATTCACCGCAGGGTTGGGATATAACGATATACTCAGCTCAGTAGGGTACGACAAGGGCTCATAGGCCAAGGTCTGCTCGGTAGCCTCTCCATTGAACATAAATTCAAGCACATCGCTGAATTCTGAAACCAAGTTCTCGGTACAGACGGCACGCAGTCGCATTTCATAGGTCTTGCCCTTTTCAAGATCGGGAATGTTCCAAGTATTCTCCCAAGTGTGGCCTGTAACCCATTCCGTTTGCCCCTTTTCTTTGTACTGGATTTCGAAGAGGGTGTCTTCGGCGGCATCCCATCCAAATTTGGCAACGGCTTCGGTCGCCGAGGTCAACTGCAAGCCGTTGGGGGCTACGACCCTACATTGGGTCAACTCGGCCCCAGACACGATCAATGAAAAATCTTGCGCACCGTTAACTAGGTTGCCTTTGTGCGTTACGGTTATCGTGTATTCACCTGCAGCATCACCAATGTCGATACGCTCGTAAGGGTCGACCAGGTTATCACCTTTTATGGCTTTGTCGGCCGCCTTCGCAGGATTCAATTTCCATGGAAAGTAGGTTTTTCCGTCCTTGGTGATACGAATATCAAGATCGTTGGTAAGGGCAGCGGTGGCATCATTCAGATTACCACGGTTAACAAATTCACCCTTAGGGTCGGTCCACGATATTGAGGCCAACAATGGTTGGTTGCCATCAGCTTTAACGGTTATGGTATAGACCTCGCCATTGGTCAATGTTGCTTCATTGACAATACTGCTATATTCTTTGTTCTTCAATACTTCCGCAGCCTTTTTAACATTCAATACCCCCCAACCCATTTTATAATCAGGACCGGCAGCGGCCACATCATCGGCCGTGTGCAGCGCCAATCCTTTGAAGGTGGCGGCCTTCATATAAGTGCCGTACAGCTGCTCGTGGTATTGTTGCAACAACAACAGTGAACCGGTTACTCCCGGAGTGGCCATTGAGGTGCCTGTTGAACTGTCATAGCTTTGGTTGCCGTATGAACTGGCGGCAAAAACAGCGGTACCGTCCCCGGCCAAATCAGGTTTGATGCGCCCATCATCCACGGGGCCAAAACTGCTATAGGAGGCAACCGTCGCACTTTTTAGTTCGCCTTTATCATCAATTCTAGTATTGGCGCCGGCAACAGTGATGCCATTTTTTGAAACGGCAAAGCCCAATAAAAGGTCAAATCCATCTTTTGCCTTGCCGTAAACAGGCACCTCGTTGTCATAAGAGTTCTGGGCATTTCCCGCTGCCGTTACCATTAAATAATAGGGGGCGTTGTACATAATCTCGTCCCACTCTTGTGAAACCTTGATATAGGAACCAAAATACCAATCGGGCACCCGGTCAGATTTTATACCGTACGAATGGTTCGACAACAACATCCCTTGCGCAGCTGTCTCAATGACCTCAACCTTGTCACGGGTCCAGTCATGTGTAAGTGCCTCTGCTGCAAAGGCCACACCCTTTGCCTTTTTGTTGACCCCTGATGAAATTAGGGTGCCTGTGACCATGGTGGCATGTGCACTTACTTCATCGACGGCATCGCCTTTTATCGCTCTGGCCCCGAACTCTTGGTGGCTGGTCAGGGCAATACCGGCATCCCAAACACCTACTTGCAAACCGCGTCCGTCGAGGTCCAGGTTCAAGTTTCCACCTGCATACAGCTCATTGGCCCTAGACACCTTGCTTGTGGGATCCATAAAGGTGGTATAAAAAAGAGGGGTGCCATCGACACCAATGTCTTGCAACGAAACCACGGTACCATCACTCAATTTTTCTGTCATGGGCAGCCCGTTTTCTTTGGCAAATTGTTGAAGCCTGATGTGTTTGGCGTCATAATCTGCCCGCATCTTTGAAGCGAGGGTCTGAATTTCTTTGGCTTTATAGGCCGATTGAATAAATTTCTTGTGATCTTTGGACTGAGCGCTCAACTGTGCCGTGCAGAAAAGTACACTTGCAAAGAGGACGATTTGTACGGTCCGCGAGACAGTATATTTGTAGTCCATAGCTGTAGGTTAAGTAAGATTTGGACTACAAATATATTTTTTATCCTGAAAATCGTCGATTAAGCACTCATTTATTCGATGAAATGCACTTCTATTTTAGGGTTCTTGTTGTGAACTTTCAGTTTTTTGTGGTGAAAGGTGGTCAACTGTGTCTCTTAATGCTGCTTAAAAATGACATATACGGGAAAGTGGTCGCTATACCCTCCCAGATACTTTCTTCCGACAAAGGTTCTAAAAGGTTTGCCCTGGTATGGGCCCTTCCATTCTTTCAGCAATCGGGGCGAAAAAACCGCTGCTTTTACAAAACTATGGGTGCCCGGCTGATGGTTCAAAAAACTGTGCGAGAGCAAGATCTGGTCAAAAAGGCTCCACTTGCCCTTGTAATTGGCACTGCCACTGATTGGCGATAGCACCTTGCGCCACGGGTTGATGAACTTTCCCGTCTGCATCATCAGATCGATGCTCGGGGCATTGGGGTCATCGTTGAAATCGCCCATCACTATAAAATTGGCCTCTTCGTCATCGATATCGATGATTTTGTTTATGATAACCTGGGCGGCCTCAATTCGTTTGTATTGGGTCTCATCTGCCCCGTCGCGCCTGGAGGGCCAGTGGTTTACAAAAACATGCACTTTTTCACCGTGCAACCGTCCTTTAACGTAGAGAATATCGCGTGTTAGATCGCGTTCCCCGTTCACATTATCAATCAACAAGGGTATGGCCTCGGCCTCCAGCACCTCGAAATGCCCTTTATCGTAAAGCAGGGCCGTGTCAATGCCCCGCTCGTCGGGGGAGTCAAAGTGGACAAAACCATACGCCCATTCAGACAGGGGTTTCTGCCCCAGCAGCCACTCGATGACCTGATGGTTTTCAACCTCGGCCACCCCTACAATGACCGGAGGGCGATGTGTTTCGTCCCAACCAATCCTAGAAATGGCCTTGGCCAGTTTTCTGGATTTTTTCTCAAAGCGTCGTTGTGTCCATTTCTTAAAGCCTTTTGGGGTAAAATCGTCATCAAGGGTATCTGGGTCGTTGACAGCGTCAAAGAAGTTTTCAAGATTGTAAAAGGCTATCGTACAATGGTTGCTATGGGGAGGTTTTTTTGACATATCGACGAATACTGGTCGTAAAATACAAAAATCAACTTGCCATCATTGAAGTCATTCGTAGATTTGCAGTCGGAACAAAGAATATGCTGGAAGAAAGAAACATAGCCCTTGAGAAGACCGTTCTGATCGGTATCATCAACCAATCACAAAACGCGGAAAAGGTAGCGGAATACCTTGATGAGCTCGAGTTTTTAACCTATACCGCCGGTGGCGAAGTGGTAAAACGCTTTGTTCAGCGCATGGAGGTGCCCAATCCGAAAACCTTTATAGGCAGTGGCAAAATGGAAGAGGTACAGCATTTCGTGAAAGAAAATGAGGTTGGTGCCGTCATCTTTGACGACGAGCTTACCCCGGCCCAACAGAACAACATCGAAAAAATACTGCGCTGCAAAATCTTGGACCGTACAGGGCTTATCCTTGATATTTTTGCGCAAAGGGCACAGACCAGTTACGCCCGCACTCAGGTTGAACTGGCCCAGTACGAATACCTGTTGCCGCGCCTGACGGGACTGTGGACACACCTAGAGCGCCAGCGTGGTGGTATTGGGATGCGCGGCCCCGGTGAGACCGAAATCGAGACTGACCGCCGTATTGTTCGCGACCGTATCGCCCTTCTGAAAAAGAAACTGGCCAAAATAGACAAGCAGATGGAGACCCAACGGGGCAACCGTGGATCTTTGGTCCGCGTGGCACTTGTGGGTTACACCAACGTGGGTAAATCGACCTTGATGAACGTCATCAGCAAAAGTGATGTCTTTGCCGAGAATAAACTCTTTGCCACCCTGGATACCACCGTTCGAAAAGTGGTCATCGGCAACCTGCCCTTTTTGCTCAGCGATACGGTTGGTTTTATCAGAAAGTTGCCCACGCAACTCGTAGAGAGCTTTAAAAGTACGTTGGACGAGGTGCGTGAAGCGGACATGCTCTTGCATGTGGTCGATATTTCCCACCCTAACTTTGAGGAACATATCGAATCGGTCAACCAAATTCTCGATGAGATCGGAAGTGCCGACAAAAAGACCATTATGGTCTTCAACAAGATAGACCAGTACCAGCCCGAGACCATCGATGAAGATGACCTGACCACCGAAAAAACATCAGCGCACCTTACCCTGGAAGAATGGCAAAAAACGTGGTACAACAGGGTGGGCGACGATGTGCTTTTTATTTCGGCCCTGAACAAAGAAAACCTTGACGAGTTTAGAAAAAAAGTCTATGATGCCGTTCGTGAAATCCATGTCAGCCGGTTTCCGTACAATAATTTTTTGTACCCTGAACATTTGGAAGAATAAAAAAAGGTTTGTTGGCATACATTAGTTCTTGTTAGGAGCCACAAAAGTTCCGGTGATAGTTGTGTTTCCTCCACTAGCGTTTATTGAGCCCGAAACCTTTGAGTCGGTGCGCGTGTCCAGTTTAATGAAACCGTCATGGGCTATCACTGTAATAGGGCCCGAGGTATCATCCCAATAGGTCACTACAGCATTGTAATTTTCCAAGATGTCTGTACCCAGGTTATGGGTTCCTGCAGCCACCCAATCCCTATCCGTGATGGATATAAGGACCGAAGCCACCTTATCACCTTGTGGCGCCTGTGCCACAATGGCCAACGAATTTATTTCAATGGGGGTCGTGCCATCAATGTCTTTTGCATCGGTTATGGTAGAGTTGAAAACAATGTTATCGCCGCTTAGAGTTTTGTTACCCCCCTCTCCAACGATATCAAATTTAAAACTGGGGCTACCCGAAGTCATATCTTCACTGTTACTGTCTTTACTGCATGCCCATAGTAGGCATATCGCCAACATGCCGTAAATTATTTTTGTTTTCATGATTCAAAATTTTTATTTGATTAATACGTTGTGAATTTTATATTTCTTTTAAAGAATTTCTCCCATTTTTCCCCTTTCGATGGCCATCGGGACCCTGGAGGGACAATGAAAAAAATCTTTATTCCATCCTCCTTTTGGCTGACAAGAGGAAAAGAATGAGATTTCGACATAATTTGACATTTATCTATCAAAATGCACAACAGGTTTTGTTTATTCCTTACTAAAATCCTGTTTCTCTGATCAGTCCATCGCCCAGACATCATTCTTTGAGGTTCCAATTCCTGCAATTCCCGCAATAATCCACAGCTTGTTGTCAAAATTCTCAGCAGTATGGTCAATTCGTACCGGAAAAGCTGGTTGAGGTGGTGCGATTGTCCAATTCTTGCCATCATAACTGGACCAAATATCATTTTTAAAACCGTTGATATCGTCCTCACCGCCAATGACCCAGAGCTTGTTGTCATAAACCGTAGTAGCGTGCCTCCATCTTTTTGAAAAACCGGCTTCGAGTGTGGCTTGGGCCCAACTTGTACCATCGGTGCTGAACCAGACATCATTCATTTTTCCATTGTCATCTTCTCCTCCAATGACCCATAATTTGTTGTCGAAGACTGCACTAGTGTGCACCCATCTTTTTGAAAAACCAGCGGTTGAGGTGGCTTCAGTCCAATCAACTCCATTTTCGCTGAACCATACATCGTTCTTTTTGTCACCATCATGGCCGCCAATGACCCAGAGCTTGTTATCAAAAACTTCAACTGTATGGAACCATCTTGGCGAAAAATCTGCTGCAGGGGTGGCTTCGGTCCAATTGATTCCATCTTCACTATACCACACATCGTTCTTAGGGCCATTGACCGCTTGACCACCAATGACCCAGAGCTTGTTGTCAAAGACTGCCGTACCATGCACCCATCTTTTCGCAAAAGCGGCTGCCGAAGTGGCCTCAACCCAATTAATGCCGTCCTCACTGTACCAAACATCGTTTTTTAGGTCGATGGAAGTACCTCCGCCAATTACCCACAGCTTGTTATCGAAAACTGCAGAGGAATGATCATCCCTTACTGGAAAAGCAGCATTGGCCGTTACTGGGGTATCTGGAATATTTAGATTGCGTGTGGTGAAGCTATTGGCCACACTTTCCGATTCACCGCCTTTACCGTCCTTTGCCACGACTTTCCAGTAATACTCGGTAATCAGTGATAAACGGCCCTGAACCGTAAAAGTGGTACCGCCGATATTTTCGGCAAACAGGGTGCTTGGCTCAGTTTCGGTACCCAGGTACAGATCGTAACTTACCGAATCGCCATCGGGGTCGTTGGCCGCTTGCCAGCTGAAGGTAGGTGTAACGTCAACGCCCACAGCATTGTCGGTGACCCCGATCAGGTCAAAGGCCTCTGGTGGGCTGTTCTCCGCTTGGGGCGGCTCATTGCCCCCATCATCGCTGCTGCACGATAACAGCAACGTTAAAAACATCATGCCCACAAGTGCATTGCACCTAGACTTTTCCTTATTTTTCATAGCCTTATTTTTACTAAAAAAAGTACCCTACGGAAATCTGGAACACCCTGTTCTTGAATTCTTCGGTATCTTCATCAATATCATTGACATCCGACCCTAAATAATACCGTAGGCCAAAATTCAGTCCGTTTTCCAGTTTGTAGCCAACGCCCAGAGCGAAACCAATATCCGTTGACTTTGTAACATCTTTCAAGTCGTCCGTTTCGCCATTGTCCTCTTGTTTTGAAGAAAGCAAAAAACCTACTTGCGGGCCTGCTTCGACACTTAGACCATCGTAAACATAATATTTGGCCATAATGGGCAAAGTGAGATAATCTATTTTAAAGATCTCGTCATTATTACTGTCGTTTTGATCTTTGGCACCGTGTGCTGAATAGAGCAATTCGGGTTGGACGGAAAAAACATCCGTCAGGGAAATTTCGGCCACTCCCCCCAAATGGAAGGCTGTTCTGCTATCGGTCAATTCGGGTTGAAGCGTGGAAAGGTTCAGGCCTGCCTTGGCACCGAAAGCAAGGTCTTGAGCGTTGCCCATGGTGTGACCAAAGGCAACCAGTACTGCGAAAACAATCAATTTTTTCATAACTATGGTCTTTACGTTAAATAATGTGGGGACGCTTTGGAATCAATTCAAAACTATCAACAGCAAGCGTGCAGCACAAATAGCGGAGTGCCAAATGGTAACAGTAGGGTGCCAAAACCCAGAATCAATACGAAGAGGGGGGAACCCCAAAGCGCTCCTTAAAGCACTTGGCGAAATAGGAAAGGTTGTTGAAGCCCACTTGGTAGGCAATTTGGGTCACCGTATCGGCCTTTTGCGAAAGTAACTGCGCGGCACGCTTCAACCTGAAGTTTCTGAGCAGTTCGCCCGGGGTCTCGTTGGTAAGGGCCTTTAGCTTTCTGTGCAACTGGGTTTTGCTCATGGCGAGTTCTTTCTGCATTTGCGAAACCCCGAAAGCCGGATCTGAATGTTCCTTTTCCAACAACTCCAATACCTGTTCCAAAAATTTTTGGTCAATGGAATTCACCGCGATTTCCTTTGGGTCCACGGTTGCCTTGCTCTTGGAAAACAGTTCCCGAAGTTTTTGTCGTTGCTGGATAAGGTTTTTGGCACGTGCCAGTAGTTCGTTGGCCGCAAAAGGTTTGGTCAGGTAATCATCGGCCCCGGTTTCAAGGCCCTCTATCTTGTTCTCGACCCCTGCCCGAGCGGTGAGCATGATGATGGGAATATGGCTGGTCTCTACCTTTGTTTTCAGTTGTTTGCAGAGGTCTATGCCATCCATTTTGGGCATCATCAGATCGGTGACCACCAAATCGGGTGGATTCGAAACGGCTTTTTTCAGTCCATCCTGTCCATTGACCGCCTCTTGGATCAGGTAGTCTTTCTGCAGATGCCCTTTAATAAACTGCCGCATGTCTTCATTATCTTCGACCAACAGCACTTTGGGCAGGTTTCGTTTGTCCGGTTTTGCAAGATCCGACGTTTGAGCTTTCGGGAAATCCTTGGCGATGGGTTTTGCCATTTTTTTCGACTTTGATTGCCGCGTCTCTATTTTTTCGATAGGAATCTGCACCGTAAAATAGGTGCCCTTGCCCTCTTCGCTTGACACAGTGATGGTACCATCCATCAGTTCGACCAGATCTTTTGAAAGTGAGAGACCGATACCCGAACCTTCACGTTCTTTTGTGGAACCACTATCAACTTGGTAAAACCGATCAAAAATAAAGGGAAGTTTTTCTTCGGAGATGCCCCTACCCGAATCCGAGACCTGAATGTTCAATTCTCCATTTCCATAATTAGCCCCAAAAGTTACCAATTCCCCATCATCGCTGAACTTAAATGCGTTGCTCAATAAATTGTACACAATCTTTTCCAATTTGTCACGGTCAAAGGCCGCCCATAGGATACCATCGGGAATCGAGACCCTAAAATCCATGTTCCGTTGCGCGGCGTGCGAGTTGAAGGAAGAGGCTGCCGCCCTAAGGCATTTATATATATCGCCCTCTGTGGCCTTGAGCTTCAAGCTTCCCTGGTCTATCCGTGACAAATCCAAAAGTTGGTTGACCAGCCCCAAGACCCGGTTGGTATTGCGGCGAATCATCTTAATGTCCTCCCTGTCCAATTTCTCATCGGGATTTTGTTCCAGTCGTTCAACGGGCCCTTTGATCAAGGTCAAGGGCGTTCTAAACTCGTGGGAGATGTTGGCGAAGAAGTTAGACTTAGCCTTGTCAAGTGCTTGCAATTCATTGTTGGTCTTTTGCTTGATGCGGTATTGGTTATATAACAGGCCAGAAATCAGCAAGGCCAAAACCGCTAGGGCGATGATGGCGTTTCGTTCGTTTTCCCTTTTGTTCAGTTGCAGGGTCTGCAATTCTTTCTCCGATGCCAAAAGAGCGATTTCCTTGGTTTTTTGTTCATTTTGGTACTTGGCCTCCAAATCATTTGTAACCTTCAGTATCCTTTCATTATACAGACTATCTGATAAAATTTGGCCCTTTGAGGCATTCAAATAAGCATTTTGATAGTCACCCATCTTCTCATATGCTTTGGCCATTTTCTGATGTATTTTTACCTTCAAATCCAAATCTGCCAAAGAATCAATTGAACCAAGTAATTCTTTTGCCAATTCAATACTTTTTTGATATTCCCCCTTACCAAAAACAGACGATACCATTCCATATTGAACGGTGGCGATGAGTTTAGGATTGTTTACCTTTTTAGCATATGAAAAAGCCTCGGAAAAACTTCTTTCAGCCTCATCAAATGATTCTAAATTGTTGTAGACCACCCCAAGATTGTTCAGCACCCTTCCTGTACCTAAGTCATCACCTAGTTCTTTTTTTAGAAACAAAGCCCTTTTGTTGTAAACAAGTGCACTGTCATACGTACCCATCTCATTATAAGTTGAGGCGATATTGGTCAAGCAAGCCGAAATGCCCGGTTTTATATTAAGATTTTCAACAATGCCAAGGGCCGTGCGATAATGGTCGATTGCTTTTGCATATTGTTTTTGAATTTTATAAATGCCCCCCATATAACTATGGATTCTCGCCTCGTTATTTTTATAATGAAGTTCTTCGGCCAATGGCAGCGCTTCCATATAATATTCCATAGCCGCTTCATATTGTGATTGTATTTGCTTGAGCCATCCAAACTCAACCTTGGTATCGACTATCATTTTCTGATTGTCCAATCTTGAAAACAATGAAAGAGCTTTGTCAAGACCTGTTTCCGCTTCATCGTATTTGCCCATACCAGATAATGCAAAACTTTTGACTCTATTCGATTCGGCCAAAAATGAAAGCAATTCTAGCTTTTCCGATAGCTGCTCAGCACTATCGGCATATCGAAGCGATGCTTCCAAATCCTTCCTCAGAAATGCCCAAGACAAATCGAGATATGCTTGTATTTTGGTGCTGTCTTGGGGCAAAGTGGATAGTTCTTGTAAAAGGCTGTCGATTCTCGATTGGGAATACGTACAAATCGAGATTAGAAGAAGCAATATTTTTACCGACTTGATCACGAAAAGAATTGACTCTACAAGATATTCAATTTTCAATTGACCATATTAGTTTTTAATAGTGCCAACCACTAACAGTCTTGTGCCAAATGTTACCACGGTGATAATTATGATGTTGCTTTATGGTAACCATTCATCGATAAAACCGGACCGTTGGTTTGCCCCACAACAAAAAACGATTGTTTGGCAACAAAATCTTAGCAATTTCGCTATGGTGATGGTATCTTTATCTCTGATTAAGTAATAGTGTTTATCCCCAAAACTCACTTGTACTTACTGCTTAAGGTTATAGAAATACCCCAATTTTTTAAACCTACTTTCATTAAAAAAGCCCCGACGGTACCGTCGGGGCTTTTTTATTCAAGAAAACCATAGCGCGGTTAGAACGAATAGCTCAACCCCAACGTCCAGTAGGTTTGTAGATCGTTATCTATGTTATCAAAAGTGGCGCCCGTATTTCCGAGGGTGTTGATTTCGTAATTGAGGGCTTCCTGCTTGTTGTTCCGCAATCCGAAATCGAAACCGACCCCGATGGCCTTCCAAAGCGTGTACGAGAATGAATTGATCCACGTCCAGTTGCTCAAATCACCATCCTCATAACTCTGGAACATTGAAAGATTCGACTTGAAGTTAATGGCCCCTATCTTTCTCGTGTAATCGGCCACAATCTTGGCTCCTGCAGAAGAATTGAAAATGGTATCATCTTCCGCAAAAACAAAGTTGTAGTTCAGCGGATGTATCACCACGACCAAATCGTTAATGGGTGTCCATGTCATACCAACACCAAGGTCAAGGTATCCCGGATCGTTGAAATTGCTCAAGATGGTGGTTCGGTATTCCATCAAACCGGATACCGCCCATTTTTCACTGATGTTTCTGCCATACAGGGACGTCAGATTGAACACATCGGTGGCCTCGCGAAAACCATCTTCATCGTTGGGGTCGTCTTCGTCATCCAACTTTACCCACGAAAGGTTCGTGTTCAATGAATTTCGCCAAAAGAATTTTTCTTGCTTCAGATTGGCATAGGCATTGACGGTAAAACCGATGTTGCCCGATGAGTTGTTCGGAAACCCTTGTGCATACCAGTTGTTGAAGTTTGAAATACTGCCGCCTATGGTGCCAAAGGCACCCACCCGCCAACCGGGAAGCGCGTCTATTTGGGCCTGCAGGGCATCGACCCTACCCTGAATCGCCGCAATGGAATCTTTCTTTGGGGCAATCTGGGCCTTCAGTTCTTCTTTGGTCTGGGCCAGGACCATAGTGGTGGCCATAAGGGCGCACCAAAAAGTGATTAAATTCTTCATACTGATTAGTGTTTTAGTAATTAGAAACACAAAAGTACGAATTGTCACTCGCTTAGGCCTTTAGGGGTTATTTTTTCTTATGGATGGGCACTGAGGAACATGCCTCACCGTACATAATGCTCTTGGCGACCGGTTGAATCTTTGCCACGGCCATCAGATAGGCGTTCTTGGGCACTGGCTTGTTTGAACAGCCCTTGATGATAACGGGCTTGTCGGCAAGGTCGGAAACATCCAAATTCTGAAGGATATCGCTGTAGAGCAACGTCTCAAGGGTTTCCAAATCACCTTGCACCACTTTTTTGGCATGGGGCTGCAATCGGGAGGCCAGCAACATAAAAGCCCAGCCGGGCACAATGGCATCGGTGGAACAGGTGAGGGCCACAAAGGCATCGGTATATTGTGCCCAATCGTGTTCGGCAACTTTTGCACGAAACTCTTTTTCACGAAGGATGAGGCCCTCGAACAGCCAATCTTTGATATCGAAAAGCACCCTTTTGCCTTCTGGGTAGTATGCTTCCAAATCAAAAGTGACCAATTTGCTCTGGGCTACTCTATTTATGATTTCTTTTGCCATTTTTTGTCATCCCCGACTATCGGTAATCGCTCAAGCTAAACTTCGGCGGGAATCTAATTTAAGATTAAATGGATTCCGCGTCAAGCGCGGAATGACAGCACTTTCTATAAAAGTCCCAATTCCAATTTGGCCTCCTCACTCATAAGATCCTGTGTCCACGGAGGATCAAAAGTGATTTCGACCTCCGCATCCTTAACCGCATCCAGCGACTTTACCTTTTCCTCTACTTCTACCGGAAGCGTTTCTGCCACCGGGCAGTTCGGTGAGGTAAGGGTCATCAGTATCTTAACGTCGTTGTCTTCGTTGACAAAGACATCATAAATCAATCCCAGTTCATAAATATCCACTGGAATCTCCGGATCGTAAATCGTCTTTAAGACCCTTACTATTTTTTCGCCCAATTCGGCGGTGTCTATTGTTGTTGTTTCCTCGCTCATTTCTAAACTAAAGTTTATTGTTTATGGGTTTATAGATGTTTTTGATAAACTTATAAACTTGGCCGTAGACCATAAACCCATAAACTAATTTAATTGTGTTTGATAGGCCACCGCATACAACTTCAATTGCTTGATCATGCTGACCAAGCCATTGGCCCTTGTGGGCGATAAGTGCTCTTTCAGGCCGATCTTATCGATAAAATCAGTATCGGCCTCGATGATATCTTGTGGTTTTTGATTGCTGAAAACCCGTATCAAAATGGCAATGATGCCCTTGGTGATGATGGCATCGCTATCGGCCGTAAAGACCAATTTGTCACCTTGAAGTTCGGCATGCACCCATACCTTGCTTTGGCAGCCTTTGATCAGATTGTCATCGGTCTTATATTTTTCATCGATCAAGGGCAATGATTTACCCAACTCGATCATATACTCATAGCGCTGCATCCAATCATCGAACATTGAAAACTCTTCAACTATTTCGTCTTGTATCTCGGCAATGGTCATAAGCTACTATTGATCTCCCTAAAAAGGGAGCGGTTCATTTCTTGCAAAAATACAATTTGAAAGAAGGTTAATCAAAAGATTGGCAAAGTATTGGCACGCTACAAAAGCATCGTTTTGGCCCTTTTCACCCCTTCTACCAACCCATCGATTTCTTGCTTGGTATTGTAGAAGCTAAAGCTGGCACGGACCGTACCGGGTATCTGGTAGAAATCCATAATGGGCTGTGCACAGTGATGGCCCGTGCGTACGGCAATGCCCAGTTTATCGAGAATGGTGCCAATATCATATGGATGAACACCTTCTATGTTGAACGATATGACGGATGTTTTTTCTTTTGCCGTACCGTAGATTTTGAGTCCTTCGATTTCTAGCAGCTTTTCGGTAGCGTATTGCAGCAATTCATGCTCATACGCGGCTATTGCCCCAAAACCAATACTGTTCATATAATCGAGTGCTGCTCCGAAAGCGATGCCACCGCAGACATTGGGCGTGCCCGCTTCAAATTTATGGGGCAGATCGGCATAGGTGGTCTTTTCAAAGGTGACTTCGGCAATCATTTCACCCCCGCCTTGATAGGGGGGCAATTTTTGCAGCCATTCCTCTTTACCGTACAGCATTCCCACCCCGGTGGGGCCACACATCTTATGGGCCGAAACGGTATAGAAATCCGCATCCAAGGCCTGCATATCGGCCTTGATGTGCGGGGCTGCCTGGGCACCATCTATCAGCACGGCGGCACCTGCCCTATGGGCCGCATCGATAATTTCTTTTATGGGATTTACCGTTCCCAGTGCATTCGAAACATGGTTACAGAACACCAATTTGACTTTTTCGGAAAGCAGTTTGTGGTATTCTTCCATGATCAATTCCCCCTCGAGATTCATGGGAATCACCTTTAAAACGGCCCCTGTTCGCTCGCAGAGCATCTGCCAGGGCACAATATTGCTATGGTGTTCCATGGCCGAGACCAAGACCTCATCGCCCTTTTTCAAAAAGGAAGAAAAGCCGTTGGCCACCAAATTGATGGCATGGGTGGTCCCAGAAGTAAAGATCACTTCATGGGACTTCGCAATATTGAAATGCTTTTGGATTTTGCCCCTTGCTTCCTCATAAGCATCGGTAGCTTCTTGCGAGAGGGTGTGCACCCCACGGTGTATGTTGGCGTTGTACCGCTGGTAATAGTCAACGATGACGTCAATCACTTGCTGAGGGGTCTGCGAGGTGGCCGCGTTGTCAAAATAGACCAAGGGCTTTCCATTGACCTCTCGATTGAGAATCGGGAAGTCTTTGCGAATTTTAACTATATCTATCTTCGAATCAATCATGTGCTAAAGCAATACATATCCTACTGAAAGCTGAAAAACTGAATTATTGTTTTTGTTCTCAAAACGAATATCCGGATTTCGTGAAATATTTGAGATTCCTTGATAATAATTCAATTCTACAAATAAATCTTCTGAAAAATTGTATAAAAGACCTAAAGCTACACCATAATCCAATTTGAAATCACCATTCACAGAAAACTTATCTTTCTCCGTTGAGCCATCTGAGTTTTCTATTTTGGTAATGGTGGAAGTATTAATCAAAAAACCAAGCTGAGGTCCAAAATTTAAGCCTACTTCTTTTGCAAAATTGAAATTGAAAAACAATGGTATGTTCAAATAATTCGCTCTTTCAATACTTTCAAATTCTTCTATCCCTACAATTATTTGATCAAAATTTCTGAAAGCAGATATGTTCCCCTCTGACCTTAACCCTTGAGACGAAAACAACAATCGAGGAGAAAAAGTAAATTTCTGTGATATACCTACTTCAGCAAATAGACCTAAATGAAACGACAATCGCCGTTGAATATTTATAAAATCAGTATCGTTGACATCACCGACAAGGGTCGAATAATTTGCCCCGCCAATAATTCCAAATTTCTTGTCTTGAGCACTACAAAATTGGATTGTCAAGAATAATGAAAATAGTACGAAAAGGTTTTTAACCATGATTGAAATTTTATGCGCAAAAATGATGTATTACAAACTTTAGTAAGAATATTCCCGTCAATCAACCTTTAAACTCGTTTACAGCTCAAACCCCAGCTTGACGCCCAATTTATTGGCGATCAATTTGTTGATTCTGGCCTTTAGCTCAGGTATGCGTACACTCTCCAACACGTTGTTGGCAAAGGCGTACATCAAAAGGGCGGTCGCTTCTTTTTTGGGGATACCCCTAGATTGCAGATAGAACAGAGCTTCTTTGTCCAACTGGCCTATGGTACACCCGTGCGAGCATTTTACATCATCGGCAAAAATCTCCAATTGGGGTTTGCTGTTAACCGTAGCCTTATCACTTATCAACACATTGTTGTTCTGTTGAAAAGCATTGGTCTTTTGGGCAATCTTGTCGACAATGATCTTGCCGTTGAAAACGCCTGTGGAGCGTTCCCCGAAAATACCTTTGTAGTCTTGGTGGCTCTCGCAATTGGGTTGTGAATGGTGTACCAAGGTGTGGTGATCCACGTGTTGTTTTTCGCCCAAAATGGTAACCCCTTTCAAAGTGGAGTCGATACGCTCACCGTTTTGGTAAAAATTGAGGTTGTTACGTGTCAACTTTCCACCAAAAGAAAAGGTGTGTACCCGCACTACACTATTATCTTTCTGCGAGATATAGGTATTGTCTATCAAAGAGGCGGTCTTGGCATCGTTCTGTACCTTGTAGTAATCGACAATGGCATCTTTGGCAGCAAAAATCTCGGTCACCGAATTGGTAAATACCTCATTGCCCGTCAGACTTTGGTGACGCTCAATTACCTGAAGCTCTGCGTTTTCTTCCGCTATAATCAGATTACGGGGCTGTAACATCAAAGCCGCTTCGTTGCCTGTGGCCAAGTGCAATATTTGAATGGGCTTTCTTGGTGCCTTGTTCTTTGGAATATAAATGTAGGCCCCCTCTTTACTGAACGCCGTGTTCAAGGTTGTCAGCGATTCTTCTTTAGAGGCAACTTTGTTGAAATACACATCGATTATCGGTTTGTACATGGGCTTGGTCAATGCCGAGCTCATTAAACATACATCAACGCCGTCATGGGTTGTTTCAGAGAGGTAACTGCTGTAGATTCCATCGATGAACACTATTTTATACGTGTCGATCTCATGCAGGAAGTACTTTTTGATGTCTTTGTACTCTATGGTATTCTCCTCTTTGGGAAACACACTGAAGTCAACCTTTTGAAGACTGTTCAACGAGGTATACTTCCAGGCTTCCTGTTTTTTGGTCGGAAACCCTTTCTCTTCAAAGTTCTTGATGGCCTCTGAACGGATGTCGTGTACCGGATGGTTGACATCCACATTGTTCTCAAACGCCATAAACGATGATATAAGCTTGTCTTTTAAATCCATTACTCTTTGGTTTCTTGTTTGTCATCAAACATAGTTTGATGTTTCAAGTTACTATTGTTTGCCCCTCTATTTTTGAACTTCAAACCTTTGAAATCCTCTTTGCTGAGATAGGCTATGAAATTTGCAATTCGCTTACTCAAAACTTTGTAATCCTCTACCAGCTTAATAAAACTTTCTTCGTTTAAGTATCCATTATCGTAAATACGATACAGTTGCGACCTTGTCTCACCTGCTGATGATTTTGCGATGGACAAAAATTGTATGAATTCCCTATTTCCATCCCTTTCGAATCCTTCAGCAATATTGTCCATGACAGAACCTGAAGAAGCCTTTATTTGATCTCTAAGTCTAAAATCTGATTTCAAGTCGGTCGATGTGGATATTTCAATTATTTCCTTAGACAATCGCCTTGCTTCCTGCCAAATATCCAAGTCTTCAAAATATCTTATTGTAGCCATAACCTGAAACCAGAAACCCTTAAACCATCAACTATTGAACCGTTGCTTCCTGTTTGATCCAATCGTAACCCTTTTCTTCCAACTCCAGGGCCAGTTCTTTATCGCCTGACTTCACGATTTTACCATCATGCAGTACATGCACAAAATCAGGAACAATATATTCGAGCAACCGCTGGTAATGTGTGATCACGATGATCGCGTTGTCCTTGTTTCGCAATTTGTTGACACCGTTGGCCACGATGCGCAGTGCATCGATATCCAAGCCCGAGTCGGTCTCGTCTAAAATGGCCAGCTTGGGTTCCATCATGGCCATTTGAAAGATTTCGTTACGTTTCTTCTCACCGCCGGAAAACCCTTCGTTCAACGACCTTGATAGAAACTTTCGGTCAATTTCCAACAGTTCAGATTTTTCGCGAATAAGCTTCAACATCTGGTTGGCGGGCATTTCTTCAAGGCCCCTTGCCTTGCGCGACTCGTTGATAGCAGTCTTCATAAAATTGGTCACCGAAACACCGGGTATCTCAACAGGGTACTGAAACGAAAGAAAAATGCCTTTGTGCGCCCTTTCTTCCGGTGACAGTTCTTCTATATCCTCGCCTTCCAATTCGATGCTCCCTTTTTTGATCTCGAATTCTTCGCGGCCGGCTATCACTTCTGCCAAGGTGCTCTTGCCAGAGCCATTGGGGCCCATGATGGCATGCACCTCACCAGCATTGACCTCGAGATTGATTCCTTTGAGTATCTTTTTATCCTCTACACTGGCATGCAAATCTTTTATTCTTAACATCGTTCTTGTTTTCTTTATTTCAAATAATTTGGTGTCTTTGGAAATTTATCAAAGTCTTCTTGTGAGTGCTGTAAATATACCTTTGCGTTCTTTTCTTTGGCAAAAGCCTCAAAAGCATCCATGCTCTTTATGGTCTGGGCGACATCATGGTTAAATATCGGAATGCGCCTGAACTCCCGGTTCTCTGAAAAATGATAGAGGTCTCCAGACAATAGCAACGGGCCATGTTCTGCCAGGTCAACAAAAAGCACTTGATGGCCCGGGGTGTGGCCGGGCATGTATTTCATGACCACGGTACCGTCGCCAAACACATCATAATCGCCCTTTATTTTTTTAATGTTCTCCAAATCGTCAATGGCATTGTACACCTCTGGGTTCGACTTTTGCACCTCTTCGCTGGTCACAAAATCATATTCTGTCTCTTGTACCAACCAAGTGGCGTTCTTTAGCTGCTCGGCGTGCCCGCTATGGTCAAAATGGGTATGCGACAGTGCCAAATACTCAATATCGTCTACGGTGAGCCCTATTGATGCCAATTGCGTGGCAAGCGAATCGCTTCTTGAAACCGTAAAGGCACCACTTGGGTCGGTATACGGTTCTGGCAAGCCGACAAGGCTTTCAGGAAGCCCGGCATCCCACATCAATGTGCCCTTTGGATGCTCGATCACGTAGTAGGCATCAGCAAATACTCTCGATTGGCCCGTATAGGTGGTGTCTTGCGAAAACAGCTCCAACTGGTTCACCCGAACGGTGCCCCCGTCAAGGGCATATATTTTTACCATTGCCTTGCCTGAACCGGTGGCATCCAGTTGGTTGTTGGCCAGTTCTTTCTTTCCCTGTTTACAGCCCGCCAAGCCGAGTATTGCCAAAAAAAGTAATGCTCTTTTCATAGTCATACCCTTATCCTACAGATCCCTCAAGACTGATTTCCAACAGTTTTTGTGCCTCCACGGCGAACTCCATCGGCAATTTGTTCAAGACTTCTTTACTAAAGCCATTCACGATCAGTGCAATCGCCTTTTCGGTATCAATCCCCCGCTGGTTGCAGTAAAAAATCTGGTCTTCACCAATTTTACTGGTGGTAGCTTCGTGCTCTATCTGGGCCGTTTTGTTCTTTGCCTCGATATATGGGAAGGTGTGTGCCCCACACTCATTGCCCATCAAAAGCGAATCGCATTGCGAAAAGTTTCGGGCGTTCTCTGCCCGGCTGTTCACCTGTACCAACCCACGGTAACTGTTCTGCGAGTGGCCGGCGGAAATTCCTTTTGAGATGATGGTGCTCTTGGTGTTCTTGCCCAAATGGATCATTTTGGTGCCCGTATCGGCCTGTTGAAAGTTGTTCGTTACGGCAATGGAGTAAAACTCCCCGATGGAATTGTCTCCCTTTAAGATACAGGAAGGATACTTCCAAGTGATGGCAGAGCCCGTTTCTACCTGTGTCCATGAAATCTTGGCATTCTTCTCACAAATTCCGCGTTTGGTCACAAAATTGTAGACCCCGCCCTTTCCTTCCTTATCTCCTGGAAACCAGTTCTGGACCGTTGAGTACTTGATCTCTGCATCGTCGAGTGCAATCAGTTCGACCACGGCCGCATGCAGCTGGTTTTCATCCCGTGAAGGTGCCGTACAACCTTCCAAATAGCTCACATAACTGCCCTCATCGGCAATCACCAGGGTTCTTTCGAACTGGCCGGTGCCCGCTTGGTTGATCCTAAAATAGGTTGAAAGCTCCATCGGGCAACGCACCCCCTTTGGTATATAGCAAAAACTGCCATCAGAGAAAACGGCCGAGTTCAATGCAGCGTAGAAATTGTCTTTTCTGGGCACCACGGTGCCAATATATTTTTTCACCAGTTCAGGATGCTCTTGTATCGCTTCTGAAATGGAACAAAAAATGATGCCCTTTTCGGCCAAGGTCTTTTTGAAGGTGGTGGCCACTGAAACAGAATCCATCACTACATCGACGGCCACTCCGGCAAGTTTCTTTTGCTCATCCAAAGAAATGCCCAGTTTTTTAAACGTATCCAACAATTCGGGGTCTACCTCATCCAAACTGTTGTACTTGGGCTTTTTGTTGGGGGCCGAATAATATGAGATATTTTGAAAATCGGGTTTCTTGTAGGTGACGTTGGCCCATTCGGGTTCTTCCATTTCCTTCCAGATACGAAACGCTTCCAAACGCCAGTCAGTCATCCATTCGGGCTCGTTCTTCTTTTTTGAAATGGCTCTGACAATATGTTCGTTCAGTCCTTTCGGAAAGGTATCCGACTCAATATCCGTATAAAAGCCGTACTCGTATTCTTTGGTTTCGAGTTCTTTCTTTAATTCTTCCTCTGTATAGGCCATGTTCTTTCAATTAATCGGTTTGAAGGTTTTAATTTGAAAAGGGTCCGTTTTCACAATCTTCAAATCAAGGTATCTTCAAATTTTCAAAGTTAGAGTGAAAAGCTTTCACCGCATCCACAGGTACGCTGTGCATTGGGGTTGTTGAACACGAACCCCTTGCCGTTCAATCCACCGGAATATTCCAAGGTTGTGCCGACCAAGTACAAAAAGCTCTTTTTGTCAACGATGATGCGAACCGAATTGTCTTCGAAGACCTTGTCGTCTTCATCTACTTTGTCGTCGAATTTCAGTTCGTAAGACAATCCACTGCACCCACCGCTCTTTACGCCAACGCGCACAAAGTCTTTGTTGGCATCGAAACCTTCTTCGGTCATCAACGCCACCACTTTCTGCTTTGCGGTATCAGAAACTTTGATCATCCTTACTAAGATTTATTCTAAATAGTAGGCAAATATACGGCATTAACAGTGTTTTACCACGTTTTCTAACATTATAATAACGAATGTATTGATAGGGGTTTTCTATGGAAAGGGAATCCCTTTTATTTTACCTTAAGAACCAGGAGGTCTGTTGCACCTTTGTGCCGTATTTCGGGTATGTCGGCACTCTGGGTCTCTCCGACCAGCACTATACTTCCGTCCTCATTTTCAAGGGCAGCAAAGCCATAGTCCAGGCCCGATCCCCCATAGGTCTGTTGCCAGACCAAATTGCCATCACCATCTGTCTTTATGAGCCAAAGGTCGTTCTCACCATTGTTCTCACTAAGATGGCCGTCGTTGCTCTTTGCGTTTCCGGCTATCAAGAATCCCCCATCAATGGTTGGGCTGATACTTTCGGCAGCGTCAAATTCAGAGCCGCCAAAGGTCTTTTGCCAAAGCATGTTGCCGTTGTCATCCAGTTTGACCAACCAGACATCAGACTCCCCATTATTTTTAGAGACATCGGCATCAACACTAAACGTATGCCCGACCACCATATAACCCTTGTCTGCCGTTTTGGTAATGTCTCGGGCGATATCAATGCCCGAACCGCCCAAAGATCTCTGCCAAACAAGTGTACCGTTCTTATCGACCTTCACCACCCAAAAATCATAGCTTCCCTTGGGGTCGGTGATATCAAAATCATCACTTTCAGAGGCTCCGGCCATTACAAAGCCCCCATCATGGGCCACCACTACGCCATAGGCGCGATCATTGTTGGTGCCCCCAAAGTATCGCCGCCACTGTAGGTTGCCCTGGGCATCGAGCTTGGTGCCCCAAAATTCGCCCACACCGTGCCTTGTCAAATATCCGCCCTTGCCAAAATTGCCCTCACCCCCTGATTGGGTCACATCTAAAAAACCGGCAAAGAAAAAGCCCCCATCGGCTGTCTGTACCACATCATAGCTGTGGTCGTGGCCCGAAAACCCAAAGCTTTTTTCCCAAAGGATGTTTCCAGAGGCATCCAATCTCAAAATCCAATTGTCGTGAAAGCCCTCGTTGTTACTCCCATCGCCGTCATCGCTCATGGCATAACCCACTATGGCAAAGCCTCCATCACCTGTTTCGATGACCGATTGGCCGCGATCATCCTTGCTGCCGCCGTAGGTCTTGCTCCAGAGCAGATTGCCATCAGCATCGAGCTTTAACAGCCAGTAATCGTTGACAGCCAATGACTTATTCATAATATCGCCATCTGTACTGTTGGTATAGCCCAATATGGCATAACCACCATCACTGGTCTTGACGAGGGCCTGGGCAGTATCCTCGCCCGAGCCCCCGAAGTTTTTCATCCAAGCCAACTCTCCAAGAAATGTGCTTTCTTCGATAGGTGATATGCCCTCATCATCTGAGCAACCCAATATGGAAATCAAAAACGATAGTGCAAGCCACTTTCTCATCCTCAGAAATTTGACCTTTTGATTACAAATAATCCTGAATTGATATCGTTGACCAAAATCTTGCCACTTGCAAAATAGGGATAGACACTCCAGACCCCATTAAAACTTGCCGTATTGTTACTTGGATACGTATCGAAGAAGCCCTCTTCAACGATTGTCTTATCTGCAATCTGTGAAATATCGAGCACCCGTATACCCGCGGTATAATTCGCCAAAAAATAAAGATTGCCCAGCACATAACCGTTGTGATCAATAGCCCCCGTGGGGCCGGTATAGGTAGTATGCAACACTGGGGCGTCGAGGTCTGTAAGGTCAAAAACCAAAGTGCGGGAATCCAATCCAAAATTGACCTCATCGAGTTCATCGCCCAGAATAAAATAACGCTGATCTTCGGTAAACCAACCCTGGTGTGTATAGCCCAGTTGCGGATACCCCAAGGCCGCGACGTCGGTAGGGTTATCCTTATCGGTTATATCGGCAATTACAACCTGATTTTCATTGGCCCCGATAAAAATTTCGCGGCCCGTATAATCGGCATCGGGGCCGTTATAGCTGACCACCTGGGCATCATGGGTGTAGCCT
>CEVF01018230.1_pt1 | contig 55840 bp, 44 predicted proteins | sample 356441 | NCBI WGS metagenome assembly CEVF01 (sample SAMEA2622765, study PRJEB7988) | marine metagenome | biome: marine biome (ENVO:00000447); feature: surface water layer (ENVO:00002042); material: "saline water (ENVO:00002010), including plankton (ENVO:xxxxxxxx)" | depth 5 m | reverse complement strand
GAAAAAATCAAAGGGATGATTCTGCAAACTTCCACTGGCAAGTTTCGAAATCAGTACAGCAAGCAGTTGACGTTGTTCAATTGACAACAAAACTGTCATTTCGAATGTCACTTTGAGCGCAGTCGAAATGGACATGGGAAATCTAGATTTCTCACTCCCCATAGCTATCGGAATGTTCGAATTGACAAAAAATCGATGATATATTAAAAAATAAACCTATGAACCCATCAAAAACCCTAATCTACGACGGAAGCTTCAATGGCTTTCTTACTGCGGTCTTCGTGGCATTTGACGAGAAAATCAACGTGGCCGATATTCAAAAGAACGGTCAAGGCCAGAACGGACTTTTTTCTGAGACCGAGACCATTTTTACAAATGTCGAAAAGGCCAAACGTGTATGGAACGGCATCCGAAGCAAAAGCTATAACGCCATTACCAATATCTACTTTGCCTTTTTGAGTGAGGAAGAGGGCATTGAGTTGTTGCTCTACACCTATATTCAAAAATTAATGGCTGCCAAAAAGGGCAAAGAAATGGATTATTCAGATGGGTTTGTGCTTAAAATAAGCCAGTTGGCCCGGTCCGTAGGCCGTGAAAAGCACCGTATGGAAGCTTTTGTGCGGTTTCAATTGACCAAAGACAATATCTACTTCGCCAATATTGAACCGGATTTTGATGTGTTGCCCTTGATTTCCAAACACTTTCGTAACCGCTATGCCGACCAGCAATGGCTTATTTACGACGTAAAGCGCAGGTATGGAATCTATTATGACTTGGAAGGTGTTGAAATCATTTCGTTGGATTTGAACGAGATCCACTTCAACCGTACCCGAAAAAGCAAGGTCTTTGCCGAAAAGGAGTATGACTACCAAGAACTGTGGAACGATTATTTTAAAAGCACCCACATCAAATCAAGGATCAACCGAAAACTGCATACGCAACATGTGCCCAAACGGTATTGGAAGTATTTGTCAGAGAAAAAAGAGGCGGTTTAGTTATTGGCTTCAGGCGGTAAATTGAAAGGATTTCTACACAATGTCAAGCGCCATTTCGGCCATTTGAACAAAGGAAGATTCACGGGCCTTATGATCCATTCGCTCGCCGGTCACCAAAGAGTCTGATATGGTCAGTAAGCTCAGTGCCTCTATGCCAAATTTGGCCGCCATGGTATAAATAGCGGCTGTTTCCATCTCTACACAGAGTACCCCATAGGCTGCCCAACGTTTGTATGCCTCTACATTGTCATTATAAAAAGTGTCTGATGACAATACATTGCCGGCCGTTATGGGCACCCCCTGTTCTTCAGCATAGCGTACGGCTTTCATAAAGAGCTGAAAATTTGCAGTGGGCGCAAACGAGGCATTTTGAAATTGGGAAGCATTGAACGACGAATCTGTTGAGGCGGCCATGGCCAACACCAGACTCCCTAGGTCCAAATCATCTTGGTATGCCCCGGCCGACCCGACCCGAATGATGCTCTTGACCCCATATTCTTTTATCAGTTCATGGCAATAGATCATGGTAGACGGAATGCCCATACCACCGCCCTGCACCGAAACGGTTTTACCCTTAAACGTGCCAGTATAGCCCAACATGCCCCGAACCTTATTGTAGCAAATGCAATTGTCCAAAAAAGTCTCGGCTATCCATTTGGCCCGCATCGGGTCGCCCGGCATCAAAACCGATGGTGCGATATCACCCTTTTTTGCTTCGATATGTACCGACATAATGTGTTTTTAAGGTTTGACCAGGTAGGGCCCCGACGAGGTACCGATCCGGGCAGCCCCCAGTTCAATGTATTTCAAGGCTGTTTGCCTATCTCGAATACCTCCTGACGCTTTTATTTTTGCCCTCTCGCCAACTGCGGCCTTCATCAATTGCACATCTTCAAAGGTCGCCCCTCCACTACCAAAACCGGTTGACGTCTTTACAAATTCGGCTCCCGCCTCTACAGCAAGGCGACAGGCACGTTTCTTTTCCTCGTCTGTCAAAAAGCAGGTCTCTAAGATTACTTTAAGGGTGGCCTTTCCGATAGCGGTCTTCACCAAGCCGATATCTTCCTTGACCGCATCGTCCATTCCAGATTTCAGCCATCCGATATTCAAGACCATATCAATCTCGTCAGCCCCATTTTTAACGGCATCTTCTGCCTCCATCGCTTTGGCCTTTGTTGACATGGCACCCAGCGGAAAACCGATGACCGTGGCCAGCAGAACCCCATGCCCTGAAAGTCTTTCTTTCGCCAATGCCACATGGCAACCGTTTACACATACGGCCTTAAAACCGTGCACGATGGCCTCGTCACACACTTTTTTGATATCGGCCACGGTGGCATCTGGCTTTAAAAGGGTATGGTCAATGTAATCGGCTAGGTGTATCAAAAGCTATGGGTTTGAAGTTGTGCACTAAGTTAGCAATATCAAAGATGCTACGATTTGCTTCTTTCACCCACAAACTGATCGCTCTTGTTTTTGAACAGTACGTTAAAACTGGTCAGTGATCCATAGATGCGGGTTATATATTGCTGTAGGTCAACCTTTTCTTGGTCATCAAGATTTTTGCTACTGTTTATTTTCTGTTCCATTACCCGTAGGCGATCGCGAACCATAACAATCTTGTGGAAAAAGGTATCGATGGGCATTTCTTTATTGGCCAGGTCGTCACCAGGTTCTAAAATGAGCTTGCCGCCCCGCCACTTGTCTGCAAGGGGCACACGCTCATGGGTGTCGCTCCATTTTTGTAGAATACTGACCAAAGAGCGTTCAACGTCAAAGAAGCTCACGGTGTCCACCTCATCTTCAGCCGCTTCGATCACTTCAAATTCAGCGTCTAGGTCAATGGTTTCGAGTCCGCCATCGATGAAGGTCACCCAATAATGTTTAGACGATACGTTGGTAACCACCCCCTTGCCATGTTCAGGGTGGTCAATACGTGAGCCAATGCCAAGTAATTTCATATCAATTTCTGGTTAAAAGGTCAATTCGATGGGTTTCGATTTTTTTTTAAGCCTTGTCGGGAATAGTTCCTTTGGCGCTTGTTCCTGTCACAATTCAATCAAAAAGCGAATTACTCGAACCGACATAGATGTTTTTTGGTTTGCCCAAAAATAACGTTCTACTTTTCAAAAGCCAATAAGGTCTTGTAAAAATCATCGTAGATAGCACTCGCATCGATAGAATCGTAAAAAGTAATGGGTCGGTTGCCGCTGTCTTTAGAGGTTATAATGGTCTGGGTGGAGGCCATTTCGGGACGTATAAAGGCGGCAACAAGGGCCAAATCCCACAGAACTCGGTTTTGCCGCCCACCGTCGAGGTGGTCTTTCCATCGTTTCTGCAAAAAGCGCCCCAAAAAATGGTCGCCGATATTAGCTTCCATCTCGTCAAAGCGCACCTCCATGGCCGCAGCTACATTGAGCGGCATAATGTGCATTTCTACTTCTGAATCCAGCAAGTAATCCAGCGCAAAGGGGTCCATCAACGGATTGAAATCATTTCGCTTCAGTACATGGGTTTCGAAATTCAAAGTGGTGCCCAACCAATATACTTTTAGCCCATCAGCTATTTCAGGGGCAATGAATAGAGCTGAGGCCACATTGGTCAGAGCGCCCAGGGCAAGAATGGTAAGTTGCCCATTTTCTTTTGCCTGCTCGATGATTTCGTAGACTGCCGCGGAATGTTGTGCGCGGTCTCCCCAATCGTACATTCGGGCCGTTGCACCCCTCAGTGTCTTGATCTGCAAACCCATTTCGCCCAATAATTGTTGGTTGAGTCGATGGCTGTTTTCCATAGAGTTTTCTACGCTCCAATGGCTGGTCTGCCAGTGGGCGGCATTCAGCGCGGTAACTTCAACCGAGGGTTCCAACAAGATGCGCACCAACGCATACAGGTCATCCACTTCATTGCCCGTGTCGGCATCGACAATGATTTTTTGCTGGGCAGGCATCAAAAATGTACCGACCAAAAAAGAAAAAATGCCCAAGACCAGAGACCTGTGGCTGTTGGTGGTTGTCATAGAAAGGCTTTTGATTCCAAGATAACCATCACCAGATTATTTACAAAATAGAAACGCAACCAGGCTTCCTTTTTAATCGGCAAATTGGTACCTTAGCAGCTTGTGCTATGATCAACTACGAAGAAAATATTGAAGTACGCGGGGCCCGTGTACACAATCTAAAAAACATTGACGTAACCATTCCCCGTGAAAAGCTGGTGGTGATCACCGGTCTGTCGGGCAGCGGTAAGTCGTCATTGGCCTTCGACACTATTTATGCCGAAGGGCAACGGCGGTATATCGAAACTTTTTCGGCCTATGCGCGTCAGTTTTTGGGTGGCCTTGAACGGCCCGATGTGGATAAGATTGATGGCCTTTCACCTGTCATTGCCATAGAACAGAAGACCACATCAAAATCGCCCCGTTCAACCGTTGGCACCATTACCGAGGTATACGATTTCTTGAGGCTGTTGTATGCCAGGGCATCTGATGCCTATAGCTACAACACCGGTGAAAAAATGGTGAGCTATAACGATGAGCAGATCAAGAACCTGATCATCGAATCGTACAAGGGCAAAAAGATCAACGTACTGGCCCCTGTCATCAAATCCCGAAAGGGACACTATAGGGAACTGTTTGAGCAGATTGCCAAACAGGGCTTTGTAAAGGTGCGGGTCGATGGCGAGATCACCGATATCGTCAAGGGCATGAAAGTAGACCGCTACAAGACCCACGACATAGAAATCGTCGTAGATCGTCTGAAGATCGGTGAAGGGGAAGAACTCGACCAACGCCTGAACGAAACCATCAACACGGCCATGTACAGCGGCAATAATGTGTTGATGGTCTTGGAAGAGGGCGAAACCATACCCCGTTATTTCAGCAGGGACCTAATGTGCCCCAGCACGGGAATCTCGTACCCCACTCCTGAGCCGAATACCTTTTCGTTCAACTCGCCCAAAGGCATGTGCCCCCATTGCAACGGTCTGGGCCATGTACATGAGGTAAACGAGCAGAAGATTTTTCCGAACAGAAAACTGTCCATTAAAAATGGGGGCATTGCCCCGCTTGGAGAATACAAAAAGTCATGGGCCTTCAAACAGTTGGAGACCATTGCGCAGCGGTATGGATTCGATTTGGGCAGCCCTATCGAAAAAATACCCCAAGAGGCCATGGACGTGATTCTGCATGGTGGCAAAGAAAGTTTTTCGGTGGACTCAAAGACCTTAGGGGTCAAGCGCAGCTATACTATAGATTACGAGGGCATTTCCAATTTTATAAAGACCCAGTTCGAAGAGGCAAATGCCACCTCTATTCGAAGATGGGCCAAAGAATATATGGACAAGATCAAATGCCCTTCCTGCAATGGCTCCCGCTTGCGGAAAGAATCGCTTTATTTCAAGGTGGCAGGCAAGAATATTGCCGAATTGGCTGAGATGGACATTGCCGAACTCGCCCAATTTTTTGAGAGTCTTGAAAACTCCCTGGAAGGAAACCAAAAAAAGATAGCCGAGGAAATTCTAAAGGAAATAAAAGCGCGGATCGGTTTTTTGTTGGATGTCGGGCTGGATTATCTTTCACTGAACCGAAGCTCAAAATCGCTCTCTGGTGGTGAGGCACAACGCATTCGCTTGGCAACGCAAATTGGTTCGCAACTGGTGGGGGTGCTCTATATTTTGGATGAACCCAGTATTGGCCTACACCAGCGCGACAATGAACGTTTGATACACTCGCTTGCCTCGTTGCGCGATATTGGCAACTCGGTGATCGTGGTAGAACACGACCGTGATATGATCGAACATGCCGACCATGTCATCGATATTGGCCCTAGGGCAGGCCGACATGGAGGTGAAATCATTTCAGAGGGCCCGCCTTCAGCGCTGGTAAAACATCATACCCTGACCGCCGATTACATAACGGGTGAAAAAGAGATTCCCGTTCCTGAAAAGCGTAGAAAGGGAAATGGAAAGAAGATAGTGCTTTCGGGCTGTTCGGGTAACAACCTAAAAAACGTGACCGTGGCCTTTCCCTTGGGAAAAATGATCGGTGTTACCGGGGTATCGGGCAGTGGCAAATCCACTTTGGTCAACGAGACCCTCTACCCCATTATGAACGCGCACTATTTCAACGGTGTCAAAAAACCGATGCCCTACAAGAAAATCAGTGGCCTACAGCACATCGATAAGGTAATCGATATCAACCAGTCGCCGATTGGTCGTACCCCGCGGTCAAATCCGGCCACGTACACGGGGGTCTTTAGCGAAATACGCGCTCTTTTTGCAAAAACCACCGAAGCCACCATACGTGGTTATAAACCCGGACGGTTTAGTTTTAATGTGGCCGGTGGTCGTTGCGAGACCTGTCAAGGGGGTGGACTGAAGGTAATCGAGATGAATTTTTTGCCCGATGTTTATGTAGAGTGCGAAACCTGCAATGGTAAACGTTTTAACCGAGAGACCCTTGAAATACGGTACAAGGGCAAGTCGATTGCCGATGTGCTCGATATGACCATTAATGAGGCGGTTGATTTCTTTGAAAACGTTCCTAAAATCCATAGAAAACTCAAGACCATCAAAGATGTCGGACTGGGGTACATCCATCTTGGGCAACAATCCACAACCTTGTCAGGTGGCGAGGCACAACGTGTAAAGCTGGCTACCGAACTCTCGAAACGGGATACAGGCAACACCTTTTATATTCTTGACGAACCCACCACGGGGCTGCATTTTGAAGATATTCGGGTACTGATGGAGGTGCTGAACCGTTTGGTGGACAAGGGCAATACCGTTTTGGTGATCGAGCACAATATGGATGTCATCAAAATGATGGACCATATCATCGATATTGGTTATGAGGGTGGTCGCGGGGGTGGAATGATTGTTGCGGAAGGAACACCGGAAGAAGTAGCAAAAGATACTAAAAGTTATACGGCCAAGTTTTTGAAGAAAGAGCTTGAAACATCAAAAACACAGGTGGCCAAAGCAGTTTAACCAACAGTAGTTATGAGGAAAGAACAACACCACAAAGGCTGGAATGAAATCAAAACAAACGATTCATGGGCCATATTCAAGATCATGGGCGAATTTGTAAATGGGTTCGAAAAGATGAGCGCCATTGGGCCGTGTGTTTCCATTTTTGGATCGGCGCGAACAAAAACGGGGACCAAATATTACAATTTGGCCGTTGATATTGCCCAAAAACTTGCGCAAGCCGGGTATGGCGTAATCACTGGGGGCGGACCAGGCATCATGGAGGCGGGCAATAGAGGCGCCAATCAGGCCGGCGGGGTGTCGGTAGGGCTCAACATCGATTTACCGTTTGAGCAGCACGACAACCCATACATTGACCCTGACAAAAGCCTCGATTTTGATTATTTCTTTGTTAGAAAGGTAATGTTTGTAAAGTATTCACAGGGGTTTGTGGTGCTTCCGGGTGGTTTCGGCACCTTGGATGAACTTTTTGAGGCCATGACCCTTATACAGACCCAAAAAATCGGAAAATTCCCTATAGTAATGGTGGGCTCCGAGTTTTGGGGTGGTTTGGTCGATTGGTTGCGAGACCGCCTACTGGCAGAAAAGAATATCAGCGCCACCGACCTTGAGCTTTTTAAAGTAGTCGATTCGTCAGACGAGGTTATTGAAATAATCGATAGTTTCTACAAAGGCCATATGCTGAGCCCGAACTTCTAATGCCGCTTAATAATTTGAACAGGATATCCCACATTATTGTTGTTCTTGGTCTTCTGTGCATTGCTAAGGGCACTGCACAACACATCAACCAAGTGACTGCGACCATTGACCACGAGACCAAGGAAGTACACATCAAACAACGTATTACCTATTGGAACATGTCTGGCCATGGGCTATCGTCTATTTATTTCAACGACTGGAACCATTCGTACTCCAGTAAAAGAACGGCATTGGCCAAGCGCTTTGCAGAAGAATTCAACCGTGGGCTTTATTTTGCCAAAGATGAGGAACGGGGGCGCACGACCATTACCAGTGTGGTTGACGATGAATATGTGGGGCTGCATTGGGAAAGGACCAACCAAAGGGATATCGTTAAAATTACTTTGGATAAGCCCCTACCGCCAAATGAGTCTGCGCAACTGTTTATAACCTACACCCTAAAACTGCCCCACAGCAAGTTTACCGACTATGGTTTTTACGACCACGGCGGGTATTATCTGAAAGACTGGTACCTTACCCCTGCTGTTTTTGACGGTGAATGGAAATTGTACTCAAACAAGAACCTTGATGACCTGTACACCGATTTGGCCGAGACCACAGTCAATCTAATCTATCCTTCGGGGCTTTTTGTGGCTTCCAATTTTGACAGTAGTGGAAGTGCTTCGTTTCCGGGCGGGCAGCAGATTTCGTTACGGGGCAGTCAGCGCAAAAGCTGTGAGATCATACTCACGCCCGAAAATACCTTTACCAAGCACGTAACACCCTATTTGACCATAGCCACCGACATCGAGTCGGCCAAATATAATGAGATTGCCCAAGGCATTTCAATAAATATGATTGCTGAATTCTTGCATGAAAATTTAGGGAGTTACCCCCACAATACGTTGTTGGTCAGTGAAATACAGTACAATGACAGTCCGTTGTACGGTTTGAACCAACTACCCTCTTTCATCCGTCCGTACGAAGAAAAATTTCAATTTGAGATGAAGGTGCTGAAAACGGCACTCAACAGCTATTTGAGGGAGACACTTTTCTTTGATATTAGAAAAGACCGCTGGGTAAACGATGCCATTGCCAACTATCTAATGATAAAGTATGTTGAGAAATATTACCCCGATCAAAAGCTGATCGGAAAACTGGCCAACATGTGGGGTATTCGCAGTTTTCATTTGGCCGATATGGGGTTTAATGAGCAATACGCCTTTTTTAGCATGCTGGCGGCAAGAAAAAACATCGACCAAGCACTTAACACGCCCAACGATTCTTTGATAAAGTTCAACCAAAAAATCGCCAATCGATATAAGGCGGGCCTCGGGCTGGCCTATTTGGCCGAATATGTGGGAGAAGAAAGAATCGACAGCACCATTCTCGACTTCTTCAATGTTCACAAATTGGATTCCAGAATAAAGGTGGAAGATTTCAAGAACGTGCTTGAGCAATGCTCTGACAATGAGCTTGATTGGTTCTTTGATGAATATGTGAGTACCCGTAAAAAGATTGACTACAAAATCAAGAGCATTGAAAAGACCGATGATTCCATCACCTTTACCCTAAAAAACAAACGGGGTACCAAGGTGCCCATTTCGCTGTTCGGCTTGAAGAAAGATTCGGTGGTCTCAAAATATTGGTTTACCGATATCGATAGCTCAAAGACCTTTACCATTCCCAGAAATGGTGAAGACCGTCTGGTACTGAACTATGACCAAAAAATACCTGAATTCAACCAACGTGACAATTGGAAGACACTGAACGGATTTTTTTCGAGCAACAAACCGTTAAAATTCCAATTTTTCAAAGACACTGAAGACCCTTATTACAACCAAGTATTTTATGTTCCCGTGGCCAACTTCAATATTTATGACGGCGTGACGCCGGGTCTTCGCATATACAACAAAACCTTTCTTGAGCGCCCTTTTCAGTTCGACATTGCCCCGACATATTCATTTTTGGAAAGGACCTTGGTCGGCAAGGCAAGTCTGAGGTACCGAAAGTACCATGGTAAAAGTGGCCTGTACGTGTCAAACTATCAATTACAAGGTTCCACGTCGCATTTTCAGGTCAATTCCCGTTTTTCTACCCTGACACCGTCCATCTTGCTGGGTTGGCGACCAGACAACCTGATTTCGAACCGAAGGCAATTTTTGCTGTTCAGGCACCGCAGTGTATTTCGCAACATTGACGATGCCATTGCCGATGACATAGACACCGACCCAGACTATAATGTTTTCAACCTTCGTTTTCAAGACATAGACAACGATATCATTAATTATAAGTCATGGTGGCTCGATGCGCAGCATTCAAGCAATTTCACCAAATTGGCCTTTGAACTCGAGTACCGGTGGCTGTATGAGAACAACCGCCAGTTCAATATCAGGTTCTATGCCGGAAAGTTTCTGCGCAACAAGACCAATTCAGACTTTTTTAGTTTTGCCCTTGACCGGCCCACAGATTATCTTTTTGATCTAAACTATCTGGGCCGATCAGAAGACTCGGGTATTTACAGCCAACAGATCATTATTGCCGAAGGCGGGTTCAAATCAAAATTGCCCGACCCTTTTGCCAATGATTGGATAGCTACGACCAATGCCAGCATCAATCTGTGGCGATGGATAGAATTGTATGGCGATATGGGTTTTTTGAAGAATAAGGGAGAAAATACCCGATTTGTCTACGATTCTGGTATCCGGTTGAATTTTGTGACCGATTACTTTGAGTTGTATTTCCCCCTACACTCCAACAATGGATGGGAAATTGGCCAGCCCAACTACGGCGAGCGCATTCGGTTTGTGGTAACCATTAGTCCGCGTACCCTGACCGGTCTCTTTACCCGAAAATGGTTCTAGCCGCCATTGCGATATTTTCAAAATAGAAACACAAAAACCATCGGTTTTTGATGAATCTGTTATTTATTTACAATAAATTATCATATTGTGAAATTTTTAGCGTTTTTATTGATTGAAAAATTCATAGTTTTTTGTTAATTTCGCGTCGAACTTCTACATAAAGCTTAATGAAGCCCAATCAAGAGACCAGCAATGAAATTTCGTTCGATGATTTTCAAGAGCAAATCTTGAAAGATTACGAGATTGCGGTCACTAGCCGTGAGTGCAGTGTCTTGGGTCGACGTGAAGTACTGACCGGAAAGGCAAAGTTTGGCATTTTCGGCGATGGTAAAGAGCTACCACAACTAGCCATGGCAAGGGCGTTTCAAGACGGTGATTTTAGAAGTGGTTATTACCGCGACCAAACCTTTATGATGGCACTGGGCCATTTGGGGCCCAAAGAATTTTTCCATGGCCTTTATGCCACCCCTGATATAAGCCTCGACCCCATGAGTGCCGGGCGTCAAATGGGAGGCCATTTTGGCACCCATAGCCTTAATGAAGATGGTACCTGGAAAGACCTTACCAAGCAAAAAAACAGCAGTTCTGATATTTCATGCACAGCTGGCCAAATGCCAAGACTCTTGGGGCTGGCCCATGCCTCTAAAATATACCGTCAGGTAAAGGGTATTGACCAAACCAACTTTTCGAAAAATGGCAATGAGGTCGCATGGGGCACCATAGGAAATGCAAGTACCAGTGAGGGGCATTTCTTTGAAACCATGAACGCCGCCGGGGTCATGCAGGTTCCGATGGTCATCAGTATCTGGGATGACGAATATGGTATTTCCGTTCCGGCGGAATACCATACCACAAAGGGTGACATTTCCGAAGCTTTGAAGGGCTTGCAACGTGATGAGAACAATAAGGGCTTTGAAATATTCAAGGTGCCGGGGTGGGACTATACCGCACTGATCCATGCCTTTGAAAACGCAGGTGAAATCGCGCGCGAAGAGCATGTGCCCGTGCTGCTCCATGTAACCGAACTAACACAGCCACTGGGGCATTCTACCTCTGGTTCGCACGAACGATACAAAACACCCGAAAGGTTGCAATGGGAAAAAGAACATGACTGCAACCGAAAGTTCAGAAACTGGATACTTGAGAATGGCATCGCTACGGAAGAGGAGCTAAAGGCACTTGAAAAGGAAATCAAGCAAAGGGTCAGAAAAGCCAAGAACGAGGCATGGGCCGATTTCTTGCGACCCAACATTGAAGAAAAGAACAAATTGATCCACCTGTTGGATGCCATGGCGGCCAAAAGTCCGAACAAGGCCTTTATCAACAAAGTGAAGAATGACTTGGTCGCCATTCGAGAACCCTTGAAAAAAGATGTTGCCTCCCACGGTAGAAAGGCCTTGAAATATGTATTGGGTGAAACAACGCCCGAAAAAACCGCCCTTCAGCAGTGGATCAACACGTATCTAGATAAAACACAGCCCAAGTTCAGTTCGCATCTTTACAGTGAACTTCGCAATAAGGCGACCACGGTGCCGGCGGTACCTCCTGTGTATACTGAAAATCCAGAAGAGGTAGATGGCAGGATCGTTCTTCGAGACAATTTTGACAAACTTTTTGACAAGTATCCGAACGCCCTGATCTTTGGTGAAGATACCGGTAGAATTGGTGATGTGAACCAAGGTTTGGAAGGCTTGCAAAAGAAATATGGTGAGTTGCGAATTGCGGATACCAGCATTCGTGAGGCGACCATAATTGGCCAAGGCGTCGGACTTGCCATGCGCGGTCTCAGGCCCATAGCCGAGATACAGTATCTCGACTATATTCTTTATGGCCTGCAGATCATGAGCGATGATCTTGCCACACTATTGTATAGAACCGTGGGCAAACAAAAGGCACCGTTGATTGTCAGAACCCGAGGGCATCGCCTAGAGGGCATTTGGCACTCTGGCTCACCCATGGGCGGATTGATCCACCTACTAAGGGGCATGTACATACTTGTGCCCAGAAACATGACCCAAGCCGCTGGTTTTTACAATACCTTGATGAAAAGCGATGAGCCAGCTCTCGTTATTGAAAGTCTCAATGGATATCGCTTGAAAGAAAAATTGCCTTCAAACCTTGGGGAGTTCTGTACCCCGATCGGTAAGGTTGAAACGTTGAAAGAGGGTACAGACATTACTTTGGTGTCGTATGGCTCAACCTTGCGGATAGTAGAGGCAGTTGCAAAAGACTTGTTGGAGGTGGGTATTGATGCCGAGGTTATCGATGCCCAATGCCTATTGCCATTCGATTTGGGGCATGAGGTGGTTGAAAGTGTCAAGAAGACCAACAGGCTTTTGGTAATCGATGAAGACGTGCCAGGAGGCTGCTCGGCATATCTTGTCCAACAGATTGTAGAGGTACAGGGAGGGTACAGATATCTCGACAGTGCCCCACAGACACTTGCCTCACAACCGCATAGACCTGCGTATGCCTCTGATGGGGATTATTTCTCAAAACCCAATGCAGAAGATATTTTTGAAAAGGTCTATTCGATCATGCACGAGGCCGATCCCGAGTCGTACCCACAACTTCGCTGATGAACAGTAGATTGCGGTATATGCGCTAAAAATCTATCTTTGTAAAAACTTAAAATCCCCCGAAGAAATGAAAAGCAGTGCCCTAAACCATCTTGCGCTGGCCATTTTGCGCATTGTACCCTCTGCCTTTATGCTCACGCATGGTATTCCCAAATTTAAAAAACTCATTTCGGGCAATATAGAATTTATAAACCCCTTAGGTTTGGGTGAAGCCCCTACCCTATTTTTGGCAGTTTTGGGCGAGTTTGTATGCCCTATTCTTATCATTTTAGGTTTTAAGACCAAATGGGCCACCCTACCCACCATGGCCACTATGGCAGCGGCTGCATTTATTGTGCACGCCCCGGATCCCTTCGCAAAAAAGGAGTTGGCGTTGCTTTACCTTACGATTTTTCTGGTCATCTTTTTGTTGGGCCCGGGTAAATACAGCATTGACAGGAAGTAATCACATTACGTTTACCAGCAATTCTTTGAGCAGATCTGCTTGCGAGGCATTGTAGGCACCAACGCCTTTGCCCTTCATGTCGAGTTTTCGCAGCTCAGAAATAATGTGGCTGACCTGTTTCATCGGGTAGTTTCTTGCTGCCGTTTGAAACTCACCGACAAAATAGGGATTGATTCCCAAGGTCGAAGCGACATTTTTAGACGAATGGTCGCTTAGGCCATGGTACTGCAACAACTGGGTAAAAAAGGTGTTCAACAGAGTGATGGTCACCACAAACGGATTGTCTTTTGGGTTTTGGGCAAAATAATTGATAATGCGCGTGGCCTTTTTCACATTGCGCTCGCCAATGGCCTTTTTTAGTTCAAAGTTGTTGAAATCCTTACTGATGCCGATATGTTGTTCAATCAACTCAGAAGTTATCTCGGTGTCGGCCTCCACCACCATGAGCAGTTTTTTAAGCTCGTTGTCTATTTTGCTCAAATCGGTCCCCAGAAACTCGACCAATAGGGCACTGGCCTTAGGGGAAATCTTTCTTTTTTTACCCGCCAAGGTGCGCCGTATCCAATCGGCCACTTGGTTTTCGTACAGTTTTTTGCTCTCAAAGAGCACCCCCTTCTTTTTAATGGTCTTGTAAAGACTTTTCCGCTTGTCGAGTTTTTTGTACTTGTAGCAGATTACCAAAATGGTCGTGGGCTGCGGATTTTCGACATATGCTACCAAGTTTTCAATGGTTCTGGACAAGTGCTGGGCCTCCTTTATAATGACCACCTGATGTTCGGCCATCATAGGAAAACGCTTGGCATTTGATACAATCTCCTCTATGTTGGTATCCTTGCCGTAAAGGGTCATCTGGTTGAAACCCTTTTCCTCTTCACTCAACACATGGTCTGCAATGTACTTTGCGACTTTGTCGATATAATAAGGCTCATCCCCCATTAAAAAGTATATGGGGTATAGCTTTCTTTCATTGATTTCCTCAACTATTTTCTTTGCCTGCTCCATTTATGAAATACGGGGTTTTTGGTGTTTCCTAAAAAAACAATTTTACGCCAAGGGCAGAACTGGAAAACCAAGGATTAAAAGTAAGCACTTTACCTGTTTTGGCAATGTCCATTACGGCAATATTATGCTTTGTTCGGCCCGTGCGCAGGGTTGTTGGTCTAATTATATCGGAAATAACATAAAAATTCAACATCTTCAACCTACAAGGCTTGATGAAGCTCCCGAAATAAGTTGTCTTATGCGCAATACAAGTTTATCGCTGGTTTTCTGCCTTTTATTGGTTTCATGTGCCGACCAGAAGCTTTATTTGGCCGACAATGGCACATCAGAATATGCAATAGTGGTTGACAACGCCGTGGTGGGCAATGGGTTGGCCAATAAATCGGCAAATGTTTTACAACAACACATCAAGGAAATAGCCAATGTGGATATTCCGATAATTTCAGAGGATGAATGGTCTGGGGAAGGCCCAAAAATTCAGTTGGGATTGCTTGATGGTGCGCTTCCCCATAAAATATCCATTCATAGTGAAGACGACCATCTCTACATTAGGGGCGGATCGCCCTTGGCCATGCAGGATGCCGTTTATGTGTTCTTGGAGATTTACCTGGGCTGCCACTGGTATGCCCCGGGGGTGACAAAGGTTCCAAAACAAAAAACCATAACACTTGGGCCCATAAGGTACGGGTATGTACCGGCCATTACCACCCGTACGGTACATTCGAGACTTTTTTACGAAAACACCGATTATGCCGACCGGCAAAAGGTTACCCACAAAGCCTTTCCGTATTATGTGCCAGAGGCGCGGGTACATACGTTTCATCGGTTCTTGCCCGAAGAAAAATTTTACGAGAAACATCCTGAATTCTATGCATTGCGTGGCGAACGGCGGCTGCCCACACAATTGTGCCTTACCAACGAAACCGTATTGCAAATAGTCAAAGACTCGGTGGCGGCACTTTTTAAAAGGTATCCAGAAGCCACTGTGGTCTCGGTGAGCCAAGATGACAACCAGCAGCATTGTCTTTGCGAAGCGTGCAAGAAAATTGACAGTGAAGAAGGTAGCCCTGCGGGCACCATGGTACGTTTTGTCAATAAAGTGGCGGGAACATTTCCTGACAAAACCATTTCAACCCTTGCTTATCAATACACTAGAAAGCCTCCTAAGACAAGGCCTGACAAAAATGTACTGATCACCCTATGTTCAATCGAATGCGACCGCAGTGCCCCGATCAGTGAAAAATGTGTCGATTTTGCCAATGATCTGAAGGGTTGGGGCGTGTTGACCGACAATATCAGAATCTGGGACTACACCACCCAGTTCACCAACTTTTTGGCCCCGTTCCCCAATTTACATACACTGCAGCCCAATGTGCAATTGTTTCGTGACAATAACGCCAAATGGGTTTTTGAACAGCACAGCAATAATCCGAGTGAGCTTTTTGAACTTAGGTCATACCTGACCGCAAAATTGTTGTGGAACCCCGATCTGGACATGGATGGCCTAATCACCGATTTTACAGATGGTTATTATGGGGAGGCAGCCACCTACATTCGGCAGTATATCGATTTAATTCATTTGGAGTTGAAAAAAGACCCAGGATTCTTCCTTTTTCTGTATGGCGACCCCTCGGAAGCTTTCGGTTCATATCTGCGCCCCGAACTTTTAGAGGCCTATATGGAGCTTTTTGATCAGGCGGAAGCCGCCGTGGCCCATGCACCTGAAGTTCTCAATCGTGTTAAAATGGCCCGTTTGGGTGTTGACTATGCCGTTTTGGAAGCCTGTCGAAAAGGCATTTCAGATTCCTATCGTTTGCTGGTCACCGTCAATGCCCAGAAAGAAACCATCAACCCCCTACTGCCCCTACTTCTCGATAATTTTCAGGCGACCTGCCAAAAGAACAATATCACCTTAATGAATGAAATGGGCTATACCGTCGATGAATACGCTCAGGGCTATCAAAGAGCCTTGAAAGTGGCCCAAAAGCCCAACAAGGCCAAAGGAAAAAACGTCATGGCTCTGACGCCGCCAAAAAAGTATGCAGACGAAGACCCCATGGTGCTGACCGATGGAGCCCTTGGGGGCAGCAGCTTTTATGCCAATTGGTTGGGCTACGAGGGAAATGATATGGAAGTAGTGGTCGATTTAGGAACGCCACAGACCATCAGCACTATTTCCATGGCCTTTTTACAAGTCACCAATCACATCGTGTTCTTTCCCACATCGGTGACCTATTATGGCTCAGATGACAATGAAAATTTCACCAGATTGGCCCGTGTTGATAATCCGAAACCATTGCAAAAGAACAGTAAGGTCAATGATATCCATTATTTTGAGTCCTCGTTTTTGCCTCAAAAAGTCCGTTATATCAAAGTAGTGGCCAAGAATACCAAAACGCCCTATTGGCACCATGCGGCGGGCCTGCCTTCATGGGTGTTTGCCGACGAGATCATAGTGGATTGACGCCATGGAAAAAAGTGATGGTGCAATCAAAAAAATTAGCAACTTTGCCCGATGCAGGCATTGAATTTTCCAAGATTTGATTTTCGGTTCAAAAAAGCGGAAGACAACCTCTTGATTTTTGATGTCATCCGTAAAAAATTTGTGCTGTTGCAGCCTGAAGAGTGGGTTAGGCAGCACGTAGTGCATTTTCTGTTGACCACCAAGGGATACCCCAAATCATTGATGAATGTTGAAAAGCAATTGATTGTCAATAAGCTATCGAAACGGTACGACGTGGTGGTCTTCAAACCCGATAGTAGTATTTTTCTCTTGGTCGAGTGCAAGGCCCCGCAGGTAAAAATAACCCAAGACGTATTTGACCAAATTGCGCGCTACAACCGGGGCCTCGGTGCCACCTACCTAATGGTGACCAATGGATTGGAGCACTATTATTGCCAAATGGACTATGTGCTCGAAAAATATACGTTTTTAAAGGAAATTCCTGATTTTAGCCGTTAATTTGCCCTCGTTTTGAAAATTGCCATTGCCATATTGAACTGGAACGGGGTTTCGTTGCTTGAAAGGTACCTGCCTTCGGTGGTTGCCCATTCGAGAGGGGCCTCCATTTATGTCATCGACAATGCCAGCACCGATGGTTCGGTGGGGTTCTTGAAAAAGAATTATCCGCAGATACCGGTCATTGCCAATGAGTCAAATGGCGGGTTTGCCAAAGGTTACAACGATGGGCTTCGGCACATAGATGCCGATGTGTACTGTTTGCTCAATTCAGATGTGCAGGTTACAAAAAACTGGTTGGCGCCCATAGTCGAGGCGTTCGAAGAACATCCAGATGTTGCCATCATTCAACCTAAAATTCTAGATCTCAAAAACAAGGAATATTTTGAATATGCCGGCGCTGCCGGAGGTTTTATCGACAAGTTGGGCTATCCGTTCTGTCGGGGCCGTATCTTTCAGGCATTGGAGAAAGATGAGGGGCAGTATAATGATATAACCCAAATTTTTTGGGCGACCGGCGCCTGTATGTTCATTAAGCGCCAGGTGTTTTTTGAGCTGGGCGGATTCGACGAAACCTATTTCGCACACCAAGAAGAGGTCGACCTGTGTTGGCGTGCCCGGAACGAGGGGCACAAGGTCTTATATGTCGGGCACAGTACCATCTATCATTTGGGAGGCTCTACCTTGAGCAATATGAACCCCAAAAAGACCTATCTCAATTTTAGAAACTCACTGTTCACCATTACCAAGAACCTGCCAAGAAGAAAAGCAGGCCCCATTGTGCTGGCCCGGTTGCTGCTTGATGCGGTGGCCGCAGTGCGGTTTCTTTTTCAACTGAAGCCACTTCATTGCTGGGCCGTTCTTAGGGCGCATTTAAGTTATTATAGGCATTTGCCCCAAATGCTGAAAAAGCGCGAGAAAGCCAAATTTATACTAAAGTACTACGTGACGAAATCCATAGTATGGTCGTATTTCGTACATCAAATAAAGAATTTTAACATTTTAGTAAAAGATTAACGAAGCCCTATCATAGATCGATTACATTTTCTATAATTTTGGGGCGATTTTAAAAACGTAACTGATTAACCACAATAATTTATAGATAACATTATGAAAAAATTGTTTTTAGGAACACTCGGAATCGCACTATTGCTTTCTTCGTGCGTTTCACAAAAGAAGTATGCCGAACTTGAGGCCAAGCACAAAGAAACGCAAGACCTGCTAAACTCGGCCACTGTAAAATTGAACACCTGCCTAGAAGAAAAAGCAACCGCAGAATCACGTTTACAGACACTTGAAGACCAAAATGCCTTCTTAAAGGCCAACAACCAAGAGTTGATCAACAACATGGGCAACTTGACAACGTTAACGGCCAAAGGTGCCGAGAACTTGGAAAAATCGTTGGAAAGTCTTCGTGAAAAAGACTTGACCATCAGAAAATTGCAAGACGCCATTACCCGTAGAGACTCTGTGAACTTGGCACTTGTTCAAAGCTTGAAGGGAGTGCTGGGCAATTTAGACGATGAAGACATCGAAATAAGCGTAGAAAAAGGTGTCGTGTTCGTTTCCATTTCAGATAAACTGTTGTTTAGAAGCGGTAGTTACAACGTAACCCCTGCTGCCAAAGAGGTATTGGGCAAAGTGGCCAAAGTGGTCAACAACAAGCCAGATTTTGAGTTTATGGTTGAAGGCCATACTGATAATGTTCCAATTAGAACCCAATGCCTAGAAGACAACTGGGATTTGAGTGTGAAGCGTGCCACTTCAATTGTACGAATTCTTCAAAACGACTTTGGTGTAGATCCAAAGAGAATGACTGCTGCCGGTAGAGGTGAACACGTACCATTGTTGGATAACACAACAGCTGACAACAGGGCCAAGAACAGAAGAACCCGTATCGTGGTGCTTCCAAAATTGGATCAGTTCTATAGCATGATCGAGGAAGGAATGAAAGACCCTGCCATTGGCGGAGGTGGAAAATAATCCTGAAACCTTTTTAAAAGATAGAAAAGCGGCCTGAAAATGGGCCGCTTTTTTTATAGAATGTCCAAACTGCCTTTCCCTTCCCTAAGCACAGTGGGTTCTCCTTCCGATAGGTCAATGACCGTTGAGGCCACATTGTCGCCATACCCCCCGTCAATGACCACATCGACCAAATTTTGCCACTTCTCGTAGATTAGTTCTGGATCGGTGGTGTACTCGATTACATCGTCTTCATCCCGTATCGAGGTCGACACGATCGGATTGCCCAGCTGCTCGACCAAGGTTCTGGCAATATTGTTGTCGGGCACCCGAATACCTACAGTCTTTTTCTTTTTAAAATCTTTCGGAAGGTTGTTGTTACCCGGAAGTATAAAGGTGTACGGCCCTGGCAATGCCCTTTTTAACAGTTTAAAGGTTGCATTGTCGATTTGTCTGACATAGTCGGATAGATTGCTCAGGTCGGCACAGATGAAGGACCAATTTGCCTTGGCCAGTTTTACGCCCTTGATACGCGCAATCTTTTCCAAGGCCTTCGAGTTGGTAATGTCGCAGCCCAGGCCATAAACGGTGTCTGTCGGGTAAATGACCAGTCCGCCCTTACGCAGCACCTCCACTACCCGCTTGATTTCTTTGGGATTGGGATTCTCTTCATATATTTTGATGAACTCGGCCATTTTTGCTGTCTAACATAATATGATTTTCAATATAAAGAGGCAATGTTCATGGCATCAAATATTAAACGATGTTACTTCGCTCAATCTGACATGATTATTTAAAATATTAAAAATCAGCAATTTGAATAAAAACTTATGTTGAACTCACAGTAACAGAAAAGTTATGACAATACCTCGAGTTTGGCAAAGCGCAAAAGCAGTTTTTTTACATCGCCTTTTTCAAACTGGATCTCGGCCTTTTTGTCATTGCCCACTCCCTCAATTTTCAGGACTTTTCCCTTGCCAAAACGGGTGTGGTTCACCAGGGCCCCTTCGGCGAGGTTGGGGTCGATTACTACATCGCTTTTTGTGGGTGTCGACAATTCGGGCTTTATTTTCCTTAGCCTTCTCAACTGATTTTCATTTGGTCCGACCACTTTTGGAGGGGTTCCGTTCTTAGGTTTTACCTGCCGCAACTTGCCCTTATCGACCTCACCAAAAATATCGGCGTTGATCATCGATTTGTAACGGTATCCATCATTTATCGGAGTGAGGTTTTCAACATACTGTTCTTCGATTTCTTCCAAAAAACGACTGGGTTCGGCATCGATCAGCTTGCCCCAACGATAACGGTTCTGGGTATAGGTCAGATGGGCTTGTTTTTCGGCACGGGTCAAGGCTACGTAGAATAGCCTCCGTTCTTCTTCGAGCTCACTTCGCGTGTTCATGCTCATGGCCGAGGGAAACAGATCTTCTTCCATTCCCACGATATACACATACGGAAACTCCAATCCCTTGGCCAAATGTATGGTCATGAGCGCAACGCGGTCATCATCGCCGATATCCTTGTCTAGATCGGTGGCCAGCGCCACATCTTCCAAGAACTCTGTCAGGTCGCCTTTGGCCTCGGCCAGCTCTTTTTGGCCCTCCACAAAGTCTTTGATACCATTGAGCAACTCTTCGATATTCTCCATTCGGCCTATGCCTTCGGGCGTGCCATCTTTTTTGAACTCCATCAAAAGACCCGACTTTTTGGCCACATGTTCAGCAAGTGTAAAGGCATCGGTCTGTTCGTTCATGATCTGAAAGCTTTTGATCATGGTCACAAAATTCCGAAGCTTGTTCTTGGTGCCTGAATTAATGTTCAGGTCGAGCTTGTCTAAATTCTCCATCACCTCAAATATCGAACGGCCATAATGGTTGGCCGCCACCACCAATTTATCAATGGTAGTTTGCCCGATACCCCTTGCCGGGAAATTGATGACCCTTTTCAGGGCCTCTTCGTCTTTAGGATTGATGATCAGGCGAAGGTAGGCGAGCACATCTTTGATTTCCTTGCGTTGGTAAAAGGAAAGTCCCCCGTAAATACGATAGGGAATATCACGCTTGCGAAGCGCATCTTCGATGGCCCTCGACTGAGAGTTGGTTCTGTAGAGCACCGCAAAATCACCATTCTTGAGTTGGTGCTGCATTTTATTCTCAAAAATGGAGCTTGCCACATAGCGCCCCTCTTCTGCATCTGTGGGGCTTCGGTGTATCTTTATTTTGTTGCCCTCGTCATTGGCCGTCCAGACCACTTTCTCCAATTGGTTCTTGTTTTTGGCGATAATGGAGTTGGCGGCATTCACAATATTTTTGGTAGAGCGGTAATTCTGCTCTAAACGGTAGACGGCCACATCGTCATAATCACGTTGAAAGTTGAGGATGTTGCTGATGTTGGCACCTCTGAACGAATAGATACTCTGGGCATCATCGCCCACCACACAAATGTTCTGGTAGCGGTCGGCCAAGGCCCGCACAATGAGATATTGTGAGTGGTTGGTGTCTTGGTACTCGTCTACCAAGATGTATTTGAACCGTTCTTGGTACTTCATTAAAACCTCTGGAAAACGGGTCAGCAGTTCATTGGTGCGCAGCAACAGATCGTCAAAGTCCATGGCCCCAGCCTTAAAGCAACGCTCCACATAGTTTTGGTAAATTTCGCCCAATCGTGGGCGCTTGGCCATGGCATCGGCCTCCATCAATTCAGGATTCTGAAAATAGGCCTTGACCGTTATCAGACTGTTTTTGTAAGACGAGATGCGGTTCTGTATCTGCTTGTACTTGTATATGTCCTTGTCCAAGCCCATTTCCTTGATGATGGATGCAATGAGCCGCTGTGAGTCCTGCGTGTCGTAAATAGTGAAATTGCTCGGAAAACCAAGTTTATCGCCATCATACCGGAGAAGACGGGCAAAAATAGAGTGAAAGGTGCCCATCCAAAGATTTTTGGCCTCCGATTCGCCCACAATGTCGGCAATTCGCTTTTTCATTTCGCGTGCCGCTTTGTTGGTAAAGGTCAATGCCAAAATATTGAAGGGGTCAACGCCTTGTTGCATCAAATAGGCAATGCGATAGGTCAATACCCGTGTCTTTCCCGATCCCGCACCGGCAATCACCATCAAGGCCCCGTCTTTGTGCAACACAGGTGCCTTTTGTGCATCGTTCAGTTCGTTCAGATAGTTCATGTTATCGGCATTTGCGCTTACCAGCAAGTGAAATTAGCCATTCTTCCGATTATCGGGAAATGGAACGGGCATAACTTTTAAACAGGCTCGTTACTTCGTCGCATTTTTGAATATATTTAGGGGCATGAAAAGAAATATTGTCCTATTACTCTTCACATTTTTGCCCATGACCGCCGTTTTGGCCCAAGAAAAGAGGCCAGGACCGATCATCAATGGTTACGGTGCGGTCTGGGATGTTACCCACCCCGATTACAAAACAAGGATTGGTACTGATTTTAAGGTAGTCTTCGATATTATGAACAGCCCCGAAGATCCCTCAACACTCAATAAAAGCATCGAAACGGCTGCACGTTTTATGAACATGCACGCCAGAAGTGGTGTAAAACCAGAGAACATGAAGGTCATGTTGGTGGTTCACAACAAGGCATCCAAAGATATTTTGGCAAATACCGGCTACCGAAAGCGGTTCGGAACCGACAATCCGAATGCCGAAATGATTGCGCAGTTGATGGATGCAGGGGTGCAGTTCGTTTTCTGTGCGCAATCATCCCTTTCGCGCAACATACCCATTGAAGAGGCAATAGAAGGGGTTCAATTGGCCCTATCGGCCATGACGGCCCTTATTCAAGCACAAAACGACGGATACCGGTTAATTAAATTCTAAACTTTTTATCATGCGATTATTTCCAACATTTTGTTTTTCACTATTCTGCCTGTCGCTTGTGGCCCAAGGCCCAAACCTTGAAGAAGAGTACAAGGCCATTGAAGAGAAGGTGATCCAATGGCGGCGTGACATCCACCAAAATCCTGAACTGAGCAACCGGGAGTTCAAGACCGCCGAGAAGATCGCCAAGCATTTGCGGTCATTGGGCATTGATGTGCAGACCGGGGTGGCCCATACGGGTGTTGTCGGCATTTTAAAGGGAAACAGACCGGGCAAGGTGGTTGCCCTGCGTGCCGATATGGATGCGCTTCCGGTGACCGAACGCAATGACCTTCCTTTCAAATCGAACGTAACGGGCGAGTATTTGGGTGAAAAGGTTGGTGTGATGCATGCCTGCGGCCATGATACCCATGTGGCCATTTTAATGGGTGTAGCTGAAATATTGAGCAAGAACAAAGATAAAATAAACGGCACGGTAAAATTTATATTCCAGCCCGCGGAAGAAGGGCCACCACCGGGTGAAGAGGGAGGTGCCGCATTGATGATCAAAGAGGGCGTGCTGAAAAACCCTGATGTTGATGCCATTTTTGGCCTCCATATCAATTCGCAGACCCCCGTGGGAACGATTCGATACAAATCAGGTGGGGCCATGGCAGCGGCACAGAGCTTCGTCATCAACGTTAAAGGCAAACAGAGCCACGGCTCAAGGCCATGGTCTGGCGTAGATCCCATTTTGATCAGTGCCAAGATCATAGACGGGCTACAGACCATCATTAGCAGGGAGATGGACCTTACCAACGAGGCCGCGGTGATAACGGTTGGCAAAATCAAAAGCGGTGTACGTTCGAATATCATACCTGAATCAGCAGAAATGCGCGGTACCATTCGCACCCTCGATTATAATATGAAAGAGAAAATAAGTCGACGGATGAAAGAAATGGTGGCCACCATTGCCAAGGCATATGGAGGCGAAGCGACCATCGACATTCAAGATAACACCGATATTACCTACAATGACCCTGATCTGGTTACCCAGATGCTGCCCACTTTGCAACGGGTGGCCGGTACGGATAATGTGGTCGCGCAGAACGCCATTACCGGGGCAGAGGATTTTTCTTATTTTCAAAGGGAAGTGCCCGGTTTCTTTTTCTTTTTGGGAGGAATGACGCCCGGAAACGAGAACCCCTACCCCCACCACACCCCCGATTTCTTGATTGACGATAGTGGACTTGTTTTGGGAGTGAAGGCCATGACCGAACTGGCGTTGGATTATTTAAACAGCGGTCAGTAAAAATTTGGATTTAACTGCACTGTTGTATCAGAAACTTTGCTAACTCTGGCGTGGCCATCAATGCATAGGCCTAGATTAAAATCCGGGACAAGTATTTCATGTCATCGGTCATAAACAATGTCCCCTCATGTTAGGGCCCTGGTGGTTTTACATTCCTTTCATTATTTTATGGCCAAAGGAAACTCTGATTGGAACGATTTGAACAATGTTCTGATTATCTTTGGAATTGTTAGAAGCAGCAATAGAGAGGTTTGAAAGCCATCGGCTGGACAAAAAATTGAAAAATAACTATTTATGAAAAAAATTACCCTCTTCTTTTTAATGAGCGCAACAATGGTTTTTTCGTTGCAGGCCCAGCGAAAGAGCGATCTTATAGCGGAAATCGACACCCTGAAGTCGGCATTGCGGGCGGTCAACGATTCACTTGCCAAATTACAGCGTGTAGCATCGGCAAACGAAGCAAAGGCAAAAACGCTTCAAAAACAGAACGAAAACCTTCGCCAAGCCAATGCCACCCTCATGAAAAATCTGAACAGCTTTTCAGAGATTTCAAGTAAAAACTCCGAGACGGTAAATAAGGCCTTGGCCAGTCTTAAAGAAAAAGAACAACAGATGAAGCTGATAACCAATACCTTTTCATCAAACGATTCGTCGGCCATTGCATTGATCACCAAGGGGAAGCAGACCTTGGGTGAAGATGCCAAACTGGCCACCGGTAACGGAACTGTAGTTATTGGCAACAGTATCGCTTCGCTTTTTGGAAACGATACTGCCACGACCCTAATACCTGAAAGCAGTGAATGGCTCGGTCGAATAGCCCAACTCTTGAACTTGGCACCTGACCGTAAGGTAGTGGTACAGGGACTCAACATTACAGGCGAATTTGGACTGACCCTTCAGCAGGTGACCGCAGTGGCCAGTGCCCTTATAGAAAACCACAATGTAGCGCCTGAACGTATTCAAATTGAGGTGAGGGACGGTAATTTCAAGGAAGGAATCAACATTAGACTGGAGCCTGACCACGAAGATTTCTATAAAAAAGTAAAGGAAAGCCTTAACTAAAGGTAGGCCATACTTTTTATGAAAATAGTGCGTTGTACAAAAAGAATCAAACCATCCTAACATGACAGGAGACCAAATCCTACAACTTTTTGCATTTCTATTGCCCGCCGTGGTAACCGGGGCCGTGGCATTTTACTTTTTCCGTTTGCATACCAGAAACGAAGAAGGCCGACGAAGATTTCTTTTGCATAAAGAAACATCAAAACAAGCTCTTCCCATACGATTGCAGGCCTATGAGCGAATGGCCCTCTTCTTGGAGCGCATCGCAATCAATAATCTGGTGGTGCGTGTATCGCCCCAAGGGCAAGACAAGTCAAAGTATGAAAACCTGTTGGTCAAACAGATAGAGAACGAGTTTGAGCACAACCTCTCGCAGCAAATCTACATGAGTGATGAGTGCTGGAACATCATCAAGGCCGCCAAGAGTGCCACCATCCAAATTATTCGTTCTGCGGCCATGAGCGAGGCCGATTCGGCCGATAGACTTCGAGAAGACATTCTCAACCAGACCATGGAAAAACAATCGCCTTCGACCACTGCCCTTTCCTATATCAAAAAAGAGGTCAGCGATCTTTGGGGATAATAAGTTTAGTTGTTTATGTGTTTAAAAGTTTACATCGGATTGTTTCTTCCAACATTGCATCTTTAGCCTGTAGAGAATGATAAAGGCAATCATGGCAAGGAAGATTTTTCTAATTCCGTTGTTTCACCGAAACTTTTCCTTCAATAACAATGCTTCTTCTAAAAAGAATCTATTTAAAAGCTGATTTTTGAATCCAAGGGCTTAAACCATCCAATATTCCTATTTATGAATATTTACCCTAAACTTTAAACACAAAAAACCAATGTGTTTTTTCATTCTTGGATATACGGCTCAATCGGATTGGTTTCGTCATTTTTATTTTTTGCGTATAAGTACCCTTTTTTCCACCAGAGCGTCATACGTTCTTTGTTGAAAATCAATGAGTTCGTGGTCAATACCGTTGGGGTATAGTAGAAATTGATGATGGTATTGTGCTGGTTGGCCGTCATTTTACCGATTCTGACATTTTGGTGCTCAATTCGGTCGAGCATAAACGAAAAAATAGTGGTAATCAGTTCAAACGGGTTGCGCGAGGGCATGCGGTTCAGGTAGTTTACCTCTGTGTGCAGCACGATCACATCTACCTCGGTGGCCCCTCTTTTGATCGCCTCTTCTATGGGCACAAGGCTCCCCAGTCCGCCATCAGCATATTCACAGCCGTTTTTTCTGACCAAGCTCATAAAGGGTGTGTAATTCGATGATATCCAAATCCAGTCGCAATAATCGTCGTATGTGCAGTCGTTAATGGATTTATATTCCACTTGGTTCAACGAAAGGTTTGATACGGTTACCACCACATCTGTGGTACTGTTCTTGAGCAAGTTGAATTCTTCAGGAGTGATGCTACGCCGTATCAGTTCTCTGAGGTTTTCACTTTCACCAAAGGTTTTACTGCCCTTCATGAAGTTTCTGAGTACGTTCCAATGGTTGATGGCAATCATTTCTTGGCCGTGTTTTCGCTTGATTACAAAGGGGCAGCTACTGAAAATGCTATCTTGATCGACGGAAGAATAAATTTCCTTGATTTTGTCGATCTTGTTGAGGGCAAGATGTGAAATTAAAAGGCTCCCCGTTGAGGTTCCCACGAAGAGATTGTACCGATGCCTGGCCTCTTCGATCAAAAACTGGGCCACCCCCCCTGCGAAGGCCCCTTTGCTACCCCCACCTGATATGACCAATGCCCTCATTTTTTGGTAAGCTCGTCAAAAATTGTTCTCATTTCCTTTGAAAGTGTTTTGTACACTTCATTTAAACGCTGTGACATCTGTTCGTCTGCCATAAGTTTTCCCACTAAATTTCTTGAAAACTTTTTGAACTGCCATACGTGGTGATTGGTTGCATCGATTAGGTTTACCAGGGCCGTATCCTCAAGTGCATTGATGCTGAATAGATATTGAAAGGCCATTTGGCGCACTTCAAAATGATGGTGTGGTGCGGTGTAGCCGTTCAGTTCATGAAAATACACTTGCTTATTCTTAGGCGAAACATCTGGGGTCACCAAGGCCAGGGTCAACCACAATAGGCGGATGTTCTTATTCGGAAGCCCTATCAAACCCTGTGTTTTGTCTAAATACTTTTTTCTTTCGTACGGAAAGTTCGACCACAATTTAAACAGTGCCAGTTCTTGGGTCATATAGCTTTCATCTTTAAGAAGCGATTCAAAAGCTTCCTTCAGTTCGAAGGGAATCTTTTCGACCACCTGTGCCACAGCTTGTCTGGTTTTCAAGTCTTTTTCGTTGGTCAGGATTGTTTTCAAGTCGGGAACGGGAATCTTTTCGCCATACATTAAAATAAGCTGTCTTTTCAACTCGTCTGAGGCGCCACTATGGTACCATTTCATGTTTTTTATGGTCTCTTCATCGGCATCGTTTAACTGGAAATATGTTTTGATGCCACGGCTGTGTTTTATCAAGTATGTTTTGGTGGCTTCCCAGGGAAATTCTTCGTTTTCCAGCCATTCTTTCTGAAAGCTGGAGAGGTCTTTGCCACTGGCCGTTTCCATTTCGGCCAAAAAATCGGCAATGGTCACGTTTTTAAAACTATATTTTCTTAGATAGTTCGCAACACCGCTTTTAAACGCCTTTTCCCCTACCAGCTCGCGCAGCATCACCAAAGCCCAAGCGCCCTTTTCGTAGAAGGTCAGGCTGTTCGCATTGGGATTTGTCAATGCCTCTCCATCGCCATTTTCAGATAACGTGTACAAGATTTTGGCCTTGTCCAACAGGTGCCAATAGAAATAGTCTTCCCCAAAAATTTCTTTTTCTGCCAAATACGCATAATACGTCGCAAAGCCTTCGTGCAGCCAATGGTGCTTTCCGCTTGTTTCAGTGACCAGATTGCCAAACCATTGGTGGGCCAGCTCATGGGCATTGACATTCACATAGTTTTTATCGATAAATGCGGTGGAATCGATGACATACGTATTCGAAAAAATGGTCAGGGTGGTATTCTCCATTCCTGCATAGAGAAAATCATGTACCGGTACCTGCTTATAATTTTGCCACGGATAGGGCACCCCAATTTCGGCCTCTAAAAAATCGAAGATTTCTTTGGTATACCGATAGGTCGGTTCCACTTTTGTGCTGTCTTTGGGCTCATAGTACAGCTCGATCGGAATGCCAGAATTTGATTTGATGGTTTTTTTATCAAAATCACCGATGACAAAAGCGGCGAGATAGCTGCTCATGGGGTTTGTCATATCATAATGCCATCTCCGATGGTATTCATTAACGGTATCCAAAGATTTCAAGCTTCCGTTGGCCAAAACCTGAAGCCCCATATCTGCGACAATACTCAGATCAATTTCCAACTTTTCGGTCATATCATCAAAGCTGGGCAGCCAATGACTGGTGTATTTGCCCTGGCCTTGGGTCCATATCTGTTCGTTGCCTTCAATTTCATCATCCCACCCCAAGAAATAAACAGTCTGCTTGGGTCGGACTTCGTAGTCGATTTTTAATTTGTGCGTTCCCAATTGGGCCGGTGCCAAAACACTTATTTTACTGCCATTATACGAATAGGGTGCCGCTTTGCCATTGACCATGATTTTGTTGAAATGGGTGTCGATGGCGTCTAGGTAAACAGAATCGGTTTTGTGCAACACTTCGAAGGTATAGACCACGCTTCCCTTAATGGATTTTTCGATGGAATCCGGATGAATTGAGACGGTCGCAGAGGTGAAATCCACACGGGCCGGGTTTTGTCCGTAAGACATCAAAGAAACCAAAATAAAGAGCAGGCAGCATCGTCTCATGTTAGAAGGGCAGCAAAAGTCAATCCAAAATACATAATTTAGTCCGATGAACCCCAATTTTCTACAAACCCCTATCGCCTATCTCATGGGAGTCGGGCCCAATCGAGCCGAGACCCTAAAGAGCGAATTGGGCGTTCATACCTACGGCGACCTGCTACAGCTCTACCCAAACCGCTATCTCGATAAGACCCAATACTACAAAATCAACCAATTGAAAGATAGCGGTGCCGATGTACAGATAGTGGGCAAAATTGTACATCTTAAAACAGTTGAACAAAAACGGGGCAAACGGCTGGTGGCCACTTTTGTCGATGACACCGGTACAATGGAGCTGGTCTGGTTCAGGGGCCATAAATGGATTCGCGAAAACATCAAGGTCAACGAACCCTATGTCGCCTTTGGGCGCGTAAACCGTTTCGGTGGCGTTTTTTCAATGCCACACCCCGAAATGGAATTGCTCAAAAACCATGGAAAGGGATTAAAGATTGCCATGCAACCCATATACCCTTCTACCGAAAAACTAAGCGCCAAAGGCATCACAAACCGCGTTATCAGTAATTTGCAACAACAATTGTTGCTCGAATCCAAGGGGCAGTTTGAGGAAACCCTTCCATCCGCTATTCTGCAAGAACTGCAACTCATGTCAAAGGCAGATGCCTTGTTGAACATTCATTTCCCCAAAAGCCAGGAACTCTTGGCCAAGGCAAAGTTTCGTCTAAAATTCGAAGAGCTATTTTTTATACAGTTGCAGCTCATTTTAAAAAAAATCATTCGAAAACATAAAATAAAGGGGTTCCCCTTTGAAAAGGTGGGCCATACCTTCAATACTTTTTTTGGAGACCACCTGCCCTTTCAACTGACTGATGCCCAAAAAAGGGTCATAAAAGAAATACGGGGCGATCTGGGCAGCAATGCCCAGATGAACCGTTTGTTGCAGGGCGATGTGGGCTCTGGCAAAACCATTGTAGCCTTGATGAGCATGCTGTTGGCCATTGACAATGGCTTTCAAGCCTGTCTTGTGGCCCCCACAGAAATTTTGGCCAACCAACACTACAACGGACTTAAAGAGTTGCTGGGTGAAATGGAGGTTGCCATAGAACTGTTGACGGGTTCCACCAAAAAATCTGCCCGAAAGACCATTCATGAACGATTGGAGGATGGTTCACTGCACATATTGGTGGGCACCCATGCCGTTTTGGAAGAAAAAGTGCAGTTCAAAAACCTCGGTCTTGCCATTGTTGACGAACAACATCGCTTTGGGGTGGCCCAACGTTCAAAATTGTGGCACAAAAACCAGTCTCCACCCCATGTGTTGGTCATGACCGCAACGCCCATTCCGCGCACCTTGGCCATGAGCCTCTATGGTGATTTGGATATTTCAATAATCGATGAACTGCCGCCCGGTCGAAAGCCGGTAAAGACCGTACACCGTTATGATTCGAACCGTTTAAAGGTTTTTCGTTTTCTGAAGGAGGAAATCAAAAAGGGCCGACAAGTGTACATCGTTTATCCTTTGATCCAAGAGTCGGAGGCGCTCGATTACAAAGATTTGATGGATGGCTCCGAAAGCATCTCTCGTGAGTTTCCAATGCCTGATTATCAAATCTCGATTGTGCATGGGCGCATGAAAGCTGAGGATAAGGATTATGAGATGACCCGTTTTGTAAAGGGCGAGACACAGCTAATGGTGGCCACCACGGTTATTGAGGTGGGCGTCAATGTACCCAACGCCTCGGTCATGGTCATTGAAAGCGCCGAACGGTTCGGGCTTTCACAATTGCACCAGTTACGTGGCCGTGTCGGCCGTGGTGCCGAGCAAAGCTATTGTATTCTCATGACCGGCAACAAACTCTCTGAAGATGCCAAAACACGATTGCAGACGATGGTGCGCACCAACGATGGCTTTGAAATCGCCGAGGTCGATCTAAAGTTGCGCGGCCCCGGCGACTTGATGGGCACCCAGCAAAGCGGCTTGTTAAACCTGAAAATCGCTGACATTGTCAAAGACAACCAAATACTGAAAACCGCACGCCACCATGCCCTTCGGTTGCTAAAAGAAGATCCTAAAATGGAAAAGCCTGAACATTTACCGGTTCGAAAGTACTATGCAAAAATGGTAAGGGACAAGGCGATTTGGGGGTATATAAGTTAAAACGCCCAGCATTACCGGGCGTTTATAGACTAGGTAAAATGAAGGTTAGTTGATGCTCTCACCCTTTTCTGCTTTTTCAATGTTGGCTTGAACCCTGTCTCGATTTGCCTGTGCGGGCGCATTTTGCAAAGCAATCTTTAAGTGCTTCAAAGTTGATTTATGGTCACCTTTGGCAGAATAGGCCCTTGCTAGCCCGTAGTGAACCGGCCAAGTATTCTTATGGTTTTTGGCATTCCATTGAAAGACCTCCATGGCCTTATCGGTTTGCCCCTGCGCAATCAACTGGCGCCCATAGCCATGTACCTGAAATACCGTGCCCAGAGGCAGGGCTTCTTCCATCAATGCTTCTGCCTCCGCTGTCTTGCCCTGCTTGCCCAAAATCTGTGCCTTGATGTTCAGGTTGTTGAATGTCTTTTGGCTAAAGAATTGTCCTGCAATGGCGGCATCTACCCACTGAAGTGCTTCATCGAGGTCGCCTCCGTTGTTGAGGGCGAAGTTGGCGGCCTGCTCCCAAGTCTGGCGATTGAAACCGGGCTGTGCCTGCAATTTTTGACGAATGTCAGCCAATACAATGTCGGTGACTGGCACCTCGATCTTAAACGGAACCTGCTTCTTTTCCCAATTCAAAGAGGCCACGGCCGAAGTTGCATCCACTTCATTGAATTCAAATTGTAACTGTTCTTTATGGGGTATTTCTTTGGTGGTGACATCGACCCGAAGCGCATCTTCGGCAGGGTCGTAAAAAAAGCTGCCCCAAGCGCCGTGGTTCTTTGAAAAAATAACGGTTGCCGTGTTGTCTTCATTGATAATCATATGGAGTCCGTATTTACCGGCGGGCAAATCTTTTCCTTCGACTTTGATATCGTCAGTTGTCTTAAAAATGGTGTTCTCATTTGCACCGGCCCGCCAAGGCGATTCTGTAGCGGTTCCAAATCCAAGATTGTTCATGCCATACGGCACTAGGTTTCCCCAAATTTCACGATCGTTCACACTCGGTCGTGAATAGACAATCGTAATATCGGTAATACCTATGCGTTGAGATACCTTGGCTTTTTGACTCCCTCTGGGCAGGTCGAGTTGCGCTAGAGCTTCTGTTGAAAAACAAAAGACCGCGAGCAGCAGCAGCATGGAAATTTTAGTGTAGCTTCTTTTCATTGGTTTGTTGTTTGCTGTTAATGAATAAATTAGGTTTTTTCGAAAATACTGATGTACTCCCGCCATTTTCGTTACCATAGTGTTAATCCGTTTTGCCTTTTTGTTAAACTAAGTACTCTTGCGTGGGCAGACATGGGGCCAGTGCCCGTTGACAAGGTCATTGGTTGTTGTGCAAAATGGAGTTGGGCATCGTAATTTTCAGAGGTAATATTTCAGCCCCGCTATAGTCTTTCGTAAGTTTGAGGCTTGATTTTAAGGGCATGAAAAGGGTATTCAAGCGATTACACAACATGTCAACCCTCTAAAATTTGAAATGGAAATGAAAACATTGTTTGACAAGGTATGGGATTCACATGTGGTTCGAAAGATAGAAGGCGGACCTGATGTGTTGTTCATTGACCGACACTTTATTCACGAGGTTACAAGTCCGGTCGCATTTTTGGGGCTTAAGAACCGGGGCAATTCGGTTTTGTACCCAGAGCGCACTTTTGCCACGGCCGACCATAACACACCAACATTGAACCAGCATATGCCGGTCGAAGACCCGCTCTCTGCCAATCAATTGAAAGCCTTGCAAGAGAATACCGCAGAGTGGAATATTGAGCATTGGGGGCTCGGACATAGAAAGAATGGTATTGTGCACGTGGTCGGGCCTGAAAATGGCATCACGTTGCCGGGTGCCACCATTGTGTGTGGCGACTCACATACCTCTACCCATGGGGCGTTTGGGGCCATTGCCTTTGGTATCGGCACCTCTGAGGTTGAGATGGTACTCTCTACGCAGTGCATCATGCAGCCAAAGCCCAAGAAAATGCGCATTACCGTTGACGGCGAGCTCGGTTTTGGGGTCACCCCGAAAGATGTGGCACTTTTCATCATTTCTAAACTGACCACTTCAGGTGCCACAGGCCATTTTGTCGAATATGCCGGTGAGGTCTTTGAAAATATGAGCATGGAAGGCCGTATGACCGTTTGCAACATGAGCATTGAAATGGGAGCGCGTGGTGGAATGGTCGCACCAGACCAGAAAACATTTGATTATATAAAGGGCAGGGAATATACCCCCAAGGGTGCTGATTGGGACAAAGCCATGGAGTATTGGCAGACCTTGAAGACCGATGAAGACGCCCAATTTGATATGGAATTCAATTTTGATGCCCAAGAGATCGAGCCTATGGTCACCTATGGCACCAACCCCGGCATGGGCATCGGAATCACCCAAAAGATCCCCACTGCCAATGATGTGCAAGCAAACGAGGCCACCTTTCAAAAGTCATTGGAATATATGGGATTTGAGCAGGGCGAGCCTTTGATGGGCAAAAAAGTGGATTACGTTTTTCTAGGAAGCTGTACCAATGCCCGTATTGAAGATTTTCGCGCATTCGCCTCCATTGTAAAAGGTCGAAAAAAGGCCGATGGCATCACGGTATGGCTAGTACCAGGAAGCCACGTAGTCGAAGACAAAATCAAGGAAGAGGGAATCCTCGATATTTTGACCGAAGCGGGGTTCTCGTTACGTGAGCCAGGCTGCTCAGCTTGTTTGGCGATGAACGATGACAAGATTCCAGCAGGAAAACTGGCGGTCAGTACCTCGAACCGAAATTTCGAAGGACGTCAAGGACCCGGTTCACGTACCATATTGGCCAGCCCATTGGTAGCAGCGGCCACAGCTGTAACCGGCAAGGTCACCGATCCGCGCGAACTTCTTAAACCTGAATTGGTCTAAACCATCAAAAGTCTAACATCTAACATCTGAAAATGGCTTACGATAAATTCAATATACTTCAATCTACAGCGGTACCGCTTCCCATTGAGAACGTGGATACCGATCAAATCATTCCTGCTCGGTTTTTGAAGGCCACAGAGCGCAAAGGCTTTGGAGACAACCTTTTTCGTGATTGGCGGTATCATGCTGATGGCACCCCAAAAGAAAATTTTGTGCTGAACAACCCTATCTACGATGGAAAAATATTGGTCGGAGGTAAAAACTTCGGCTCAGGCTCATCGCGCGAGCACGCTGCGTGGGCCGTTTACGACTATGGATTTCGCTGTGTTATCTCAAGCTTCTTTGCCGATATTTTTCGCAATAACTGTTTGAATATAGGAGTGCTTCCCGTACAGGTCAGCCCTGATTTTTTGGATAAGATCTTCAAGGCCATAGAGGCTGACCCCAAAGCGGAGTTTGAGGTCAACCTTCCAGAGCAAACCGTTACCATCCTTAGTACCGGAGAACAAGAAGCATTTGACATCAATAGCTATAAGAAGGAAAATATGCTGAACGGTTATGACGATATCGATTATTTGGTTGCCATGAAGGAGGAAATAAAGGCATTTGCCGAAAAAAGACCTTTTTAATCCCACCTATAAACAATTCCCTTTAGATGAGAAGGCCTGTCGAAATAATGGATACCACCCTTCGCGATGGCGAACAGACTTCTGGGGTTTCCTTTTCATCATTGGAAAAACTGACCTTGGCAAAGCTGTTGCTTGAAGAACTAAAGGTCAACCGCATAGAAGTGGCCTCTGCACGGGTATCGGAAGGCGAGTTCCAAGCCGTTAAGAGCATAACGGATTGGGCAAAGGAAAATGGATATTTGAACCGTGTGGAAGTGCTGACCTTTGTTGACGGCGGAGCTTCCCTAAAGTGGATGCAAAAGGCAGGTGCTAAGGTTCAAAACCTGTTGACCAAAGGCTCTTTGAACCATTTGACGCATCAATTGCGAAAAAAACCTGAGGAGCATTTCAAAGAAATAGCACAAGTAGTTTCAAAGTCCCAAAAAATGGGCATTGAAACCAATGTGTACTTAGAGGATTGGAGCAATGGTATGCGTAACTCAAGAGAATATGTACTGCAGTTTCTCGATTTTTTGTCACATCAACCCATTAAACGTATTTTGCTACCAGACACCCTTGGTATCTTGACCCCGAGCGAAACCAGGGAGTACGTCGGTTTGATTGTAGACCGCTACCCTGACAGCCATATAGATTTTCATGGACATAATGACTACGATTTAAGTGTTTCAAACGTCATGGAAGCTGTCAAGGCTGGGTGCCACGGCCTGCACCTGACTGTGAACGGTATGGGCGAACGCGCCGGCAATGCCCCCCTAGCCAGCGCTGTGGCCGTTATCAATGATTTTTTGTCTGATAGCGTAGCCATTGATGTCAACGAAAAAGCCCTGTACAAAGTAAGTCGGCTGGTTTCTACCTTTACCGGGTTCGGCATACCGGCGAACAAACCTATTGTTGGAGACAATGTCTTTACACAAACAGCTGGAATACATGCAGATGGAGACAATAAAAAGAATCTTTACTTCAATGATTTATTGCCCGAACGTTTTGGTAGAAAGCGTAAGTATGCCTTAGGAAAAACGTCGGGCAAGGCCAACATTCAAAAGAACCTACAAGAACTGGGGCTAACCCTGAACGATGACGAGTTGAAAAAGGTGACCGAACGTATTATCGAACTGGGCGATAAGAAGGAGACCGTTACCAAAGATGACCTGCCCTATATCATTTCCGATGTTCTGGACAGTGGCTCTTTCCAGCAAAAAGTTTTTATTAAATCATATGTGTTGACACATTCGAAGGGGCTTAAGCCATCCACAACCGTAATGGTGGAGATAAACGGCAGATCATATGAGGAAAACGCCCAGGGAGATGGCCAATTCGATGCCTTTATCAACGCATTGCACAAAATTTACGATCGTAAAAAGATTGCGTTGCCACAGTTGACCGATTACGCTGTGCGGATTCCACCCGGAAGTAGATCTGATGCCCTTTGTGAAACGATTATCACATGGCAGACCAAAAACAAAGGATTTGTGACCCGCGGACTGGATTCTGACCAAACAGTATCGGCCATTAAGGCTACTGAAAAAATGTTGAACTTGATTTAGATGTTAGATAAAAGATAGTAGATACAAGACAAAAAAGTGGTCAGATTGAACCCATTTCAAAACGTTATTGAAGTAGAATGCAAAATAAACCTCATTTTAAAGAAGACATTGTCTAAATGAAACTAACTATAGCCCTTTTAGCTGGTGACGGTATCGGCCCAGAAGTAATTGACCAAGCCGTAAAGGTATCGGATGCCGTTGCAAAGAAATTCAACCATGAAATCGAATGGAAGTCGGCCCTGACGGGTGCTGCGGCCATTGACGCGGTCGGTGAGCCGTACCCTGATGAAACACACCAGATTTGTGCCAATGCAGATGCCGTGCTGTTCGGGGCCATAGGCCATCCAAAATTTGACAACGACCCCTCAGCCAAGGTGCGTCCTGAACAGGGCCTGTTGAAGATGCGGCAAAAACTTGGACTGTTTGCCAATGTGCGCCCTACCTTCACCTTTCCATCATTGATCGATAAATCGCCCTTGAAACGGGATCGTATCGAAGGTACCGATTTGATTATTCTAAGAGAATTGACCGGTGGTGTATATTTCGGTGAACGGGGACGGCTAAACCATGGCAATACGGCTTTTGACACCATGACCTACCATCGTTTCGAAATTGAACGCTTGGCAAAAAAAGGTTTTGAAATGGCCATGAAGCGCAGCAAGAAACTATGCTGTGTCGATAAGGCCAATGTTTTGGAAGCTTCGCGTTTATGGCGCGAAACGGTACAGGCCATGGAGAAAGACTACCCAGAGGTAGAAGTGTCATATGAATTTGTAGATGCTGTCGCCATGCGATTGATTCAGTGGCCCAAAGGGTACGATGTCATTATTACGGCCAATCTGTTCGGTGATATCTTGACTGATGAAGCTTCGGTGATTTCGGGCTCCATGGGGTTGATGCCCTCGTCTTCCTTAGGTAGCGAGGTGTCGCTTTACGAGCCGATCCACGGCTCTTACCCACAAGCTGCAGGAAAAGACATTGCCAACCCTCTCGCAACAGTTTTGTCGGCGGCCATGATGTTCGATGATTTTGGTCTGGCCAAAGAGGCACAGGCCATACGTGATGTGGTCAATAAATCACTGGACCAAGGTGTTGTAACAGAAGATTTGGCCGACGGTGGAAAAGCCTATAAAACCTCTGAAGTCGGTGACTGGTTGGCCAAAAACCTTTGAGAAAGGGCAATCCCAGAAAAAATCTTTTGGATGCCCTCAAGCTATTGTAAGGCGAACACTTTTTGCAACAAAGCGGTTGTTCGGGCGCTAACGGAATTACGGATTTCCTTTTCCTTATCCCCAACTTTTACAAAGAGTCCCGCAATGGCCTGTTCTGTGACATATTGGGTAAGGTTTGGATTTACCGGTTTTACCAAGGGTATGGTGTTGTACCTGTTGATGATATCTTGCCATATTTTATCGGCACCCACCTTGTTCAAAGAGTTCTGAATTTTGGGGGTAAAGGCCTGCTGCAATTGGTAGGTTGTCTTCTGCTGCAAGTATTGGGTGGCCGCCAAATCATTGTCTGAAACCAGAATTTCTCTGGCATCATTGATGGTGAATTGCTTTATGGCATTGATAAAGATGGGTTTGGCCTCACCCACGGCATCTTCCGCTGCTCGGTTCAAAACCTTCAGCCCTTCGTCGGCGAGCGAAGCAAGACCTATTTTTCGCAAGGCCTCATCGACTTTTTTTAGCTCTTCGGGCAACAAGATTTTAACAGCCTCGTCTTTGAAATAACCATCTTCTTGGTTCAATAGGGCCACGCCTTCTACCACGCCAAATTCAAGAGCCTGCTTCAGTCCTAGTATGATTTCCCTTTCAGAAACCGGTTGATTGGTCGGAATATTTTTGACCGCATCCTGCAATTCGGCACAACCAAGAAAAAATAAACATGCGAACATTAGGGTAATGGCCTTGGTTCCTTCCATAGCAAAAAAAATTAAAGTCGGTTACGGTCAAAGATACGCTACAGAATATAATCGGTACTCAAAAAATTACTGACCTTGGCTTCCAAGAGCTGTTCCACAGTGGCATTGTTCAACTCGTTGTCCTTAAAGGCAACAAAGGTCCTTATTGAAAATGAACGCAAGGCATCATGGACGCTCAAGGTAGCTTGTGCCGAATCTTTTCTTCCCGTAAACGGGTATACATCAGGCCCACGTTGGCACGAACTGTTCAGGTTCACCCTGCATACAAGGTTGACCAGGGTATCGATAAGGGGCGAAAGTGTATAGACGTCTTTGCCGAACAAGCTGACCTGTTGGCCATAATTTGATTCGGCCATGTCATTCAAAGGTTCTTTAATATCTTTAAACGAGAGTACCGGAATTATGGGGCCAAACTGTTCTTCTTGATAGACCCGCATATCTTTTGTTACGGGGTACAGCACGGCAGGCCAAATAAAATTATCGGTGATCTCGCCCCCTTTTCGGTTCTGTACCTGGGCACCTTTTTGCACGGCGTCATCAAGTAGTTCCTTTATGTAATCTGGCTTACCCGGTTCCGGTAAAGGTGTCAGGTGTACCCCCTCATCCCAAGGATTACCAAACTTGAGGCTATCGACCTTTTCAGAATAACGCTTTAAGAATTCCTCCCTCACATCTTCATGAACATACACCACTTTTAAAGCGGTGCAACGTTGCCCGTTGTAGGAAAGAGTTCCTGAAATGATCTCGTTTACGGTAAGCTCAAGATCAGCATCGGGAAGGATAATAGCGGGATTTTTAGCTTCCAAGCCCAACACCAAGCGCAAACGGTTGCTCTTCGGGTGTTGGTTTTGCAAGGCGTTGGCCGATTTACTGTTGCCTATGAGCGCCAGCACATCGACCTTGCCCGTTTTCATAATGGGCCCGGCAATGGCCCTACCCCTGCCAAATAGGATATTCACCACCCCTTTGGGGAAGCTGCTTTGAAAAGCCTCTAACAACGGCCCTATTAAGAGCACCCCGTGCTTTGCAGGCTTGAAAATGGTGGTGTTGCCCATGATGATGGCCGGAATCAACAAGGTGAATGTCTCGTTCAACGGATAGTTGTAGGGCCCAAGGCACAATACAATACCCAATGGCCCGCGACGTATATGGGCGTAGACACCGTCATGTTTATGGAACTTTGCCGAATCCCTGTCCAACTGCTTGTACTCTTCAATCGTATCATGGATATATTCGACCGTTCTATCAAACTCTTTATAAGAGTCGGGTTTTGATTTCCCGATTTCCCACATGAGCAGCTTTACCACCTGCTCACGTTTCTGTTCCATCTTTTTGACGAAAGCCTCCATACACTCAATACGGTCTTTCACCTTCATGGTCGGCCAAACGCCCTGACCGCGGTCATATGCGCCCATAGCGGCCTGTAATGCATCCAGCGCCTCTGGTTCTCCCATATCGGGAATACTGCCCAAGACAGTAGGTCTATACGCCTCGGTGGATGATGAGATGGTAGAAACGACCTCTGAGGTATTTCCGTTCCACTCGCGCAATTCGCCATTTACCAAATAGGTTCTTTGGTGGATAGGCTCTTTGATTTGGTATTGTTCAGGAATCGAAGTGATGGCTGTTTCCATAATCACAATTTGTTTCTCGTGCTTCATTGGTCGCAAAGGGCGACACCTTCCTTAGTTTCTAGACTATGGGTTTCATCGCGGTCATCGATGCCCGCAAACGTGCCCCTACAACCTCTACCTCGTGTTCGCGTATGGCTTTGTTGACGGTTATCAGCTTTACATTGTCTACGCCGTTGTCTTTGCCTTCCCCATACGTTTTCCCTATTATGTCGACATCGACTTTTTTCATAAAGTCGGTCAACAAGGGCTTACAGGCATGGTCAAATAAATAGCAACCATACTCCGCAGTGTCGGAAATGACCCTGTTCATTTCAAACAATTTTTTTCTGGCGATGGTGTTGGCAATCAGGGGTGTCTCATGTAGTGACTCATAATAGGCAGATTCGCCAATGATACCGGATTCGGTCATGGTCTCGTAGGCCAACTCTACACCGGCCTTTACAAAGGCCACCATCAGTACGCCGTTATCGTAATATTCTTGCTCTGAAATATCATGGTCGCCGGCAGGGGTCTTTTCAAAGGCGGTCTCACCTGTGGCAGCCCGCCATTCCAATAAGTTTTTATCTCCGTTGGCCCAGTCTTCCATCATGGTTTTTGAGAAATGGCCGCTCATAATATCGTCCATATGCTTTTGGAACAACGGCCGCATGATATCTTTCATTTCTTCTGCCAATTCGAATGCCTTTATTTTAGCTGGGTTTGAAAGGCGGTCCATCATATTGGTAATTCCTCCATGTTTCAAGCCTTCCGTAATGGTTTCCCAACCATATTGGATCAATTTGGAAGCATAGTCCGGTTCAATGCCCTTTTCAATCATTTTGTCAAAACAAAGTATCGAACCAGTTTGCAAAAGACCGCAAAGAATGGTCTGCTCGCCCATCAAATCCGATTTTACCTCGGCCACGAATGACGACTCCAATACCCCAGCTTTGTGGCCACCGGTTGCGGCGGCATAGGCCTTGGCAATTTCCAGCCCCTTTCCCTCTGGATCGTTCTCAGGATGCACTGCAATAAGGGTCGGTACCCCAAAACCGCGCTTGTACTCTTCGCGCACCTCAGAACCGGGACTCTTGGGAGCCACCATTATGACCGTGATGTCTTTTCTGATCTGCATGCCTTCTTCAACTATATTGAATCCGTGGGAGTAAGAAAGCGTAGCCCCTTTCTTCATCAACGGCATTACCGCACTGACAACGCTTGTGTGCTGCTTATCAGGGGTCAAATTGATGACCAAATCGGCCGTCGGCACCAACTCTTCATAGGTGCCCACCTTAAAGTTGTTCTCAGTGGCATTCTTGTACGATTGCCTTTTTTCTTTTATGGCCCCTTCGCGCAGTGCATAGGAGATGTCCAAGCCCGAATCGCGCATGTTGAGACCTTGGTTTAGGCCTTGGGCACCACACCCGACAATCACAATCTTTTTTCCTTTTAGGGCTGTCACACCATCAGCGAATTCAGAAGAATCCATAAATCGGCATTTTCCCAGTTGTGACAATTGCTCTCGAAGTGATAGTGTGTTGAAGTAGTTTGTCATTTTCAATATTCTATTTTGTTTTTATTAATTGGTAGTTTTGACTTCATCAAGTATTTCGGTAATCGGCATTTTACTTTTGGTGACCGTAATTCTTCCTGAGCGGACAAATTGCATGATTCCAAAGGGTTCAAGATCATCGTGCATTTCATCGATTTCATGCCGGCGGCCCGTTTTTGCCAACACGAAAAACTCACGGTTGACCGTTACAATGGTCGAGTTACTCTCTTTGATCACATTTTGGATCTGCGGTTCGTCGAACAACAAATGGGAGGCTATTTTAAACAGGGCAGATTCTTGATAGATCGTTTCTTCGTCTGTGTGATAGAACGCCTTGATCACCTCTATCTGTTTCTCGATTTGTTGAACAATCTTGCGGGTCCAATCCTCGGTGGTGTGCACCACAATCGTAAACTTGGACACATGCTCGATTTCTGACTTAGAAACATTCAAGCTCTCAATATTGATGTGCCTTTTCAGGAAAATACCTGAAATTCTGTTCAAGAGACCTACATTGTTCTCAGAATAGACCGATATCGTATACCATTTTTTCTCCATAAGCCCTCACCCCAACCCTCTCCCAAAAGGAGAGGGAGTTATGGGTTGTTTTAATTGTTACTAGTTTTAACAGCAATCAATACTCCCGTAGACCAATCCATTTTCGTTACCGTATAGTCTTCTCGATTTTCAAGAAAGGCTACTAAACTATTGACATTCTCTTCATGCCCCTTTGGCCAATTAGGCTGTTGTTGCATATCATCTATAACATAAAAGCCACCTAACTTAACTAAGTTTAGGGTTTCTTCTATTTCACTGTATTTTCCTGGCCAAGCATCTGCAAAAATCAAATCAAATTTTCCACCCTGATAGTTTTGAATCCATTTAGAACCATCTTCTCTAAGAATCGTCACCCTATTATCATTCGTATAGTAAGAGTTTACTATTGCGATTAGCTCTGAATCATTATCCAGGGTAATCAGTTTTGAAAACTCATCCATTCCATCAACCATCCATGATAAACTTAAGCCAATACCCGTACCCAATTCTAAAAAAAGACCTTTCGGCTTCGATGCAACAAGTGTTTTCAATAAGGTTCCGATATAGATGTCGCTTGACATGCCAAAGTCTATTTCTTTGGATTTCTTCAATAAGCGTGAATACGCTATCGGAACATCTACAATGCTTTCTTGATTCATCATTTCAATCTTATTTCAGAAACCGAAGCCCCTGATGGAATCATCGGAAACACATTATCTTCCTTCTCTACTTTCACCTCAAGAAAATAAGGATGTTTGGAAGCCATCATTTCCTTGACCGCATCTTCAAGGTCTTCACGTTTTTCAACCCTACGGGCCTGAATGTGGTAGCCTTCGGCTATTTTCACAAAATCGGGGTTGGTCATAACCGTGGACGCATAGCGGCTGTCGAAAAACAACTCTTGCCATTGGCGTACCATGCCCAGGTGGTCGTTGTTGAGCACTACGATTTTTACCGCCACGTCGTGCTGAAAAATAACACCGAGTTCTTGAATGGTCATTTGATAGCCCCCATCTCCGATAATGGCCACCACCTCTCTTTTGGGAGCACCCATTTTGGCACCGATGGCCGCTGGCAGGGCAAAGCCCATAGTACCTAGGCCGCCAGAGGTGATATTGCTCTTTGACTGCTTGAACTTGGCATATCGGCAAGCAATCATCTGGTGTTGGCCCACATCGGTGACAATAACCGCTTCATGGTTTGAAGCCTTGTTGATTTGCTCAACCACCTCACCCATGGTCAATCCGGGTTTGGTCGGGTGGATGTCTTTTTCGATGACCGCATCAAACTCTTCCTTATATTTTTTATCGAATTCGGCACGCCATTCTTTGTGCTCGTTTTCATTGATCAGCGGTAGCAATAACTCCAACGTCTTTTTTGCATTGCCAAGAACCGCAACATCGGCCTTGACATTTTTATTGATTTCGGCCGGGTCTATTTCAAAATGAATGATTTTTGCCTGTTTTGCATAGGTGTCGAGGCTTCCGGTAACACGATCGTCAAAACGCATGCCGATAGCTATGAGCAAATCACACTCATTGGTCAGCACATTTGGTCCGTAGTTACCGTGCATGCCCACCATGCCAACGTTCATGGGATGATCGGTATCCAAGGCAGAAAGGCCAAGAATTGTCCATGCTGCTGGTATTCCAGCTTTTTCCACCAAGGTCTTGAGCTGTTCTTCCGCTTCGCCCAAAATAACGCCTTGGCCAAAAACGATATAGGGTTTTTTGGCATTGTTTATGAGGTCTGCGGCGGCTTTGATGGCCTTCATGTCTGGCTCAGGGGCAGGTTGGTAACTTCTGACCCCCGTACACTTTTCGTAATGAAAGTCTAGCTCATCGAATTGCGCGTTTTTGGTGATGTCGACCAGTACAGGGCCCGGTCTGCCCGATTTGGCAATGTAAAAGGCTTTTGCCATTATTTCAGGAATTTCCGATGCCTTGGTGATCTGGTAGTTCCATTTGGTGACCGGAGTAGAAATGCCCACTATATCGGTCTCTTGAAAGGCATCTGAGCCCAATAAGTGCCGGGGTACTTGGCCCGTTATGCACACGATGGGCGTTGAGTCGATCTGCGCATCTGCCAAACCGGTTACCAGATTGGTGGCCCCGGGGCCGGAAGTTGCCATGGCCACCCCAACTTTGCCACTTACCCGGGCATAGCCCTGTGCAGCGTGTGTTGCCCCCTGCTCATGCCGGGTCAAAATATGGGTCAACCGGTCTTGAAATTTGTACAGCTCATCATACACCGGCATGATGGCCCCACCAGGATATCCATAGATCAAATCCACTCCCTCAGCGAGCAGACAATGGATGATTGCCTCGGCTCCGCTTATTCGAACGGGCTTTTTTTCTTCTGTTGCTTTCTTTTTTGCTTTCACTGTTTCCATACTCCCAAGATTATAATGCATCGGTCACACAACCCTGAGAGGCTGACGAAACCGTCTTGGCATATTTATAAAGACTTCCTTTTTTGACTTTTAGATCGGGTTGTTTCCAGCGGGCCTTTCGCTCTGTCAACTCCTCATCGGTCAGGTCTACCGAAATGGTATTGTTTTCGGCATCGATGGTAATGATGTCACCATCCTTCAAAAGTCCGATGGTGCCCCCCTCTTGTGCTTCTGGTGCAATATGGCCTACCACAAAGCCATGGGTGCCCCCCGAAAAACGGCCGTCGGTAATCAGAGCAACATCCTTACCAAGACCCGCACCCATTATGGCCGCTGTAGGTTTGAGCATTTCAGGCATACCCGGGCCGCCCTTGGGCCCTTCGTAGCGTATTACAACTACATCTCCTTTTTTGACTTTACCGCTTTTGATGCCGTCGTTGGCTTCGAACTCACCATTGAATACTTTGGCGGGACCGGTAAAATGCAACCCTTCCTTTCCCGTAATTTTGGCCACGGCCCCTTCTTCGGCCAGGTTTCCGTATAAAATACGTAGGTGGCCCGTTTTTTTGATAGGGTTGTGCAAACTTCTGAACACATCTTGATTTTCGGGCAAATCGGGAACGTTTTCTAAGTTTTCGGCCAAGGTCTTTCCCGTCACGGTAAGGCAATCGCCGTGCAACATACCTTCTTCCAACATAAATTTCATAATGGCTGGAATGCCCCCGATACGGTGTACATCTTCCATTAAATATTTGCCACTGGGCTTTAGGTCGGCCAAAAAGGGAGTGGTGTCACTGATCCGCTGAAAATCATCAAGTCCGAAATTAATTTCAGCGGCCTTTGCAATAGCCAAAAAATGCAGCACCGCATTGGTAGATCCTCCTAAAACGGTTATCAGCCTAACGGCATTTTCAAGTGATTTTCTAGTGATAATGTCACTGGGCTTGATGTCATTTTCCAACAAATACCGCAAAGCCCTGCCCGCAGCCACACAGTCTTTTCTTTTTTCTTCGCCAATGGCCGGGTTTGACGAATTGTACGGTAATGCCATACCCAATGCCTCAATGGCCGATGCCATGGTGTTGGCCGTGTACATGCCACCGCAGGCCCCTGCACCCGGACAAGCATTTTGTATCACTTGCTTGTATTCAGATTCATTCATGGTACCCGCAACCTTCTCTCCCCAAGCTTCGAAAGCAGATACGATATCGAGTTTTCTGTTGTTCAGGCATCCAGAAGCAATGGTACCCCCATACACCAAGACCGAGGGTCGGTTAAGGCGGATCATCGCCATCAATGCACCGGGCATATTTTTGTCGCAACCCACCACCGTTACAAGTCCGTCGTAGTTCATGGCCTGCACAACCGTTTCCATAGAGTCGGCTATGATATCTCTAGAGGGCAGCGAGTATCGCATGCCGTAAGTGCCCATGGAAATACCGTCACTGACACCGATCGTATTGAAAATGAGCCCGACCAACTTTTTCTCTGCCAGTCCTTTTTTTACATGGGTGGCAAGCTCGTTCAAGTGCATATTGCATGGGTTGCCCTCATAGCCCGTACTGCCAATACCTATCAGGGGTTTTTGCAAATCTTCTTCCGTAAGGCCGATGGCATATAACATGGCCTGTGCGGCTGGTTGCGTTGGGTCTTGGGTAACGTTCTTGCTGTATTTGTTCAATTCCATCAAAAAATGTTCTAGAAACCTTTGTAATCCCTAATTTTTAATACAGTTCCCAAAGATAAATGTTTCACATATCGAATAATGCCAACAAATGGGAAGGGTACAGGCTCATTTAAAAAAAATACAATCTATATAATTAATAATCAGTTATTTAATGTGCAATCAAATATCATATCCAACCACACATATACTTCAATAAAAATTTTGATGGCATTGAGGCATGCGCCTACTATCAGCGCCAGGGCCTTGCCACTTTGGGTCCAGAATGGAAATCAACCCATCCAACACCATTCATTAATGATTTTTCTGAAAATAAGAAACCATGGCAAAAAAGAAAATCGCACTACATTTGCATCCTATGGAAAAAACCGTTACCCAAGCCATTGACCACCGCCGTTCTGTGCGAATTTTTGATCCAGCAGTTGAACTCGATACGCAAAAGGTTCGCCAGTGTATAGAAAAGGCCACGTTGGCACCCAATAGCAGCAACCTACAACTATGGGAGTTTCACCACATTACCTCGCAAAGTACCGTGAAAAAAATTTCAGCGGCCTGTTTTGACCAACCTGCGGCAAAAACCGCAAAGCAATTGCTGGTAGTGGTTACCAAAAAAAACGCTTGGCCCAAACGGGCAAAGGCCAACATCGAGTTTTTGAAAAAGGCGTTTGGTGAAAAGGCCCCAGATGAATACAGCAAGAAAGAAAAGTTTGCCCTGGATTACTATAAAAAGCTTATACCCACATTGTACACAGATTTTCTGGGGATTTTGGGTATGATAAAATATGTGGCTTTTCAGATTATTGGCCTTTTTAAGCCGGTCTATCGGCAAGTACGGCAATCTGATATGCGTATCGTGGTACACAAAAGTGCTGCGCTGGCCGCCCAAAACTTTATGCTGGGCATGGCCGCCATCGGTTATGATACCTGCCCCATGGAGGGCAGCGATACCCTTAGGATAAAGAAAATATTAAAGCTGCCCAGGGGAACGGAAATCAACATGGTCATTGGCTGTGGGGTACGGGATGAAAATGGGGTCTACGGCCCACGCTATCGTATTCCCTTTGGCGAGACATATTTTGAACACTAGACCAGCCTGAACTTTACTTGGTCACCAAACCGTTTCTGCGCCAAAACCGCTATACTTTTTTTGGTAAGCTGTAAGATTCTGGGATATCCCCCAGTTGTTTGGCCATCCTTCATCAAAATAATCAACTTGCCCGAAGGGGTAAGCTGCACCGTACCGGGCAAGGTGGCCGAGGTAAGCATGGTGAATGCATGCCCCGATATTTTCTCGTTCAGTTGATAGGCCATTCGGTTGTTTTCTTTGGCAACGGTGAACGGTTTTGACAATAGTTGGCCCAAATCATCGCCTGACAACAATCCAAACTCGGGCCCTTTTTGAATCTCCAAGACTTCATCGGTCAAATAATCATCAAACTTTGCTTCTGAAATTTTTGGCTGAAAGGCAATGACCTCTTCATAGGGCACTTGATCATGCTCGGCGAGACAGCTTTTCTCCGTGATGGGATAGTAAAATGAACGGCTACCCAGCACTTTTTCAGTTTTGAACCCTCCTTTGATGCCCAAATATAGTCTAAGCCCCCTGTCGAGCTTGCCAAACGAGAGTACATCACCTTCTTCAACTTTCACTATTTGATGGTTGACAATCGGTTCTTCATTCAATGATGCAGACAATATTGCTCCAGAAAGACAGATATAGGAAGGTTTTTCAAACGCAAGCTTAGGTCCTTTCATGGTGATTTCGAGCAGGGTATCAGAGGGTTTGTTCTCCAGCAGATTGTTTGCCCGTTCGGCCGATACATCATCCATGGTCCCGGCTACCGGAACTCCTTTGTTTCGAAAACCAAAACGGCCACTATCTTGTATTGTCGTAAAAAAGCCGGCGTCTAAAACCTTAATCATGAAGCGCAATTTTTTCAGGGTTGAAAATGCCCACCTCACCCTCAATCTTGTGCAGGTCATATTCGGCCTTGGTAATGGATTCAAATTTTATTCTGTCGCCCACCGAAACCAAGCAGGGTTCTTTGGCCTTGGCATTAAAAATGGGTATGGGGCAGTTGCCAATAATCTGCCATCCACCGGGTGATTCTTGAGGGTAGATCCCCGTTTGCTCACCGGCCAGCCCAACGGAGCCTTTGGCGACCTTTAATCGTGGTTCGGGCCTTCTGGGCACTTTTAAGTTCTCAGGGAGTCCGCCCAAGTACATAAATCCTGGTAAAAAGCCGATACCATAAACGGTATATTCATGTGAGGTGTGTGCCTCTATCAGCTGTTCGATGGTTATTTGCAGGCAGTCGGCCACTGTCTTCAGATCGGGCCCGAACCCAGGGTCGTAACATACCGGTAATTTCCAGAGATAATTTTTCGGCCTTTCGGTTTCGTTATCAGGTTCGTCGTAGTAACCGTAGATTTCTTTGCTTAAAGCTTCAGTATCGATATCATCTTTCAACCCTATAATAGTAAGGGAGTTATAGGATGGAACAGTTTCAACATTTTTGAGTTTGCCACCAAGCTTTCTCTCAAAACGGAGTATATCTGCCAATATGTTGGTGTCAACTTTTTGGGGCCACTCGATAAGCAAGGCCTGCTTGCCAAAAGCCTTGATTTTAATGGGGAATTTTTTCACTTTTTCAAATGTACATGTTGCCGGGGCAATTCTTTTGAAAGATACGCCAATATTTCGAATGCCGCTGGGGTGTCGCCATGTATACAAAATGTATCCGCCTTGATCGGCACTTCTTTTCCGTTGACCGTACGTACCATCCCATTCTTGACCATCATCAACAGATGTTCAGCAACCTTATGGGGTTCAGAAATAACCGCGTTGGAAAACTTTCTTGGCACAAGGCTAAGGTCTTCATTGTAGTTTCTGTCAGCGAACGCCTCATATTTTATTCGAAACCCCCTTCGGTCGGCCTCTACCGCTATTTTAGAGCCAGGGGGCACAAACAAAACAGCTTCTGCCCTGTACCGTTCCACCACATCAAGAAAAAGCGATGCCTGATGACTGTTCTTTGCGATGACATTGTATAGCGCGCCATGGGGCTTTATGTGGTGAAGTCTGATGTGTTCGGCAGACAAGATTTTGCAAAAGGTTTCCAACTGGGACTCCAACGCCTTTTTTAATTCCTTATCGGAAATTTTCATTGCCACCCGTCCAAAATTTTCCGTATCGGGATACGAGGGGTGTGCCCCCACCCTGATACCATGTTTTTGGGCCAAACGGGCAATGCTTCGCATACTCTCCATATCACCTGCATGCCCGCCACAGGCTATATTGCATGAACTGATGAAAGGAAAAAGTTGGGCTTCATTGCCCATGCCCTCACCTACATCACAATTGATATCGATATATGTTGCTACAACCTCCATACTATGCCAGTTCCAATACCTTTATAATGCTTTTTGCGCCCAATAGCACGGTCAATGCCACGATTATGATGGCCACTAGATTTTGCAAACGGTTGTTGCTGTGCGCTCCCATCAGTTGTTTTTTGTTTACCATCCAAACCAATAAAAAGGCAATGGCCGGCAACAATATGCCATTGGCAATTTGTGCAAACTTGATCACCTCAATGGGCTTAATGCCAAATGACAGGAAGAAAACACCCAATGACAAAATGGCCATCCAAACCAACCGAAAACGCCAATCGTGCAGCTTAGCTTTCCATCCAAAGCAACTATTTGCCACATAGGCAGCTGCCAATGGCGCCGTTATGGAAGACGTGATTCCGGCCGCGAAAAGGCCTATCCCCATAAAATATCGGGCCACCTCACCATACAAGGGTTCAAGTGCCATTGTCAAGTGCATTGCGTTGGTGACCTCTTCTGAAGGAATTGCCGCCGCTGCCACCACAATGGCCATCGATACCAGTCCGCCTAAGGCAATGGAGACCACCGTATCGGTTCTGGCAGCTTTCAGATCGTTCTTTGACTTCCATTTCTCGTTGACCAAAGAAGCGTGTAAAAAAAGGTTATACGGTACAATGGTGGTGCCTATCAATGCCATGACGGTCAATAAACTTTCACTGGGCATTGTAGGCACAAATATTCCTTTCAAAAGGGCTATCAGATCAGGGCCCGTTAGAATTGCAGTACATAAAAAGGAGATGCTCATAAGCGCTATAAGCGCCATAAAGACTTTCTCCAAAAACTTATAGCTGCCCCACCATAATAATATAAAGGATAAAAAACCAACTACGTACGGGTGGTACATGGTATGGTTTTCTCCAAAAACGGCCTCCAGGCCCAAGGCCGCCCCACCGATATTGCCCGCTTCATAGGCAGCATTGCCCACTAAAATTGCGCCGAGAACAATCGTGATCACCAAATACCTGATTGCTTTTGAGGGCAGTTGGTCGTTCAGCGTATCGGCCAATCCCATTTGGGTAACGACTCCTAATCGGGCGGCCATTTCCTGTAAAAACACGGTGGCCAGTACCGATAGCAGTACCGCCCACAGCAGCGCATAACCGAAGCCAACCCCCGCCAGTGTGCAGGCCGTAATGGTGCCCGGACCAATAAATGCTGCAGCGACCAATGCACCGGGCCCTATCTTTTTGAACATGCTAACGCGTTTAGTTTGTCAATATAGCGATACAATAATATTCGATTTGAGGTATTTTCCACAAAACTGTGTATTTCATCTAAAAATGGAGTGTTGTTCATCGATCCAACATACGATTTTTTAATTGATGAAGTTATAATAATCCCAAATCTTATTAAACCAACTAAAACGAGCCTGCTTGCATGACATGTAGAGATTGTAACAAGAATATCGGCTATCTGGCGCACAAAGAGTCAATGGATTCGTTAGGAGTAGAACTTTGCTCACGCCACACCCGATTGATCAAAAAAGTAATTCTCAACCACGGAACCTCCTTGGAGGCCGTACAACTATTTTATGCCCTTAAAGAGGCCGGTGCCAGCCCCATGCTTGAATGGTGGGATGGAAAGAAATCGGTCGACATAGCCATCTCTCGGGTAAAGCTCAACATCGAAATCGATACGGAGTACAAAATGATTACCCACGAGCAGGCCATCAAAGATCTTGAAGAGGCGATGCATTCGTTCAAGAATGGCTTTACTACCATTAAAATACCCCATGTGGTGGTAAAATACTACCTGCAAGATACCGTGAAGAATATTTTGGGAATCATAGAGGGCCTTAAAGAAAACATTAAGGTCATCAAATAGCATGATGGGCTAGCCCAACCAACCTTCCCTGTCCAGACTGCGATACTGTATCGCTTCGCTGATGTGGTTGCCGTTTATGTGCGCAACGTTTTCAAGATCTGCAATGGTTCTTGCCACCTTTAATATACGGTCATAGGCACGTGCCGAAAGATTTAGGCGTTCCATGGCATTTTTGAGCAGTTCTTTCGATGCATCATCCAATTTACAGAACTCGCGAATCTGCTTACTTCCCATCTGTGCATTGTAGTGCACATTGTCCAATTCTTTGAATCGTCGGGTCTGCAGGTCTCGAGCCGCCATGACCCGTTTTCGGATCTCAACACTGCTCTCGCCTTTTCGGTCTTCTGATAATTTTTCAAAAGGTACGGGGGTCACCTCGATATGAATATCGATCCTATCCAACAACGGACCCGAAATCTTGCCCAGATACCGTTGCATCTCGGCCGGTGAAGAGGTAACAGGTGCGTCGGGATCGTTAAAATAACCGCTCGGACTAGGGTTCATGCTCGCCACCAACATAAAACTACTCGGGTAAGTGACCGTAAATTTAGCCCTGGATATGGTCACCTCCCTATCTTCCAACGGTTGTCGCATCACCTCGAGAACACTTCTTTTAAATTCTGGCAACTCATCTAAAAACAATACCCCGTTATGGGCCAACGAAATTTCGCCAGGTTGCGGATAGGTGCCCCCACCGACCAGGGCCACATCTGAAATGGTGTGGTGCGGACTTCTAAAAGGCCGCTGGCTCATCAACCCCATATTCTTTATTTTACCGACCACGCTGTGTATTTTAGTGGTTTCAAGTGCCTCATGCAGCGTCATGGGCGGTAAAATGGATGGCAATCTCTTGGCAAGCATGGTCTTGCCAGCCCCCGGGGGACCTATCAAAATAATGTTGTGCCCACCTGCCGCGGCAATTTCCATACAGCGCTTAATGCTCTCTTGGCCCTTTACATCTGAAAAATCGAATTCAGGAAAATCGAGCTGCTTAAAAAATTCGGCCCTTGTATCAACAATGGTTTCTTCAAGTTGCGCGCCTATGTCAAAAAAATCAATCACCTCTTTGATGTTTTCGACGCCGTACACTTTCAAATTGTTCACGATAGCCGCTTCCTTGGCATTTTCCTTTGGAAGGATAAATCCCTTGAAACCTTCCTTTTGGGCCTCAATGGCAATAGGAAGGGCCCCTTTAATGGGTTGTACGGTTCCGTCCAAAGAAAGCTCGCCCATAATAAGGTATTGGCCAATATCCTCCGATTTAATTTGCCCTGAAGCAGCCAGAATACCCACTGCCAAGGTCAAATCGTAGGCAGATCCTTCCTTTCGAAGGTCTGCGGGTGCCATGTTGATGGTAATCTTTTTACCGGGAATCTTATACCCATTGTTCTTAAGGGCGGCCGCAATACGATAGTTACTTTCTTTAATGGCATTATCAGGCAGGCCTACCAAATGGTATCCGATTCCTTGGTCTACATTGACCTCTACCGTTATGGTCTGGGCATCGACACCAAAAACGGCACTGCCAAAAACTTTTGTGAGCATAGTCAGTGTTTGCCCCTAAAATATAGCATTTTAATTATTTATGGGTGTCTTGGATTTGGTTACGACAAATGACTTTTTCATGGATATGGGCTTACCGTAGGTGGTAAAGCCCTCCAAATAAATATCAAAATCACCTGTTATGTCCGAGGTATAAAACTCAAAGTTGGCTTCCGTTCCGCTCAAATCAACCTGCGGTTCCCATAGAAGCAATCGTCTATAATCAGGAATCCTTCGATTGATGTCGGATTCCTGTGAATAGGATTGCCTAAAGTAGTTTTTTTCAGTTTTTGGGAGCTCAAGGTCACTTACGATTGAATTGTTACGCTGGAACCCGTAATAATAATCACCATTTAAGGTTTCTATGGATACAATGCCCTGGTATTGCTTGGCACCCAAGATCAATTGATCACGAAGAACCTTAATGGTCTTTACCTGTTCTGCTTTAAAATCCTTTATACTACCGTGATCGGGAATGAACACCCCATCTATCAAAACAATGGCAGGATAGTCGTTATAGGGTTCGTTGAACTTTTCGAAATCTTGTGCCACTCGAATATAATCATGGCCATCTTTGCCCGTTCTGTACCCAACCGTATTTAGGATCTCAATCAAGGTTTCCTGCAAGGTTGGAAATCTGGTGTACTCATCAAGATTGAACACCTCAGGAACTCCACCGTCAAAGGGGTCTATAGAATCTGGTTGCAAAATGGAATCGGGCTTTACCTCAAAATAGGCATTCTCAATTTGGTTTTGGATGCTGCGTTCTTTTATTGCCGCTGCATCTGAAGGGTCAATGGTGAAATTACCAAACTTCATTGAATCAAATGGCAAATCTTCCTGTCGCCCTATGTCAATGCTATACTCGCCTTGGTCAAGAACTTGAAAAATTGTAAGCGGCGTTTTATATTCTTTTCTCAAATAGGTGAAAAAATATCCGTTTTGGTCTGTGGTGGCCAATTTTAGCAAAAACTCTTGCCCAGGGACCGAAATGATTACCTCTTTACCAACCGCTGGAAGATTATTGACATCATCGATAACCCTGCCGAAAATGAGTTCGCCCCGCTGTTCCGGTAGAAAAATTGAATCACCAATTGTCTGTGGTATCCGCTTATTGACCGACAAATATCTATCTGTAAATGTCTCGGCGTCCATTCTAGGTCTGACGGCCAATTGTTCCCTTTTTTTAACGGCTATCGAATACTGGCCATGGCCTAGATTGCCTTTATAATTTCGCAAAGTAAGCATCACTTTTTGCCTGGTTACAAAGGTTAGGGTGTCAAGTTGCAATTGTAAAAGGTCGTTTCTTTCCTCCTGTTTTAGGTCTGGATCTTTTCTGTCGTTACTTTTAACGCTTATCTCTTTGTCTTGGGCATTTTGCCTTAAAATAGCGGATTGGTCTGCCAGATAAGGGTTTACAATGGCAATATCATCTTTAAAGACTTGTGCCAGTCCACCATTTTTCATCCATTGGGTGTAGGCCACCAGTTTATAGTTTCCAGAAGGCACGTCGGTATTGATGAAGTGGTCACTTTGGCCCATGCCCTTTTCCAATCTGATCTTGTGCTCAAAAACGGGTTCACCCTTGTCGTTCACCAAACTCACATAGGCCATCCGGCTGATACTGCTCAATTTGTTGGTCTGGGCATTTATGCAATATAGTTTGTAGTAAAGGTACTCCCCGGAGAAAAGTAATGGCGATGAAGCATGGACGTACATCTTCTCCATGGGCACCTTCTGAAGGTTTAAAAGTTCGGTGCCATCGCTTATTTTATACTGGGCATTTGCCACTTGAAAGCCTACAAACAGTATTATGAACACTATTCTTTTCATAGTCTTATATTATTCTATCCAAAAATCCGGTACTACATTTTCACCGAGCAAAGTACAATCGCCACATATTCTCGCCACATATTTATAGGGACCAGGACAAGAGCCAATATTTTCATCGTTATTTCCCGTATAAGTGATCAATCCGAGGTGAACCCGTTCAATTATCGATTGCGGACAGGGGTCTCCACCATCAGGTCCACTGGCGCAATAAGACCTGTGAGACTCTGGAGAGCTGTGCTCCCCACAATTAAATGGATATGGCGGCAGTTCTTCCCCAGGAAAAAAATCGACATAATCAAAAAAGATACGCTCTTCAGAAACACTCACCGCCTCTACATAGCCCAATACATTCTCTGGGTTACCATCTTTTCTTGTAACATTCGCTACCAAGGCCCCCGGTTGTATCTGCGAAAACAGGCTTTCGGTTTCGGAGAATTTCTTCAAGGTTTCATAAAATGAATAAGCCTCGATAGATTGTACCAACTGCCTCACCAATATGCTGTAACGGTGTGAAATGATAAAATCAATGCGGTCGATGAACCTGACCTGAAAGCGCTCAACATTTGGGGCGGCATTGCCCGTGGTACTGACTTGTTCAATGGTATTGGACTGTACAGTATTATAGCAAACCCTGTTCTGTACGGTTCTGGGTACTATTTCGAGATTATAGGTAGGCTCTGGCAGTGCGCATGGATCATAATTGGTCAACAAAAAGTCTTCATCGTCCCAAAAGGGGGCGATTATTTTGTAGGTTTCCTCGTAAGTATAGCGATAATTCATGGGCATGCCATCTGTGGGTTGACTATCGACATAAATGGCAATACCTTCAATCCCCAA
>CEVF01023207.1_pt1 | contig 55980 bp, 36 predicted proteins | sample 356441 | NCBI WGS metagenome assembly CEVF01 (sample SAMEA2622765, study PRJEB7988) | marine metagenome | biome: marine biome (ENVO:00000447); feature: surface water layer (ENVO:00002042); material: "saline water (ENVO:00002010), including plankton (ENVO:xxxxxxxx)" | depth 5 m | reverse complement strand
TTATCCTTTGCGCAGCAGCAATGATTCTATTTAATTCCGCGGCTCCGGCTGCGGTTCCGGAGACAAACACTACGCAGGGCAGACCGCAGAAGGGACCTCCGCGGGTGCAGCTGCCCGAGAAAATCCCAGGCAAACAACCGGTGCCAAACGGGGCAAGAGCCAAAGAAATCGGCCCCGAAATTTATTACGTTCCAGATCAGAACGGTCGACTTCGACCGGCTCTTCTCAATGAAATGACGTTTGAGGAGTTTAAGAGACTTCTGGGCACTCGGGCAACAGACCGCGCGATGCCACCTCGCTACGTGCTCTCCGAGCTACGCGCATCGGCTGAAGTGGTCGACCAAATTGCTCAGTTGCAGGTCGATATTGCTGTAAAAAACCTTTCCGGCACGCAAGATCAGTGGGTGCCGGTACCATTGAAAATGGCCAATTTGGTGTTTTCAGAAAAATCCCCGATCCGTTACCAGGGAGACGGAGATTACTACCTCAATTTTGATCCGGAGCGTGAGGAATATGTATTGTGGGTCCGAGGAGGAGGCGGAGAACCACATCGTTTAAAGCTTAATGGGAAAGTGCTTCTTCAACGTGTTGGGAATGAAAAGCAGTTTCGCTTGCGATTTCCCAGGGCAACCCAGTCGGTTTGTTTGGTGACGATTCCAGCGGCCGATCAAACCGTCCGTGTTCTGTCGGGTGACACGCTGAAGCAGACAAGCCAAGCGGATGGACGAACCCAAGTTCGCTTGGAGGGAGTGACTGGAGAATTACGACTGGCTTGGCGACCCACGCTCGTGCGAAACGCCCCCCGAATGCAAGCGCTCGACGTCGTAGGTCGACAACAAATACGCATGGATGGTGGTCTTATTCGCACTGAGGCTGACCTGACCATTCAAAGCTTTGCGGGGCCATTCGATCGGTTCAGGGTAAAGATCCCGCAAGGTTCGAGATTATTGACCGGTAACTCAGCGGGGTACTCCGTTCAGGTGAGCGATGGCGATACCAGCGGGGATGACGGAAGCGAGTGGGTCGACGTCAAATTAGAGCAGCGTACCCGCGGACCGGTTGATATCCAAATGATTACACAGCAAATCCGCGACCTGTCTCGCACCCAAGACGCAACGCCGCTTGCGGGCTTCGATGTCGAGGGTTCGATACGACAATCCGGACGAATCGACGTTTTTGTCGTGGGTGACTGGCATGTCCGTTGGCAGGAAAATTCGGGATCAGGCTTCAACATTCGTCGGGTGGATGCGCCGCCCGATTCACCTGTGCCATCGGATTGGGTTGCAAGTTTCGAATATTATCGCCAACCATATACTCTCGATGCAAAGATCGAGCCGCCGGAAACAGAAGTTGTGATTGAGCCAGAATTTTATTTTGATGTCGGCAAACAGCAGGCGTTGCTGGAGGCAAGAATTAAATATCAGGTGCGAGGAGCAGACATTTTTAATCTCGATTTAGATTTGCACGGCTGGAATCTCATTCCTAATGGTGTCGGTCCCGCAGAGAAGATTGACGCTAATGGTGTAACGGTGGGAGCAGATGGCCAACTTAGTATTCCCTTAAAGCGAGCGGCGGATGGCGATTTTGAGATTGTATTGCGGGCCGAGCGGGCAATTCCATCTGCAGGCGAGCGACTGACGCTGCCCCTCCCGCGGCCTCTGGCCGGGCGGGTCGACACCACCGTCGCGGTTGTTAGTCCTGCCGATAATGTGGAATTGATTCTCGGGGATCGGGGGCAACTGCAGGAGCGTGTTGCTCCAGCGATAAAAGCAAAGTTCGCGGAAAGGCGGCAAGACCCTCTGGTTTATCGGTATGATCGGGGCCAACCGGTTCCCGCTGACATCATCGCGGAACTGAAAATCAGGGAGCAGCAGGTTACTGCGACCACGGACAGTCGGATTGAGATGAACCCCGATGAGATACTCGTCCGCCAGGAGATTCAGTTGAACATTGAATTTCAGCGTCTTGATGCCATTGAGTTATCCATCCCGCGGGTCCTACTGGCAGAAAAAGAATTGGTCACCCGCGATGGTAATCCGTTAACTCTGCTGACGGTTGATGAAGATGCCTCTGCCGACCCTGTTCTCGTTCGAGTGCCTCTGGAAAATGCGATCGGGGAGGTTGTGCTTCAAACAATGTATCGGCAAAGCGTCGAGGCTCTCGAGCCGGACGCACTGGCATCAGTTGCTGTTCCTTTGGTTGTTCCGGCGATCGATGGGCTGGAAGAAAATCGACTCACTCTCGTTTCGACAGACGGCATTGAAATGGACCCCCTGGGGGAGCATTGGGAAAGGATGGATGAGCCAGATGCGATGATGCAGGCTCCTATTGACGCGCTGACAGCGCGATATCGCTGCAGCGAATCGGTGCAAGAAGTTGATTTACTCGTGGGTCTCAGCGAAGATTTCCTGAGTAGTCAAGTTGTGGTGCGACGCGGTTTCCTTCAATCCTGGTTGACGCCACAATCTCGTTACGATCGTGTGACACTTCTGCTAAACAATAACGGGAGTTTTCTGGACATTGAATTTCCTGAGGAAATTACCCGTTCAGCGATTGGCGTCTGGTTAGATCGACAGCGGGCCGATATCCGGTGGTTATCAGCCCGCCAGCTCCGAATTTCGCTTGGCAATGCGTCGACACACGTTCTGGAAATGGAGTGGCAGACACCGGTTCAGGCCCCTGGGGTCGAACCCATGGTATGGGCACTCAGGGAACTTCCAATGCCTCGGCTTTCATCAAATGTCCAAATCCAGCGACCACTGTACTGGCAGGTTGTCCTGCCTCAAATGCACCACCTGCTTGCCGGTCCGAATGAGGCGATCCCTTACCACCAATGGAAGTGGCAAAGGGCCGGGTGGCGACGGATTCCGTTAGTTGGCGATCGTGAACTCTCCCAGTGGGCGGGGGCGGATGCATTGCAAAGTAATTTTCCGGGAGACACCGACGAGGGCAACGTCGGCATCAATCGATATCTTTTTCGCCTTCCTGAGTGGCCTGATCGGCTTTCGATCCGCACCGTCCCCCGCACCTTGCTGGTCTTGTTGCCGGCTGGCTTTGTGCTGGCCGCCGGCATTGCAGGAATCTACTTTCCTCGTTCGCGTCGACTAGAGATTGTCTTCTTTTTTGCGGTGGTGCTACTTGCGGTAGGTCTTATCTATCCCGAACCAGCGGCGATGGTTGTGCAGATGGCTTTACTAGGTGCGGTATTGGTTGCGTTAGCATTTTTCCTTCGCACCGTGTTGCGCATCCGTTCTCCGCGACGTTATGTGCTAGAGCGGAACGCTGGATCAAGTCACCATCAAAAGACAACTGAATTTCATTATTTTAAAGAATCAGCAGATTCAGCAGTCTCCGATCATGCAACCGAAGATTCCTCAACAAGAATCGGCGACTTCGGGGGTGTCCCACCGCTCGATGGATCGGTTGTGGAGCCTAAGCCATGAAACACTTTGTGTTCGTGTTCGTTTTTTACCCATTAGTTTCAGGTGTGCTGCTGTGTGCGGCTCCCCTGCTTGGCGATGATGATGCCAGCCGACCGATCACCTACCGTCGCATCTATACCCCTTTAAATCGGTTGGCCGATTGGCCCCGTGGCGACACGCTGTATAAACCGATGGACGCTGCCTCCTTCGAGCGCTGGTCCCGCGGGAATGTGACGCAAAAAAAAATTCCACAGGTAACCAATGCTTACTTTTCGGCGATGCTGGAGGACGAGAACCAACTGAGCGGAGAGGTAGTGCTCGAAATTGTGTCTCCGGTAAAGGAAATGCTGGCGTTTCCTCTAGAGCCTTGTGGCGTCGCGTTGTCAGATTTGTCTTGGGATCGGGACGGCGAAAAAATTCCAGCCCGGCTGGGAAGCGATGCAGATGGTCGCCAATTTCTATTTGTGCCTGGTTCAGGCACCCTGCGTGGTCGCTGGTCGATCCGTGGCAGTACTGATCGCGTTGGTCAATTGGAATTTCAATTTCTGCTGCCCCCGAGTGTCAGCAAAACATTTGAAATAGATTTGCCAGTAGGATTTGCGCCAGATCTGACAGCAGCGGTCGTCGGGCCACCGGCTGAAATCTCGAGCAATTTGCGGAAATGGCGATTGCAGTTGCCGGGTCAGAGTCAGATACAGATGCGAATTCTTCGTGATTCGGTCGACACGGTTGTAGGCCAAGATCTTATCAAGCAATCAAGGGCCTACGAATTTCGTGTCGATCGAGTGCAGTTAGAGCAAGAATTATTTTTGAGTGTTTATCGCAAACCGCGCAAGCAAATTGTACTTTCGATGGATCAGGGGTTGCGTTTAGTTGAAGCATCTCTTGGCAACCAGGCTATCGAATGGTCCGAGCAGGATTTTCCAGATGCGAGGGGGCGAAAGTTTGTACTGCAGTTGCCCGAACCGGTAATGGGAAATGATCGTATTGTTCGACTGCGCGCAATGGCGGACCCGGTGTTTGATAACACATGGAAAATTCCTCGGATAACCCCGGAAGGATTTTCCTGGAAAGAGGGGGTTACTTCGATCCTGGTTGCATCCCCTCTTGTGATGGGGCAGATGGTTCTTGTCGGTTGCCAGCAAGTGCGTGCGGGGGTTGTGCCGGGCAACTCTAATGCGGAGATTTTTGAAATTCAGGATCATGGCCCTGATGCAGAAGTGGAGGTCCTTCTCGAGGCCCGAGCTTTTCAAGGGCGTGTCGAAAATGCCACCACATACACGTTCACAGACGTGTCGATTAATGGCCGGATGGTTGCGGACTTGCGGGTACTTGGTTCCCCACAATTCAGCATTCAGGCAACGGTGCCAGATGATTGGAATATTGAATCGGTGCGAGCCCGCGATGAGGGCGTGATCGAACGGTGGCGGCAGGAAGCGTCAGGCACAAGAAACCGCTTGATGATTGATTTGCGACGTGGTGTTTCTGTATCGCGTCCCTTGCGGCTTGAAATCACGGGACGAAAAAATGTGCCACAGGCAAATTCCCGCATTGCATTGGAAACATTGCAAATGTTGCAATTTGAGGGTTTTGAGACGGATCGTGAGTTAGTGGAATTGAAGGCTCTCGATCCGTATCGCGTCAAAGTATCTCGCGCTGCGGATTTTAAAGGGGTTTCTTTCACTGAACTGACGGCTGAAGAACAAGATCGTGTACAGGATAATTTCTCAACGAAACAGGTGGGTGCCTCACGAAGCAAATCCGGGGTTAGCGGAAGTGGCGAAAATATTGAAATCCCACCAACTGCCAAATCGCCAAGTCGTTTCTGGTATGACCGGTCCCGAATGGCTCTGATGGAGATCCGTGTCGAAAAGCCGACGCCCCGGTTTACAACTCAGACGCGGATTGAGGCCCAGGTTAGCGATGGCAAAATCAGCGAACAATGTATCGTAGATTGTTCGCCGCAGGATAGCGGTATCGACGCTCTAGAAATTGCATTTTCAAAAAGTGCAACCTCCACGATCCAATGTGCAGTGGTGGATCAGGCTGGCGTTGCGCTCGATGGTGTGCGTGTGTCGCGGATTTCACGGCAAGAAGTGGGCGACGGACAAGCAGCGGAGCGTTGGATTGTGCGCTGGAACCGACCACTTAGCGATCCCTTTCAACTGATTATTAATCGTTCTGTGGACTTTGAGGACCAGATCGAAGTTGCATTGGTCGGAGTGCCGAAGGCATCCGAGCAGAGGGCGACGATCGCCATTCTCAGCGGTTTGGGAAACCATCTGGTTGTGAAAAATCGCGGGCTGAAGGCCCTGCCGGTGGAGGAGGGGTCCCATTTTGTGCGCAATCCGATGCGGGCACGTTTCCGTTACAATCCGCAGCGCGATGTTCGTGAGGGTTCGGTCAATGGGTTGTTTCTCGAACGGCAAGGCGTTGCAGTGGGCTCCGCGCTGATTTGGAGGGCGGTGGTGGAGTCCTGGTTTGCACCGTCGGGTGAAGGTGTCCATCGCGCCACATATTACATCGAAAATGAAAACCGGAGTTTTTTTAGTGCTTCGCTCGAAACCGGAGACAGGTTTCAGGCGGCAGAAATTGATGGTGTGCAGGTTCGCATGCCACCTGCGGATGTGAACCTTCCTCTGACGATCGCGCTCAGCGAAAATCAGAGATTTTCAGTGGTAGAGTTGCAATGGACGACACCGTTTACTGGGGGATGGCTTCCATGGATTAAGCAAGTGCGGTTGCCACTGCCGGACGTTGATTTACCTATTCTTTCTAACGAGCGTATCATCCATGCTCCGCCTGGATTTGTGGCGGCTGATTCTCTGAGTGGCAACGATGCAGCGCGTTCGGGTCTCAGTTGGCAGCAACGATTATTCGGTCCCCTAGCCCGCACCACCGCAACCGCCGTATTTGACCCGTTTGATTCCGATACCTGGTCCGACATCCCGTTTATGGCGGTGGATGATGCTAGGCGTCAGCGCAGGATTGCAGAACAAATCCTCGAGCAAATGGGCGGCGTGCTGTTGAGTCAGCCACTCTCGGCCGCCTGGGGTGATTTTGCACAAATAGGAAAACTGTCCCCAGAAGATTCCGCAAAAGATGGTCTAACGCTTCGCGTGGACCGTGACGCGTTGGCGACAGCAGGTATCGGCCCCGAGACTCCGATTCAAGTTCATCCGGAACGGTCATTGCGACGATTGGCTCTGGAATCGCTTCGCAAAGCTAATCTTGTTATAGGGCTTGATCCGAAGGGGGGAGTGCTTTCAACGGCAGAATCCCTCCGACCTGTGGACTCCGCTTGGGTCATTGATGGCGTCGTTTGCCAAATTAAAGATAAGGCTATAGCAGATGCAGATTCGACCACTCGTGATCCTTCAGTCTTTACGTTTAGTGAATGGCGACAGGAGGATGTTCCTACGGAATTTCCTTGGACGCCGGTTTGGCGTGAGGGTTTTGACGCGGTCAAGAACCAAGGGGGATCTACAGTCTATCTCGATGGATCGGAAGCGAATCTTGCCCAAGTCCAACTAGTAAACGTTGAGGCGTTGCGAGGATTGCAGTGGACCTTATTTGCCGTCGTTGCTTTAGCGGGGTGTTTATGGGGGCCCAGCAGTATCCGAAAGGGAATGCTCTGCGTAATGTTTCTGGCCATCGCGGCATTGGTGCTGCCCGCAATTTTAGCTCCCCTCGCGACATCCGGATTTTGCGCTGCGGCGTTTGCATTCATCTGGAAACGGTTCAATTCATCGCCCAGCGTTGCTCGCTTCAAGATAGGGTCCCGGGAACGTTTTCGGGAGGTCGATCCGGATCCGATTACAAAAACGATGCGTGTTACGGGGTCTGAATTACTTTTACTGCTACTTGGAGGAACGCTGACTCTGGCAGGCATACCTGCCATAAGTTCCCAAGCCGCCCCACTTGCGGAAAATTTACCGGTGGTGGTGGTCCCGATCGATGAAAAAAATCAGCCAGTGGGTGATACGTATTACCTCTCCTCGTCGCTGTTTGATGCGGTGCACCGGGATCGCAGTCATGAGCAGGGACCAATGAATTGGCTGCTCCTCGATGCCCGGTATCAAATCGATTTTGCATGGACGCCCGATCATAGTCAGATCACAGCGGATTTGTGTATTGCGAAAATGCAAATTGAAGTCCTTGGTCATCAGGCAATGATCCATTTACCCCTTGGCCAAATGCTCACCGCTGAAACAAAGCCGTTGATCAAAGTCGATGGAAAGGAGACTGACACGGTACCCCACATGACAGGCACCGGCATCTCCCTCCAACTCGAAGAGCCTGGAATCTACCTTATCGAAATCCCGGTTCCTTTAAAGATTGAAAAAGTCGGTGGTATGCGACAGGTCAATTGCCCGATTCCATCACTTGTGACATCGCAAGTTGAAATTAAATATCCTGCCGATGCGGCTCCCCCAGATGTGATGTCTGCGAAGGGTGTTGTCGAGGCTGATCGAGTCCGAAGTCGACTGCAGGCACAACTCGGAGATGCAAGTCGCTTAATCGTGCGATGGCAGGAGGACGAATCCGTCGGCGAAAGTGGGCTGGCAGATGTAGATCAATTGCTCTGGCTTAATGTCCAGCCTGGCGCTGTCGTGGTAGACGCCCGTTTCAAATTCGACGTGGAGGACCGTCGCATTCAACGTGTTCAATTAGTTGCCGATCCTCAATTACGGTTACTCTCCCCGACACGTGCTTTTGCGAATGGAGAACCGATCGAATTGAAGCATTTGCGCACACTATCGCAAGATCCTCAAAAAATTGATTTGCAATGGGATTCGGGAGTGAGTGGTGCAATGGAATTACGCGTCTCATTCTTGTGGACGGGAGTTTCGGGGGTCGGTAATATTCGTATCCCCGAACTTGAGGTTCAAGGAGCAAGGTATACTCGGCGTTGGGTTGCAATCACGGTAGACCCGGCCCTAGTGGTGGAACGCGAATCGATTTCCCAGGACGACAAACTCAAGCCGCTGTCGGAAGCCACCGTAGGTGAAATCTGGGATCTTTCCCAGCAGTCCGATGGATTTTTCTACGAGCAAACTGGTTTAGACATCGATTGGTCGTTACCCACACGATTGCAGAAGTCGGAAACGATCGGTTTTGCAAAAGTTGCGATCGGGGTATCTGATGCTCGGTCTGAAGTTTTTGCCGAATATGAATTGGAAACGACTGATGGAAATCGGTGCCAGTACGAAATTGAGATTCCATCAGCCTTTGTGCCGGAGAAAGTTGAGATGCGATCCGATGATGTGGATCAGTTGATGCGATGGTCGGTTCGCAAGCAAGCAGGCGTAGATCGTCTCACCCTGTTTTTAGCGGAACCGGTCCGCGGGGGCTTGAAGATTATCCTCCGTGGTCATCTGAAGCACTCACCAGAGCGGCTGTCCGTCCCGCACTTTAGTTTGAGAGATGTCCGTATGCGTGGCGGCCAGGTAGCCCTCTATCGAAAATCGACCGTGCAGCTGGCACTTGAAGATGTCGACCATGCTTGGCAGATTTTCGACGATTTCGTACCGATGTCCGAGCCGCTACCTGACTTCGGCAGGTTGATGGGCATTTTCCGGATTGCCACAGATGATTTGCCACAGGTCGTTAACATCCGGCCGAATGAGGTGGACGCCGAAGCGGTGCAAGTGGTTTCGCTCGATCGTAAAGACGGTCGCTGGGAGATCGACGTAGATTTGCGACTTCTCGTGCGTTCTGGTCAACTTGATTCCCTGCGGTTTCGCATACCGAAAGAATTCCAGGGTCCCTTCCAAATTGATCCGAATGTGCCGTTTCAGGTAAAAGAGCTCCCAGGGGATGAGGGTTTCGTTCTGGACATTACGCTCCCCACAGCCGTCGATGGATCGTACCGTGTGCTGCTTCGTGGATTTCTTGATGTCGCGCCCGAGGATCCTGTTCGATGCCCCATCATTTCGGTTGAAGAGCTGGATCCCATCTCTCAGTTTGTCGTCTTACCTAAACAAGTTGATTTCCAGGACGTCTCCTGGAAGACCACGGGATTAATTGCCGAATCGCTACCTGAAGATCCCGAGAACGCACCGTTGTCCGATACATCAGTGGCTTCGTTCCGAGTGGTCGAACCGATGACGCACCGAGCGGTTCTGCAATCTGTTGATCAGCTTGCCGAAGAACCGCAGGTGTCCCTAGCACAGATCGATGTTTGCAGTGGTGAAGCAGCACAATATGTGGGGCGGGCGATCTTCGATCTTGATCCTGCTGGTCTATCCACGGTAGTAATCACGCTCCCGCACGATGATGCATCGCTTTTGCGCGTTCACGTCAATGATCGCCATGCGATTGCTCAGGAAACCGAGCAGGGATGGGAAATTGCCTTGCATTCGCGGAATCTGCTGCAGCGGGTCGAGGTACTTTATTCCTCACCGTATGATATGGTCGGAAAAACGATGAGTGGTTCCCGGCCTACATTGAGGTCCGCGAAGCAGCCAATACCTATCGCACAGACAAATTGGGCATTTTCCTGTGCAGGTTCACATTTCAGCATCTTGCCGCAATCGGGAAAAACCGATAGCCCTGCCCAGAGTGCACTATCGGTGCAGTATTTTTATCTACTTCAGCGGGCTCGGAATCTGCTCGACGCGCTCTCTGATGTTACATCTGCGGAGCCGGTCGACGTGTTATTGCCCTGGTACGCGAGGACCATGGGGCAACTGCTTGCCTTGGAGCGATCCATGGGGCGACTGCTCAGGCAGATGCCCGCAGAAATGTCCGGGGAATTAACAACCCGACAAACGGTGCTAGCAGACCAGGTTCGCAATGTGGCTAGCCAGCTGATGAACCAGGGTGTTTTTGCATCTAAGGTTGCACTTGAACAGATTGGTGTTTCAAAACCGGTGCCCTGGCAGGCTCTCTTTGCTCGTAATAAGGAGATTGTTCGTTGTGTATCCGACCAGCCGCCCGTCTTGATCAATAAGGCTCGGCGCGTTCGCTCATCCGAAGCGTTCCGGTGGTCCCTTGCAGGGTTACTGGGGTCCGTTCTCGTTTGCATCAGTATCTGGCCACAGATAACAGACCGCGTCCTATGCCGTTGTTATCCACTTATTCCCATCGCATTTGCACTGTCATTTTTTTATTGGTTATTTCTCAGTCCCAGTGCGGTCGGCTTTTTCGCAATGCTCTTTGCCGTGCTGCTTGCAATGGTAGTTCCATGGAATTGGGCGGTTGGTGAGATGGCACAAACGTATGGAGCACACGGTGTGCAAAAGCGTTAATTGATGCGATGGGTGTTGATGTGAATGGAGCGATCGTCACTGCTATCGTAGGTCAACGTCGCCGGAGGGCCGGCTGCATTTCGTCTTGGCTTCACTAGAGGGATTTGCTACGGTAGCGACTCTATTGTGTTGGAAATTTTCCTCAAGGCCGAACATGGAGGAAGGCCTCTATTATGATGTCTTTTCACCCAAAGCAGGATCTATCGGTTCACATTCGCTGGATGATTCGTCGCGATATGTCGGACGTGCTCGAAATTGAAAACAATAGTTTTGAATTTCCGTGGTTTGAAGAGGACTTTATTCGTTGTCTGCGGCAACGAAATTGTATCGGCATGGTTGCTGAATATGACGAGCACATCATCGGATTTATGATTTATGAATTGCACAAGGCTCGGCTTCACATCCTGAACTTTGCCGTGCATCCTGATTTCCGTCGCGGTCATGTTGGTCAGCAGATGGTTTCCAAGCTGATCAGTAAGCTTTCCTATCAGCGTCGAACACAGATTACCCTCGAAGTTAGAGAAACCAATTTAGAGGCACAGGTCTTTTTTCGTGGTCAAGGTTTCCGTGCAGTTAATGTTCTGCGAAGTTTTTACGAAGATACTCCCGAAGACGCTTACCTGATGGAGTATCTGTATCGCCAGGAACCCGCTGAAAACATTCTCCCCTTTAATCGTATTACACGGCTGGCCGGTTAAAGTTGCGGTTGTTCCCCTGCATCGGCCTTGTTTGTCACGATGCTACATGGGATGTTGAGTGATCTGTGTTCGGACCAAAAATTTTGCATTGCGTAAATTTAAGGAAGCTTCGTTATTCTACCGGCCATCATTCTGATCGCGTTTGCAGCATGCTTTCTGTGCGTACTGATACGCTATTTTCGACGAAGTCCATATAGCGTGATTCAGACAGTCATCGCTGGAATTAATCTCTGTCTGACGCGAATTCTCTGGAGGGTTGAAGTGGAGGGGCAGTTGCCCGAACCAAGTGAGCGTGGTGGCGTCATCGTTTGCAATCATCGAGGCTCGGTAGACCCTTTTTTCGTGCAACTCGTAGCGCGGCGAATTGTGCATTGGTTTGTAGCTCGGGAATATTTTAAGCTTCCAGTTGTCGGGACCTTTCTCAGGCTTAGTGAGAGTATTCCGGCAAATCGCGGTGGGATCGATACCGCATCGACTAAGTCAGCTATTCGCATGGCCAGGCAAGGCGATTGGATTGGTATGCTCCCGGAGGGAAGAATCAACCGGACACCTGAACTTTTGCTGCCGGGGCGACCTGGGGCTGCACTTGTTGCCTTGAAGGCAAAAGTTCCGGTAGTGCCATGCTATCTGGAGGGTATCACATATGATGGAACCTTCTGGGGCTGTTTTTTTACGCCGGGACGGGTCAAGCTTACGATCGGGAAACCGATTGATCTGGAACCCTACTATGGTCGTGACCGGGAGCATGAGGTTCTTGGTGAGTTGACATTGCTCTTTTTAAAGCGGATCGCGGAGCTTGCTGGACGCCCTGATTTCCAGCCAAGCCTCGCCGGTCGACGGTGGTCGCCGATCAACGAGCATGAGGACTCTCAGGTAGCCTGCGAGTCGACGTCCCAATGACGCAACAGACAAGAAATTTTCGTAAGCGATCAACGGCACGCCGTATGTCACGCTGAATGCTGTCCACTGATGGATGTTGGGCAAGCAGAGTGAAAACAGGGTGCCCTTTGCGAATAGTGGTGCCTGTCGCCGGAATGTCAGCCACGCGAAGGCTGGTGCACGAGCGAGGGGTGTCATCCATGATCGATTCTAAATCCTGAGACACGATCAGATCCTCTGGTGCAAAATAAATCACCTTGGCATGGTACAGTTTGTGATTGCTTGTGTCTGGATTCGATGCCATTTGAAAGTCACTGCCAGTGCATGCTTGAACATGATACTGCATCAGGCGTCCGTCCCCAGCGAGGTCCAAAATTTCGGCCGAGGCGGGGAACCGCGGATTGATCTCAATCACATGAATCGCACCATGTTTGACCACTGCATCAACTCCGAATATTCCCCGCAGACCAAAGCATTGTCCGAGCACTTCACCGATTCTTTGCCAGGTTCGCCGGCAATTCTCATCTAATGGTAAGGGGCCAAGCGAACCGGCATAACCGAAGGGTCGTGCGTTGAGCCACGGCACACCAATCCATTGTTCGGTAACGCCTATCAATGTTGCCGAGGCGTCTGTCGCCAGAAAAACTCCGCTCTGGGATGTTCCATCAACTATCCGTTGGAAATAGCACGCATCATGTGTGTCTTGCAGAGCCTCAGCACTGACCATGCAAATTCCAACGCCACTGCTGCCCTTTAAAGGTTTTTTTAGCCATCGCCCTGTTGCTGTGTCCATCGAAGCAGCTGATCGAGTTGCTACGTAAGGTAAACCATTTTGCTGGAGTGTCTGCTGTAAACGAATCGGATCACGCACGGCAGAGATTGCATCCAATGGGCAGCCCCAATAGGGGCGTTTAGCCGCGACCGCCTGTACTATCGACAGATGATTCTCCATCGCGCCGGTGAGAACCAGCCCACAGGATGGGAGGCCATCGGCCAATTTGGGAACCTCCTCGGGAAATCGTTCGCAAACGCGCACATCCGCAATGCGGCGGAGGTCCCGATCGCCGAATTGGTCGATCGCAAGCGGGTTAAAACGTGCGCGTTTTGCAGATTCGGCCGCAGCGCGGGCACTAGCACCCACGATCAGCAAGCGTTCCGCCATTCGCTGTCTCCTTGGATGTTCTGGTTTTCGGGTGCCGAATAGTGAATGCGATTCTTATTTCCCAGACCGTGGAATCGGCAGCATCTTGCAAATCGATCGTGGTCTGGTATCGTTGCGAATCCTGCCTCGGGTGATCTCCCCGTATGGAGAAGAGCCACCTTCGATCGGGACGACTGCCTAGTTACTTTATTTATGGTAAACAGGCAGCTCGGATCAATAACCTCCAACAGTCAAATTTTTATTTTTTGAGGAGACGATACTATGTCGATGTTCGTAGGCGAAGCGCTAGTCGGTGATGGGAATGAGATTGCCCACATCGATCTGCTGATAGGGAGAAAAGACGGTCCGGTCGGTGTTGCTTTTGCAAACGCGCTGGCCCGCCAGAGTGAAGGCCATAGCAATCTGCTGGCGGTGCTTGAGCCGAATCTTGCCGTGAAGCCATCCACGGTCATGATCACTAAGGTCACGATCAAGGGATCGAGGCAGGCCGTGCAAATGTTCGGTCCAGCGCAGGCCGCTGTGGCCGATGCCGTATCGGATTCGGTATCCGAGGGCGTCATACCAATGGATCAGGCCGAGCAACTTTGCATCGTCTGTGGTGTATTTATCCACTGGCAGGCAGAGGATGACAAAAAGATCTACGAATACAATTATGAAGCGACCAAACAATCAATTGCGAATGCGATGGCGGGTTCGCCCTCGGCTGAGGAAATGGTTGCTGGGAAAGAGAAGGCCTCTCATCCGTTTCGTGGATTTTAGGTTTCTATCAGTTGAGGCCCGACGGGGCTCATTATCCGCACGACGAGAAACACCCCCTGAATCGCAGGGGGTGTTTTTTTCTGGACCATACACCGACCGGGACCAAGTGAATGGTGCAGGGATAAAATCGATACTTCAGGGATTTAAAATTCCATTTTGCAAAAGGCACTAAAGCCGATTCGCAACATGAAATAGATGACAAAGACCGCGATTAAGAGTGCGACTCCGACTCCGATCAGCATGGCGCGGAAGGTGGTCTCAGGAGAAAAGTATGAGGTAAAGTGGCCCATCTCAACTAGGGAATTGAGATGGCAGGGCCCAGCGGCGATACCTACGATCAGAAGAATGTAGACTGCACTCATAACCAGATTCAAGGTGCCGCCAAATCCGGAGGCGATTTTCGCAGGGCTGATTGCCCTCATATTCGGAATACAACCTCCCAGGCCGACCGCGATCGCGGCCAACCCGGTACACAGCAGCAGGCACACCAGTTCGTGGACGATGATGACACCGACAGGTAATTGCAGAAGGCTGTCACTAACAAGGATCAATAATGTGCTGGGCAGCAGTGTACCGATGGACGCAAATATAAATTTACATCGCAGAATCGTTTCCCGCTCAATGGGTAGCAGGCCGAGGATCCAGAATTTTTGCCCTTCCAGGCTGATCATCGGAAAAATAAATCGCGTGGTGAAAGTCGAGAGAATCAGGCCCACGACAAGCAGGTTGAGGAAACTCACAAGATTAATCCAACCGGCAAACGGCGCCGAATCTTGAATACTTTTAATGTTTAGGAAGTAGAGTCCGACCAATCCGAAGAAAATAAGAAATTGCGCCCATTGCAGGGGATCACGGCGGAGAATCTGAAAATCCTTCATTAATAGGAGTCGCATGGTGACGGGGCAAAACCGTAAAATCTGCCTGAGTGTGGCATCGATAGGGTTGCATCGCTCGGCTTTACGCCGTTTGCCGGCAGTTTGAAGGCGGCTGTAACTCTTGAAGAGAATCTTGTCCGCAAGCGCGCTTGCGATCAACTGCAGAAACAGGGCGTTCGCCACCAGCAGCGCAAAAAACAGCACGGCTTCCGCCCAGGCCTGATGATTGAGGCGGCCCGTTGCCTCTCGGGCCGCTTCCAGCAGGCCACTGCAGAGCCACCAACTGGGAAACATGCGGTTTTCCGCAGCACTGAGGCGAATCATCGTTTCCTCGAACCATTCCGGTGTCAGAAGATCGTGTTGCCGGCTGAAGAAAATCGACCAAATGCTCCAAACGATGAAACCTAGCACGCAAATTCCCGTGGCGATCACAATCGGTCGTCGCATTCGAGCAAAAAAATGAACAACTAATAAACATGCGATAGCGCCGAAGCCGGTCGGTATATAAGTAAAAGAGATCATTAACGGCAAAAGCAACGCATAGTAGTGCCAGTTGGCGTCCACCACAATTCCATACGCGACAAGCATCGGGCTTCCGATGAGAATGAAGCCCCAGCCGCTGAGAAAGACGGCCTCAGAGAACTTGTATTGGAAAATGCGGGAAGCGGTAGTGGGAGTGGTGATCAAGAATCGAATTTCCTGGGATTGATAGACCCCGCCATAAGTGAGGATCGCGCTGGAAAAGAATAGCATCACCATAAGCGACGCGTAAAAGATATTCAGTACCTTCTCGATGGTTTCCTCCGTGAAGGCTCCTGCCTCGCGTTGCAGAAAAGAAAAACCCTCCAGCATGATAAAAAATAGGGCAATCCAAATCACCAAGCTCATCAATACGGCCAGTGTGGCCCGCAAGCGGCTTTGCGCCAGTAACTCACGGATGGTAGTTTTTATAATGACCGTATGGAGGCGTCGATAAACTCGAGCCTCCTGTGTCTTATTGAGTAAGGTTGTTTCGGGAGAGCGTGTTGGTATCGACGACATGAAACTCGACTCTTTTTTGCGATGACTCGTGCTCGGTCGGTGGGCACTTTGGTGTCATGGTGGTGCAATCATTCCCACTGGTTGGTCATTTCCAGGAACAGCTCTTCCAGGCTCGAATGGTTTTGCCGCGAAGCTTCTTTCAGTGCTGCAACGGTTCCAAGAAATTGCAATTTCCCGTCCATTAAAATGCCGATCCGGTCTCCTATCTCCTCGGCGACAGCCAACGTGTGCGTCGACATAAAGACGGTCGTGCCCGCTTTGGCTTTTTCTCGAAGCAAATCTTTGACGAGCCGAATGCTTTTGGGGTCAAGGCCGACCATCGGCTCATCTACCACCAAAACGTCGGGGTGATGGAGGAAAGCCGAGGCAAAAACGAGTCGCTGTTTCATTCCATGAGAATAAGTTTCGGTTAGCTCGTCAACAAAACCTCCGAGCTCAAAGCGTTCAATTTGCATTTCCGTTTCGCGTGTGCCGTTTATGCCATACATCTCAGCGATAAACTGTAGGAACTCTCGTCCGGTCAGTTTGTCATAAAGGTGCGGTTCGTCAGGCACGTAACTCAATTTGGATTTTGCCAGTCGCGGTTCCTGAGCGACATCATGGCCGCAAACGCGCACTAATCCTTGATTGGGCCTGAGTAATCCGACGGCCATTTTTATTGTGGTTGTTTTGCCAGCACCATTTGGTCCGAGAAAGGCAAACAATTCACCCGGCGGAATCTCAAGGTGTAGATCATCCACTGCCAAACGGTTTCCATAAGATCTGGAGACACCAATGTATTCAATCATGGTGTTTGAACCTGTGGTTTCTCTTCCTTCGGCAGACGGGATTTTCGATGCAACGTTGCGTTTGGAAGTGTGTCGGGAACCGACCAGCCTTTTAGAAGTTCCTTAGCCATTTGTTTTGCCTCGGGATCCTCACGTCGCTGCAGTGTTAGTCGCGATCCTAGAAGCATGATTTCCTGCTTTATAACCATCCCATTGTCGGGACGGACCCACAGGCGACCCAGGTATTGTTCCGCAGCGCGTGAGCCACTGCCCTCATCTTTTCGGTAGACTACCAATAGGGTTTCGACAAGTCGTCCGTTCCAAACCATTGGATCGTATCGCTCTACGGTGGCAACGATCATTCCAGGAGAGGATGTCGGCGGGCGAAGTGGATTGATCTGATAGGTTGACCAGCGTTGACCAATACGCAACCGGGGCATGTATCCATGTGGAGAAATCTCGCTACTGATCAGCGAGTGGGACCGAATCGGGATTGACCGTTCCGCCAGCATGCGATCCTCCAGATGAAACGCAAGCATCAATCTATTTTTATTAACTTTGCCCAGAATGCGCATCCACGGCATTTGATTGGACTCAGAGTGGTCGACTAGAAAGATGCAAGACTCTATCTCTCTGAGAGAATAGTTCGCGTCTAAAAGTGCTCGATTCGTCAATTTGACTTGGAGATCCTGCGTGTCGTAGCCCCACTGGGAAAGCTGTTTCATAACCCAAGATGAACGGGTTTCATTCGCATGCGGCCAGTCATTAAATTGCAAGCGACTCAGCAATTCTAGTCGTCCATCTGCGGTTTCGTTGACGTGGTTTGCAGCCCAACCGATAGAGCGGAAATTCCATTTCATGTCCCAGACTACAGGCAGTTTGTCGATTAATTGCGAAACGCTTGCCGCATGGTGATTGGGGGGGTCTCCTCGATACAGGACTGGTGTGATCTTGGTCACCCAAAGCCACGACATCGTTGACATCCAGAAGCAGAGGACCGCAATCTGATAAAAACGAATCGACATGTTTTAATTTACCGCCAGGGTCTGGCCTGATCCCCTGTCGGTAATTTATCACGACTGGACCAAGCATGCCAGCGATTGCCCAAGGCAATGGACCGCAGTGATCCGCTCAGACGCCACAGTGCGAGTTGATTTAAAATCGCGGTTGCTTCACATCCATGAAACAACCAGAATGTTTCTTTCCATCATGGGCCAAGAAATAAGGGAATTCTGATCAGACCAGGATTCGTACAATACGTTATGGGGATATCGACCCGCATTGTGTTGCTGTTGTACCTGCTCACGGGGACTGCTTTTTACGGCGGATGCGATACCAGTGGCAACCCGGGCACCTCGGTGACCGCGAGTATTGATACAAGCACAGACCGAAGACCGACTACCGATTTGCCCACGGAGGACAATATCCTCCGCGATCCGCGGTTTCCGATCGTGAATATTGTCACCAGTCTCGGAACAATCCGTGTCCAACTGGATCTGGAGAAGGCGCCGATCACGGGCAAGAATTTTCTGTGGTATGCGGGAAATGGTCACTACAATGGGACGATATTTCATCAGATTGTTCCCGGTTACATGGCGCTCGGCGGTGGATACACGGAACAATTTGAGGAAAAACCCACGCAATTCTGGATCCGCAACGAAGCCTTCAACGGCTTAAAAAATCAAAAAGGCACGATCGCCATGGCGAGGCGACCGGAGCAGGCGGACAGCAGCACGTGCCAGTTTTTCTTCAATTTGGTCGATAATCCCCACCTTGATCACCGAAGTCGAGAGAGCGCCGAGCATTACGGGTATTGCGTGTTTGGGCGCGTTATCGAGGGCATGGACATCCTCGATAAGATGAATCAGCTTCCGGTGCAAGATCAGGAAACGTTTCCCTCGGTGCCGATTCCGGTAGTCGTGATTGAACGAGTCGGTACCTAGATGCGACCAGCACAACGTTGATCACATTCGGTCCTATCCGCGATGCACGCACCACGTTTTTTTAGTATACGCGATGAGGTGTTTGTTACGTCCGGCGTCGTGTCTGCCGCGGTAAAAAGCGACCAACCTTTCCAAAGACGCGTGCATATATCCGAATGCATTCGTTTTGTGAGCTTGGCGAATCACTGATCGGCTCCTAAAATCCCCGAGAAAAATAGAAATATGGTGATCGCACGAATTAGTTGGCTGATTTTGCTGCATTTGCTATAATTCGGGCCTTCTTGGAACACAAATTGGGGCGGAATGGTTCGGGAGTGCCCGTCAATGGAGGGAACGGTCATGTCGAGAGCTTCTTATTTTCTTCAAGAGTGTGGTACCTGCGGGAGAAATCTGCGGATTCGCGTGGAATACCTGGGGAAACGTGTCGTATGTCAGCACTGCAAGTCGCCGTTTCACGCTGCAAATTCAATCGGTCGGGGGGAGTCCCCGGTAAAGGCAGAGAGCGTCATTTTGAGACGCGCTGATCAGTTATTGGCGTCAGTAGATCAGGGGCGGCAGCGTCCTCGCTGAGTATTGGCAACGAAATTTGATTCAGCAACCAAATATCAGGATCCAACGCTCCACGATGTAAGGGCCTTATGGCTCAGCATCGATCGGTGATGAAGCAGTCAAGATTGTTTCTACATACTGCCTGAATTTGGCTACGTCGGGTGCTTGACCAGGCAGTAAGTATTAGACAGGTGCTGAATCTAGCGATCTGCGATGGCTAGCTGGTCCAGGTCGTGGAAGAAGTTGGGATAGGTCTTTGCCGTGCAATCAGGATCGAAAATTTGAATTCCAGGCACTCTTAATCCGGCGACTGCCAAGCTCATTGCCATCCTGTGATCGTTGTAGGTTTTGATTTTTGCGCCTTGCATCGGTTGAGGGTAGATACAAAGGCCATCTTCAGTTTCCTCAATGATTGCACCGAGTTTTCGAAGTTCGCGTGCCAGGTCTCCGATCCGATCACTTTCCTTGTGGCGGATATGTGCCACGCCTCGGATGGTTGTCGGTCCCTTGGCAAACAGGGCCACGACCGCGAGCGTTTGTACGGTGTCGCTAATGTCGGCCATATCGACATCGATTCCCGAAAGCGGACCGCCGACCACGGTTGTACCCGTTGCCTCGTACTCCAATCTGCAGCCCATCCGCTCAAGACAGTCACAGAACGCAATGTCGCCCTGCAAGCTCTCGCGGTTCAATCCTTCAACTTGCACCCGACCGCCAGTAATTGCAGCCGCTGCCCAAAAATAACTAGCGGCTGAGGCATCCGGTTCGATCCTATATGTGCGGCTCTTGTATTTCTGCGGCGCTACACGGAATACTCTCTCAGTGTCGTGTTCAACCACGACACCAAATGATTCCATCACCGCACATGTCATCGCAATATAGGGCTGCGAGACTTGCGGCCCCTCAATGATGAATTCCATGCCGGTCTGAGCAGCAGGCGCGGCGAGCATTAATGCACTCAAATATTGACTCGAGATATCCCCACGGAGAGAAACCTTTTTGCCACAAAGCCGGTTAGCGCGGACTACGACGGGTGGAAAGCCGGACTGCGTTTCGATCTCGGTGCCGCATTGCCGCAATGCATCTGCAAGTTCACCGATCGGCCTCTCTCGCATTCTAGTGTTGCCGTCGAGCGTAATTAAACCTGTTCCGGTCGCGACGAGCGCTGTCAAAAAACGAATACTTGTGCCACTACCGTCAAGGTCCAGCGTGGCATTGCGAGTTGGGAGGACCCCAGCACAACCGTCCACAACGAGCTTTGCTCGGGGCCAATCCGCATCGATTGCAATGCCGAGTGCTTGCAGGGCTTTCACCATCACCCGTGTGTCGTCACTGTCGAGTGCGTCGGTGAGGACCGAGCGACCATCACCAAGCGCAGCGCAAACGACCGCGCGGTTGGTCTGACTTTTTGAACCCGGTGGCCGTATCGAACCCCGTAGAGGTGTCGATACCGGAGTGATTTTTCTTAACGCATCCAAGTCGTTTGTTTCCTCGTTCTAATCGATGGAAGACTCGCGCAGACGCATTGTCCGTTGCAGGACCAACCGCTGGCAAGCGGGCATATTACTGGTCAACTCAACTCCGTTTTCGTGGCTGATCGCTAAAATCAACCAATCTGAGCCTGTTTCTGCCTTCATTTCCGGACCGTTGCCCAGGGTTTTTGTGGTTTTTCTACTGCGTATTTTCGACATAATGGAGAGAGGTGCTGGGAAAGATTTGATGAGGCACCGGGAGTGTATGATGTTGGTAATTCATTTTCAGAGCATTTAATCAAGCTTAACCACACACTGGTAATGAAACACACCCCTTTTTGCAGCTTCGGTCTGGAAACAAGTTCCCGCGCTCGGGTACGCCTTGCGTTGGTTTTGCTGTTGAGTTTTGCCGCTTTGCCTGCAATGGCTGCGGAGTCGGAAACATTGATCGATTACCAACGGCAGATCAAGCCGCTCTTGGCTCGGCATTGCTACGCTTGCCATGGGCCCGATCGCGAAGGACAAGATAACGATCTTCGCCTCGATCGTCGGGAAGACGCCATCGCCTTCGCCATCCTCCCAGGAGATCCCGACTCTAGCTCGCTGCTCGAGCGGATCGAAACGGAGGACGAGGATTTACGGATGCCCCCCCCAGATACGAAAAAACCCGGGCTTAATAGTGAGGAAATTGCCCTCTTGCGAACATGGATTTCCCAGGACGCGCCATTTGAGGAACATTGGGCGCATCGGCCTCCTCGACGCGTGCCCCCTGCCAGCGAGGTGCGTCCCTGGAGTCGCGGACCGGTTGATCACTTTATTGTTGGAACGCAGCAGCGTGAGGGGCTTGCACCCGCCAAGACTGCTGACCGTCGGACATTAATCCGTCGACTCTCACTCGACTTGATCGGTCTGCCACCGACCGAAGAGGAGGTAGCAGCATTTCTGCAGGATCAGTCGCCGGGGGCTTATCAGCGGGTGGTTGATCGGTTGTTGGCCTCCCCGCATTTTGGCGAGCGTATGGCAATCTACTGGCTTGATCTTGTGCGGTATGCCGACACCGGCGGATACCATGGCGACAATGACCGGAATCATGCGCCGTTCCGTGATTACGTGGTCGAGGCGTTCAATGAAAATTTATCATATGACCGGTTCATGCGAGAGCAACTGGCCGGGGATCTATTGCCGAACGCAACGCGGCGTCAAAAAATCGCCTCCGGATTCAATCGGTTGAATATGACAACCCGCGAGGGCGGCGCCCAGCCGAAAGAATATATGGCGATTTACGCGGCCGACCGGGTGCGAAACACGGGCTCCATTTTCCTTGGCCTCACGCTTGGTTGTTGTCAGTGCCATGATCATAAATTCGATCCTTACACAATGCGTGATTTTTACAGCATGGCCGCCTTCTTCGCCGATGTGAAAGAGACACTCGTTGGCATTCAAAAACCGATCACGCTGCTCGATCAGCAGCAAACTCAGCGGGTTCATGATCTGAACGAGGTTATTGACGCAGCAAAAACCGTGCTCGCCGGTGAGTCGGAGTTGTGGGATCGTGAACAGGCCGCTTGGGAGAAGACAGAGAAGCCGACAACCGACATGGGTTGGCAGCAACCCGCGGACATTTTGATTTCAAGTGACGCAAAGACCGAGTTTGAAAAAATGCAGGATGGCTCAATGCTCGCCCTGGGTGAGCGTTCCGCAAATGACACTTACCGGATAGATTTACCGATTCCCAAACAGGGCCTGTCGGCATTCGAATTAGAGTTGCTGCCCCATGCATCGCTTCCTCGTCAGGGACCGGGGCGAGCAGGCAACGGCAATTTTGTGCTTTCAGAGTTTGAGCTATGGCAGGGGGATACCTCACTTCCAATTTCCGCTGCCGTGGCCAGTCACTCACAAGGCGGCTGGGAGATTGAAAAATCCATAGATGGCGATGTGCACACCGGTTGGGCGATTCGTCCAAAAATTGGCCAGCGACTGACCGCCTATTTTGAGTTGGCAGAGCCGCTCGTCGCCGGACAGCAGGGCAATGTTCAGGTGCGATTGCGCCAACTGTATGGAAGCGGCTATGTGATCGGGCGACTTAAATTGAGAACCACTGCGGCTGCGCAACCGTTGGATGTGCTCAGGCCTCGGTTACCGTACAAAGCAGTGTACGATGTGCTGGCGAAAAATGCATCGCAACGATCAGTAGAAGATGCCCAGTTAGTTCGCGATCATTTTCGTCGTATAGCGCCGGAAACCGAAGCAGTTCGTAAAGTGATTCAAGATGCGGCTAAGGAAAAGAAATACATTGAGGATGCAGCGAGGAAAGTGCTGGTTACCATGGCGGCAGAACCGCGCGTGGTTCGGATTTTGGCTCGAGGCGATTGGCAGGATGAGACGGGCGAAGTGGTTGAACCGGCGGTGCCTGAAAGTCTGGGTTCCATCCAGGCGACCGATGGCGGGCGACCCGGTCGGCTTGACCTTGCTCGATGGTTGGCCGATCCAGAAAATCCGCTGACTGCCAGAGTTTTTGTTAATCGACTCTGGAAGCTGATGTTCGGTCGGGGATTAGTCCACTCATTGGGTGATTTTGGCTCTCAGGGTTTGCCGCCAACACATCCGGAACTGCTTGACTTTCTTGCCCGCGATTTCATTGACAGTGACTGGGATATAAAGCAATTGCTGCGTCAAATTGTGACCAGCAGTGCTTATCGTCAGTCATCAGATACCACCGAAGCACAACTGGCTGAAGATCCGGAGAATTTGTGGCTCGCTCGACAGGGACGCTTTCGCCTTGATGCCGAGGTTGTACGCGACAACGCGCTTGCTCTGAGCGGTTTGCTCGTGCCGGCGATTGGTGGTGAGAGCGTGCGACCCTATCAGCCGGAAGGTTATCTAGCGCATTTGAATTTTCCGCCACGGACTTACAAGCACGACAAGGGCGAAAATCAGTATCGGCGGGGCCTTTATACTTTTTGGCAGCGAACATTTCTTCACCCGGCCATGGCCCTTTTCGATGCACCTTCGCGCGAAGAGTGCACCGTGGAAAGGCCACAATCTAACACACCTTTGCAAGCACTACTTTTATTGAATGATCCCTCTTACGTGGAGGCGGCTCGAGCGCTTGCCGTGCGCATTCTGCAGGAGGGTGGCAGAGATGATAAGGCGCGACTCGACTATCTGTTCCAGCGTGCATTGGCCCGAAATATTGAATCTGCTGAGCGTGAATTATTGAGCGCTCTTCTGGCGAAGCATCGTGACTATTACCGGCAGCATCCCGAGCAGGCCGAGGCAATGGGGCAGAACGGTATGCATCAATCGCCTGCTGGGCTGGATCGGGTTGAATTGGCCGCGTGGACTAATGCTGCGCGAACGGTCTTAAACTTGCACGAGACGATTACCCGCAACTGAATGCCCGACAAGGAACGTGAGCATGCATCTCGCCGATCCAATCTATCAAGCCATTTGCCGTCGCACCTTTCTACATCGCGGAGGTGTGAGTCTCGGTACCGCCGCGCTATGGTCAATGCTGGCTGATGATAGGGCCGCGAGCGGAGCGGTTTTAGGGTCGGAAAGTCGCGGTGTCGTTCAGCCATTGCATCATCCACCGCGGGCCAAGCGAGTGATCTTTCTGTGCCAAGCGGGCGGACCGTCTCATCTGGAAACGTTTGATTACAAACCAAAATTGGCGGCCATGGACGGGCAGCCCATGCCCGAATCTTTCACCCAAGGCCAGCCGATCGCGCAGCTGCAGAACAATGAACTCCGTTGTCTAGCGCCTCAGCGATCATTCAAAAAATATGGTGGCAGCGGTCAATCAATCAGTGACGTATTTCCCCACCTGAGTAAAGTGGCGGACGAGCTATGCATCGTACGCTCTGCGCAGACAAACCAAATCAATCATGATCCCGCACACACGTTTATGAATACAGGAACGCAGATCTCGGGTCGCCCCTCCATGGGGTCCTGGCTTACTTATGGGCTGGGTAGTGAAAGCGACAATTTACCCGGATTTGTTGTGATGACCTCCGTCGGTGGCGGGCAGAGCCAACCGATTGCAGCTCGGCAATGGCACAGCGGGTTCTTGCCGAGTCGTTACCAGGGTGTCCAGTTTCGGGCGGCCGGTGATCCGGTGCTTTATGTCAGTCGACCCCAGGGTGTGTCTGCCGACGCGCAGCTGGATGTGCTTTCCACAGTTACCGGGTTGAATCGCCTGCGCGAGACCAGCACGGGAGATCCAGAAATTGCAACTCGGATTGCACAATATGAGCTGGCATTCCGGATGCAGCGCAGCGTGCCGGAATTGATGGACATTTCGGATGAGCCCGCGCATATTCTCGATCTTTATGGCACGCCAGGTGCGGATGGTAGCTTCGCCGCGAATTGCCTGTTGGCACGCCGGATGGCAGAGCGAGGTGTTCGATTTATCCACCTATATCATCGTGGCTGGGATCACCATGGCGCGGTGAAGGATGGAGTGGCCAAAACGGCAAGTCTCGTTGACCAAGGGACCGCAGCGCTGCTTACGGATTTGAAGCAGCGAGATATGCTGAAAGACACGCTCGTTATCTGGAGTGGTGAGTTCGGGCGGACTCCGATGGCTCAGGGCAATGGCCGCGATCATCACATCAAGGGCTTCTCTCTCTGGATGGCAGGGGGGGGCATTCGAGGAGGGATGTCCTGGGGTGCCACCGACGAACTGGGCTACCATGCAGTAGAGAACGTATTTCATGTGCATGATTTACATGCCACGATGCTGCATCTGCTCGGGATCGATCATCAGCGACTCACATACCGATTTCAGGGTCGGGATTTTCGATTGACTGATGTCCACGGTGAGGTCGTCAAGCCGCTTCTCGCCTAATTGGCTGTCGACGGTGTCTTGAAGCTCGCCAAGGTAGCGGATACGGTTATGGCATGTTTATCCCTGTCCCAAAAGGAATAGTGCACGATGAGCGATGCAGTGATCCGTGGAGTCGTCCACCTCATTGAAGAAACAAAGGAATATGGCCAGCGAGGATTTCGCAAACGATTGGTCGTCCTTGAACAAGACAAAGGTTCTTTTACGAATTACCTCCCGCTCGATTTTACCAAGGATTTTTGCGATCGTGCGGATGAGTTTAACGAAGGAGATGAACTTGAGGTGAACTACCGACTCAATGGCCGCAAATGGCAGAGGGATGCGGCGAGTGAAGTTAAATGGTTCTTAAGTGCTGAAGTGCTCAACTTCAAGGTGCTCAGTCAAAAAGGGGCAGGGGTCGCGACAGAGGAACTGAGTGATACAGAAGACTATATTCCTGACGATGATGTGCCATTTTAGTGGTCATTCAACGAAAGAATCGATACGCTCAACGGAAATCCCGTGAGTGGTGCCCCAGAGACGTAAGCGTTTCTTGCAGGGCTTCCAGTTTTTCCACAATCAAGTGAATGACCTTATCTTTTCGCTCCAGGCGCCCACGGGCGATAATCGCGTTAGATTCATTCGCCACGTTGCGAAATCGTTTCCAGGTGCCCTCGTGAACAATCAGATTCGCAACACCTGTTTCATCTTCCAGGGTCATGAAGGTGATGCCCCGTGCGGTACCTGGACGCTGGCGGTTGAGAACCAAACCGGCGACAGAAACTTTACGATCGCAGGGATGAGTTTTCAGTTCATGGCAGCACACTACCTGTTTTGACCGCAACTGATTTCGAAAAAATGAAATTGGGTGGGCCCGGAGCGAGAGACCCTGGGTTTGATAATCTTCAGAAACGTGTTCCCATTCACTTGGTGCTTTCAGTTCTTCGCAAACATCATCTTGCTCCCAGCTCTGTTCAAACAGCGGATAACTGCGATGTGTTTTTTCTTGTGCCAGTGCACTCCAGAGCGCGTCCCGGCGATCAACTCGGAGTGATTGGAAAATATCGGCGCGTGTCAATTGTGCCACGGTAGCACGTCCGAAACCGGTGCGGTGTGTGAAGTCTTGTATGCAGCGGTAAGGAGTAGGCGTGCTGGTGGTATCCCGGCACGCGATGATGCGTTGCGCAACACTCTGTTTGATGCCGCGAATCATCCGAAATCCGAGCCTCAGTGCAAGGGTTTGATGTTCCGCTTCGAGTGTGCAATCCCACAGGCTACAATTCACATCCACGGGCCGCACTTCAATACCTGCCTTTTGGCAATCTCGTACAAGCTGCGCGGGTGCATAAAATCCCATTGGCTGGCTATTGAGCAGGGCTGCCGTGAAAGCAGCCGGGTGATGGTGCTTCAACCACGCCGAAACGTAGACCAGCAATGCGAAGCTAGCGGCGTGCGATTCCGGAAAGCCGTAGAGACTAAAGCTACGTAGCTGTAAAAATAACTCTTCACAATAGACCGGATCGTACCCGCGGTTTTGCATGCCTTCCACAAGTTTTCGCCGGAAGGGGTCCATAGAACCATCGCTCCGCCATGCGCCCATTGCCCTACGGAGAGCATCGGCTTGACCGGGAGTAAAGCCTGCAGCGGTTATGGCCAATCGCATGGCTTGTTCCTGGAACAGAGGAATGCCGAGCGTCTTCGCAAGGACATTTCGGATTTCCAAACTCGGGTAGCGGACCGGTTCGATACCGTGTCTTCGTCGCAGGTACGGGTGTACCATGTCTCCCTGAATGGGACCGGGACGGACAATCGCTACTTCGATCACCAGGTCATAAAAATTTCTGGGCCGCAATCGCGGGAGCATGCTCATCTGCGCCCGGCTTTCGATCTGAAACACGCCCACCGTATCAGCATCGCAGATCATATCGTAAACCGCAGTATCGCCGGCAGGCACTGTGGCGAGTGTCCACCGTTTCCCCGTATGATTTTCAATGAGTGAAAATGCCTTGCGGATTGCAGTAAGCATTCCGAGCGAGAGGCAGTCTACTTTGAGGATTCCCAGGGTATCCAGATCATCTTTATTCCATTCGATCACCGTACGTCCCGGCATTGCCGCATTTTCGATAGGTACAAGTTCACACAATGGCCCGCGGGTCATGACCATCCCGCCTACGTGCTGCGAGAGGTGGCGAGGAAATCCGCACAACGCACTGGCCTCTTGAACCCAGCGAGCGAGCAGATCTGTCGGCAGTTTAAGGCCCTCTATGCGCTTTTTGATGGTTTCCAGATCCGGCACTTGCCCACGACTGACCGATTTGGCAACGCGGTTGATCGTGGCTAAATCGACGCCGAGTGCTCTACCGGCATCTCGCATCGCAGACCGCGGTCGATAAGTGATCACCTCGGCGGTCATGCCCACGCGCTGGCGACCATATTTCTGATAAATGTATTGCAGTACTTCTTCGCGGCGTTCGTGCTCGAAATCGACATCGATATCGGGTGCCTCACCCCGCTCACGACTCACAAATCGCTCGAACAGCAGATCCATGCGGGCAGGATCAATCGAGGTGATCCCCAGGCAGTAACAGACAACCGAATTGGCAGCCGAGCCTCTTCCCTGACACAGGATGCCACGACGACGTGCAAACTGCACCAGATCCCAGACCGTAAGAAAATATGTTTCGTAGTGGAGTTCACCGATTAACGCCAGTTCATGTTCAATCCGCTGTGAGACGTCGGGCCCGATGCCCTGTGGATAACGCCACAGCGCACCTTGCCAAGTGAGTGCAGCCAGATGTTCTTTCGCCGTCACCCCTCGTGGAACGAGTTCCTCAGGATATTCGTAGCGGAGTTGGTCGAGGGAAAAATTGCACGCATCGGCAATCTCGATCGAACGCGCGATAGCTTCAGGTGCCCCCGCAAACAAACGGTGAATTTCCGGAATCGTGCGGAGGTGCCGTTCGGCATTGCACGGAAGGAGTGTGCGAATCTGTTTGATCGTTGTGCGGTGACGGATGGCGGTGAGTGTCTCATGTAAAGTCCTACGATCACGCTTGTGGTAAAGTACGTTGCCGGCTGCGAGAAGTGGAATTTGCAACGAATGAGCCAACGTTTGGAGGTGCAGAAGTTTTCCCCGATCGTCGCGGCCCAAATGCAGCGATGCCAGCAAGCTGCACCTTGCGCCGAAAATGTCGTGATACGTATTGAGCTGACTGTTTACGCGATTCTTGGTTTCCCTGTTCTCTGCGTTTATTAAATCTTCTGCCGAGGCTGCCGCATGCAGACCTTTGGCATAGAGTGCAAGATCTTCCAGCAACAATCGACAGCTTCCTTTTTTTTCTCGTCGACGCCCGCGTGTGATAAGTTGTGCAAGTCGACCATACGATGCCCGATCGGCCGCTAACAACACGATCTCCGGCGCGTTGATCGGCTTGATTCTGGCACCTACCAGAAGCTTAATACCAGCCGACTTTGCTGCGGCATGCGCGCGGACCACTCCTGCTAGTGAATGTTCATCGGTAATTGCCAAAGCACGATAGCCGAGTTCGGCAGCGCGCACCACAAGTTCCTCCGGATGGGAGGCACCTTGCAAGAACGAGAAGTTGGTAGTGCAGTCAATTTCTACGTAGGACATCATTTGTGAGAGTTGCAGCGGATGTTCAGGCGCGGGTTGGTGGTCGGGGAGTGCCAAAGCAAATCGTGGCTAATCAAACTCACCGTGTAAAAACCAGAGGCGATCCTGATATCGCTGAAAAATCCAGAACCGCCTCAGGTCACTGGTTTCAGCCCGGTAGTAATCGCGAAGAATGTGTTGCGGATGGTCCCGGCCGTGCCAGGTCGACTCGATTCTTTCTGGTCCTTCCAGCACTGCAATCGTGTGATGGGTACCGAGTCCGGCAAACGTGCACGGCAGATTGTGTGGGTCGCAGGTGAGAATATGCATCGGTTTCGGTCTGCGAAACAACCAGAGGGGACGTAACCGCATCCCCTCGAGAGACGGTTTTTCCGCTGATCTTCCAGAGGATCGGATTCGATGGCGAAAGCGAATTGCTCGCTCCGGGATGGCGTCCTGAGTCCACCGTGGCTGAACGACTCCGCCGGTTCCGAGGCGACTCGTTATTCTTTCAAGGCAGCGATGAAGCGATGAGACGAAAGGGTTCTCTGGTAGGCTGACTATATGGGTTTTATTTTCTCTGTTTATCTCATGTTCAGTATGGAACCAAATTGGTTGATGATGCTCCGGTTGGAAAAAGTCTGTGACAGTCAATGAGACCTCACTGACGGGCGCGGATAAAGTTGTTCGTTCAAGTCGAAGCTCCAGAAGTTCGACTAAATGTGGTACATCTCCGCAAGCATGATAAAGAGAGACTGCAAACGTCTCTTCCTGTTTGTTCTGGAGTTTCAGACGGCAGGCAATCCCCAGTGGAATTTGGATCCGACTGTGAAGTAGCTTTTGCAAGCGTCCCATTAATTTATTTAAAATGTGTTTTAAAATTGGACGATTCGCTGTGGGGAATTCAAAAAACCACTCTGTCGTGATTGATTCCGGTGGAGAGATTACGGGCAAAATCTCTTCGATTGTTCCTGAAGCTTGATCCATACGCTGGAGCATTTTTTCCCCGAATCGGCTACTCAATTGATTTCGAGGTAGTGCCATGAGCTGTCCGATCGAGTAGATCCCAAGAGAGTTGAGCTGGGCAATGGTTTGCACTTCCAATCGTAGGGCGTCCACCGGCAAGACGTGTAGTGCGTCAAGTGTTGGACAGTGCTGAGAAATCATGTGCAAGGTGATCGCAGGTGTATCGAGCCAAACTTCGCGGGGCAGAGAGGAGGTGTGCCCGAAGTGCGCTAAGGCCCACGCGGCACCGATCGAATCGGCGACTCCCAGGTGCGCCGTCACTTTCCGGTGACGAAGTTGCTCAGATAAATTTTTAGCCAGCCCCCGTTCTCCACCGAAATGTGGTGCCAGTCCGGTGATTTCCATGACGAGCGTACTGCCCGGAAGGCAGCGCGTACCGGGTTCCCGTTCGATCGATATCCGAGGGCTGAACTGTTGACACCAGAGGGCAAAAGCATGGAGTCGCCTCTTGTCCCGTTCTTTTTTGTCTGCTTCTCGCCGCTGCGGGTACTGCCCGGCAGTAGTTGGAGGCGGAAGCGATTCAGGAAGCCACAGGCAAAGGTGTCGCCTGGCAGAAGGTTCCATTTTCATGGTCGATTTCCCATACCACATTATTGCCCATCGTCAGATGGGCGCCACGCAAGCGTTGGATGCGGAGTTGTTGAAGCAAAAAAGAAGAACGATTGCCCGATTTTTGAACGACATGTTGACCGCTGTATCGGTTGTAATCCTGACGACTGTCTGATATGGGGTGTGTGTTGTGCAGCTGCGCTGCTGATGTTGCGTGCGAAACGGGTGTCACAGGATCCACAAGCAACCGATTTTTTGCGGCGGTCCACTGCTGCGGATTCGACCGAGGACGGAGCAGCAACCCGAGGGTGTTGTATTCCTGACATGCAAGCTGGATGCGACGGAGATGCCGCATGTGGATGATTCCGCTACTTTCTTTTAACGATCGGCTTGCTCCGCTGCTCGATTTCCACCTTCTTTCCCGCCAAAGTACAGCGGCAAACCCGCGACAGCGGATGGTCTGGTCTAGCACCCACATCTCATCGACCCCTTTTTGCGGGCGAAAGATGATAAGCTGCGCCAGGTCAACACCAAGGGTCAATGCTGTGTGCGGATAAAACTCATATTCGGTGTCAATCACTGCAATTGCTCGTCCGTCGCGACTGACTGAGCGAGCAAAACAGAGTGCCAAGGCACCACACCCCGATCCGCTATAGAGCAGCTCAATCAGTTCATCAGTCGGCAATCCGTGTGGAAAGAGCGTCGCGAGTGCTTGTTGTTCTTTTTGTGCTTGTGCCTGCTGTTGGTTTTGATTTTCATCTTTACAGGCGTGGTCGGTTCCAATCGTTGCAACCGTTGCCCGATCGTTACAATCTTTGCCATGAGCCTTTCTTATTTCGGCCTCGACTTCGGACTCTGCAAAAAATAGCGCATCTCCAAGCGTCCTCTGCAGCTGGGCCAGAGCATCGCTTCTTGAGGCCGATGGCGTATTTTTCGGCATGCTTTCATCTCATTTCTTTTCGCTACTTGGTGCGCTATTACAGCATTTTTGCCGATTTTTTGTCGCCACGATCGACGACACTCAATACTGTACAAATGTATCGTATCGTTGTCCAGTGGTAGGTGAGAGAATTCTGAAAGAATTTTGTAAAACCCGTCCGCAGCCCCCGTTTGTTCCCCGGTTGGTTCGCCTTTTTTCGCGCCCGCCATCCTGTCCTGAGGAGTGTCTACCATGCGTCGTGTTCTCGTTGTTTTCATCGGATGCACTGTTCTGGGAACCTGGAGTGGCTGCAGTCGCCCTGTGGCAGGTCCTTCGGAACCGACACCTCAGCAGCTTGCAGTGGAAAAAGATCGTGCGGTGGCAGCAAAGCAATTGGCCGAAGCCGCTGCAACGATGAAGGCAGCTGATCAGCGATACGCTGAATCCGCAAAGAAACTTGATCAAGCCAGTAAGATCAATCAGGAGACGCAAGATCGTCTGAAAAAGATCACTGCGTCCGAGGCTGCGCAGAAAAAAGCAACCGATAGAGCCCGGGCGGCAGAGGCATCGGCTACCGCAGCGCGCCGCCGCGCGATCGACGCACAAGCAGCCGCCCGTCAGGCAGAAGCCAAAGCCAACGCCGCCAGAGAAAGTGTAGCCAAAGAGCGAAAGGCCGCGGAGTCGGCCCTCGCCGCCGCGAATGTGGCCCGCAATGAGGCGCTACAGGCTCGGGAAGAGGCGGCCCAGTTTCAATTTTCTGTTGTCCAGGATGCTGACTCCGCGCGTCGAGAGAGCCAGACAGCGCAGGAGGCCTTGGATACTGCCCGCGAGCAGCAAAAACTTAACGAGAAGGCCCAGCGGTTAGCACGGCAGCAGCAACAGGCTGCCATTGAGGCCCAGGCAGCGGCTGCAAAAGAGCAGCAGATCGCAATTGCCGCACGCACCCGTGCCTTGGAAGCACAAAAATCCGAGAGAGATCGCATCGCTGTGGCAGAGGCTAAAGAGCAGGCGGCACAGGAAGCGGCCCGCAAGGCCACGCAAGCGGCAACCGATGCTCGACTAGCTGCCGCGAAATTGTCGCAGCTGAAGGAGTCTATTGCTGCCACGCGAGGCGCGCTTGAGAAGTATGAGAAGGTGGTCAAGTCACAACAGGCAGCGGCCGAGGCGGCCACCGCTGCATCGACGCGGGAACTAGATTTGGTTGCGAAAGCCAATGCGGCGCTCGCAGATGCCCGCAAGACGTTTGCCGAAGAACAGCAAACGCTCGAAGATTTGCGCGGCACACTCGCCAAAAAAATGAAGAGCTTTGATCGGGCGAGAAAAAAGCTGGAGGATGCGAGATACAAAATCGAGAAGGACCGCGCTGCATTGACCACTTCAGAGCAAAAACTGAAAGATCGTGAGGCATCACTCCAGGCGAAGAAGGCTGCTTGGGCTTTGGAAAAAAAACAGCGTCTGCAAACTCGGAATGAAATATCAGCAGAGCTCAAGAAGCTAGAGGCGCGACTTCGCACAGCAAAAATGTCCACGAAAAAGGAGACACAAAAATCGTCATCCAAGAAGCCTCCGGCGGAAGAGAAACAGGATTCAAAAAAGAAACCTACCACCTCGGGCGATTCGAGTGAACAAGCCGAAGAAGATACGAAGAATTAACTGTCGTCGCCGAGAGTGTGAAGATGCATACGGACGCATCGTGCCAGTGCCTCCGGATCGTATCCCCCTTCAAGAAGACTCACAATTCGCCCATTGCAGTGCACATCCGCGATGTTGCGAACACAGCGAGTGAGCGTTTCGAAGTCTTCGTCCCCCAGTCCGAGTGAGCCGATCGGGTCGTCCCGATGGGCGTCAAAGCCGGCGCTTATAAAAATTAGATCCGGCTGGTGATGTGCTGTGATGCTCTCTAGCCCTTGTTGGAACCGGTCGCAATATGTGGAACGGTCTGTTCCCATGGCAATCGGAACGTTGCGAGTTGTGCCGAGACCGGGTCCGGTACCGGTTTCCTCGGCCCGACCGGTGCCCGGATAAAAAGGCCAGCGATGGATCGAGAGAAATGCGACCTGCGAGTTGCTCCAGAATATCTCCTGGGTCCCGTTGCCGTGGTGCACATCCCAATCAATGATCAACACCCTATCGATCCCGATCACTGCACGTGCATACTCCGCCGCGATGGCCACGTGATTTAACAGGCAGAATCCCATTGGACCATCGGCAAGCGCGTGGTGACCGGGAGGGCGAATCAGGCAGAATGCGCGCTCTGCCTCGCCCTTGGCGATCCGCATCACCGCATCGCAGGCTGCCCCTGACGCGTAGCGGGCGACCTCAACGGATCGTGGCGAGACTATCGTGTCCTGTTCAATTTGCCCACCCCCTGCTTCGGCAAACTGTGTGAGATGTCGCAAGTATGATGGTGTGTGGATGCGATGGATTGTTTCGCTGCTGGCCTTCTTCCAGGTTGGTATGCGGTGAATGTGCCGAGGCAATACCGAATCGGCTGAGAGAGTTTGCCGCACCCGCGAAATCCGCTCAGGAGATTCGACGTGCCTGCCAGTATCGTGCTGGAGAAACAGGGTGTCGTCGTATAGCAGGGTGGCGGACATAACAGCTCTTATGTTTGTTCTGGTGCTCAACCCGCCCGTTAGGCCGGTGTATCCGATGCGACCGCGGAAATCCCAAGCTGCGGTTAAAACACCCCTCGAGGCTATCCTATCCGGGGGCCTGGTGGCAAAGGGATCCAGACGTTTCTGGTGTTGGCGGTTGCAGGCTCAGAGACGGTCCTTTCAGACGATCTTTGGTCCTGATCCGAGCTGTCCAATTCCCGTCCTATCACCTTGTACGGGGGGACGCCCTGGCCTTATAATATGCGGCTTCGGTCACCCTGGGGAGGGTGACTCTCGCCTTAGCCCTTGGGGAGTCTGCCACGCATGTCTGACTTGATGGAATATGATTTAGCACAACTTGTTCTTTCAAATAATTCCTTCGGGCCGCAGGAAATTGATAAAATTTCCTCAGCGATCTCGGGAGATAGCGGGCAATTCAAGGTGCTCAAAGAGTCGGTTGCCGATCTGGAAGTGCAGCAGCCCCGCTCGCCGGCAACGGCTGTGCGACTCGGGGTCTGTTATTTTTTAATGGGTAGGTATTCCCAGGCAGCAGAAACATTGGGCCAGGGTGACGGCGGTGCGATCACCCAGTTCTATCTAGGTAAATGTTATTTCGCGGATGGAAATTACGCGGAGGCAAAATCTAGTTTTGAGTCGGCTGCAACCGCCGGTTATGAGGCAAATGCTTGCGTATTGGCAATCAGTGAGACGGAGCGTTACCTTGGAAATCCTGCGGCCGCTCTCGAGCGATTGAATGGGTTGTCTGGAGCTGTTGAGCAGACCGCTGACTACCTCTATCAACGCGGTGCATGCGTGTCGGCGATGGGGGGGAATCCTCAGGAAGTGGTGACGTACTACGAGAGAGCTGTGGAGAGCGATCCGGAGCATCCGGGGGCGCTTTTCGGGTTGGCTAAGGAAACTGATCGCAACGGGAATGACGAAGACGCTGTTGCACTCTATGAACGGGCGGCTATGCGTTTCCCATCGCACGTTGGCACGTTGCTCAATCTGGGTGTGTTGTATGAGGATTTGGGAAAATTCGATCGCGCTATCCGCTGCTACCAACGAATTCTTGAGATTTATCCTGATCATGAGCAGGCTCGGCTTTACATGAAAGATGCCCGTGCTTCGGGTGATGTAATGTTCGATGATAATGATGATCGGGATCACGATCGGATGAGTCAGATTCTTAACATTCCGGTCTCTGATTTCGAACTTTCCGTACGAAGTCGTAATTGCCTGCAGCGGATGGGCATTGATTCATTGGGCGATTTAGCCCGAACCACCGAACACGAACTTCTCGCGAGTAAGAATTTCGGTGAGACCAGTCTTGTGGAAATCCGCGAGGTGCTGGCAGCTAAAGGGCTGGAGCTAGGTGCGCTTGCGCATGATAAACCACAGCATGATGCAGTCTATGAACCGGAGTCACTCTCGGATGACGAGCGGGCGATGCATGATCGTCCGATCCACGATCTCAGTCTTTCGGTCCGGTCGCGCAAGTGTATGGTCCGTCTCGGTATCAACACGATCGGCGAGTTGTTGCGCCGAACTGGCGATGAGCTTTTGGAATGCAAGAATTTTGGCGTGACCAGTCTTAGAGAGGTCCGTGAGAAATTGGGCCCCATGGGGTTGCGATTGCGTGGCGATTGATCACGCCTCTATTCGATCGCACAACAGTTTATGCCTGCTCGAGCGTTTTCGTTTGAAGTACAGCACCGAAGCGCTAATTCTTCAGCTAGGTGCAGCACGTTCACGACACCGCATGGCGAGTTAGCACTCCCCACCTTTATGCCCGTGGGTACCCTTGGCACGGTGAAGGGAGTCACGATCGATCAGGTACGCGAGTCTGGTGCGCAGGTTGTGCTCGGCAATACATATCACTTGGCACTGCGGCCCGGCTCTGAGACGGTTCGGAATCTCGGTGGACTGCATCAATTTATGGGTTGGTCCGGACCAATCCTCACCGACAGCGGGGGCTATCAGATTTTCAGCCTTGCCAATCGCACACGCATCACAGAAGAGGGTGCGGTGTTTCAATCTCATATTGACGGTCGAACAATCGAATTGACGCCGGAGCGGTCCATTGCGATTCAAGAAGATTTAGGCAGCGATATCGTCATGGTCCTGGATCACGTTGTTCCCCTCCCAAGCCAGAAGCGAGAGGTGGCGATAGCGATGGAGCGATCACTTCGGTGGGCAGCCCGTTGCCGAGAGGTGGCTCGGAGAGACGATCAGGCGCTCTTTGGTATCGTTCAGGGAGGATTGGATGCCGGCCTGCGTGAGCAGAGCGCAAAAGGCCTTGTATCCATCGATTTTACGGGATATGCGATCGGCGGCTTGAGCGTCGGTGAAACTCAAGAAGAGATGGTCGATACACTAGCCTGTACTGTTGCTCACCTTCCGCAGAGTCGCCCACGATATCTAATGGGGGTTGGTCGCCCGGAAGATATCCTGCTTGCGATCAGTCAAGGCGTAGACATGTTTGATTGTGTGCTGCCAACACGGAGCGGTCGCCATGGCGCGGCCTTCACCGCCGGTGGGGTGGTCCGTGTAAAAAATGAACATCACCGGCAGGAAAAATTGCCACTCGATGCAGAATGCCCATGCATCGCCTGTAAGCATAGCCTTGGGTACCTGCGACATCTCTTTGTGAGCGGGGAAATGCTCGGCCCAATTCTACTAAGTATCCACAATCTCACCTACTACCAGCGGCTAATGCACGGGGCCCGAGAGGCAATTCGTGCCGATCGGTATCAAGATTTCTGTAAGGCCTGTTTTGAGGGGTGGCAGATCGCATCGGAGGATCAAAACACATAAAGATGCGTCTGATAACTCCCACCGCCCTTTCCCATTGGACCTACCGCTAGGCTGCTCTTGCTGCCGGTTGGGAGGGGATTTATGATGTTCGCTCGGTTTGGGTTGCGAGGAAGATGGTTCCAGGAACTAATCAACACGTTTGAATGGTTCGGTGTGGTGTCTGATCCGTAACCGGGCCCATTTATTCTCTCATGCGAGAATCTCATCTAGGGAAAGACAAGTATGTTGTCCAACGAAGTGTTTCTAATGCTGTTTTTTGCTCAGCAGGCACCCGATCCCGATGCAGGGGGAGGCCTGATGCGACTGGCCCTTCCGGTACTGGTAATCGGATTCATGTTTTATTTTATGCTGATCCGGCCAGAGCGACAAAAGCAGAATCGACATAAACAGATGTTGGAAAATCTTAAAAAAAATGATCGGATCGTGACGGCCGGTGGGATAAAGGGTGTGGTGTCCTCGGTAAACCGCGATCAACAGGAAGTCACTATTACGGTGGACGAATCAACGGGCACAAAAATCCGAATCAATATTTCATCGATCGCCGGTGGTGAGGAAGATTCAGCCTCCGGCCAAGGCGGACAAAAATAGAGAAGGGCGTTTCAAGTATGTTCTTAGATAGCATTCGCGACGTACTGCTACTGGGTCAGGTTCAGATTGAAGTGGTTCGGGAAAAAATGTGGTATGAACAGTGGTACGGAATCGTGCTGATTCTGTTTCTAATCTTTGCTGTGCCCATCGGCCTTGGTCGTGGTATCGCTAGCATGGTGCGCATGCGTGAGTACAGTTGGAAGATCGCCCTAATCATTTTTTCCGCATTAACCGCTTCGATTGTGTTGATGTCACGGGAGCCGAATCTGGGTATTGATCTCGGTGGGGGAACGATCCTGGAATATGAGGTCGATCAGCAGAAGAAAGACGAGGTGGTGGGTGCCGGTGGAGGCCAGGGTTTAATGGCCAAGATGGTGGATTCGATCCGTCAGCGACTTGATCCGGCGGGAGTCCGGCAAGTCAGCATCCGGGAATCAGGTCCCGAACGCATCGAAATAAAGATCCCGCGGGTTTCCCAGGCTGAGGTCGAGCTTTTGAAGCGTAAGTTGGTCACGGCGGGTAACCTAGAGTTTCGGATTTTAGCCGATCAGGAAATGGACGCGGCATTAGTGCGACGAGCCGAGGGCGACATGGGAGCCAACGTTCGCGTGATCAAGGACGAAGATCAACCGGCCCGCAAAAGTGAACCGATGCATGATCAAGTGGTGGCTATTGCGCGGAATTCAACAGGCGAGATTGTGACGATGGGCGGGGTTGAGCGAGCTCGTTGGGTCACAGTTGATCCGGAAAAGGCAGCAGCGGTTCGTAGTGATCCTGATCTAATCACGCGTCTCGGGCCCGATGAGAAACAGATCGAGCAACTCATCATTCTGGGGCGCGAATTAGCCGAATGGATGGAGGTCGGCATGCAGGAGTCAACCGTCGCCGGCAAACCACCAACACCCAGGATTATGGTTGATCCGTTCACCGTGCAGCGTCCCCGCGGTGACGGGGGCGTAGATGTATTGGTTAAGATCGACGATCAGAACGTAACTGGTGGCTACTTGAGCGGTGCAAATCCCGGCGTGAGTGATGGTCGAGTGGCAGTTAATTTTAATTTCAATGTGGCCGGTGCAAAAAAGTTCGGCCAGCTGACCGGAGCGAACGTTCGACCGAGTGGTCGTAAGCGCAGGTTGGGGATCGTTCTGGACGATGAGTTACTCTCCGCGCCGAGTCTCAACAGTGTGATCCGCGACAGCGGACAGATCACCGGTGATTTTACGCAGGATGATGTTGACTGGCTGGTAGGTGTGCTCAATGCGGGAAGTCTACCGGCAGCGCTTAATAAAATTCCGATCAGCGAGCAGCGGGTCGAGCCGACCCTAGGCCTAGCGACCATCGAATCTGGCAAGCGTGCCATCGGTATCTCATTGATTGCCATTGCACTCTTCATGCCGCTTTATTATCGGTTCAGTGGTCTGGTGGCCTGCTTTGCACTGATTCTCAATCTGGTGCTTGTGCTCGGTGTTATGCTGGCGATTGGCGCAACCTTCACACTCCCGGGACTTGCCGGCTTGGTGTTGACGGTCGGCATGGCGGTCGATGCAAATGTGCTGATTTTTGAGCGTATTCGTGAAGAGTTGTTGGGTGGAGCCGCACTGCGGATGGCGATTCGCAATGGATTTAGTCGGGCAACCAGAACGATCGTGGATGCGAATCTAACCACACTCATTACTGCGTTCGTTCTTTATGTCATTGGAAAAGATCAGCTGCGTGGATTTGCGGTCACGTTGATTTTGGGCATCGGCATGAGCATGTTCACCGCGATTTTCTGTTCCCGTGTGATTTTTGACATTGCGGAAAAGCGGCGTTGGATCTCCAAGCTTGGAATGCTCAGGCTGCTTGGGAAAACCAGTATTGATTTTATCGGCAAGCGACACATTGCAGCAGTTTGCTCGGTCGGACTGATTGGGTTGGGCCTTTACGGGGTGTTTTTGCGAGGACCAAATCTATTCGATATTGATTTCCGCGGTGGGGCAAAAATTGAGGTGGTTTTCGCACAGCCGACCTCTGATGGTGAGGTGTTCGAAACTCTGTCGGTACACTCTGAAGAGCAATCGCTGGACAACCGATTAACTGATCTAAAAGTTGTAGGTGTTGGCGAAAATGGATTTCTGATTGAAACAACGCAGGCAGACCGCTCGTTGGTGGAGGACGCAATTCGGACCGTATTCGACGGCAAGTTACAGACTAATACGCTCACCGTTGAACCCCAATCTGTGAAGCCGATCCCGGTCGCCAAAGCGCCGGTCGCGACCGAAACAGAAGCAACTGATTCGAAAAAAGACATTCAGGACGATAAAGAAAAAGAAACCACGCCGCCGGAACTAGAAGATCCGTTTGCAGGAGGGACCGAAGCAAAACTTGTATTTGCCGAACCAATCAATCAGGAAACATTGCTGGATCGTTTCGAGGGGCTCGTGAATGACTTACAACTCGGCTCACCACGAATCTCGGTATCGCATCCTGAAGTGTTCGGCGAGAGCTCACGCCGGGTTGCCGAGTGGGAACTGAAAACAACACTAAATCCGGATGCAACTGAAAAGCTGCTTACTACTTTTGCTGCTAGACTGAAAGAAACCCCGGTATTTCGATCTTCAACCAACGTAGGTGGTCAAGTAGCGGGCGATACACAAAATCAGGCTTTTGTTGCACTCTTTGCTAGTCTGGTCTTTATCATTGGTTATATTTGGGTCCGCTTCCAAAGGGTCACATTTGGACTAGCCGCGGTGGTGGCATTAGTCCATGACGTTTTGGTCACTTTGGGTGTGATCGCGCTCAGCCAGTTTGCCGCATCGATTCCGGCAATTGCTGGGCCGTTGCAACTGGAGGCGTTTAAAATCAGCTTGCCTATTCTTGCAGCTTTTTTAACCATCATCGGTTATTCGCTTAACGATACGATTGTAGTTTTCGATCGTATACGCGAAGTGCGTGGTAAAAGCCCCTATCTCTCTGCCGAGATGATTAACAAAAGTATCAATCAAACCTTAAGTCGCACTCTGCTCACCTCATTGACCACGTTGATCGTCGTCGTGATTCTTTATTTCCTCGGAGGCCCAGGAATTCATGGCTTTGCATTTGCCCTGGTGATTGGAGTGATTGCCGGAACTTACAGTTCCGTATTTATTGCCTCTCCGGTGTTGCTCTGGATGTCCGGTTCGCAGCATGCCAATCCCGCCAGAGGCGCTGAGAACTCAAGTAGGGCCGTTGCCACCGGATAATCGTCGCATCCGGTAAGGTCAATGGCGGGCGTTTTTCGCTGCCGTTAAATTCTACGCGCCCGTCGGTCCGTTGGGGGTAATAATAGTGGTGAGTGTTTATTTCCACTTATCCCTCCCCCTACTGTTGGTTCGGTGATGAAAAAAACGGCTGTTGTTCTACTGTTGTTGTCAGTGGGTATCGGCGGAGCCATGCTATTTCGCAAACCGCACACGGAGGCTGTCTCGCCGCGACTTTCGCGACCATTTCCAGCATCACCAGAAAATGCGGTGGTGGCAAGCAAAAATCAATCTGGATTCGCCCGTAATGCGAATTCTCCCGTGCAGGGAGTGCCCGCGCTTCCGGCAAAGCCACGTCGGGAAAGCCGCCAAAGTCAGCCCCGCCGACCGGCTGTATTGCAGCCCGGTGCCAGGCCCCCGCTGCCACAGCTTTCGCAATTCGAAGACGCCGGTGACCGTGCGGTTACCAGAAGTGAAAAAAATGCGGTCTCGCAAGAATCCTCACCAGCCGTCGCCCCCAATCGCGGGCAGGTGTCCAAGTCGATGCCTGGCGTGATCAACAATAAGGGGAATAATCAGATCCATACGATTGTGAATGGAGACACGCTTGAGCGGATTGCCCGCCGCTATTTGGGTAATGCTACCTGGGCCAATGCTATTTATCAGATCAATCAGGATCAGATTGCCGATCCGAATCGTCTGCCACTCGGAAAAAAAATTCTAATCCCCCTACCTGAGCAACTACCCACGCGACTTTCTTCCTCAAATCCACCTGTTAAGGAGCTGGTTCCACTGCCGCAGTGGACCATTAACGATAGCGATTAGCCTGCCATGTTAGTTTGAGTGCGCAGTTCGCTCGCTCCACGGAACACTGCGATCACGCAGGCGGAGATTCAGGAAGGCCCTTACTGTCTCACGGGCTTTCAAGTCGAGATTGGTTTCATTGACCAACTTCTCCCCATTGAGCTCCGTATTAATCGCCTTAAGGAAAAGACTGCATTTACTCACGTCCTCACTGTCGACTTCATGCCCGTTGCGTTTCAGCCTCTCGTAAATGTATTTAGCGGTCTTTGATTCTTTGGTTTCTTTCGGTTTATTACTCTTGCCCTCGACCTGCTTTTGACCAACCAGAATCATAGTGGAGACCTCGCCACTACCCACCTCCGTGTGCCGCGCGAGTGCATCTATTTTCAGCTGTTTGCCGATTTTGTTTGCGGGTGAAATGAGCACCAGTGCCTTTACATCTTTTTCACCACCTCGTCTGAGTCTGATCAACCGTTGCTTTCCGGGGTCATTCCGTGGATATCGGGCAAAGTCATCCCAGTCATAGATTGCGTACCAAGCGGCAAGCACCGCACCTTGCCCCACTCCGATGAGTGTTGTTGCAGCCAGATTCAATCTTTTTGCGTTATTCTCCTTGAGCAAAAACAACCGCACTGCCTCTAAATCACCGGCAAGCACGCTTTCGGGTCGAACCTTACTGGGGTCCAGTTTGAGCGTGCGACCCGAAGCCTTTTGGGTTGTCGAATCACCATGTCCCCGCAAGTCGGGAAGAATTACAGCGTAGCCTCTGCTCTGGAGGTACTCGGCAAGCGTTTTATAAGTCGCACCGTCTTCTTTTGATTTCCAATCGTGAATTACCACAACAGGGACGGTGTTCTCGCCTTCGGTTCCCTCATAATAAGTCACATTCAATTTGACACCGTCCGTGGTAGTCAACTCCACGGTTTTTGGTTTAGGTGGCCCTTCCGTTTCCCTGGCCAACGCCGTCAAGGGCATTGCAACAACCGTGACCGCCACCACGCAAAGGCATAATATCCATCCTTCGATCAGTGCCCGGTCTGCCTGCCAGGTTTTGTCGAGTGGCGAATAGAAACGATTTTTTTGATCCGTCAGATTCATCATGATTGATTCCTTCCGAGCGGCACTACGTGTCCCAAGTACTGTGCCACATTGTAGATAGGTTGAACGCTGCGGTCAACTTTAAGCACGCGTACTGCCTCGCACGTGGATACACGTTAAAAACGTTACCATGGGCGGCTTGCGGGGTTTCATATGCGTGTGGAGTAATCTAGCCTCATCATCGGGCGACGCGAGGTGATTGTGATTTCCTAAGTATGTCGCTTCAAGCCACGCATTTGAAGAGTAGGACCAAACTCAGCAACGGTTAAAAGTTTCATGCGGTTACGTAAACGTTTGCAATTTCACTGGCAGGTTCTCACTGGCGAGGAAGATACGCCGTTTGATGAGGACATACCTGCATGGATTTTCAGCGTAATGGTGCACCTGGCCCTGTTAGCAATGCTCGCCCTCTTTCTACGCGACACCCCCCCCCAGGATCGACCGCTTGAGCTGATGACGACTATTGCAGAATCGGTCCCCGATGAGCCACCTCGTGATTTTTTCTTTTCGGAAGTCGAGAGAGAAGCAATTGGATCCAATGGTCTGCAGAGCACGGAGATGGCAGATGCCGTAGCCCAAATAGCGGCCGAATTTACTGAAATCACAGAGATTGAGGAAATCACTGAACCGATTGTGGATTTGCAATGGAGCGAGGTGGTGTTTCGGGAGAGCCAGATTGAAGCGGATCTGGCGATCGAAGAAACTCTGAACATGGCGATTCAGGGATCAGCCGGAGTGGGTGTTACCGGAACGGCCGGCGCGATTGATCGAATCACGCAGGAAATCATAGACTCACTTGAGCAGCGAGAAACACTGGTCGTATGGTTGCTCGATCAATCCGAAAGTCTGTCGACTCAACGATCCAGAATCCATGACCGTCTGAAACGGATTTACGAAGAACTGGAATACATCGAATCCGAAGGTGGTTTGCAGTTTGATGCTGCTGAAGTCGCACCCTTGCTCTCCTCGGTGGTTTCGTTCGGGGCAAAAATAACCGAACAGATACGTCCCACGGCAGAGGTTGCAGAATTGCAAAAGAGTGTGGCTGGCATTGAAGAGGATAAAAGTGGGGTTGAGCGTGTTTTTACGACAGTGTTTCAATCGGCGAAAAAATATAAAGATTACGCCACCGGTCCCGATCGTCGGAACGTGATGTTTGTGCTGTTCACCGACGAGGCGGGTGATGATGCAGCTGTCATGCAGGATGGAATGACAATGCTTGACGCCGCGGTAGAGCAATGCAGGAAGTCACAAATCCGCGTATTTGTAGTGGGTGCTCCGTCGCCCTTTGGCCGGCAGCAAGTGGAAGTGAAATGGGTCGATCCGGATCCCGATTATGACCAGACACCCCAATGGACAATGGTTCGGCAGGGTGCGGAATCTTTTCTGCCGGAGCGATTAAAGCTGGCGTTTTCTGGACAGCGTCGCCAGGAAGAGTCGCTCGATTCGGGCTTCGGCCCTTTTGCTCTCACGCGCTTGGCAGTAGAAACTGGCGGCATTTATTTCTCCATTCATCCGAATCGAAATCCGGAGGTTTTGGGCGTTCAGCTTGTCAATCGAAATGAGCTCTCCCATCTCTCAAGCTACATCAAATATTTTTTCCCGGCTGAAACGATGCGTCGCTATCGACCGGATTACGTTTCGGGAGAATCTTATCATCGAATGTTAAAAGACAATGCAGCCAAGGCTTCCCTGGTACGGGCAGCTACTTTGTCGTGGACCCGACCCATGGAATCCCCGCAAAAGATATTCCCAAAAAAGAGCGAGGCAGATTTGGTGGCAAGTCTCAGTCAGGCTCAGCAGAATGCGGCAAAGGTTCTTGGTGGAACGCTGCATGCAATGCTCGTTGAGCTTCAGCGGGGCGAGAAAGACCGCCCGCATATCCGGCGGCCCCGCTGGCAAGCGGGCTTTGATTTGGCGATGGGTAGAGCCTTGGCAGCTGTCGTGCGGGCACAGGGCTATAATCTGATGCTCGCGCAGGCCAGACGGGGGATGAAATTTCAGAATCCAAAAAATGACACCTGGGTCATTCGGCCAAGTGAGATGATCGTCTCAGGAAGTTCAATCGCCAAGCAAGCTGCTCGTGCGAGGGATTATCTACATCGTGTCATTGCTCAGCACCCAAATACGCCTTGGAGTCTGTTGGCAAAGCGCGAACTCGAAACACCTCTTGGTTGGAAGTGGACTGAGACATTCACTAACGTGAATCCTCCACCGCCACCACCACAGGTTTCGAATAACAACCAGCGTAGTCGTCCTGATGACACCGTACGGATGATTGAGCGGAAGCAATCTAGGCCCCCGCCCCGACTTTGAGAGCCAGGACCCCTGTGCAATCTCTATTCCGTGTAGAAACGATCGATTTTGACCGCCTCCCGCGAATCGTAGGCGTAGAAATTTCGGCTGATCTGATCGGCTAGCACGTTAATAAATTTCTTTCGGAAGCGGTTTTCAGAACTTTTTTGATTGGCTAGATCGAAGGGGACTCCGTTCTCCGGAGGGTAAACTACTTCGAGCGGCTCAGCGACAAACACCTCTTGGTCTTTCGCTACATTGAACACCGTAACATCAGCAGATGCGGTGCCCTGGAGCATGCTTTTGCCTTGATAAAGCTTGAAATCATCCAGGTCGATGACCACCACCGTATCGGCCTGCATGGCCTTACCGAATTCGGCAAGTGAATTGAGCTGATTGGCGTCTCTCCAGTCGAGAATTTCATCCGCTCCCACACAATCGATATCTCGAACATTCGCACTGAGTTTGCGTGTCACAGCTGCCGCAAGATCCCGATCTGCACCGAAATGCTGCAAGGCTAGCGCGGAGTGGGGCCGGCATACCACAGCAACCCGATTTTTTTTCAGGCCACCGTAGAGGGCTGCCCGATCATTCGGATCGATGATCCATAATCCTGTGGCCAGCATTGTGCAGCCTGACGATGTGGCAATACAAAGCAGCATAACAAGCGGAACCAATTGAGATCGGAAAGGGAGTAATCGTCTTCGCATGGCGTTCTCGTTTGGTTGGGGGCTCTAACGACACCCTGTTGGTTACTTAATTGGCGAGAATGATAGCAATCACCTTGTGCATCAACAAGACCATTTCAGGCCTGCGGGGGCGATGTGAGGAATCGCTTTTTCAGCTTCGCCCAGACTGCCAGCAGTAATGTCATCAGCGAGAGGCATAGTAACAACAGGACCGGAAGAATAGACCCGAACGTGCTAAAAATCGGCTCCAGATATGACCACAACGAGGACCAGCACATTAGGGTGACAACTGCCCCAATGCACAAGAAGGGACCATACGGCACCTCATCCTCTCGATGAATGGTTAGCAGAACTAAACCGACCGCCAGTCCCGCAACCGGTGCAAGAAAGAAAACGACTAGTGTGGCTTGCCATCCCAGGAAGCTGCCGATCATTGCCATCAGCGTTACATCTCCAAATCCCATGGCCTCGCGTTTCAACGTTGCTCGTCCTACCAGACGAACCGACCAAATCAATAGCGTGCCAGAGGCCATGCCCGCAAGTGAGCTAATCAGTGCGACCCAGGCGCGGCCTCCCTGAGAAGCAACTAGCCAGATGCCAAGTGTCAGCACGAATCCGACGCCCAACAATCCATAGGTCTGACGGCGATAACGGTGGCAAAATAAGGAAGCCCAAAAATATTTCCAGGCCCGTTTGAATCCGTAATCTCCATGCCAGAATCGAGGCAACAGGGCAAAGATCCAAAGCCACAGACAGCCTAAGGCCAAGCCGAGGCCACCCGGTGTAAACTCACCAACGGGATAAACGTCGGGGGCAGCGACATGCGTCCAAGAGAGATAAATCTGCTGGTCAATCCGGATAGTTTCACTGATTGGAAGTGTCCAGGGGTTGAGCGTTACCAAAAGTAGTCCCAGTAGAGTACCGGGCAGGGTCACGTTATCGGGAATTGTTTTTTCGTCGATGTCAATAAAGGTGACTATCACCAGAAGCGACAGAAAAATAAGGTGGGTCAGAAAGCGACTGAGTACAAAATCAATATCGACGGATTCAATTGCATCATGTTCGATAAAGTATAATCCCTCGGCGTTAAACGCATGTAGGTAGATCGCAACCACGGCCACTGCAAAGCTGAGCTCGAGCAGCATCGGTCGTATCCAGAATCCTGAACCCCATACGCTTGATTCGCGGCGCAATCGCAGCCAACCCAATACAGGGATCCGATCCCATATTGTTCGTGTTGCAAACCCAGTCGGCGATGGGGACCACGGGCTTATGTTTCGCTGGGTCCAGGCAAGTCTGTAAATCGCAAGATTCAAAAAACTTGCCACGCAGAGGGATCCTAGGAAGCAAAGCAGTAGACAAATTTCCAGTGGCAAGTCGATCATGTCCGTATTCGTAAAACGATGTCTCCCTGAGGATGCAAGCTGGTATACGCGATCGCCTTTTGCCCTCTTCCAGCATAACAGCTTGCATTTTTGCATGGCCGTTTTACTGGGATTGTGAAAGAATTTCAGCTGCAACTTGTTCTGCGGTCTTATTTTCCGTGTTGATAATTAGGTTTGCACATGAGTGGTAGAGTGCTATCCGCTCGGCAATGACGGTTTCAATTTCTTTTTGTAACGAAAGATTGGTAAAGCGAGGTCTCTGTACGGCTGTCCGATGGTCTTGTTCCAGCCGAGCGGCAAGGATTTTCGGGGACGCCTCCAGCAATACAGTGATTCCCGCCGACTGCAGCAATTGGCGATTTTCTTCTCGGAGTACGATACCACCTCCGCACGCGATGATCGAAAATGATTGTTTCAGTGCACCTCGCAGCGCCGTCGTTTCCCGATCACGAAAGGCTTCCTCTCCCTCTTGCTTAAAAATTTTTTCGACCGAGTATCCCGCCCTAAGAGTAACTTCATCATCCGTGTCTATCCAAGAACTAGAAGTCTTGTTTGCTAATAGCTTGGCGACCGTGGTTTTCCCGGTGCCTCGATAACCGATCAGCAGCAGTCGCTGGGGCAGTTTTGGTATGGGCATGAGAGATTACGCTTAATATTCGCTAGAAAAATCATACATTGACCGCACCGACCGAACGTCTCAAGGTGTCGCGCATGATGTCTTCCGGGGGTTCCACGCCGGAAAACAGTCGGAACTGGAGTGCTGCCTGCCGGACGAACATTTCCGTTCCGCTGACCGTCACGCATCCTTGACTGCGGGCATCCTTAATCAGAAGCGTGTTTTCCGGATTGTACACCGTGTCGAGTACGGTCATGGAAGGCTTCAGATAGTGTCTGTCGAAGGGTGTTGAGTCCACATTAGGGTGCATGCCAACCGGGGTGCAATTAATGAGTATTGTACAATCGACGCCCTGGCGAGATTTCCAAGAAACGGCGCGGCAATCGAGCAGCTCAGTTAATTTTTGCGCCTTTTCAGGAGTGCGACTGCTGATCACGACATCCGCTCCCCGATTCCGTAGTGAAAAGGCAACGGCTTTCGCTGCGCCGCCTGCTCCGAGAATGAGAACCGTTTTCCCTTCAATCGCTTCCTCACCCCCCGGCAGTCGCATCGCTAGGCTTTCGATTGCCGCACGACTGTCCGTGTTGTAGCCAACCATCCCAGTGGGAGAGAAGAGCAGCGTATTGGCAGCACCTGTGCCCACAATAACCCGATCAACCTGTTTGAGTAATTTTGCCACCTGCTCCTTATGTGGAATGGTAACGCTTAGTCCGCAGATACCCATACGAGGCGCGTCGCGGAGAAACTCCTCTAGATGTTCACTCCGTATACGCATGGGTAAGTAAACGGCGTTCATGCCGATAGCGTGGAAGGCCGCATTGTGAATCAAAGGGCTGTGACTGTGTGCAATCGGATCGCCAATTACCGCATACACATCCGTGTCAGCTTTGATCTGATTGTAGTGGTAGATGTCGTGCATCTCTGAAAAACTAAGTTGCCCGGGTGCCAGCGCCCTTTCCGCGTGGAAGGTAGCGTAAGTGAAAGGGGCACCGAATTTTCCAGCCAGGACTCGCGACGGAGTTCCGATCTCCCCCATGCAAATGCCAATGGTCGGTATCTTCGCCGACTGCATCAAATCGAGCATTTTGATGTTATCCGACGGCGTATTGGCAAGGGTAGCAATTTTTACGATGTCGGCATCAAGCGTGCTCATTCGAGCGTGGATCGAATTCAGATCGGTCGGTGTTTTTTCAAAATCGTGCAGACTAATAATGCGTTTTGTCGCGCCGTATCGTGTGATTTGGTCGGCCACATCTTCCTCGATATCGACGTATTCTACACCCTCGGCAATCGCCATCCGAAGCATCGACAGGCGGGACTCTTCAGTGCCGATGTATTTGCCCCCGTCTCGCTCACGACGGCAGGTCACAAGCACAGGCCCGGGTCGATTGTCGAGTAATTCTCGAAGTCGAACATCGCCGCTCACGTAATCAAGCCTTAGTTCGACCAATTCAGCGCCCTGTGAGACCATGTGCCGATGCTCGGCAATCATGTGGCGATGTCGACTTCGTCCGATCGAAACGCAGATCATACTTCAGTTCCGAAGGTGGTTCCGTGTATCAAGTTCGCAGAAATTGTCGATCTAAATCTTCACGCGTTAGCACCAGCGTTGTCGGACGACCATGCGGACAGTGGTGCGATGTGGTGGATTCGGTCCGTTGGGCGATCAGTTCCTGAATTTCTTCGTCCGCCAAAACATCACCTGCTTTGATGGCGGCCTTGCACGCGAACATGTGCAGTAGTTCGTCGACTAAGTCACGCCGCTCGGCGGTGCCGGTTGGAGATGCCATCTGGGCTGCAAGCGATTGCAAGAGTTGGCCGTGATTCTGCTTTGTCAGGAGCGAGGGGAGACTGGTCAGAAGAACTGTATCGCCGCCAAACGGTTCAATCTCAATGCCTAACGTGCCAAGAGTCTGGCGCTGATCGAGTAGCGTTGCCGCCTCTTCTGCTGTCAGGTCCACGGGTTCAGGAACGAGCAAAGGCTGTCGGTCGAGTGGTCCGGAAAGGACTTTTTTTTTCAGCTTTTCGTAAAGAATACTCTCGTGTAGTGCATGCTGATCCATCACAATCACCGCGTTATCACTTTCGGCAATCAGGTAGCGTCCCATCACTTGCATCGCGCAGACTGGTGCCAGCGGAACATCGCTATCTTCTGAGGTGGAGGTGATCGCGGCGTCTGTCTTCCCGTCTTTCGCAACCGCGGCCTGCAAGCTACCGCGGTTCTCACCAGCGAAAGGCTCGCTGTGACGCTGATGGATCGCCACCGGAGTGGGTCTTCCGGGATTACGGTCAGTTCTGTAAGGGGTTGAGGTAAAGGGCAGTCGCGCGGTCTGATCCGCCGTGGGCGAAACCGCCTCAGTGGTCTGAAGATTAGAGTTCAGATTGGCTTCGAGAAAGCGACTACGTAATGTCGCAAGAATTTGCCGATATAAACGCTGACTGTCACGGAAGCGGACCTCAAGTTTTGTCGGATGCACGTTAACATCAATTTGGTCGGCTGGCATTTCGATATTCAAAAAACAGATGGGATAACGACCGCGGAGCAAAAGCCCCCGGTAAGCTTCGCCGAGCGCATGCTGGAGCGATCGATCGCGAATGAAGCGACCGCCTAGGAGCAGATATTGCATTTTGTTGTGGGAACGATTGTTCTGAGGATGTGCGACGTAGCCCGTAATGGAAATATCACCCTCGCGATTATGAATCTCCATGAGGTCATCGGCGAGTGGTTGCCCAAAAAAATGAGCGATCCGATCCCGCGGTTCGCTCACCGGTGGCAATTCGTGGAGCAAGCGATCATCATGTGTGAGTGAGAAGTGGATCTGTGGATGCGCTAGTGCAAGTCTGGTTATTGTCTCGGTGCAGTGGCCGAGTTCGGTACGCACGGTGCGTAGAAACTTTCTCCGAACGGGCGTATTGAAAAAGAGATCGGAAACGGAAATCGTGGTGCCGATCGCCGCCGCAACCGGTTTAACGCGGTTAATCTTTCCGCCATCAACCAGGAGCTCGGCACCCGCATCGCTGTCGGGTGTTCTGCTGCGGATATTCAAGTGGGCCACCGAGCCAATTGAGGCGAGTGCTTCGCCTCGGAATCCTAGAGTGGTGACATCGAACAGATCTTCATCGGATTTGATTTTGCTTGTTGCGTGACTGGTAACCGCTAACAACAGTTGGTCTGCTGCAATGCCACAGCCATTATCGACCACTCGGACCTCTGCGGTTCCCCCCTCGCGCAATATCACGTCGATGCGGTCAGCACCCGCGTCGATTGCATTTTCAACCAGCTCCTTGACCATACTAGCCGGTCGCTCAACCACCTCGCCGGCGGCGATTTTATTGACTACATGCGGGGGTAACTGTTTGATTTCGGGCATCCGACGACATTCCTCAGCGAATGATATTGACCGGTGACGGCAGGGGTGCCCGCCGGTTTATAATTGGTACTCTTTGATTTTGCGATACAGTGTCCGCTGCCCGATTCCGAGAAACTTGGCAGCCTCTTCTCGATTACCGCCGGTGAGATTAAGCGTGTCGGCAATAAATTGTTTTTCCACATCGACCAAAGGGCGACCCACCATACTGCCCAAGCTTGGCGAGGTTCCCTCGCTGGTTGCATCCGATTCCTCGGCAAACTCTTCGGGCAGATCATTTAATCCAAGCACTCCATCGTCATCTACCACAACCATGCTCTCCACCACATTCCGGAGTTGCCGCACATTACCCGGCCACTCATACGCCATGAGGCGACGGCGGGCCGCCGTCGCCATACTATGAACCTCCTTGCCATGCCGCGACGCAAACTTGTGAATGAATTCCTCAATCAACAACGGAATATCCTGTGTTCGTTGACGGAGATCCGGCAAGACTACGGTGACCACCTTCAAACGGTGGTAGAGATCGCTGCGAAATCCACCATTGGCGATCGACTCTTGTAGGTCACGATTGGTCGCAGAGAGTATCCGTACATTGACATTGATTGACTCGTTGGATCCGACTCGCGTAATTTCACCACTTTCCAGAACACGCAAAAGTTTAATTTGCGTTGCCATCGGCATGTCGCCGACTTCATCCAGAAAAAGTGTTCCATGGTCGGCATATTCAAATTTTCCAATTCGGTCGGCCGACGCATCCGTGAATGCACCTTTGATATGTCCGAATAATTCACTCTCCAAGATATTCTCCGAGAGGGCAGCACAATTGAGAGCGACAAATGGTCTATTTTTCCTTGGGCTGTTCTGGTGAATTGCCTGCGCCACCAATTCCTTTCCAGTGCCGGTCGCACCTTGAATGAGAACGCTAGCGTCGGTCGGCGCGATTCGCTTGAGCTTTTCGATCACTGTATTCATGTCCGTGCTGTTGCCGATGACACCCTCGAATCCGAATTTTTTATCGAGCCGCCGGTTGAGTTCTGCATTCGCACGCCTCAGCTTGAGCGATTCGGATACACGATCAGTAATTGTCCGCAGGTGCGCTAGGCCTGCGCCTTTTTCAAGATAAGTAAACGCGCCGTGCTCCATGGCCGCAACTGCGGTACCAACGGTTGCGTGTCCGGTAATTACAATCACTTCTGCTTCCGGAAGCGCCTCTTTGGTATGTCGGAGAATTTCCATACCATCCACCTCAGGCATGACCAGGTCGGTGAAAATGAGGTCGTAAATATTATCATCGATTAGCGTCAGCGCGGTCGGACCGTCAGCAACGGTACAGTCATAACCAACGCGGCAGAGGCTTTCGGCAATCGCATCTGCATGAGGCCGATCATTGTCCACGATCAGCACGCTTAGCGACTCACTGGTTTCCGTGGCAACTTCGGCGGTTTCGTGCTTTGACATGCCGGAATTTTAGACCAACTCTAGCCGTTTCATAAGGCCCCTGCCATTTTGGCAGTCATGCCGGAAATCTACGGTGACCTTTTTTCGCTGCTTGAATATGATGGAGCTTCGTAATGATGGTTTGGCAATGGCGTCTCCAGGGCATGGGAAGCGAGAAGCACGATGCGACTTCAGAAAATTTCAGTCATTTTTAGTTGGGTAATTGTGGGGCTTGTGTTCCTGTTCACGCTTGGAGTGGTGGCGGCGATCAAAAAGTGGATTGATCGCCCGTGGGCAACCGGTATAGCGGAGGTGTCGGTAGGGCTAACCTTCCTGCTAACAATCGGATTATTCATTTGTTTTTTTCTTGATCGGAGCAAAGAGAAAAAGCCCGCTTCTGCCGACCCAGTCGCGGAGGACGATTCTGCCGGGCTCGGGATTGACGATGACGCCGAGCTTGCGGACGAAGATGAATTCGAGGAGCTCGAACCGCTCAATATAGATGCCGACCCGCTAGAGGGCAGCATTGCCTCGGATGCCGAAGATCTGGACGGTATCTGACCCTTCGCGGCATGTCATTTACTCTTCGGTGATTCTGCGTGGCGCCGGTAGTTCAATGGTGAATTGCGTGCCTCGCTCAGGCTCACTTTGCACGGAGAGCGTTCCGCCGTGCGCTTCCACGATTTTCCGAGTCGTGGGCAAACCGAGACCGCTACCGCCACTTTTGGTCGAATAGAACGGGTCGAACGCGCGGTTCAGCGTAGCGGTGTCCATGCCGATTCCGTTGTCGACTAGGTCTATCGCGACCCCTTGAGGCGTGCTTCTGGACCGCACCATCAGCTGACCGCCGTCGGGCAAGGCCTGCTGTGCATTGAGGATCAGATTGAGTAGAGCTGCCTGCAGGCTTTCGGGATCAATCCGTACATGCGCTAAATCGGACTCCAGGTAACGAATTAATTCGATCCCCGCCGAATCCGCTTGAGGTTGAAAGAAATCGAGCACGCGCTGCAGCGAATCATTCACACTCTGGGGGGCAAGTTCTGCGGGTCGCACGCGGGCAAATCGCAAAAAGTCATCAAGCAACCTCTGAAGTCGCGTGCATTCACGCTCAACTACGGCGACCTTTCCGGCGGCACGTCGCTCGCCAGGTGTTTGGGGATCGCTCAGATCCTCGCCGAGCAATTCCAGATTCAAGCGAATGGTCGAGAGCGGATTTTTGATTTCGTGAGCTAGGCCACCGACCAGCTGTACGAACTCGGAAAATTGTCCGGTCAGCCTTTGCTCGAGTTCCTCTTGAGTCAGCGTTTCTGGCTCACTCATGGCGCCCTCCCAATCGCAGATCTGATCAGCACCGCATCGCAGTCGTCCCGCCCCAGTGGGGTCGGGACAAATCTGCGAATTGTTCGGCGGGGCTTACTCGTCTCCCTCGCTTGCAGTTCCAGCGAGTTCTTGCTCAGCAGCTTTGCGACTGAGTTTGATACGATCCTGCTCGTCGACCGCAATCACCTTGACCTCAATCTCGTCACCCACATTGCAGATGTCCGAGACGCTACTGACGTAATCGTTTGAAAGTTCGCTGATGTGGCAGAGGCCATCGCGTCCGGGAAGGATTTCAATAAACGCACCGAAATCTTTAACACTACTAACCGTTCCCTTGTAGATTTTACCGACCTTTACTGAAGCGGTCACTGCCTCAATCTGGGCCAGCGCCTCGTTACCATCCTCTGCATTGTTGCTAGCGATAGTGACCACCCCGTCGTCGTCTACTTCAACCACGGTACCGGTCGTCTCTTGCAGGGCGCGGATATTTTTTCCGCCCGGGCCGATGAGCATCCCAATTTTTTCTGGGTTGATCTTGGTGCGTAAGAGTCGCGGTGCCCAGCCTGAAATATCCTCTTTCGGCTTCGGAATAGTCGTTAGCATGAGCCGGAGAATTTCCATACGTGCTTCTCGCGATTGTGCGAGCGTAGCCCGGATAATTTCCTCACTGATGCCCTCAATCTTCAGATCAAGTTGGATTCCGGTGATGCCATTCTGTGTACCGGCGATCTTGAAGTCCATATCGCCGAAATGATCTTCATCACCGAGGATGTCGGTCAGCAGAGTCCAATCTTCACCCTGTTTTACAAGCCCGACCGAAATTCCCGCCACCGGGTTGGTGATCGGTACGCCAGCTGCCATCAGGCCCAGCGTGGCACCACATACGCTCGCCATACTACTCGATCCATTGGATTCGAGAATATCGGAGATGACCCGCACCGTATAAGGGAAGATTTCCGGATCCGGGAGTACGGGGTTTACACTCCGCTCGGCCAGAGCGCCATGGCCGATCTCGCGACGACCCGGACCCCGGATCGGGCGGCATTCGCCAACTGAGAAGGAGGGGAAGTTGTAATCGAGCATAAATTTCTTGGAATACTCTTCAAACAACCCGTCCACCCGTTGCTCATCGCGCGAGGTGCCGAGGCACACGGTGATCAAAGATTGAGTTTCACCGCGCTGAAATACGGCTGATCCGTGAACGCGTGGCAGTACATCAACATGGCACTCGATCGGCCTTAGCGTTTTGCCATCGCGTCCGTCGGGCCGAGTACCGGCGAGGATAAGATCGCGAACTACGCGGGCCTCTAAGTCGTGCCATGCCTTGCCGAAACGTTGTGGGCAGATAGCATCCTCCGCGTCCGGATCAGGGATCATTTCCCCAACCACCTCGGCCTTCAATGCTGAAACTGACTCAGCACGCGCCTGTTTGCCCTCGGTCTGTTTTGCTGCCTTAAAGCGGTCGTAATATTTTTCTGCCAGTTGATCTATCAGCTTATCAGCTTCGGGGATTTCATATTCCTTTTTCTCCACCGCCACTTTTGTCTGTAATTCCTCTTGTAATTCACAGAGGCCAACAATGACTTTGTGGCTCTCCAGAATTGCCTCGGTCATAAGATCTTCCGGCATCTCTCGGGCGAAACCCTCGATCATGGCAACGGCATCTTTGGTGCCAGATACGATCAGGTCTAAATCACTCTCTTCCAGTTCGTCATGAGTGGGGAAGGGCACGAACTTACCGTCGATGTGTCCCATTCGCACCGTGGCACAGGGCCCGAGAAACGGCAACGGCGAAACGCAAAGGGCGGCCGATGCACCATTCATTGCAAGCACATCACCATCGGTCTGTTTGTCGCTCGAGACGACAAAGGCTTGCACCTGTACTTCGTCGTGAAACCACTTCGGAAATAGAGGACGGATCGGGCGATCGATCAGCCTCGCTGTGAGCGTTTCCTTCGTTGTGGGTCGTCCTTCCCGTTTAAGGAATCCACCA
>CEVF01121046.1_pt1 | contig 57927 bp, 45 predicted proteins | sample 356441 | NCBI WGS metagenome assembly CEVF01 (sample SAMEA2622765, study PRJEB7988) | marine metagenome | biome: marine biome (ENVO:00000447); feature: surface water layer (ENVO:00002042); material: "saline water (ENVO:00002010), including plankton (ENVO:xxxxxxxx)" | depth 5 m | reverse complement strand
GTCGCATCTAGAAAATCGGTTCCAGCTTTGGATGCATCTGTCACGTTCTGATTTAACCACTGCTGCAATATCATAAACACGTCTTCCGGTTGCATAAGTCCGCCTCTCCTTGTCGCGTGCGGGCCGTTCGGAATACGGCAAAGGAGCGGCAGGTGCAACAGTTCGCCGTAAAGTTCAGAGTCTGGATTATCAAGACTGCCTGTCCCCACCGCACGATGCTCACCCAAAGGAAATCCTCTGCATCCGCCGACAAGCAGTAGCGCATCTTTTAAAATCGCGTGGTTATCTATCACTTCGACTAACTGCCCCAGGCACTGGTCCCAATGTGAGATCTGGGCCGCATAGGCCTGAGCCCACCCGAGCAATTCATCGGGATCTGTCTCCGATCTGACATAGAAATGCGGTGCATCCCGACTGGTGGGCGGGGGCGGGTCTTCCTCTGCCGCGTACCACATTCGCATTGCATAAGGTGCGTCCCAGTTGAGTCCTAAACACTTTGAATGCAACCATACAAAAGCAGGCTTATCCACCTGCGCTAGATGACTTGCTGTAGTAGAAAAAAAAATCTCGGCTTCTGTACACGAATCATCCGCTGAAGAATCCGGTTCGATCATTGCTATTTTTTCGAATCCTGCATGATTCTGAACCAACATTTGATCATCGGTAACGAGCAAAGTATCCAAGGCGTTCGCTCTGGCTTTCCCCACCAGTGAATTGCCCGCGGGCAACCCTCCACGCCACACGGCATCATAAAATTTTTGAATGGTCGGGGAGGTAAGCCACATCTGATCGAACACGATCGAGGAAAACGCAAGATGATCGAAAGAGGGTGTTCCTATCCAGGCGTTACCATAAGCACCGAGCATCCCTGTAGAGAGCCGGTCCATAATAAGGCAGACCACGGGAGGAGCAGAATGAGGCGGCATGGAACCTTCCGCTTTATGAGCGCTGTGCGAGAGCCGCCTTTGCTTCGGCGATGACTTGGTCAACCGTTATCCCGAATTTCTCGTACAGCTGCTTGTAAGGAGCCGAAGCACCATAGCCGGTCATCCCCACAAAACGGCCTGCGGGACCGATATACTTTTCCCATCCTTGAGAGACGCCAGCTTCAACTGCAACCCGAGCCGTGACGTCCGGTGGCAGCACTTCGTGTTGATAAGTCTGATCTTGGTTATCAAAGACTTCCCAGCTCACCAAACTCACGATCCGAACCGCAATACCCTCCGCGGAGAGTTTCTCTCCGGCCTCAACCGCAATAGCGAGTTCGCTTCCGGAACCGATCAAAATTAACTCAGGATCGCTCGGCGGATCGAGCAAGACATAACCACCCCGATTCACTGAGGATGCGGGTTTGAACAGGGTGCGGTCCAACGTCGGCAATGCCTGTCTAGTGAGAACCATCGCGGTCGGCATGGAGGGATCGGCCAAAACCGCGCGATACGACTCGGCAACCTCATTCGCGTCACCCGGTCGCAACACGCGGAGGCCGCAGATCGCCCGCAGAGCACTCAGGTGCTCCACCGGTTGGTGTGTGGGGCCGTCCTCCCCCAAACCGATCGAATCGTGCGTAAACACATAAATCACAGGCAACTGCATGATGGCAGCCAATCGTATCGCAGGCCGCATGTAATCCGAGAATACAAAAAAGGTGCCTCCGAAAGGGAGCAGGCAACTCAGGGCCATACCATTACAGGCCGCACCCATTGCGTGTTCCCGGATCCCGAAGTGAAAATTCCGGTTGCCGTATCCATCCGCTGCGAAATCGCCGTCTGCCGTGAGATGTGTCATTGTCGAGGGAGCCAGATCCGCCGAACCGCCTAAAAACCAGGGAATCGTCTCGGCTAATGTATTCAAAACTTTCCCGGAACTCACGCGGGTGGCTAAACCCTTTTCGTCAGGCTCAAACGTTGGCAACTTCGCATCCCAACCCGCAGGAAGTTTACCGGATTGCATAGATTGCCACTCGGCAAAAAGATCAGGATATGCTTTCGCATACGCGTCCATTTGCTCTTGCCAGGCCTGATGAGCTTTTCCGCCACGCAGTCCAATCCCCTGCGCAAAATGCTCGGTGACATCACCGGGAACCAGAAATTTCTCATCGGCAGGCCATCCATACGATTCCTTGGTCAACCTAACTTCTTCCTCGCCCAAAGGCGCCCCGTGTGCGCTATGATCATTTGCTTTATTTGGCGACCCGTAGCCAATGATACTCCGAACGATTATCAGTGTAGGTGCCTGATTGTTCTCCTTGAAAAATTGGAAAGCCCGAGCAAGCGATTCCAAGTCATTTGCGTCTTCCACCAGAGTAACACGCCAACCGAGGCTCTCGTAACGGCTTGCGACATCCTCGTCAAATGCGAGCGATGTATTCCCCTCGATCGTGATGTGATTGTCATCATATATCCAGCATAGATTCGAGAGCTTTAAGTGACCGGCCAGTGAAGCTGCTTCCTGACTGACCCCCTCCATCAGATCACCGTCACTGCAAAGGGCATAAGTGTCATAGCCGAAAAGATCAAAGTCGGGGCGACTAAAATGGGCCTCATTCCAGCGCGATGCCATCGCCATCCCGACGCTTGTCGCAACTCCCTGTCCGAGAGGGCCAGTCGTCGTTTCAATGCCACTGGCATGTCGGTACTCCGGGTGACCGGCGCACGGGCTTCCCCATTGGCGAAATTGGCGTATGTGATCGAGCGTAATCGATTTACTACCGGTCGGCACACCATTCAGATCGACCTGTTCGACCCCTGCCAAGTGAATTAGTGCATAGAGCAACATGGAAGCATGTCCGCAGCTAAGCACAAACCGATCCCGCGCAGGCCACAATGGCGACTGCGGGTCATAGCTAAGCCAATCATTCCAAAGCACATAACCAACCGGTGCTAGTGCCATAGGCGTACCTGGATGTCCACTGTTGGCCGCCTGTACCGCATCCATAGACAAAGTACGGATTGTATTGATGCATCGTTGTTCAATACTTTGATCGATTATCGGCGTCGACATCATACGATTTCCTCGGCAGTGGCGTTGTTCCGTAAGCAATTGATGGATCGATCGAATGCCACCGGGCATGACGCCAGTACGCAGGCCGCGAGCAGGGCAGTCATCCTAAAAATTACAGCATCCGCAACGACAAAACTCAGGGAAAAGTGTAATCTTTCACTGTGGCAATCGTCAATGAGACCAATGGGCCGGCTCTCACCGCAAGTACATTTCCACTCGCTGTAAAATGTTGAATGAGGTCAACTTAAAACATGCACATTTTTCACTCTGGGATCGAAAGCCCTGTCGAAGCGACGCCGTAATCGCATGAAAAGTCAAGTTGTAACCGCGGTAGAGCAAATTGTCTCGAGCAACACAGCGTTTGTGTTGATCGGCAAAAAACAGACTTCCGAACCACGCGTCATTTTTCCGGGCTCTTTCAATCCGCTGCATAAAGGCCATCGTAAAATTGCTTCAATCGCAGAGAGCATCATCGGTGGCCCATTGTACTACGAAATTTCCATCGACAACGTTGATAAACCGACGCTTCGCAGCGATGAAGTTATTCAACGGGTTGATCAATTTGACGCTAACCAGACAATTGCAATCACACGCGCAGTCACCTTTGATCAAAAAGCTTTGCTATTTCAAGGCTCAGTATTCGCTGTTGGCGTAGATACTTTGGCTCGAATTGGAAATTATCGGTATTACGAAAGTGACTGCGATGCCAACGGTGAACAAAAAATGCATCAGGCTATCGATCTTATCGAACACCAGGGCTGTCGTTTCCTGGTCTTCGGGCGAAAAATGGAAAACGCCTTCTGTGGTTTAGCCGATCTAGCCCTGCCGGCAAACCTGCAACGACTCTGTCAGGAAATACCGGAGCATCAATTCAGAGCAGATGTCTCGTCATCAGACCTGCGGTAGTACGTTTTGAGGAGACGGAAAATACCGTGTGTCGACCAGGACAAATTATTTAACCTGCCAAAAGGGTGTCCGATTAACGTCTCGGAGGCCGAAAAGTTTGCCTCAGTTCCATAAAGCCCCCACAGGTGCTCATGGGGCTCGGCTGATGGGATGGCTTTTGATGTGCCCGCACCCAAACCCCCTTGGTCAAAGGTACTTGAATCGCCTAGACTTAATGCAGTTGCAGCCCTGTCGCATTTATCGCCCCAAAACCTTGTCGAACACGGTCTCGACGGGTATTCACTCACGCCTGGGTCTTTCTTGAACGTGTCTGAGGAGAAAGCCACCGCCGATCGCATCGATGACATGGGTCCCATGATGCGCCAATCACGCAAGATCGTGGGAGACCTCCTAGAGCCAAATGCATGGATTTTTTGGACCGACTTCCTTGTGTGCCTAACCGTCACGTATTCATGTATTTTGTTCTTGTTTCAAATAGAAGAAACACGTTATCCCAAGGGGCTACCAGATCATTGGTGGCAGATTGTGCCGGGGTTCATATACGAGATCGGTAATCGCCCTTGGGTACTTCTGGTTTATCTTGTCGCCGGTTTCGGTCTGCACAGACTTGCGAACTTTATTCACGAAGTGGCGCATTTAAATGCCCGTAACGGCCTGAAGAAATTCCGGATTGCCTGGAATCTCCTCTTCGGTATCCCATCGATGATGCCCTCCTATTTCTTCGAGTTTCACATGGGTCATCACAACAATACTATTTATGGAACCGATGTGGATGGTGAATATTTACCCATCGGACGCGGTCCGATAAAAAGTATCGTGTTTTTTCTAATGCAGGTATTTGTCCAACCGACATTTGTCCTTTTTCGGTTTCTGATCATCTCGCCCATTTCATTTATCAGCCCCCGAATGCGAGATTGGTCGCTGAGCACGCTCTCTTCGTTCGTGTTTAATTTCTCCTACCGGAGAAAAATTACAGGTAGAGAGCCTCGCCGCTGGTGGGCATTTATGGATATTGCATGTAGCATCCGTGCATGGCTGATTCCTGGACTCGTGATCGTCGGTGTCGTTTCCGGCGGCGAATTCGGTTCGCCATTTTGTCGAATCTTTACCATTCTTACACTCGCAGCAATGCCCCTTTCTTTGCACTATTTCCGTTCACTCACCGCTCATTTCTGGACGAATCCTGGGGAGCGGATGAGTTTTCGTGATCAACTTTACGACTCAGCTGATATTGTTGGAAATCGTTTCACCGAATTGGTTTATCCGGTTGGTTTACGCTACCACGCTCTGCATCACATGTTCCCCAGCATGCCGTATCATAATTTGGGAATCGCACACCGTCGTCTAATGGCGCAGCTTCCCGCCGATTCACCCTATCGTGATCTGGTATACCCGAGCGTTTATTCTGTGCTTAAAATACTGTTTCACAACGTTCGGACAATTCCCAAACAAAAAACCGAGAAACAGAGTTCTCCCGCGGAGGCAGCGTAAAGCTTTCCAGAGCGGGTCTCTATCTTCAAACATTGATGATAGTGGATGATGGAAATTCAGCAGGTGTAGCTTCTAAGCCCACCTTGCAAGATGCTTCAAGCAACGACATGTCGCGATGGAATCCCCCCTGGAAAGTCTGGATATTCATTGCATTCACTTTGCTGATAATCGCAATCGTGCGGACCACAAACATCACGGCCGATCATGCCGTGGATAATGTCATCACCGCCTCGCTTGCCTTCCTGGCGATTTGCACTTGGGTGAGTTGGTTCAGTTTTTACAGTCGACATGCGCTGTGGGTCCGCATGTTACCGATTGCATTTTTTGTCCTTTCTGTAACAGCCTTCTTTATTTTGAACCGCATTGATCATGTTAGTGGTGACCTGATACCGGTTTTTGCTCGCCGCTCATCATTTCATCCCGACCAATTATTGCCCCTTCCTGCAAGGCCAACGGATTCCGACGACCAGAACGGGCCTGACTTCACAAGCAACACTGCGAATGATTTTCCACAATTTCTGGGGCCGAATCGCACGGCCAAAATTGATGGGATTGAACTTTCGAAGGATTGGGAGCAGGCCAAACCGGAACAAATCTGGAAACAACCGATTGGTGCCGGATGGTCGGCATTTTCAGCGGTCAATGGATACGCCGTGACCATGGAGCAGCGAGGCCCGTCGGAACTAACGACGTGCTACGATCTCAAGACGGGCAAGATCCAGTGGTCTCATGCGACGCCTGCCCGTTACCAGAATAAATTAGGAGGAATCGGCCCCCGAAGCACCCCCACCGTGGACAAAGGAAAAATCTACTCCATTGGCGTTACCGGACAACTAAAGTGTCTCAATGGCAAAGATGGAACAGTGATTTGGGAAAAAAATATTCCGGTGGAGGTCGGCAGCACGGCAGCAGAGGACAGGGATGCGATTTACTATGGTCGCTCCAACTCCCCGCTGATCGTCGATGACCTACTAGTTGTCTCTGGCGGAGGCACTGCGGAAAAAGGGTTCCATTCTTTGTTAGCGTACGACAAGGAAACCGGTGAGGAAGTTTGGCGGGGTGGCACCGATCAGATCAGCTATTCTTCGCCATCCCTGACAGAAATTTGCGGTGTACGCCAAATTTTAATTGTTAATGAGCAAACCGTCTCGGGCCACGATCCTCACACCGGTAAGCTACTATGGTCGCATGCCTGGCCGGGCAACAATCTATCCAATTCCAGTTCATCGCAAGCAGTTGTAATCGGGCCAGACAAAATATTGCTTTCCAAAGGATATGGCACTGGAGCGATGCTGTTGCAGATATCCCACTCTCGCGATGACCAATGGTCTGCAGATAGAGTCTGGGACAAGCACAATGTCTTGCGCACTAAATTTGCGAATGTTGTGTCAAAAGATGCCCACGCATTTGGTTTAAGTGATGGCATTCTTCAATGCGTGGAAATCGCAACAGGTCGCACGAAGTGGAAGAAAGGTCGCTACGGGCACGGACAAATTCTTTTGGTAGGTGACAAAATCATTGTGCTTGCTGAAAATGGAACAGTCCATCTCGTGGCGGCGAATCCGAAGAAGTTCGAGGAACTAGGCAAGTTCAAGGCGATCGAGGGAATCAGTTGGAACAATCTTTGCCTGTACGGCCCTTATTTATTAGTTCGGAATTCTGAGCAAGCGGCCTGCTTCAAATTACCCATCCAATAAAGATAGCTGGGTCCCGATGTGGGTTATGCCCTGATTTCAAACACCGCCTCCAGTTCAACAGCCACACCTAAAGGTAGGCTTGAGGCTCCCACCGCGCTCCGCGTGCCGACACCATGTTCCTCGCCAAAAATTTCGCGGAAGAGTTCGCTGCAACCGTTGATCACAGCAGGCTGCGCTGTGAATTCCGGCGTACAGTTCACAAAGCCTAGTACTTTGACCACACGAACTACCCGATCCAGGCTTCCTATGGCCTCACGCAAACTGGCAAGTATCCCCAAACCAGCCAGGCGTGCCGCAGCGAATCCTGCATCTGCATCGAGTTGATCGCCCAATTTCCCAATAATGAAATCGCCTTGCGGGGTTGCCGGCAAATGTCCTGAAGTCGTCAGCATGCTTCCCGAGACCAGGACGTTACGATATACACCCTTCGGTGCTATCGGATCAGGCAAATCAATTCCAAGATCCCCCAAGGCCTCTTCCGCTGAGTGCATCGTTTCAAGCCTTTCCTGATGTAAAAGATCGATACAACAGATCATTTCTCAAACGCGTTCAATCAATCACCTTATTCAGGGGATATTCGACAATTCCCTCCGCACCGACCGAACTCAAACGGGGAATGATTTCCCGCACGATCGACTCCTCAATGATGGTAACGACAGATACCCAGTCACTATCCGCCAGATCTGAGACCGTCGGTTTTTTTAACGCTGGGAGAAGTAAAAGTACCTCTCCCAGATTTTTTCGCGGAACGTTCAGCATCAGGCCGACCAGATGCTCGGCGTTCATAGCTCCCTTGAGCAACATTGCGATGTCATCAATCTTTGTCCGCTTCCACGATTCCCGATAAGCATCATGATTGGCAATGAATCGGGGCGTGCTCTGTAGCAATTCGGCCACGATCCGTAAATTATTTGCACGAAGTGAACTGCCCGTCTCCGTCACTTCTACAATTGCATCGGCCAGTTTTGGGGGTTTTACTTCTGTCGCACCCCAACTGAACTCTACATTCGCCTCCACGCCATGTTGCTCAAGGAAGCGGGTAGTTAAACCAACAGCTTCGGTTGCGATTCGTGCCCCCGACAAATCTTGCACCGATTGAACGGCCGAGTCATTGGGCACGCAAAGCACCCATCGCACCGGTCGACGACTCACCTTGGAGAAAACCAACTCGCTGACTTCGTGCACGTCAGCGCCAGTCTCCATAATCCAATCGTGGCCCGTGAGGCCGGCATCCAAAACGCCTGCCGCAACATACCTCGCCATTTCCTGTGCGCGAATTAGCAGGCATTCGATCTCTGGATCATCAATCGCGGGAACGTAGCTTCGGGAGCGGAACGAGATTTTGTAACCCGCCCTTCGAAATAATTCGCCGGTAGCCTCCTGTAGACTTCCAGCGGGAATGCCGAGCTTAAGTATTCTCTGTTCATTCATTTACGGTAAACCTCCTCGGGATCAAAGACCCGCTCACCGACAATCCTCAGCCCTTCAGGCGTTTTTTGTCGATAAAAACAGCTGCGATACCCGACATGGCAGGCAGCCCCACCGATTTGCCGCACCTTCAACAACAGCGTGTCACGATCGCAATCGAAATAAAGCGAATGCAACTCCTGGACATTGCCGCTCTCTTCCCCTTTCCGCCACAACTTTCCTCGCGAGCGACTAAAGTAAACGGCTCGTCCCAAGCGGAGCGTTTCTTCATAGCTCTCCTCATTCATATAGGCGAGCATCAACACCTCACCCGTCTCGACATCTTGGGCAATCGCAGGAAGTAGGCCGTCCTGGCTCTTGGAAAAATCGGGGAAATCGTCGTTTCCCCCGGTTTGGGAAGCACTCATTCGATTCGATCTATCCTGTAAAAAGGAAGGCGGTTAGGCTTTAGCAAGCATTCCAGCATAACCTGCGCCCACATTCGGGGCCAGGAGGGAATTTTAAAGCTGACGACACTTGAAGTCATCAGTCAATTTCTGCATAGAACCACAGATTGAGTCCATGCAAGTCAAAGACCGTTCGTTTCTGATCACCGGCGGATCCTCCGGATTAGGCGCCGCCTGTGCGACATCGCTTGTCGCCAACGGGAACCGCGTCATGATTGCGGACGTCAATTGCGAGGCAGCAGAGCAACTTATCGGTGAAGGCGGTTCAAAAATTGCATTCAAACAGACTGATGTTCGAAACGCCACGGAAATGCAATCTGCGATTGAAGCAAGCCTGGACATCCATGGGCCGCTTCACGGTTTGATCACGTGCGCGGGTATCCTTCGCGGGGCGCGCATCATCGGCCGTGACACGCCGCATGATTTGGAACTCTTTCGAGAAATTATTGACGTCAATTTAGTCGGTACATTCAATGCAATGCGGTTGGCAGCGGAGGCAATGGTCCGCACGGAACCCGACCAAGAAGGGGAACGCGGGGTGATCATCACAACCTCATCCATCGCTAGTTGGGAGGCACAGATTGGTCAGGCCGCCTATGCCGCCGCCAAAGGGGGTGTTGCGAGCATGACCCTTCCGGCGGCTCGCGAATTGGGACAACACGGGATACGAGTCGTTTCAATAGCACCAGGTATTTTTGCAACTCCGATGATGGCAGAAGTGACTCCAGCTATTCGTAGTTCCCTGGAATCCCAAATTCCTTTTCCACAGCGATTCGGGGAACCCTCTGAATTTGCCCATTTGGTTGAACATATTATCGGAAATCGAATGCTCAATGGAACAGTCATCCGACTCGACGCAGCAGTCCGTATGGGACCTAAGTGAACTCGACGTTGGTTTGGAACAAATCAAAACCAGCCATGCGTTAGGTACCAATCCACCGTTTGCTGTAAACGGTCCTGAAGTGAAGCTCGCGGCTTAAAATTGAGATCCTGTTTAATTTTGTCGCAGCAACAGGTCCAACTTCCAGCCGCACCTTCGCGGGCTTTGTCCAACGAGAACACTCCCGGACGCCCTCTTAACCGAGCAACCGTAGATGCCCCCGCTCCGAGCGTTAGCGCTAACGTATCGGGCACTGGCAACTTCGTGATCTTCGATTTTCCCAATGCATGGCCGATCATATCGCCTAACTGGCTGTAGCGCGGCGTCGCATCATCTGCAACAAAGTAACAGCCTTCGGAGAAACAGTCGCGGCCCGCATCGGTAACATCCACCCGCGCTGCTGCACGTGCCGCCAGCAGAATACTGCAAGCAAGATCCTCCGCATGAATTAGAGATATTTGTCTCCGGTGCCGCATCCCGACCACCGGGTGAATACCAAACCGCTTAATCGGTCTGAAAATATAAAATCCGCTTCGATCACCACCGCCAAACACGAAGGGTGGCCGCAGAATAGTCACGGGCACCCGATCCGCAACAGCGGCAACTGCCACCTCACCGTTCCGCTTGCTTCGTCCATAATGAGAGACAGGGTGTACCGGGTCCAATTCATTGCGTAGCTTCTCTGATGATGTTCCAGCCGCGGCAATGCTTGAGATTAAAATGAATACCGGAGGATTTTCCTGTTCGGCACAGGCACCGACCAAGTGACGTGTCCCAAGACCATTAACCTGCTCAAATTCGTTACGTCCCAAAGCGGTCATCAACCCGCCGAGATGTACAACAAGATCCACCCCTTTGACCATGCGAGTGAGCGTTTCCGGCCGGGCAAGGTCACCCAGCATCCGTTCCACTCCCCGCTGCGCCAATGATTCACTCCGCTCTAGATCACGGACAAGACATCGCACCTCAAAGCCGCTGTTCAACAAAGCGTCCATCACATAGCGGCCGACAAATCCTGTGGCTCCAGTTAAAAGCGCCTTCTGCATCCGAGATCACCCTTGCTTGTTCCAGCTTGCATTACGATCGCACTCCACTTTACCGCGGAACACCTGCCAGACCAACGAGCTTTGCAGCGGGCTACAAAAAACTGTGACCGGCAGCAAATGGCTATCCTTGATAGGCCGACTAAATCGCGATAGGATGGCCGGTCCTGCATCGTGACCCCCCATGTGTCCTGTTTCTCAAGCGCTGGTGCTGCTTCCTGATGCGGACGGGACTAGGTTTTTGATATCGTTCTCTGACGAAAGTTCCTGCAGATGTCAGATCGAGAGGTGGTTCTCACCGGGTACGGTATCGTGAGCCCGATCGGTATTGGGAAGGATGCCTGCTACGAATCCCTGCATCAGGGTCGGAGCGGAGTTATCTCGGTCAAATCTTTTGATGCCAGCACCTCACGCTGTGCTTTTGCTGCAGAAATATGTGATTTTGAACCCAAACAATACGTTCGTCCCCGCAAAAGCCTCAAAGTGATGTCCCGCGACATCCAGCTTGCTTTTGCCGCTGCAGAGATGGCCATCAGCGATGCAGGCCTTACGCCCGAGATGGGAGAGCCTGAGCGTAAGGGTGTAATATTCGGCACAGACCTGATCTATACCGACCCCGAATCGGTAGATAGCGCCTATCGCAGCTGTACGGAAAATCGTCAATTTGATTTTTCAAGTTGGGGAACACGAGCGATGGAAAATATGTATCCTCTTTGGCTACTTAAATATCTGCCCAATATGTCTGCCTGCCATATCGGAATCGCGCAGGATGCCCGCGGAGCGAACAACTCAATTACAGTCGGTGATACGTCAAGCCTGATTGCAGTCGCCGAGGCGATGCACGCAATCGAAAGAGGTGCACTAGATATTGCTATCACGGGTGGGACGAGCTCTCAGTTGAATCCGACTGTATTCGATTTCCGTGGTCGAGGTCGTTTTAGTCAACATCGGGGCGATCCAACGCAGGCATGTCGCCCCTTTGATCGGGACCGTGACGGCACCGTCCACGGCGAGGGAGCAGCAGCATTTATTCTGGAGAGTCGAAGCCACGCCGAGAAACGGGGCGCTGAGATAATTGCGACCGTTGCTGGAACTGCGAGCTACTTTGAACCAGCAAAAGAAGGCGCCGAGTTAACCGGAATCGCAATTCGCCACAGCATTGAGGGAGCGATCAGCGATGCCAATGTTGGAATTGATGAGATTGATCACGTCAACGCACACGGGATTGCGCTTCCGCAAGAAGACCAGCTCGAGGCGACGGCCATTCAATCTGTACTCGGGGATATCCCGGTCATCGCTCCCAAAAGTTATTTTGGCAACATTGGTGGTGGGGGTGGTGCTGTGGAAATGGCGATCAGCCTTCTGGCATTCCAGGAGGGCATTCTGCCGGTATCGCTGAATTACGAAAATCCGGATCCTGCCTGCCCGGTCAACGTTGTCCATCATGAGCCGCGAAAAATCGCGGGTCGAGGAGCAGTGCTGCTCAATCAGGGGCGAGATGGTCAAGCCGCGGCAGTGGTGCTGCTGACCGACTGAGCCAATTGCCGACTTGGCAGCTCACTGATGTTTTGGAGTCCGGATAGCCGATTCATGGACCGTCGAGGCATGAGATGAATAAGGCGCTGGAATCGGCGGATTCGCGTTACTCTCTGCCACGGGCAACTCCGGCATAGGCTCCTGCGAAATCTTTGCTTTTTTTTCCAAGCCTCGTGTGAACAGCTTGCCAAGGGGGCCGGTCAACAGGGCGGGCAGAAAGATCAGGTCGCCCACCAGAGCCGCAGATAGTAAAAACATCATTAGATAGCCGAAGCGTTGGGTCGGCGTAAAGGTACTTAGCGCGAAGACCCCTAAACCGAGTCCACCGATAATCGTTGTTTCAATCATCGCAGTTGCACAGCGCTCATAAGCCATGCGTACCGCGCCGCGTCGATCAAGCCCGCTGATAATGCCCCGGCGGAACCAGGTCAGGAAGTGTACTGTATCGTCCACCGCAACACCCATTGCCACACTGGCGGTCATCATGGTGCCGATATCAATCAGTGCACCGATCCAGCCCATAAATCCGAAAACGACTACAATCGGGAATACGTTGGGAATCATCGATAACAATCCCGCCGTTGGCGATCGCAAAATTGCAATCATCAGAATACAAATCAGGACAAATGCGAGGAGCGTACTATTGACTAGGCCGACCAACAGTGTCCGCTGAGCTTTGTAAACCAATGGCACAACCCCGGTGTAGACTGGCCAGATGCCGCCGGCTTGTTCCGCTTCGCGAGTTGTGTCCAGCAACCGCATCGAGCGACAATCGAGAGTGTGTTTCGCATGACGCTTAATAAAATCATCTGCGACGGCAGGGTGCCCATCGGCGAAATAGACAAGATCAAACTTACTGAAATATGCAGCTGCTTTCGCATGCTGCTGGTTCGCGGTAATGGCTTGTTCTCGAGGCTCTTCCGAATCGGGCCCTTTGATTGATGTCACTCGAACACCAGCTACTTTGAGAAGCTCGCTCAGAGTTTGCAGCATTTCTTTACGCGATGCTATTTCGATCCTTTCCTCGGACCGCTCTCCGGTGGTCAGCAATTTTAATTTGCTTTCCGGTGGCGTGCCTACTAAACAAACACGCTTTCCTCGCAGAGACTCTCCTGGTCGGGCAATCGTGTTGATAATTCGTTCGCGTTCCCGATATGCTGCCAACAGAGGCGTCACCGCATACCGGATTTCCTCGACAAACTGTCCGTAATCGACATCGCTCAGCGCAGGAAGTCGGGCACTGACGCGAAACAGCTCCTCACTGCCGTCGACTCGAAAATAGTCCTCCTCCAGAAAGTCCGCACGATGCTGCTGAAGCGCTGAATTGTATCCGGATCGCTCGGTGAATACGCCAAGATTGTTACCCTGCTCTGGTAACTCGGGGGCAAAGGTCACCATCGATAGCGCCCGTCCCACGTCTGGAAGCTGTTCAATCCGATGTTGAATCCGCTCAACCATTTCCATCCGTTCGAGCATACTTAGACGGTAATAGCCCTCAGCAGAAAGGATGGGTTCCGAACCCTTGCGCATCCGCGAATGGTCCATCCGAAGCACTACTTCCATTGGCACCAAATTCCCAAGATTTTCCTCCAGCCAGGTGTAGTTACGGATAATATTTGCACCCGGATCAAACAGTTTCATCAACTGGACCGTAGTTTTGGTCTTTGCTAGACCAGCACCGAGAACCAAAAGCATGATCAAGCACAGAATCGTCACCAACGCATGGCGATGGATTATGATGTCTCCCATGCCCAGCAGCAACTTGGAGAAGGGTGTATTGTGTACCTGACCTTGTTTGCTGTCTTTGTTTTTCTTTCGCTTCGGTGGCCAAAGTTGCAACAGCGTCGGCAGGAGAGCGAACAGCACTACCAGCGTAAAAAGCACCCCATAGGCTGAGTAAACACCGAATTTACGAATCGGAATCACCTCACTGGTGATCAGTGATCCTAGGCCGAGTGCCGTGGTGACCGCCGCCAAGGCACAGGGTAGCCAACCAGCCCGCAGTGCGCGTCCCGGAGCACCCTCCAGACCTGCTGCTTCGACCTCGTCCTGATAGTAATTCACTAGGTGAATCGCTCCGGAGAGGCCCAGCACATAAACCAGTGAGGGCAGCACCAGCAAGACGGCATCCATTAGGCCACCCGTGACATAGACGATCATCAAACTGCAAGCTGCACCATAGACACCGCAAAAAAAGACCATGGCCGTCACACGTTTGCTGCGAAAACAGTAGTAAGAGAGTCCGAGTCCGACCAGGGCCGAGAGCCCGACCAAGCGCATCAGCGTAATTTCGCCTTCGTCATCGATTGCTACATTATCGACAGGTGGCCCGCCAATCCGGATTTCCGATTTTTCGAGACCACAGGAAGCTTTGGCGACCTGAAACAGCAAGCCGTCCTCACGTCCCATCAAAACACGGGTTAAAGGCCAGGAGTTTCCCAGTCCGGCCCTCAAATTGTCCTCCGCACCATCGGTCAATGTGGCGACCAAACAGGTTGTTTCACCATCGGGGCCGATAAGTGCTCCCTGCATCCGATCGAGTGCCTCGCGGCGTTTTAGCTTCAGGTTCCCCTTTGGATCAGTCATTTGGTCAAGGACCTGCGGACCGGTGATCACGCTCTTGAAAAAATTTCGCTGGGGGAGATCGGCATTTTCTGGTGTGTCGGGCGGCACAAGCGCCTGGGCAAGCTTCTCGACCCTCGGATCGTCCAGCGTACAACCGGGCCAGCTGATTACTACAAATTGCTCGCCCAGAAATTGCTCGCGGAACCAATCCAGCTCCCGCGTCTCTTCAAAGCCATCGGGGAGCCAGGCTTTGACATCATTTTTATTATTCTCCAGCGCAATTCGCGCACCGCGGAGAACAATCGGCAGCAAAAAAATTGCTGCGAGTAACAAGAGAAAGGCGTTACGCGTGAAAAATGCCGGTTTCTGCATTACCATACCCACTGTCCGGCAAGGGACAGTCCTGTGAAGTAGACATTACCACCGGCATTTATTTTTGCACGTGCCGGTTCGAAATGCAGTTGATAGGGCGCCATAGCTAATCCGTTGATCCAAAATTGATCCCATGACATCCGGAAACTTAAATTCGGATTCACATTGTATTGGGTGAAAAGTTTGCTCTCCAAAAATGCCGCGTAGACGCTCGTCCGCCGACTGCCCCGATAACTCCAAGTTGATTCAGTCCCGTTCGTTACAAGATTCGGCAAGTTAGTGGCAAATTGATACCCAATGGGCAATCCCGCATCCTGATAGACCGTGTCCGGAAATGTCGAGGAGTCCCCTGTCCCGTTGATGTTGCGATTCAGATTTGCGAAGTTTACGTAGGCACCGGCTTTGCCCATCACACCGGCACTCCAGCTTTTGGTCTCCCAGGTATAGTTGCCGCCGAACTGCAAGCCAAATAGCTTGTTGCCCGTTTCAACATCGTAAGTGCCTCTGCTGAGATTACCCTGGCTTAACCAGAGCAGACGCTCTTTTATTCCGATATACCGCATGCCTGCAAAAAACGATGGTACGCCCCCGCTATTAAGCTGTCGAGACCAAGTTCCATCCGGCATCGCCACCATTCGGTCCCTGCCGGGCCGATGCGACAGTCGCACATTGACCTCAAAGCTGTTGAAGTCACTGGAATATTCAAATTCTTGGAGATTGACTGCGTCAAAACCAGGAATAAGCGTCAATCCCAACGGTACCAAACTACCACCGATTGTGATTCGCCCTGTTGAGCTTCCGCCAGGGCCATCCAGATTCAATGCGGTAAAAAGCTCATTGTCTGATGCGCTCACTAACCGCAAATTAGTCTGCCAGTCGAGCAGACCCAGAAATCCGAATTCTACACTTGCGTCACGATTAAAGTAATCACGGCCCAAAAAACGGCCAAGCGTCAATCCCAATCCCGGTTCAAAGCGAAACCCTTTATGCCTAGTAGTGATCTGTCTGATTGGCACATCAAGAACCGGAATACCACCAATCGCATCAAGCCCTGAGAGATCTTTGGCTAGGACCTTCGGTTTACCACTCGACCTCCAAATACCCTCGGCTGTTGCATTGACATACCAAGTGCCATTGCGGTACCAATCGCTGCTGCTAAACACGGGCGCCAGAAAATTACCGATCTGATACTCTTCCGGCTCGTTGTACATCGTTTCTTCAGAAACCCAATCTTCCTCTTCCCCCGCCTGTGCAGCAGAATTCTCCAAGCCGTTTTCCTCTGGGCCGATCGCAGCACCGTCAAAATCCGGACTGACTGACGAGGCTGCTGAATCTCCAGAGTCAGACTGTTTAGGATTCGGCAAGGGCAGCCGGTAAGGGGGCACGTCGCTTCCTGCAGAACCGCCCCCTGCCGGGCCCGGAAAGTCGAGCGGCGGCAAATCTTCGACCGCCAATTGCCAGGGATCCTGCGCAGCGGCTGTAAGTGTGATCCCGGCAAAGGCCGTGATCAGCAAAAACCGCGTCGCCAAACGCTGACAATCCATGAGTCGCTGCAACGTGTGGTCCCTCTTCCAACCGAAAATGCGCATTTGAATTTCTGTTCCCAGCCCTTTCAGAGCGGCGGTACCGCAGTGCCACCGGGGCCGCCCGCGAGCCGGGAGCTGGGGCCTCAGAGGCGTTCATCGACCAATTCCTGAGGGTCTCGATAGAAATAATCGTCAAAATCCGGAAAATCATCATAGCTTAGCTATTTTCTGCAGATTATCGATCTCTTGCCAGTAAATGGAAGCTGCCGAGTAAAAGTTTCCTACCAGGACAAACCTAGCGGGTGAGTTGTCGGTGCCACGGCCTGCGGTTTATGCTGTCATGACTTGCACTTTGCACCATCCAGCCCCCCTCGGGGAGCCACACTTTTTTCCTGGAAAGACCAGTATGCCCTTTGATCGTTACATGCCATGCCCGTGCGGAACGGGCAAAAAGGTGAAATTCTGTTGCGAAGACCTGCTCGGTGAATTGGAAGCGATTCAGAAAATGCTCGAGGGCGAGCAGCGACTGGCCTGCCTGGAATACATAGACAAGCTACGGCAGACTCACCCTGATCGCGCCTGCCTGCTCGCAATAAAAACTTTGCTGCACTACGAAATGCAGCAGGCCGAAGGTTTTGAGCAGACCTTAAAAGAATTCGAAGAAAAACATCCTAAAAACCCCATCGCCGCCGCCGAACGGGCGATCCAGCTAGCCGAGGTGGAGGATGTTCGAGGCGCAGTGATCAAGCTGCAGCAGGCACTCGCCACGGTAGTCGACCAGATGCCAATCCGCGTATACGAGGCAATCGGGATGGTTGGCCGCGCACTGCTCGCAGCAGGCAATGTTCTCGCGGCGCGTGCCCATCTGCTACTGCAAGCATCGATCGGAGGCGCTGAAGATCCACGTGCAATGTCACTACTTGCGCCACTGATCCGTTCGCCCGAGGTTCCGCTACTTCTGCGCGATGAGCAACCGCTGTTGGATGCAAACGGGGAAGCGCCCGAAGTTCAGACCGCCGTGGCATTAGCTGCCAAAGGTCGCTGGCTTGAAAGCGCGGACCAACTTGCTGGATTAGCCGCGCAGAGCGCAAAGGATCGCATCTCCCCCGTCGTAGCGGGAAATCTGGCGATACTGCAATCGTGGTTGGCTCGGGTTGAGGAAGCAGCAGACAGCTGGCAAACATATGCGAACCTTGATTCGCTAGATTTGGACCAGGCGATTGAGGCCGAAGCGATTAGTCAACTGATCGATCCCCGTGCCGAATACCCAACCGTCGCATTAGTCTGCCACACTTTGGAGATCGGTGATGCCGATACACTCGCTGCCCGTATCACGGCCCACAATCAGACCGAAGTGATGAGCGATTCTCCACCGAGTCCGCTGCAAGAGGAAGGGCAGCCACCGCCTAGGTTGGCCTTTTTATTACTGGATAAAGAAATGCCTGATAGTGGGGCAGGGCTTGCCCTTGAAGCGTTGCCGCGTGTGTTGGGTCAAGGATATCTTTTTGGCCGCGAAACCGACCGCAACGCTCGCCTCGAATTCGTTCTCTATCGGGACGCGCAAACAGAATCGACCTTATCATTGCTCAGCACAATTGCCGAGGAAGACCTCCAGGCTGATGGCGACGAACAGATTTTGAGTGAAGTGCCAGATGTTGAACGTAAAATGGCAACGCAAACACGGGTGCCGCCCGACACACCGGTCGAAGATCGTGAGCGTCTTTCAAGAGAGAAACAGCGGGAGGCGATCTTTGAGATATGGCCGGACCTTCCACAACCGGCATTGGCTGGAAAGACGCCGAAGCAGATTGCAGCCGAGGATGGCGTCAGCCGCAGCCTTCAGGCGGCTGTGCTGGTGCTTGAAACCTCCCAAGGAACAGCCGGGGAAAATGTCGACTTCAATCAACTTCGCAAAGACCTCAATTTGCCAATACCACCTCCGATATCACCCGAGGAAATCGATCCAGACCGAGTTCCGATGGTTCGCATGCATCGTGTTTCGGTCGAGCCGATGTCTGATACCTGGTTGCTCCATGCGTACCGGAGGGCGGCCATGCTGGCTGCCTCGACCGTCTTAGCGCGTCTGGCACCCGTGGTGATCGAGCGAGACAGCCTGGAGGGTAAGGTGGACAAAGCAGAGGCGTGCGGGTTACTTGCCGGAGGATCGCCGACAAGCGAGGAGGCCATCACCTGGTTGGCCAAGGCGCGCGAATGGGCTGGGCGGACGAAGGAATCCCCGGCACGTTGGTTACTGGCTGAATTGGATCTGCGACTACGTCGTGGTGAGGCGACGCAGGCTCAACAACTGCTACAAACAATCCAGACCGATCACATGCGGGAACCGGGAATTGCCCAGACACTTTTTGAGCTGCTCGCTCGCTACGGCATTATTGATCCGCGGGCGGCGAATCCGGCCAATATGCCAACCTCCGCGCCCCCGCAAATGGGCGATGTGGCATCCACGGCACCTACACCACCAGCGGCAGGCGAGCAAAAAATATGGACCCCGGACGGAGCACCCGCCGGGGAATCAAAGAAGTCGACCATCTGGACACCTGACGATTGAATCGGAAGTGCAGCACCGGAGCAGGTTGGGGACGTTTGCCTAGGGATGCCTGATATGAATAACCAACGGATGTACTAACCACATCCTCATGTGCACGCCATGACTGAAAAACAGCAGGACTATCGCTGCATGCAACGTGCATTGCAGCTGGCCCGGCGAGGGATCGGCCGGGTTGAGCCGAATCCGATGGTCGGCTGTGTCATCGTCCGAGGACAGACGGTGGTTGGCGAGGGCTTCCATACCGCATTTGGCCGCGATCATGCCGAGATTGAAGCCCTGCGCGACGCCGGCGCGGATGCTGAGGGAGCTACGCTGTACGTCAATCTAGAGCCCTGCTGCCATCACGGGAAAACGGGGCCCTGCACCGAGGCCATTCTGGCGGCAAAAATAGCCCGCGTGGTAGTGGCCAATCGTGATCCATTTCCTCAAGTTGCCGGCACCGGATTAGCTTTGCTGAGAAGACACGGAATCGAGGTGACAACGGAGGTTGTCGCCGAAGAGGCTGAAATATTGAACGCGCCCTATTTCCACTATCTGCAAAACAAAAGGCCCTGGGTGATTGCTAAGTGGGCTATGTCGCTTGATGGAAAAATGGCAACTTCCGGGGGCGATAGCCGCTGGATTTCCAATCCACATTCTCGCAGCATCGTGCATCAAATGCGTGGCAGGGTCGATGCCATTCTGGTCGGTCGAAGAACAGCTGAACTAGATGATCCGCAACTCACTGCGCGGCCTCCCGGACCGCGTACCGCAGTACGGATCGTGCTGGATTCAATGGCGCAACTTCCCACTGACTCAAAGTTGGTCTGTTCTGCGAGAGAGGTTCCTTTGATGGTAGTGACCGGCGAAGAAGCTCCGCCAGAAGCAAGGTCCCGACTTGAGCGTGCAGGTTGTGAAGTAATATGTCTGGAACCTCAACAAGAGCTTTCTTCGTTGCATCAATTACTCAAGCGACTGGGCGAGCGACAGATGACGAATCTTTTGGTCGAAGGGGGTGGAGAGGTGCTGGGAAGTTTCTTTGATGCCGGACTGATAAACGAAGTTCATGCCTTCATTGCGCCCGTGTTAATTGGTGGAAAGGGGGTTGCGCCCCTGACGGGTCGCGGCGCCGAACGGATGGAAAGTGTGACGCAGCTTGAGCATTTACGGACCGAACAGATCGACGGTGACTGGTACATCTCGGGGCGTTTTCCACGTAAAAAATGAATGAATCTGCGAATACTCCGTGCGATTTATTTTTTTGGCCCTAAAAGATACGTCACGCTCGCGGACGCAGATTACCTTTTTCTTGTAAAAGATTTTGGCTCCGACTAAGATTTTTGTAGTGGTCCCGTAGCATTGATCTTCGGGGTCTGACGCTTCAGGCTATTGGTATCGGTTTGAAACGCCAGAAGCGTGTGCCAAAAGCACAACCTATGAATGCACCGTGGGAACTGCGACGATGCACCGCGTGTCTGCTGGAACGGGCAGGCCGCAGGCAGGTGCCGGCGTTTGAAGAGGCAAGAGTTCACCAGACTCAGACACGGATAGTCAGAGAACGCACTGCGAGCAATGCAGTTGTTCTCGAGTCGGCCGACCTCAAGGATGGATGAGGCAACGGATCGTTGTATCGCACTCTTCAAATTGGAGCCAGTCTAATGAGTACAGTGTCCCCTCCGGAACAAAAAGCAAAAGTGCCACCTGTTGGTCGGCAAGAAAAAAAGACGGCCGGAATCTCAAAAACTCTAAATTGCATCGCACAAGTGCGTCAACGCCAGGGCATGACTCTGCGGACCGTAGCCCGCCGGTGGAATCTGGAGATCAATGAGATTCGACAGATGGAGCAACCTACCGCTGATCTTCGCATCAGTGAATTGCATGCCTGGCAACGACTGCTCGAGGTCCCCCTTCATGAACTCCTCGTGGATACTGAGGGGCCGCTCTCGCCACCGGTTTTGCAAAGGGCCCAAATGATCCGCTTGATGAAAACCATTGTTACGCTCCGCGACAAGTCAAACGAACCAGAAGCGAAACACTTGATTGAGCGGCTATTAAATCAGGTGGTCGAAATTATGCCTGAATTGAAGGGAGTGGGCCCCTGGCACGAAACCGAAGAGCGGGTAGATCACCGAAGTCCTCTGGTGTACCAACTCCCGGAAAATTTTTGACCCTTTCTAGCTGAAGGCACGGTGCCACCGTGGTGTCTCGATCGCTGGCATGCGATCAAATGCCGATAAAACGTGCGAACGCCGCACGGGCCTCGGCCACATCATCGGTCCCACCGACAATCGTTCGTCCATCTGGAAACAGCGTGAATTCAAAAGCTTCAACTGAAAACCTTAGCAAGAACTTATTCACTACCACATCTCCCTGCAGTTCAAGTTTTTCTGCGAGTTGTGGCAGGTCCAACCTCGTTTCCTCAAGTGCTCGTAATTGTACCGCATTGCGTCCGCACAGGACGGCAGATTGGCTGCCCCGCTGCCCATCGAGCCAGGGCGCCTCGCCACCATGGCATGCGGGGCAATCGTTGGTAGCTCGGATCGCCTCGGTGCCAACGTGGCGAATGCGATTGTCCCAAAGGTCGATGACCAACAAACCGGGCTGGATCGATTCAGAGTGACCACTCAGTATCTTAATCGCTTCCACAGACTGAATGCTGGCAACAACGTTTACGATACCTCCCAGAACACCCGCCGTATCACAAGTCGGCATCTCACCTGCCCGGGGAGGCTCTCGCAAAATGCAGCGCAAGCATGCCGTTTGCCCAGGAATAATCGTCATCGTCTGGCCCTCGGCTCCGATACAGCCGCCAAAAATCCAGGGCGTGGACAAGCGAAGCGATGCGTCGTTTAGAAGCATGCGTGTCTCAAAATTATCGGTCCCATCGATTAAGAGATCCACGGATTCAGCAAGCTGCAGGATGTTGCGGTGATTTACATCAGCAACATGGGGATCAATTTCAACAGTCGCATTGATCTGATTTAGTTTTTTAGCCGCCGCAATCGCCTTGGGCAGACGGGCAGCAACATCGTCCTCATCGAACAGTACCTGTCGTTGTAAGTTGTTTAATTCAAGAAAATCACGGTCTACAATCCGTAGATATCCCACGCCGCCACGAGTAAGTGTATTGGCAATCACCGAGCCGAGCGCACCGCAACCGCAAATAAGCACGCGGCTTTGCGCGAGCCGCTGTTGCCCCTCGCGGCCAAGCGGCGGATAACGCCATTGTCGTGCATAACGTTCCAACGATTGTTGCGATGCAGGATTACTCATGGGGCAACACACTCAACTCAACAGGAAAAGAAACCAGCACTGTCCTTTAATATAGCTCGTTTTGAGACGATGCGATGTACCCCGCGATCTGTGGCTGAGCAGCGGTTCGTCTTTGCAGATCATCGCAGGCCTGCCGGGCGGCCTTGATCGATACCTCCGCCGGACCGACTCGACAACAAACCATCTGGGGTCGCTTCTCCGATTTAAGCGAGACGTCACCTAGGAATGATTCTTCGACGATGAAAACCTGCGCCCAGGGCGGAACAGGGCGACTGGGTCGACACGCTATCGCTCGCAGCAATGAAGTTGCCGGCGAGGGCAATGGCGTTTCCAGCGCAAGCTCCGTTGCCAGGATCACCATTCCCACTGCGGGCCAGCAAGCAAGCTGATTTAACTCGGCAACCACACGGGCAGGATCGACAGACTCAATTCTCACTGCCAGCATAACTCCCTGACGGGTCGCCTCCGCAAGTAGTGATTGGTCCGGATCGCAAAGCAGCAGCACCGATCCAGACTGGAGACAAAACTCCAAAATGTCCTTCTCGGCGGTTGCGCCTTTCACCTCAGGCGGCATTTCAATAACGCGCATCACATAACGGCGATCCGCTAAGTACAAATCCGTATTTCGGATACCCAAAGGACGAATTCCCACCAACAGCGATTCGCTCCACTTCGCGGCGGTAATGGACTCGCGCAGGTTTAGCTCTAGCTTATAGGTAAAGGGGGATCCGGGTGTCCAGAAACAGGGGTCTGGTAGCACGCCCGTAAAGACCTGAGGCCTTTCTTTGCCGACCGATTTTAGCGGATAGCGGGCGGGCAGAGTGTGCGATGCGACGCAAAAGGGGCCAGAAAGTGCTGCAGCGAGAATGGTAACTCGTGCATCCTCTGCCTGAACAAAGTATTCTGCAGCCAGCGTGCTCACATCACCCCAGTACAATGTGATGCGATCGGAAATCGATCGATTCAACGAATGTATCTTTTCCATATTCTAATCCAAAAGCTCGGCATCTTCAGAGTGCAATTTAGATGCTTGAATAGCTTCGGCGAGGCAACGCGCTGTCGGGTGAGGTGAATGCCTCGCCAGATCCTCGGGGGTTCCCACGCCAACTACTTCTCCCCCAGCATCCGCAGCACCGGGCCCTAGATCGATCAGATAATCTGCCTCTTTGATCAATTGCAAATTATGGTCGACCACAATCAGCGAGTGACCAACATCGAGCAAGGCTGTGAAACAATCGATCAACTGTGAGACATCCGCAAAGTGCAGTCCGGTAGTGGGCTCATCAAGAATATATAATGTTTGATTCTGGGATCGACTGGATATGGCTGTCGCCATCTTCAGTCGCTGCGCCTCACCACCTGAAAGCGTATTAGCACCCTGACCCAGTGGGAGGTACCCGAGGCCGACATCTAATAATCGCTTCAGTTTCGCTTGTACTTTTATTTCACCCCGGAAAAATACAAAAGCTTCACGCACTGTTAGCTCCAACACATCCGCGATACTTCGACCGCGATACAGAACTTCCAATACCTCCGCCCGATACCGTGTGCCCTGGCACTCCGGACACTTCATATAAATATCGGCAAGAAATTGCATATCAATACTAATCTGGCCTTCGCCCTTGCATTTTGGACAACGGCCACCATCCACGTTGAAGCTGAAGTGGCTCATGGTGATGTTCCGCACGCGGGCATCCGTAGCCTGGGAAAAAACTCTGCGAATTTCGTCAAATGCCTTGATGTAGGTAACCGGATTGGAACGCGGTGATTTTCCGATCGGTTGCTGGTCAAGAAACATACAATCATCTAGTTGGCCCGCGCCAAGAAGATCGTCGTAGGGCAAACCAACCAAAGCCTCTTTGTTGAGTCTACTGCAAATTGCAGGGAAAAGGGTTTCTTGAACTAGGCTACTTTTGCCAGCGCCACTAACACCCGTCACCACACAGAGTACGCCCAAGGGAAACTCGACATCGATGTTTTTCAAGTTATTGCCCGAGGCTCCGGTCAGCCGAATCCATCCCTGGTCGGTCGGACGAGGTTGCGAGGTAGATCGCGTACCACGTCGACCGGCGAGATAATTTCCGGTTAAACTTCCCTCCTCCGCCTCCAGCGCTGCCGGTGGTCCCTGGAAAACAATTTGCCCCCCCTGTTCTCCTGCGCCTGGACCAATTTCGACCACCCAGTCCGCCGATCGAATAATCGATTCTTGATGCTCAATCAAGGCCACAGTGTTGCTGCGATCACGAAGATCATTGATTGCTTTGAGCAAAGGAGCGACGTCGTGCGGGTGAAGTCCAATCGATGGTTCGTCGAGCACATATAACATGTTTACCAGATTCGATCCCAGCGCCGCGGTCAGTGCCACACGTTGCGACTCCCCCGCTGATAATGTGCGCAACGGGCGATCCAACGTAAGGTACCCGAGTCCTACCGATTCGAGATAACGCAACCGGGATTTAACCTCCACGAGAATACGCTGAGCCACTCGATGTGCACCCGTCTCCACCTCAGTATGTTCGAAATTTTTTAGACAATCGGACACCGACATTGCCATGAATTGAGCGATGTGGTGGCTGGCAACCGTGGTGGCGAGGGCAAGCGATTTTAAACGACTTCCCTCGCAGGTGGTGCAACACCGATAGCTTTTCCAACGGCTCAAAAATACTCGGACTGGCATCTTGTATTTGCGACTCTCGAGCCAACGGAAAAATCCCTGCAAACCGCCGAAATCTCGCTCGGGCACTCCCTGATCAATCAGGCTAATAGCCCGATCGGGGAGATCGGCAAAAGGGGTGTCGAGTGGAATCTGATAATCATCTGCCAGCTCCAGAAGCTCCTCCAGTTCATGGGCGTAAGCCGGTGTGCTCCATGGCGCGATCGGACCCTCGCGCAATGTTTTTTGTTTGTCCGGTACAATAAGGTCCATATCCAGCTCGGCGACCGTACCAAAACCCTCGCAGGTGGGACAGGCACCGAGTGAATTATTAAAATTAAAATATCTTGGATCACCTGACGGAAACTCAATATGACAATCAGGGCATTCCATCTGCTCACTGAAGCCGACGCGTCGCATAGGAGTTTGATCAATGATTGTCGTATTCTGAGACGGTTCATCACTGTCCGTTTCACACCAAAGACAACACCTACCATTCCCTTGCACAAAACCGGTCTCCAGTGAATCCCGCAAGCGGCTATCTTGCACAGCGCCCGTTTTAACCCGATCGACAATCACATCAAACGTATCGCCTCGATCGTCTCGAGATACTGGAACGTCCTGCAAATCGGCTAGTTGCCTTATGCCACCCCCAAAAACCGCCCGCAAGAAACCGTCGGCACGAAGTTGTGCAACACGTTCCTTGGCATGGTCGGCATGATCGAACGAAATGGGGAAAGCTATCATGAGTTTCATTCCGCGTGGTTGCTGTGCGACCCATGCGGCCGTTGTTTCCGCGTCATCAATTGTGACCGAACGTTCACATGCTATGCAGCGTGTCGTCCCGATTTTCGCGAAAAGCAGTTGAAGATACTGCGCAATGTCGGTGGCAGTTGCCACGGTCACACGATTTGATCGACTGGCCTGTTTCGGTGTAACCGCTATCGATGCCGGAATGCCCTCAATTTTTTCTGCCGCCGGTTGAGGAAGCTGTTCAATAAATTGTCGTGTATACGGTGAAAAACTTTCGATGTACCTTCGCTGACCCTCTGCATAGAGTGTATCGATCGCCAAGCTTGTTTTTCCACTTCCGGAAACACCGCAAAAAACGATGGTTTTACCGATAGGGATTTCGAGACCAATTTTTTGCAGGTTATTGACCTCAACTCCACGCAATTTAATTGCCTGCATGGACACCTGTTTCCTCTGCCCTTTATTCAGATAAGCGGATTCTTTTATCCTATCGAGCAAAGCCTCTTTTTACGAGTGATGCCTTTCAATCCAACTGTGTGAAAGGCTAATTTGCTATAATTCAGTCACCATGAAAACAAAAAATAAAAACCCATTTTACGTTTTGCTTATTCTGGTGGGCATCCTGTTCTTTGTTACAGCAACCACTTACGGGGTGATGGCCATTCGCGAGACCAATCGTCCAGATTTCGTGCGCGGTTCAGCAATCGCCGAACAACCCTCGGTCCAGCAGGAGGGCTTATTAGCGTTTATGGAACAGCACGGGGACAGACTTCTTATCGTAGAGGCTTTATTGCTTGGATTTCTCACTGTAGCGGCAATCGGAACCGATGAGCTTGTCGGTCGAGGGGCAAAGAAAGCGGCGACATCAAAACACTCACAAAAAGGAACCGAGAAATGAAGGTCGATCGATCCGAAAAAGTAGATTCTCAAAGCGTGAAAATGGAGGGTGCCACCGGATGCAGCGTTAGGTGGCTGATCAACGATACTGACGGTGCGCCCAACTTCGCCATGCGACAATTTGCCGTTGAGCCAGATGGACACACGCCGAAACATAGTCACCCATACGAACACGAGGTCTACGTGCTCTCAGGTAACGGCGTCGTCTTGGAGGGCGATCAAGAACATCCGATCGGGGCGGGTGACTTTATTTACGTGCGTCCGGATGAAATTCACCAATTTCGCAATACAGGGACTGCGCCGCTTACCTTTCTTTGCATGGTGCCCCATATCCCAAAGGATACCCGGGCACAAGCTCTGCCTGAATGCGAACAGACTTCGAGCGAATTGAAGTAACTAGGATTATTCCCTTGCGTCTCTGCTTGATCATTTCATAAATTCGGCTCCATGACAAAACCAACCTCGCGTGAAGTTGAATCACTTCGTGATGAAATCCGTGATCACGATCGAAAATATTTTGTGGAAGCTGCGCCGGTCATCTCAGATTTAGAGTATGACCGATTGATCGATCGATTGCGTGAAATTGAGGCGAAGTATCCCGATTTGCAAACGCCCGAAAGCCCCACGCAGCGTGTCGGCGAGCAAGCGGTAGAGAATCTTGAATCGATTGAGCACCGCGTGCCGATGCTATCGATCGACAACACATACAGCGAGGAAGAGGTCCGAAAATATGCCGATCGCATCGCAAAGTTACTTCCTGGTGAGAAAATCGAGTGGGTCGTTGAACTCAAAATCGACGGCGTCGCGGCGACAGTGATCTACAACAAGGGCGTCCTCATTCAAGCCCTGACGCGGGGCAATGGGATTATGGGGGATGACATCACACACAATATCCGAACTGTGAAAGATGTACCGCTGCGATTGAGAAGCAAGTCCACTCCCGAACTGCTTGAAATACGGGGTGAAATTTATATGAAAAATTCGGACCTAGTTGAACTCAATCACCAGCAAGAACAGCAGGGGGAATCTGTTTTCGCCAATACCCGCAATGTGACTGCCGGCAGCATCCGCTTGCTCGACCCGCGAAAATGCGCGCAGCGTCCTCTGCACATATTTTGCCACGGAGTGGGTGAATCAGACGAGCTTCAGGCAAAAACGCACATGGAATTTCTGGCAGAACTGAGAAATTTCGGACTGCCTGCAACGCCCTTCGTCGAGTGCTTTGATTCGATCGATCAGGTCCTAGTTCATTGTGACCAATTAATTTCCAAATTACATAATCTGGACTTCGAAGTGGACGGGTTGGTGATCAAAGTCAATCGTTTTGACCAACGGGAGAAGCTTGGCAGCACTGCGAAAAGTCCACGGTGGGTGATCGCCTACAAATTCGAGAAATATGAAGCTGTCACTCGACTGAATGAAATTCGCGTGCAGATAGGCAAGACCGGTGCGGTGACACCGGTCGCGGAGCTCGAGCCAGTTGAGTTGGCTGGTACCACCGTCAGCCGAGCAAGCCTGCACAACGCGGAGGAAATTGTGCGAAAGGATATCCGACCGGGTGATACGGTCGTGGTGGAAAAAGCCGGAAAAATTATTCCGCACATCGTGCGAGTGGAACTGCACAAGAGGAAGGGCAAAGTGGCGAAGTTCCGATTTCCCGCCCTTTGCCCCGAGTGTGGCACGCAGCTACGGAAGGATGAAGGGGGCGTCTATATTCGCTGCCCGAATTTCAGTTGCCCCGCTCAATGGAAAGAACGCCTGCGTTATTTTGCCAGTCGCAATGCAATGCAGATTGAAGGACTCGGCGAGGCATTAATTGATCAATTAATCGGACAAGGTCTGGTCTCCACCTATGGCGATCTCTATCGCCTCAAAGAAAATCAACTGGTGCCGCTCGAACGAATGGGAAAGAAGTCCGCCCAAAATCTACTTAAGCAGATTGACGCCAGTCGAAAACGTGGGCTCGGCCGATTGCTTAATGCACTTTCGATTCGTCATGTAGGACGGAATGTAGCCTTGCTGCTTGCAAAAAAATTCGGAAACATTACGAACCTCCGTCGTTGTTCGATGGATGAACTGGCAAAGGTGGATGAAATAGGTGAGATTATTGCCCGCAGTGTATACAATTTTTTGCACTCCTCGCACGGGGAAGAAATAATTAGCGATCTATCAGCGGTCGGTGTCGACCTTGAAGTGGAAGCGATGGAGACGCCACAGGGGGTATCCCTGTCCGGCAAGACTTTTGTTGTCACCGGTGCCTTGGAACAATATACGCGAGACGAAATTCACGAGTTAATCGCACAGCATGGAGGTCGCGCAGCTTCAAGCGTTTCCAAAAGAACTGATTTTCTTGTCGCTGGTAAAAACGCCGGTAGCAAACTCAGAAAAGCTGAACAATTAAGTGTCAAAGTACTCACCGAAGCCGATTTCGCCAGAATGCTTGAGGCATAGCAGTAACCGCTATTCATCGTAAACCGGTTCGCTTACAATCCGCCTGCTAGGCGGTACTATCCTTTAAATCATTTATCAGCAGAGGAACAAGACAATGAGCGAGCGTATCGGGATTCGAGTAGGTGAGGCATTATTACGCGGCACCACCAAGCCCACGGCTGCCGAACCAGAGTTGGTGATCGGCGAAATGGATGGGCCGGTGGGTCAGGCATTTGCCACTCTGCTCGGCGACCAAGTGAAGGGTCATACCCGTGTGCTCGCACTCCTAAACGGCGACGTGGCGGTAAAACCGGCGACGCTGATGGTCAGCAAAGTGACGGTCAATAAAAATAAATATACGAATATTCTCATGGGCACTGTGCAGGCGGCGGTAGCTAATGGAGTCCTTGATGCCGTTCGCGAAGGCATTATTCCAAAGGAAAAAGCGAACGACCTCGCCATCATTGCGGCAATCTGGGTGACGCCTGCCGCGGCAGATGATCCCAACCTGGATCACCAGGATTTATTCGATACTCACCGTAAAGCGATGTTTGAGGCAATCCGCAAGGCGATGCAGGGTGAACCCTCCATCGACTGGCTGCTGGAAAATCAAGAAAAGATCGAGCACAAATACTTTAAACTTGGTTTGGCGGGTGAATTACCCGGCTAGGCGGTTGTCGGGTGTTGTCGACCTTTAGCTGGCTTTGGCGAACACAGGCGTCTAAGCATCATTGCGCGGTTGTTTACGCGGAGGGGCCGTTTCAGGAAGCACAACGCATACGATTAGGGCCACCACGAACAAGGCAGGGATGATTCCCATCGCCCAGCGAAAATCAGTGGCTGTCGCTGCGTCGAGCAATAAGGATGGTTTGACCACCGCGGGATGGCCTCCATGGTGGGCAGGTGCTTTGACCTCCGCCGTTAGCACCCAACCGATCCAGATCTGTAAAATGGCTGCAACCATCATCGTAATGAAATTGCAACATGCGGTCGCAGTTCCACGCAGCGGCTTCGGGGCGACCTCCATGGAGGCGGCAAAGCAAACCACTTGCGTGCTGGTAAACAGCCCCGCGATAAACATCAAAGTCAGTAGGCCACCATAGCCCAACAAGCTGGGCCAGAGCAAAACGCACATCGCCGCGCCACCCCCAACGCTACCAACCATCAGTGGCAACCGCCGCGATCCCCAGCGATCGGATAAAACACCCATCACGGGACTGCCGAGAAGCCAGCCTACCGCGAGTACGATGGTGGCAAAACTCGCTTCCTCAGCCGAATAGCCACCCGCCTTTTCCATAAACGTGTTGCCCCACATTGCGGCAACAACACTCAGCGGGAGGTAAAGAATCGCGCTGATTAGACCAAGGCCCCAAATAGGCCAGGAGACAAGAACGCGAAAAATTCCCTTTAAGATGCTAATTTGGGTCTCATCCTCCGGAGTGAATCGCTCATGAAACCAAGCGGGTCGCTTCGGAATGACCACCCACAACACACCGGCATACGCGATACCGGCCCAACCGACAGTTAACACCACGTTCCTCCAGCCAAAGGCTTTGACCGCATTCACCATCGGAGTCTGACCGATCACTTCGCCCAAAATTCCAACCGCCGTGGTGATGCCTGCAATCAGCGCAAGGCGACTCGGTGGAAACCAAACGGTTGCGACGTAGACAGCTCCCACAAATGCAAAGGCCGATCCGAAACCGGCCATCCCCCGCGAGAGACCGACAGTGGCGAGGCTGTCGCCCAAGGCAAACACCAAACAACCAGCACCGCAGATGGCAGATGCACCCACGATGAGAACCCGCGTGCCGAAGCGGTCGAACAGGCCCCCCACCAAAAGTTGCATCGGTGCATACACCCAAAGATAGACAGCGAGTGCCGAGGAAAGGGCCACAGGGGTTGCATGGAGCTCTGTCGACAAATCATCCATGATGACGCTTGGCATCACACGGACAAAAAATTCGTAGAGGAAAAAAATTGCCGCAAAGCCCCAGAAAAACCAGCCTGACCAGTGCCCTCGATGGAGTCGTGACCCGAAATCAAACATCGTGAACCCCCAACCGGCCTGCGGAATCAACGAGATGGCCCCGATTGACCAGAAAACAAAGCATGCCCAGATCTGGATCTGTCTTATACCATGCCGATAAATGCACGCATAGAATGGTCGGGTGTCAGCCTCTGCCCTGCCGTCATGATTGCGCTTGCTGAACTCCACGCACTCACGCCGGTCATCGGAAATTATTTTGCGAAATCAGCTTGCCGCAAATGACAGGCTCAGTGCGAACCGGAGAGTTGCTGCAAAAAACCCGCGTAACCGGCCACCATCTTCACAATAATGCCGATTATCATCGCTGCAACCATTGCCCAAACGAAGAATGTGATGATTTTCGTGATCACTGCAATGGCCCTGCGAGAGCGCTCCTCATAATGCTCGGCCAGACGGAGCATCGACTCATCAAGGCGTCCGGTCTGCTCACCTACTTGAAGCGGATCCAGGAAATCATTTGGAAAAATACCAGTACTCAGCAAAGCGACTGATAACTCCTCCCCTTGCTGCAGCGCGGATGAAACTCTCACTTGATACTGCATAAAAAACTGACTGCCCGTCGCACTGAAGGCATAGGGAACAACTCGACGCACATCCATGCCGGATTCCAACAGCAGGCCCAGTGTCCAGCTAAAGCGGGCGAGACAAATCGTGCTGAGGCAACTGCCTAAAACGGGCAAACGGAAAATCGCACGCTCCAATAAGGTGTTCTGAAAGAATCCGTGTCGAATCAGAAAAAAAAGAAGGATTGTCAGGCTAAAGATACCAACCCAAAGCAATACGTAGATTAAAAGTCCATGACTCCCTGTCAAGCCAATGCCGAGAATGTCGTAGGCTGCCGGGCCCCGAGTTTGGGCAATGGCATCCAAAATCCAAATCAGAAATCCGACAATGAAAATCGCGGCGAAAAATTGCATCATGGGCCAAGTGATGCCCGCGACAAATAGTCGCCGTAGTCGAATCCGATTCTCATAATGTGCTGCAAGACGTCCGAAAACGGCCGGCAACTTTCCAGCGGCCTCGCCGATTTCCACCATTTGGAGAAAAAGCGCTGGAAAGCGGTCTCTGTGCTCCGCGAGCGCGTCGGTGAGCGAATCGCCTCTACTGAGTGAAGAAGTAATCTTCGAAAACGTGGCAGCGGCGCTGGCTCGGGCCCGTTCCGATTCACGTTTCCAAGCAATGCGGACATCAATTCCCGCTTCGAGCGAGGTAGCCATGCGGCCACAGAGGCCAAGCAGTTGTGCCGTTGATATTTTTGACATCGTATGTTTGCAAAAGCACGGGCGGAAAAGTGGCTACGATATGGTAGCATGCTCTCTACAGGTTTTCCTCAAGGGGTTGCTGTTCTCATGTCGAAAAAAAGTGTTTTCAAGAACGTGGCGCTGGTCGGTGTCGGACTGATCGGAGGATCGATCGGCTTGGCCCTACAAAAACGCAAGCTGGCAGATGTGATTGTCGGAATCGATCCGAGTGAAAAAAACCTTGACACAGCCCTAAATCGCAAGGCCATTACGCAGGGGACAACCGATTTGCAGGCAGGCATCCAAGGCGCTTGCTTGGCGATTATCTCTGCACCAGTGCAAAAAATCCCGTTTCTGATTAGCGCCGTCGCCGACGCGAGCAGGGGCAATTGCCTGATCACCGATACCGGAAGCACAAAACGTGGAATTCTCGCCCGAGTTAATGCAGAGACTCGCTTTATCGGCAGTCATCCCATGGCGGGAGCCGCGCAGCATGGCCCCAAAACAGCCAATGCCGATCTGTTTGAAGACCGAGCGATCATTCTGACACCGCCAACGCATGCCGAAACGGCCGATATCCGTGCACTTGAGCAATTCTGGACCCGTCTCGGGGCACATACCGTCGAAATGTCCGCCGTAGACCACGATCGGGTGGTCTCCTCGGTGAGTCATCTCCCGCACCTGGCAGCAGTTGCCTTGGCTGCTGCCACACCGCCGATGAACCTCCCGCACGTTGCTTCCGGTTGGCTCGACACGACTCGGATTGCAGCGAGCGGTGAATCGCTGTGGGTCGATATTTTATGCGACAACCGCGACCACGTCTTGAAGTCGGCCGAGCGGTTTGGCAAGGTATGGACTCAACTCTGCGGAGCGTTGGAAAGAAATGACCGCACAGCACTTCGTAGAGTTCTTCGCGAGGCAAAAAATCGTCGAGACCTGGCCGACCCAGCTGAAAATGAGCGCAATCTGTAAACGGACGCATTATGCTCTGGCAAGTTGATATTTACCCCGCCCCCGGGCAGCTCGATCGATCGTCCGTTGAAATCCGGATTGATGCTACAGATCTCGGTTTTGGCGACCTGAAGATTTTTACGAGCCGTTGCTATCTTTTGCAGGGAGATTTAGAAGCCGAGCAAATTCAAACAATCGTAGATCAATTATTGGTGGATCCGGTGGTTGAACAGGTCGTATTTGCACCGGTGGGCGATTCCAAGCTCAATCGGCCTCCCCAGGAAAATCTTGATCCTCTGCATGTGATACTCAAACCGGGTGTGATGGACCCAGTAGCCCAGAGTGCATTGCGGGCCATCGGCGATCTCGGGATCGAGGTGGAAGCGGTCCGGACGTTAAAAAAGTATTGGATTACCAAATTAGAAATCGGCACCCTGAATCGGCTAACGAGTAAAATTCTTGCTAATGATGCGATTGAGCAAGTCCTCGTCGGGCCGCTTGACATTCAGCAGCTCCATCTCGGAACGCCTTACAATTTTGAGCTCAATACGGTGCCAATCCGCCAGCTAGATGCCCAAGAACTGGATGCATTGAGCCAAAGCGGTCAACTTTATCTGCAAACGGCAGAGATGGAAACGATTCGTGATTATTACCGAAATATGGATCGTGACCCGACCGATATCGAATTAGAAACTTTAGCACAGACCTGGAGCGAACATTGCAGCCATAAGACGCTCGCGGGACGCATTGCGTATCAGGGACCGTTGGATCAAAAGGGAACGCATGGCTCGCGACAATTCGAAAATATGCTAAAGGAGACGATCTTTGCGGCTACTGTTGCAATTCGGGAAAAGCTCGGGGAACGCGATTGGTGCGTCAGTGTCTTTGAGGACAACGCAGGGATTGTTCGCTTTGACGAATCGCATAATGTGGTATTCAAGGTGGAAACGCACAACCACCCATCCGCATTAGAGCCCTATGGCGGCGCAAATACGGGAATTGGGGGCGTCATTCGTGATCCACTCGGCACGGGTCTCGGGGCACGACCGATCTGCAATACGGATGTTTTCTGCTTCGCACGACCCGACTATCCGGTTGACCTGCTCCCACAAGGTGTGCTGCACCCCCGTCGTGTGATGAAAGGCGTGGTTTCGGGTGTCCGAGATTATGGAAATCGCATGGGAATCCCCACAGTGAACGGAGCGATCTACTTCGATGATCGATACCTTGGGAATCCTCTCGTTTATTGCGGCACGGTTGGTATTCTGCCAAACGATAAATCTTTTGGGGCACCTCGAGCGGGCGACCATATCGTGGCGATCGGTGGTCGTACCGGAAGAGATGGCATTCATGGTGCAACATTTAGTTCAGCGGAGCTTACCGAGGAGAGTGAATCGCTTTCCGGTGGCGCCGTTCAGATCGGGAATGCCATCACTGAAAAAATGGTACTCGATGTTGTGCTCGCCGCGCGCGATCGTGGACTTTATCATGCGATCACCGACTGTGGTGCGGGCGGATTTTCCAGCGCAGTCGGTGAAATGGGTGAAGCGATTGGTGCCGAGGTTTATCTGGAGCAGGCTCCGGTGAAGTATGAGGGGCTCTCTTATACGGAAATCTGGATTTCTGAGTCCCAGGAGCGCATGGTACTGTCTGTCTCGGAAAACCATTGGCCGGAACTGAAGGCACTGTGCGCTGCAGAGGATGTCGAGGCGACAATTATCGGCCGATTTGTTCCGACAGGAAATCTGACTCTCAAATTTCACGACAATGTCGTCGGGGAGTTGCCGATGGAATTTCTTCATGACGGGCGTCCTCCGGTCATCCGCCAAGCAACGTATACGATACCATCGGAAACATCTCTGACGCCCATGCCGAGCACAGTCGATGCTGGGATGGGTCTGATAAAAATTCTTGGTTCGCTCAATGTGGCCAGTAAAGAGTGGGTAATTCGCCAATACGATCACGAGGTACAGGCAGGCAGCGTGATCAAGCCACTCGTAGGAGCTAAAAGCGATGGGCCCTCCGACGCGGCGGTCGTGCGACCGCTGTTGTCTTCACGTCGAGGTATCGTCGTCTCGTGCGGCATGAATCCGCATTACGGCTCACTTGACACTTATCATATGGCGGCCAGTGGGATCGATGAAGCAATCCGAAACTGTGTAGCCGTCGGTGCCGACCCATCGCGAATCGCAATCCTCGATAACTTTTGCTGGGGAGATTGTGAGAAGACGGAGACCCTTGGTTCGTTAGTTAGAGCAGCGTTGGCATGCCACGATCTTGCCGTCGCTCTCGATACACCGTTTATCAGTGGTAAAGACAGCCTAAATAATGAGTTTAGTTATTCCATTGACGGCAAAAAGCAATCGATTGCTATTCCCTCCACGTTGCTAATCAGCGCTATGGGACAAGTTGATTCGGTAGATGATTGTGTCACGATGGATTTCAAAGCGCCCGGCAATCTGATTTACCAGGTTGGATTGACAAAAAATGAATTGGGTGGATCCCATTTCGCCCTGACCCACAACTTGAGTGGCGGTCGGGTGCCTCGGGTTGAAGTAGCGCAAGCAAAAGCAAACTTTTTTGCAATCTATGCCGCGATTCGGCAAGGTCTAATTCGAAGTTGTCACGACATGAGTGAAGGGGGATTGGGCGTTGCGGTTGCCGAAATGGCATTTGCCGGCGACTTAGGGGCTATCGTCCAATTGGCAAACATCCCCTGTGAGGAGGATGTCGATAGCGACACCTGCCTGCTATTCAGCGAGTCTAATAGTAGATTCCTATGCGAAGTTACCCCTGATGCCGTGAAGGACTTTGAAGCGCTGCTGTCCCGAACGCATCAAGGTCAAAGCATTGCTTTTGCCAGAGTCGGAAAAGTCACAGGTGATAACCAAATGAAAATCGAGGATCGCAACGGTGGAACGATGGTTGCTTTACCGCTCGATCAACTGAAGGAAGCGTGGCAAAATCCACTCGCTTGGTGACCTTCGAGCGAAGAACCTACCAAACTGAGAAGGAAATTCTTTCATGTCTCAACCTCGTGCGTTAGTTTTACGGGCCCCAGGTACAAACTGTGATCGCGAAACTGCCTTTGCGTTCGAGCAAGCAGGAGCTAACGTCGAAATTTTGCATGTGAACCGCGTGCTAGAGGAAGGAAAACATCTGCATGAATCACAAATTCTTTGCCTTCCTGGCGGATTCAGCTATGGGGATGATATTGCAGCGGGTCGGATTTTGGGTAACCAAATTCGGACTCACTTGGCCGATGCGATGGAGCAGTTTCGTTCGGATGGAAAATTGATTCTAGGAATCTGCAACGGATTTCAAGTGCTGATCAAATCAGGGCTCCTGCTTGGTCATGGAGGAGAACGCGAAAAAAATGACGCGAAAAATTCAGCAACCCTCACTTGGAACGACTCGGGTAAATTTGAAGACCGCTGGGTACACTTGAGGACAGCCAGTAATAAATCCCCCTTGTTGTCTGGGGTGGACCGGATGTTTCTGCCGGTTGCCCACGCCGAGGGAAAATTTGTTGCTGCCTCGGCCGACACACTCGACACGTTGGAAACCTCGGGGCAGTTGGTCCTACGATATTGCAATCCGAGAAAGGACCGGGATGACGAGGAAGACGACAATTCGGTTGTTGACTTCCCTTACAATCCCAACGGATCGCTATGTGCAGTGGCTGGGGTCTGTGACGAAACCGGTCGGATCCTTGGCCTGATGCCTCACCCCGAGCGATATGTTGACCGCACACAACACCCCCGTTGGACGCGTGGAGAGGGCAAGTTGGAAGGTGATGGGACCGCGATCTTCAAAAATGCCGTAGGCTTTTTCACCTAGAGAATTCCCTTGCCAAAACCTCGCTCGTGCGATCTTGGCAATTCGGTTGCAGAAACATCGAAATGGGGCTCGGGAGTCTCCAAATCAATGTCATCATATCGCGATACATACCCCGGCTGCTTCGAACGTTCCAACTCCTGATAAAATTCTTCCACCACGCGCGACTGGATCATTTCACGACACTTGGAATTTATCGGATGAGCAATATCTGCATGCAATTTGGTCTTACTCTCACCCTCGCGGTCTCCGGATTTTAATCGCACTAGGCCACCACATTGATTGCAATAACGTGCTCGAAGATGATTTTTACCGCGGCATTGCGGACAGTTCGCCGCCAGTTTCCGACTCGGCATGGCTACGAACGGCCCATGAGCACCCTCAATAATTTTTAAGTCCCGAATCACGAAACACTGATCGAAGGTGATCGAACAGAAAGCTTTCAGACGATCGCTTCCCTCCTCGACAAGCTTGATGCGAACTTCTGTGACTTCCACAAACTACCCCCTGCGGCCCGCGGACCGAATTCGATCTTTCTAAATTAACCAACCATGTTGACCGCAAAAACGTCTCCCAAATGCATGGATCGCAGGCGACTGGCCAAACGATTCGCCTCTTTCCGATGCCGACACAAGCCAAAGTACCCACTTCCGCTGCCCGTCATCTGGTGCGATGAGAAACCCACCCGATCCATCGCATTGCTCACGCGATCGATCCACGGTGAAATGGCTCTTGCCGCCACAGTGAGGCCATTGTGTAAAGTCCGTTTAAGCTGCCGAAGGGATCCGGTCTGGAATGCTGCGATGGCTGGTTCAATGTGACGAGGCGAGTAGGGCACTTTTGACGCTCGATAGACATCTGCAGTGGAAAGGCCCTCTGGTGGTACCACTATCACAGCCGAGATCCTTGCGCAGGACTCCAACGGCGTTAACTGATCACCACGTCCGCGGCCTATCTTCGGGCCAGAACCGAGAAAGAAAGGTACATCACTTCCAAGGCTCGCAGCCAATTCGCGCAACTGTTGAGTCGACCAGCCAAGACCCCATCCATGGTTCGCGAGTCGAAGCGCTGCTGCTGCATCGCTGGAACCACCGCCGAGGCCTGCCCCGGCAGGAATCCGCTTCTCGAGCACCACCTTCCCGCCGAGATCAGATTCGCTCTCTTGTTTGAGTAGGGTCAACGCCTGCACTACGAGATTTTCAGGTCCGGTATTGATAGTCTGCTGACTCCATCTGCCGACACGACTTGAAAATCGAATCGAGAGATCAATCACGCCACTCGGTTTTGGGGAAAACATCAGGGTATCGTAGAGCGACACCGGTGCCATCAACGTTTCCACGTCGTGGTACCCATCCTCTCGGCGTGCGAGAAGTTCAAAATAGAGATTTAACTTGGCAGGTGTGTGGCACACCAGCCCCTGGTTGGTCGCCAACATCGAATCATTTCCCTGCTTCGTTGCTGGAATGTCACGTAATCATCAATTTAAAATTAAGCTCGGCCTGAAAAACAAAGCTTGTTTGCACCCTCCGCTCGGGAATCATTCCCCGATAAGATTCTATGGTGCGTTTATTTTACCGGCTAAAAAAAGAGAATCAAGTTTTTCCCCCTATCCCGTGACAGGTTCGGTAGTTAAACAGAATCCCTCGTATGCCATTTTGACTGCAAAGCGACAAACCCGCGATACACAATCGCCCTGAATCTGATCAGCTAATCGCTTGCGATCACCACCACGCAAAATTCAATGATCAAAAAAACAGATGGTAAACAGTTTATTCAGGGACTGCTCATGGGCAGTGCAAACATCATTCCGGGTGCCTCGGGCGGTACGATCGCCCTGATCCTGGGAATCTACCAGCGACTTATCACAGCAGTCAGTCACTTTGATCGCGTGTGGATAGTTGCTTTGAAATCTCGCGATTGGAAGACTGTCTTCGACCACGTAGACTTGCGATTTCTCAGCACCCTGGCCCTCGGCGTGATCGCTGGGACCGTCAGTCTCGGATCTTTAATGCACACGCTGCTAGAGGACCATGAGGCATCAACGGTCTCGGTTTTTTTTGGCCTCATTGCCGCCTCAACGCTGCTGGTTGCACGTCGCGTCAGTCGCTGGAGCCCTACAGGCCTAATGCTGGCTGTGATGGGGGGAGTGATCGCATATTTTATCGGCGCCGCTTCGCCCGAGGCCAGCGATGCACAAATCGGATTAATTTACCTGTTCTGTTGCGGTGCAATCGCAATCTCGGCCATGATTCTGCCCGGTATCAGCGGCGCACTGATCCTACTGCTGCTGGGTGCTTATAAGCAGGTCACCGGTTATCTCAAGGAGATTTCCCGAGGTATTGTGACCGGAGATAACTTGATGGGGATTCTTATCTTTGTTGCCGGCTGTGGGATTGGCATTTTGCTTTTTACCAAAATACTTCGCATCCTACTCGATCGCTACTATGAACTCACACTCTGCGCTCTCTGCGGATTTATGGCTGGCTCACTTCGCAGCCTCTGGCCGTGGGCGGCGGAGCAACCACCGACCGGCCCGCTGGAAACACAAATCGGGGTTTTTCTAGGATTGGCGATTGCCGGGGGACTGGGGGTTATCCTGCTGGAAAGGGTCTCCGCCAAAAAGGAACCGACAAATCGCGATCTCGATAAGAAAACTTCGAGCACCATCAGTGGTGACTAACGGCGGGTCAGCTGATGGAAACGCTGGATCAGATCTCGCGTGATCGGACCCGGTCGACCAGTTCCGATCCGCCGACTATCAACCTCAATCACTGGAATCACCTCAGCCGCCGTGCCTGTCAAAAAACACTCGTCAGCAATGAAAACATCATGGCGAGTGAGCGGTATTTCCTGAACTTTCAATCCAGATTCAACCGCCAATTCGCATACTGCCTGCCTCGTGATGCCATCTAAAATCCCCGCTTCGCGAGGGGGCGTGAGCAGACCTCCTTTGCGCACTAGAAAAATGTTATCCCCCGTGCACTCGGCCACCTCGCCTTTGTGATTAAGCATTAACGCTTCAATGCAACCGGCTTGTTTACCTTCAATTTTTGCAAGGATATTATTCAGATAGTTCAGTGACTTGATCCGCGGACTGAGAGCTGCCGGGTGATTGCGTACTGTGCTAACGGTAACCAGTTTGAGTCCGTTCGTGTAAAACTCCTCCGGATAGAGGGTGATCCGATCGGCGATGATAATGACTTGCGGATCGCTCGTTTGTGCCGGGTCGAGACCCAGGGTACCTACGCCACGTGTTACCACCAACCGCACGTATCCGTCATCGATCTTATTCACTTGAAGTGATTCATTAACGGCAGCGGCCAGCGGATCGATATCCATTGGAATCTGCAAATGGATTGCCAGGGCCGACTCGTACAATCGCTCTAGATGTTCTTGAAGGCGAAATACTTTTCCTCCATAACTACGCAGTCCCTCAAAGACCCCGTCACCGTACAGCAAACCGTGGTCGAACACACTGATACGGGCTTCTTCTTTGTCAAAAAAAGTCCCGTTTATATAAACTTTAGTTGCCAAAAGATTCTCGCTTTAATGATTTGAAATGGAGTTGAAAGCGCCTCGCATCAATTCCACGCGTTGATATTTAAAACTTACTCGATCCGCCCCTCAACAAGACGGACCGTGCGGTCGGCCTGCTGGGCAATTTTTTCATCGTGCGTGACCATGACTATAGTGAGATTTTCACTGGCATTCAAGTTTCGCAGGATTTCAATAATTTCTTGTCCCGCCACTCGATCAAGATTTCCGGTTGGCTCATCCGCTAGTAGCACTCGCGGTTGATTGATCAAGGCGCGTGCAATCGCGGTCCGTTGCATTTCGCCTCCCGAAAGCTCACGAGGCTTATGCCTCAGACGATGACTCAATCGAACCTTGTCAAGCAACGCCTTGGCCCGTTTTCGAAAATCGCGGCGGTTACGTAAATAGCCGAAAAAACCGTGACGGATCATCAAGGGCAATAATACGTTCCCCAACGCATTTAATTCGGGTAATAGATGGTAAAACTGAAATATGAGTCCGAATGTTTCATTCCGCAAACGATCTCGGGCAGATGCCGGAAGGTTATCAATTCGATTGTCCGCCAGGTAAATTTCGCCCGCATCCGGTCGATCGAGTGTGCCCATCAGGTGCAGAAGTGTGCTTTTGCCACATCCGCTCTGGCCTACAATCGCTAGAAATTCACCTTCCCGGATCTCAATGTCAACACCTTGGAGCACCGGGATTTCATTGGCGCCTTTGTGGTATTTTTTATGTACGCCACGAGCGGCAATTTGAAAAAAAGATTCCTGAAAAGAATTCTCGTCGGCATTCCATGTGTTCAAGATATGCGATCCACCCTCCGAATGTCGATTTTCAGTTGTTTGCAAAGCAGACTGACCAGTGGAATCATCAGTTGCTTGACTTGTGCTGCTACTCATAACGAAGCGCCTCTACCGGGTGAAGACGAGCCGCCCTAAGGGCCGGCAACACACTTGCGATAACGGCAATTGCCATGGCACCGGCAATCACCCAGACGATCATCCGGGGATCGACAAGTGTGGGAATCTGTTGGAAATAATAGATGGAAGGATCAAACACCGGTTGACCACTGAGCCATTCGACCCCTTTGCGAACACTGTCGATGTGACGTACAAAAAGAAGGCCTAAGATCAGACCTGCACCCGATCCGACGCTTCCGAGTAGCAGGCCATACGAAAGAAAAATAGCCATCACACCAGCGCCTGAGGCACCAAGAGATTTCAGGATGCCGATATCCTTGGTTTTTTCCACGACGATCATGAAAAAGATGGCCAGGATCCCGAATCCCGCAACGGCGATGATTAAGAACAGAAGTATGTTTAGAATGGCTGTCTCCATCTGCACCGCAGCCAGCAGCGGCCCTTGTTTGTCCCGCCAAGTAGAGATTGCATAAATTTCCGGCGGAAAGGCAGCCCGCAGTTTATCGCGCACCGCCTCCAGATCGGCTCCCTCACGCAGCTTAATCTGAATGGAGTTTACATTTGCGATCCCCGTGGTTGGATCGATCATCCCCCGCATCTCTTGCAGCTTTTTGATCGGTGCGAAGACGAATGCCGAATCGTATTCGCTCATTTTACTCTGATAAAAATCGACCACCGTGAAACTACCGCTGACTGCTTTGGGAGGCGTACCAGCAGTGGGAAAAGTCAGCTTGACGTCATCTCCAGGGAGCACCAGAAAATAATGATCTCCCTCATGCCCGAGGACCTGTGCGAGTGCGTAACCAATGATCACCCCAGTCTCCTGTTGAGTCGCTTTGTCGAAGACTTGGCTCTTACTCAATGGGCCCCAGCGCTGTTCAACACCTGCCTCACTCTCTGCCGCCCGAAGTGGTGTATCGATTCCAGAAAACGGATCGGATCGGCCAACCCTTTCCGGAATGGTCAGTTTAGGCCGATTTTTTTTCTGCGCGGCGAGCCACGCTTTTTCCTCAGTCGCTAGACGACGTCGATGCGGCCATCCCGCCATTTCCATACCGTGCCGATACGGTGATTCGTCCCCTAATTCACGATCGTGTAAATCGTAGCCACCCTCTCGTAGCTGAAAACTTGGCTCCATCCGATTTTCAGGATGCTGCAAATAGTTCGAGCAGTCGCTGACTTGCGCATATGTCTTGGCATCAATGCCGATAAAATTCACCTGACGGTGAACCCATCGTTGACCGACGCGATAATTCAGCATGGCCGGGACATGTACCGTGGGGGTCATCGCCTCAATGTCGTCACCCGCAATCTTCCGAATGCGATCCATATGCCATCGACTATCGGAAAATCCTTCGAGCCCGTGTCCGTCAAACACGAGATCCGAGAGAATCCCGTGGATCCGATGCTGCATTTCGTGAGTGAAACCGCTCATCACGCTATTGACGACGATCAACGTCGCTACCCCCAACGTGACGCTAATCACTGAAGCCAGCGCGATGTATCGTGTCTGCAGATAGCGCCAGCAGAGAATTAACTTGTACATGGCCAATCCTTTGGCAAGGACAAGGGTTAAGTAACAGGTTTGTTTTGGTAAAGTCCGTAATCGTCATTCACGGCTCGCCCTCCGGACGGAGCAGTGGAAACAGAATCACATCACGAATCGAGGCACTGCCGGTTAGGAGCATCACCAACCGGTCGATCCCAATCCCCAGTCCGCCGGCCGGTGGCATGCCATGCCTGAGGGCACGCACAAAGTCGTGATCCATTTTAGCCATGGAGTCCTCTTCTTTCTGGCCCTGAAGCTGGGTTAAAAACAGCTCTTCTTGTAAATCTGGATCATTCAGTTCCGTGTAGGCGTTGGCAACTTCCATCCCATGCACAAACAGTTCAAATCGCTCCGCGATCGCCGGATTATTCGCTTTGCGCTTGGTCAGCGGGCAAATACTTGAGGGATAATCAATCACGAAGATAGGACCCTGCAGGGCATCCTCCACCTTTTCCTCAAAAACTTCATTTTTAATCACATCCTGATGCTTACCGGCAGTTTCAAATCCGAGCGACTCAGCCAACGCAGCCACAGCAGCTGCATCCTGCGGGTCAATCCCCGTATGTTCGGCAAAGAGATCATCGTAACTCCGACGCGCAAACGGCGGGTTAAAGTCGATTTCCTGCTCACCCCACTGCACACGTAGAGGCCGCTCACACGCACCAAGTGCATCGATGATTATTTTTTCCGTCAAATCCATCATTGATTCATAATCACCGTATGCCTGATAGACCTCAAGCATCGTAAATTCTGGGTTGTGTTTCGGACTAATGCCCTCGTTGCGATAAACGCGTCCCAGCTCATACACCCTCTCAAAGCCACCCACCAGCAGACGTTTCAGATGCAACTCTAAAGCAATCCTCATGAATAGAGGGATGTCTAGGGCGTTATGATGGGTGTGGAACGGACGGGCTGCCGCACCTCCAGCAATTGAATGCAGGGTAGGCCCCTCAATCTCAGCAAAGTCTTGCTCATCGAGAGTGCGACGTATTGAACGCACGATCCGAGTACGATCGAGAAAACGCTCCGTAACTCCCTCCGTGTGGACCAGATCGAGGTAACGCATCCGCTGCCGCAACTCGGGATCGGTCAGGCCATGGTGCTTTTCAGGTGGCGGAAGCAATGACTTGGTGAGAAAATAGAGTTTTTCCACAAAGATAGTGAGCTCACCAGTGCGGGTCTTTTTCAGTTCTCCATCCGCTCCAACAATGTCGCTCAAATCCAATAGTTGCGCGAGTTCCCAATTCTCCTCGCCAACTTGATTTTTGCCGATGAAAAGTTGGATTTTTCCGGTCCAATCTTGAAGATCGGCAAAAATAAGTTTTCCTTTCCGCCGCTGTAGCACCAGTCGACCAGCAACTCGCACCCGAGGACCATGCTGCTCTGATCTTCCCTCTGCATCGGCCGACTCGGTAACGATTTCTCGTTCCCGATCACGTACCGAGCCGATTGGCATATGATCATTAAATCGAGTTCCCCAAGGATCGATTCCTAGGGCACGAATTTTTTCGAGTTTTTCGCGACGGGCCGCTTCGTGCATTCCTACATCGCGATGTTCCGGTTTATCTTCCGCCATTTTCTTTTCAGAATTCTCTGCTACGGCTGATTGTCGTTCGGCTACTTCAGACGAGGACGATTCCATCGGAAGCCAACACAGAAAGGTTGCACCGCCAGCCGGAGACCGAAGCCTGCGACTGTTAAAATAAGGAATTGCGTCATTCTAGTGAAACCCGATAGGGCGTCAATGTCAGGTCACACTGCTGCTAGCGGTGCCATCGCTCGGCGCAATCCGATAGAACTGCTGAGCGGTCTTGCCGAATATCTGCTCCTGCTCCGTAACACTTAGATCAGCAAGCAACTCACGAAGCGACTCAACAACCACACCGTACTGACTGGCCAGCTCACACACCGGCCAATCGGATCCAAACATCAAACGGCTCGGCCCGAAACATTCGAGTGCAAAATCGACATAGGGACGCAAATCATCGACGGTCCAACCGATCCAGTCTGCTTCGGTTACCATGCCTGAGAGTTTGCAGTAAATATTCGGGCAGTCCGATGCTGCTAGAAAATGGTCACGCCAATTTTCCATGCGGCCGGATGCAATTTCAGGTTTTGCAAGATGATCAATCACCATTGGCAATGCAGGCAATTTTTCGGCAAGGGTGACCGCGTGCCTTAAGTGCTTCACAAAAAACAATAGGTCAAACGGCACTCCATATTGCTCCAGCACCCGGAGTCCCCGCAGAACATCAGAGCGAACGATAAAGTCATCATCGACCTCATCCTGTGTGATGTGCCGAACCCCCACAAATTTTTCTTCTTCCATAAGCTCACCGAGTTGTTCTTCGCACGCTTCACTCTGCAAATCCACCCAGCCCACAACACCAGCTATAAATGGGTTCGCCTCAGCCAGTTTCAAAGCCCAGATATTTTCTGCAAGGACATGTTGCGTCTGCACGAAAATAGTTTGAGCGATCCCCGCGGCTTTGAGTTTTGGTAGCAGGTGCTCAGGTAGATAGGAGTGGTGAATCGCAGCTTTATCTGGCTTCGCAAGCCAAGCGTAATCGAAGATATCGCTCCGCGAGAGATCCCAAAAATGCTGGTGGGCATCGATCTTTATAGTCATTTTTTCTTATAACCTGATAATCAAGTCACCTCGATCATCGCTTTGATGGCTTTCGCCTCTGGCCGGATAATCTCGGGAAACTGCTGAGCAACTTCGCGAAAAGGAATCTTATGGGTAATCCAGACACTCGTATCGATCCGCCCCTCTTCGATCCAACCGATAATCTTTCGGAAATCGTCCGGTAGCGCGTTTCGGGAGCAGAGCAGCGTCCCCTCGGGGCGATGAAAGACTGGGTGACGAAAAACAACCTCACCGGTCGTGAGTCCCACAAACACAAGGCGACCTGTTGGCGCGACCATGGAAAAACTTTTCGACATTGAGGCTTCACTTCCCGTCGCATCGATCACCACATCGGGGAGATGGCCTGCGCAGCACGATTTCAGTTGCGATATCAGATCTTCCCCCGGTGATAATGTGTGTTCAATGCCCAGTCGATCACGACAAAAGGCAAGACGTTGTGTATCAAGATCGACCACCACCGGTTGTGCACCGCGAAGTCGCACAAACTCCAGTGTCGCCAAACCAATCGGCCCAGCGCCAATCACAAGACAGGTCTCTCCCTGACATACGTTGCCACGGTCCGCTGCGTGACATCCGATAGCGAGCGTTTCGACCAAGGCCAATTGCTCAAAAGATAGTAGCGAAGATGCGTGTAATTTTTCTGCCCGAAGCACAAACTGGGGACGCAATCCACCGTCGATCATCACTCCGATCACTTGCAATTGCTCACAACAATTGATTGCGCCTCGCTGACACGCATAGCAACGTCCACAATGCATGTATGGCTCCACACTACAGCGATCGCCCACCGTAACATTGGTCACCCCTTCGCCGATTGCGAGTACCTCGACTCCCAGCTCATGACCAGGTATGCGTGGGTATTGAAAAAAGGGCATTTTACCCAGATAGCCACTAACGTCCGTTCCGCAAATGCCACAGCGATGTGTGCGCACGATTACTTCGCCCAGACCCGGCGATGATGGTTCCGGAATTTCAATCATGCGGAATGTCTGGGGCTTGGAAAGCTCAATCGCTTGCATCAAACTGACTCGCCAGGGGCGGCTCCTGTGGACAGATACCGCTCAGGAAGCGGATCATTATTTTCAGGTAGTCCCTCGAGATAAAACCAGTTATGAATCGGCTCGAGGATACTTAACACCTCTGTCAAGAGATGCTGGTCGAGTGGTTCCTCTGCCCAGCGACACCACTGAGCAACCCGCTCAGGGTTTGCCGAACCGGTCACACATGTGGTAAGCGATTCGGGGGCGATCGCATACTGCACAGCCAAACGCGCGATGTCCGATCCTGCTTCGGCAGCGTATTCCGCCGCACGTGCCGCAACATTACGGACCCAACTGGGCGCTTTGTGCCATGGGGGTAGCGGTGCGGTGGTGAGTAACCGCGCACTGAACGGTGCAGCATTCATCACGCCCACTCCTCGCCGCTCACAATCGGGCACCAGATCGATCAACATCGTGTTCTGCAGTGTGTAATGGTTGTAGGAAAGGATCACGTCGAGATCTGCGTGCTGCAAAAAATAGCGGAACATTTTCATCGGATACCCGGAGACCCCAATGAATCGAACTTTACCCTGCGTGCGAATCCTCTCTAAAGCCGGTAGCGTCTCCTCTAGTATTTGATCCAGATCCACGAATTCGACATCGTGGCAAAGTATCACGTCCAGATAATCGACTTTCATCCGCTGGAGGCTCACATCCACACTTTCCACGACGCGGCGTGCGGAAAAATCAAAATGCGCGGGGGCATAACGGCCGAGCTTTGTTCCCAAGTAATAGCTCTCGCGTGGTATACGATTAAGAATTTGGCCCAGTAGCGATTCGCTCAACCCCCGACCATAGTAGGGCGATGTATCAATAAAATTCATCCCACAATCGAGCGCAACCTGCACCGCACGGAGCGCTTCGGGAATGTCGATCCTGCGAAATTCGGCACCGAGCGAGGAAGCGCCGAAGCTGAGTGCGGAAATTTCCATTCCCGTCTGGCCAAGTGATCGATACTGCATAAGTGAAATTGGTATGCGTGAAGGGAGCAAGAAAAACCAAGCACGGCACAATCGGCAGTGCCCGCTTGACCCTCGACGGTGTGTCGTCATTATAGGGCTCTGTCGCGCTCGCCGCATTACCCCAAAAACGATCGGACATTGCCTTGTCAGAGCCTGCCCCTGTTTGCCTTGGATTACAAGCCAGCTTCGGTTTCGGCGATCGGATCGGACAGGCAACGCCGGGCCATGTTGCGGCAATGAAGCGACGTGGTGATCGAATCGCCCCGATTTACGTGCAGCAATCGATCCGGGAGATGTCGCGAACTGGACGCTCTCCCGAAAAAGTGATGCAGGATGCACTTGCGGGGATGCGGCGTGCAGGGGAACAGGGTATCACCGGAGCTGATGCCGACCATCTAAAGACCACCGAGGATGTCACACGTACGGTCGAAGCGGGATTTTGTTTTTTTACCATTGATCCCTCCGACCATGTGGACCAAGCAGCCGATGATTATAGTGCTGCGGAACTGCGGGAAAAGTATGGGGCGATCGCAGATCAGATTCCATGGTTTGAGGAGTATTGCGGTCAGACTCATGCATTCGGCCATGTGAAGATCGACTTTTCTGAGGAAACTTGCCTGCGAGCTGCTGTAAAATATGGGCCAGCGATTGCCCATGCAATCTCTCTGTCTAGGTTCATCCGCCAAGCCAATCAGACAGCGGGTCGAGACTATGAGATTGAGTTGTCGGTCGATGAAACCCGGCAACCGACCACGCTGGCCGAACATGCGATCATTGCGCGTGAGTGCCTTGAGAGCGACATGCCCCTGGTGAGCCTTGCACCAAGATTTATTGGCGACTTCGAAAAGGGTGTCGATTATAAAGGTGATCTGAGGGCTTTGCAGTCGTCGCTCGAGCAGCATGCGGCCATTGCATCAGCACTGGGTCCCTACAAACTCAGCCTGCACTCCGGTTCCGACAAGCTTTCGATGTACGGGGCGTTGGCCCGTGCAACCGGCGGCAGGTTTCACGTTAAGACAGCCGGCACATCTTATCTGGAAGCGTTACGCGTGGCTGCCCGTTGCGACGAGGATCTATTCCGACGAATCGTCAGTTTTTCGCGAGGGCGGTACGAAACTGATCGGGCGACCTACCACGTTTCGGCAAGCCTCGAAGAGACGCCTTGCGAGGAGGACGTAGCAGACATCCACCAACTCGAACGTGTATATCTGGAACTTTGGGATGAGGTCCCCGAAGGCAAGGGTTTCGTTGCTCCGGGAAGACAAATTTTGCATTGCACATTCGGTTCTGTGCTTGCAGGAGCGCTCGGTAACGAACTTGTAGAATTGCTCTCAAGCGAATGCACAACCTATACCGAGGTGCTTGCCGAGCACTTTGCACGGCATCTGCAGGCACTGCAAAGCGGCATGTGAATCCTAAAGATTCTTAGTGCGAAGGATTCTTCGAAAACAGTGTGCGGATCGATTCCATCGTCTGTCTGGCGGCTTCCTCGGGCGTCGGTAGCGGAAACACCTCGGCAGAGAGGTAACCACAAAAATTGTTTTCGGCCAGCGCTGCTGCAATCGGTCGAAAGTCGAGATGCCCCATTCCCGCCGCCCGACGATTCGAGTCGGCCAGATGGACATGCCCTAGTCGCGATCCGCAGCGCGTGAGGGCTTCTGCTATTTGAACTTCTTCGATATTCATATGAAAAAGATCGGCCAGCAAATGGACGTTCTCAGCCCCTGCGTCGATGAGTAACCGCTGCGCATCCTCAAGTCGATTTACGAGATTGGTCTCGTAGCGATTAAGTGGCTCATACAACAGCGATGCTCCCGCTGATGCGGCATGTTCACTCAGACGTGCAAGCGACTCACCCAGATAGCCGAGTCCGCTTTGCCGATCAAGAGGCGAATGAAATGAACCCTGCATCGAACCGATAATCGTCGCTGCGCCGTGGGTCGCACCGACATCGATCATGCGGCGAATAAAATCCTCTGCTGCTTTACGCTCATCAAAAGATGAGCTGGTCAGCGACAAACGATGCAGCACCCAGCCGGCCCCGGTTCCGACCGCCGCGAGGCGTAGTTTATGATCGGCAAGCACTTGAGCGAGTGGCAATTGCTGGAGAGCGTCGGCGGAAGGAGCAAAAATTTCAACCGCATCAAAACCAATGTCATGCGCGGTTTTACAAGCTGCGCCTAAGTCATCCCAGAAAACAAATGGGCCGCCACGAGACGCTTCCACAACACTGATCGTAACACAAGAGCTAATCATAGGCGGATCAATCCATTCGGATCCCGATGGTCAATAAAAGGTTGGCAAACCGCTGTTGATCGGCCGTCTGGATCGTAAGGGCCAGATCAGGTGTGTTGACTGCCGGATAAAAATCCCATTTGTCGATCGGACTTAGTTCCACATCAATTTCCGCTCGTTCGAATACCTGCCGATACTGCTGCCAGACCGGTGGATCAGCACTGAGCGCATAAGGACCACTCGTCTCGTACATCATCGTTTCCGCCTTTTCGATCGGTATGACCCCAACTAGTGCCTCTAGAACCTGGGTAACGGTGACCACACCGGGCGCAAGGTTTAAGCTCACGAGCTTGGCATTTGGTCCGAGGGTCGTGGAAGCCGGATAGTTTCCATCCGCAATCAGAACCTTGGAGTGGTGACCGGCGATCGCCAGGATCGCATTGATTTCCGGATGAAGCAGGGGGGTAAGCAGCATCGGCCAGCCTCTCGAGACAGATTGAATTCAATCTGACCGTTATATCAGTCGTATCCGGGTGGCCCCAGACCCGACGGTCACCGCTTACTGATGGGCATCATCCTGGGGTAACCCCAGTGTTAACGGTATGACTGATTCTGCGCAAGGCATAAAGGATCGCAGTCAGAAACGCGGCCAGGAAAATTCCGACCGCGTTCGCCAGATAATCGTTCCAATCAAAATGCCGACCAAAGAAAGGCTGCGTTGCTTCATCGAGCCAGCTCCAGACTAAAAGACCCAGCACGATCATCCAACCACCGGTAATCCAGTGGCGACCGGTAAAAATCGTCCGTTGCTGTGCAGCTGCCGCCCAGAATGCAAGCAGCCCGAGCACTAGAAAGGCAGCTAAATGAAACCATTTGTCTGGTCGTTCCAGGCGAAAATCGTGACCAAAACGCACCAGACCTATTAATAGCCCATCGAACCATGAGGTCTCCTCAGTCAACTCGACATGCACCAGCGGATTGTGGGTCATGAAAAAGAGTGCAGCGGCGTAAAGAGTCAGAATCAAACGTCGCGGATGAAAAGATCGATGGTGAGTCGCCCCCTCACCCACTACCGATCTCCGCACGTCTTCAACTCGCATTACGGTTATTTCCTTGCGGATTTTACCCGCTCTTCGCTGAATAGCTGTTTTCTGTCAAACGTTCTAGTACGGCCAAAACCGACTAGCCGTTTCATTAGGTCAGGCCTAGGCTGAGCCCTTTCCGGATTCGCCGCCTCCCACCTAAAGTATGGCCAGCGCGTCGGAATAGTCAAAATTTTTTGCTTCACTTTCGATCACTTTCCGAAGCGCTTGTTCGGCTTGGGTAAAATTTCAGGCGCGAGCCGAAATTTGGCTGCGGTGAAATTGACTCTGATGTAGAGTCTAGCACGGCGGTAAAGCATGCCGGGGCGCACTGCGTGAGAAAGAGACTGGAATAAGAACGGAGTGCTTATGGATGCGCTGCCTTGGTATGCCCGGTGAACCAACAATATATGATCCTATTTAAATATTGCGATTGCGGTGCGAGCTAATGATAGCAACGAGCGATGTGGTGCTAGCAGGCGTACTCCACTGCTGGGTTCATGTGACGGGCCCTACGAAAAAAAGGATCAGAAGATCAAGAAAAATTTTTCGAATTGATATCCATTACTGGGGAATTCGGATGGACACTCCGCAAAAATAAATCAGAAAAGGCGAACACGTTTGTTTCAGACAAAGCAATGAGCAAGTCGCGTTATAGCACGGCAACACTTTGTTGACATGCGTTTATGCTTACAAGATGGGTTATCGATTAATCCATCGTCCCAGTTGCATCCATTACACACCGAAAACCGGTATGGTTGCTGGGTGATTCATTATCAAAAGGCTGCCTCGCACCAGGTTGATATCCCTTGCACCAAACGTCCGAGCACAGAAAAGAACCTCCCCGGGTGACTCGCAGGGTAACTCTTTGGCCAGGTTGAGCAACTTGTTGAAGCGATGGCCCTCTCGGATTTCGCATCTTCGCTGACTCCATCGCGTAAGCTTGAGGATGATAATAATCAGAGACGATCTCCCATACATTACCCGCAACGTCATAGATCCCATACGGGTTCGGCGGGAATGTTTTAACTGGTGATGTCATCACATATCCATCGGACGCGATATTATTATGCGGCCACTCACCTTGCCAAATATTTGCCATCCAGACGTTTTTTCCCGAGGGGAACATTTCGCTTCCCCAGGCGTAGGGAAGCCGATCCAGTCCGCCGCGAGCGGCCCTCTCCCACTCTGCCTCCGTCGGCAGTCTTTTACCAGCCCATCTCGCGTAGGCCTGTGCGTCCTCGTACGTCACATTGACGACCGGGTGATCCAGGCGATCCTTCCAACTGGTACCGGGGCCCTCCGGCATTCGCCAGTTTGCATCCGGCTCGAGTCGCCACCATTGGTTAATATCTGTATCGTTATAAAGTTCGGATTTGGGTGTTGAAAACACAATGGACCCAGCGGTGGCCTGCGATAACTTCGAACCGTTTTCGACACGCTCAATAGTCGCTTCAATGGCCTTCCTCTCCTCCGGGCTGCAGTGAAGTAATTCTTGCTTCAACTGATGAAGGTTGTGCGCTGCTGCCAACTTCAGCTCATCGCGTATTTTTTTGGACAGCGGCTTTTCAGCAAACGTCACGTATCCTGTGGCTTGGACAAACTTGGCGAATTCTCGATTTGTCACCTCCGTTGCGTCGATCCAAAATGCATCCAGCGTCACCTCGTGGATCGGATAGGCCGTTTGGTGTGAATGGGAGCTACCTCCCATCTCACCGGCGTCACCACCCATATAAAATTTCCCCGCAGGAATTCGCACCATACCGGGCGGGTGCCCTGATTCAGGACCGACATTCTCAGCTCGAAATGCGTTCGGTCTCACCACAGAAGGATCAGCTTTAGAAACCACATCCGAACCTGTTGGCTTATCCGATTCACCATGGTTTGAACAGCCGAGAGACATAGCGGTCATGGACAAGTAAAAAATAAAAAGTCTCTTCATTAAAAATCTCGCGACTATTGACCGGTGATATTCCGAGCACTACATCAGTTTATCTAATCGTCCTGCGGAACAGAACCAGAAACTGGGTATTTGCCTGGATCTCCATACTTACCCGAATGACAACTTGAGGATCACTAGACATGATTTTCCGCATCGCTTGATTGATTTTGTCGATTACAAACTTTGGTGCACTGCCGAGCCAGCGGGCGAATGGCGAATTTTCAAAATATCGATCCATGTTGAACGCTTCGACTTTACGGGCATGAGAACGTAGAACTCTCGTCGATACCCGTTGTAAAAAAGCAGTTAGATGAATCCATAGCGTATCGCGGCCCACAGATCGATCTTCCGCAAAACACTGTAAGCGATACAACTTGAATGCAGAACGAGCACGACGAAAATCGGCTCGATTGTTTTGTCAAATCTTTCTTCATTTAATCATCGCCTTATCGTAGTGCTTCTTTCAACTTTTAAGCGTCTCAGCACCGAGCCGCAGTCCTCAAACCAGCTCCCGGTTTGACAGGTAGGCAAAGCGGCAGGTAGAGTCAGATCTCCTGGGCACCGCTAAAAGGTGCCCGGTGGGATGGGTGGCCGAGTGGACGAAGGCGGCAGTCTTGAAAACTGCTGTACGGGTGACCGTACCGGGGGTTCGAATCCCTCCCCATCCGCTTTATAGGCGAGTTGAGCGGGCTTTAAGCAGCCACGATAGCGGGCCGAATCTCGGTGTTTCCCAGCTGTACTGCACTGCAGAATACGCTCAGCCGGTTTGGATCGCGGGGTCGATTATAATTTCTCAATCTCACCCGGTCGCCATGATTTATCGAACCATGGTTTCAGCGGACCATACAGCCGGAGGCAAAGAAACCAGCCTTTGCCCGGAACGGTCTGGATCCAGTTTGTTTCCTTGCCGGTCGGTGGTTTTGGTCCAAAATAAAGATCGACCGAACCATCTTCGTTGACCTGCATCTGATCGCGACGACTGTTGCGACTGGGAAACGATTGATCGGTCTGCAGTTCAGAACGAGTCTGAGGGTCATAGACAACAATAGACCAGAAATCTTTCGCTGGCACATCTTTCGGAATATTGAGTTTGTAGTTTTTACTACCCTCGAGGTATGCCCCCTCGGTATCGAGCGCGTTGAGTGCATACTGGGAACCGACGCCGATCATCTCCTTAACCATTGCCGGGGTGTTTACGGTGGCGATGTAGAAAAATAGCGTACGCGCGTCAAGATTCCGGCCACCCTTTCCATCGTCAATCAGCCAACGATAGTCGCCCCCATCAAAGGCGGTATACCAACTACCCTCATCGTAGATGTAAATTGTTTCCGATCGGGGCCTAAAGCTGATTGCCCGTGCAGTGGCGTTGCCAACGGCAACCGCCTCAGTGAGAATTTTCTGCATCCGAGCATCTGGCTTAAACGGTTTCCCCTTTTGTATGCCGATGCCGGCAAGCAAACCGCGCATTTCCGGATCGACAAAATCAACCGGTTCCTTCTGGATCACATTGTTAATCTCTTCAAAGAATTTGAAGTCATTTGCGTGAATTGTATTGAACGGTACCTCCGACACCGAGATAAATTCCATTTTCGCTGGATTCTCTTTTTCGCTCAGCGGATAAACCTTTAAACCCTCGCGAAAGTTTTTAGCAGCCGCATCAGGTTTTCCATCTTTCAGCATGCCGCGCAATATCAACCAATTGGTCGAGGAAGGAGACGTCGAGGTGAAATAGCCTTCGGGAATATTTCCTTCGTAGCCGTCCGGGAGAATTAAATATTTTCCTCCCTTGCCACGGTCCGGACCGGGCCCGCCCATATCGGTCACAAACCGAAAGAATGCATCGTTTACGGTTCCCGGTCCGCAACCGGGTGGAATTTCAATAACAGTCGGGCCGTCGCGCTCCAGGTCCAGGAAGCTCATCGCATAAACCGTGTCGGTGTTGCCAGTAAGAAACAACGGATTCGAATCAAGCAATCGATCCATAATCACAACTTGGTTGGGCAGCACGCTGCCAACCGAAGCCGAGCCTTCCCGTAATGCCTCCAGCGACGCGGCAGGAATGAATTGCAAAAAGGCTTCAGTGCCCCTTAAGAAGTCAAGATTGTCGTAAACCGCCTTGACCGTCGCATCATCCGGCAAACCATCAAAAAATCTCAGAGTGCCAATTCGCGTCTCGACCGTCTCTGGGGTCAATACCTCTGATGGGATGCTCTGGTTGTAGCCGGGCGTGGGAGGCGCCGCATAGATGTGATTTGGTGCTACAAAGCAAAAGAGAAATGCGAGCAGCAGGAAAACGGTTCTAACCATTATAAAAACTTTCTTTTTTGCGATGTCTACAGTTGAATTTGTAATGCCAGCCTAACGCATCAAGTTTACAGAAGGAACAAGGCCCACCCCGTTTTACGCCATGTGGAGACGAACTCAGGGCAGTAGCAAAAAACGGCCTAGGGTACCTCACCTTGTTGCAGACGCCACGCAGTGAGTTTGGCCCGTAGATTGCGTTTTATTTCTGGAGACATCGAGTGCGCGATATTCCGTTGTTCATTCGGATCGCGCAAAAGATCATAAAATTCCTCCGCCGATCGATGCTCGTAGGACGCAACAACCCGCCGTGCGGACGGATTGTCTAAAGAGGCAGCCAGCCAACTATCCCAATAATCTCGGCCGTCACGCGCGACACCCCGAGAAATATGTGTCTGATATACTCGTCCCGGCTGCAGATTAAGAATGTATTTGTAGCGATCGGTGCGCACCGCACGCATCGGCGTTTGATTGATTCGGCCATCACCGGTGTGAGTTGTAAAAAGTTCCTCACGATGCCTGTCGATTTGGCCCGAAAGCAGGGGCGCAAAACTGCGCCCGTCAATCTGCTCGGGCGCGATTCCTCCCCCGAGTTCAATAAAGGTTGGGAGTAGATCAATTAAACTTACCATTGCCGCTGTCGTCCGGCCCGGTTTTATGTGTCCGGGCCAGCGGACAATCAACGGCACGCGTATGCCAGCTTCATACAGATTCCACTTTGCAAATGGCCATTGCGCTCCGTGATCGGATGCATAGGCAAAAAGTAAATTGTTCGTAAAGCCATGCCGCTCAAGGGACGCAATGCACGATCCCAACCTATTGTCCAGTTGCGTTACATCGCTGTAGTAACGCGCGAGGGCACTCCTCGTTTCAGGTGTATCAACCGAAGCGGGTGGCAAGACCAACTCCTGCGGGTGGTAACCGTCATTCTTTGGCCAGGGGATATGCGGACTCCAACTGCACACGATCAGACACAAGGGTCGATTTGAATCATGATTGGCAAGCATTTGATCGAGTGCTTTCGTATCGAGCGCACTTCCCTCGTTCGGACCCGACGGAGGAATCCGACCAGCGATATACTCAAATGGGAAGGCTGATTCGGGGGAAACGTGGTTTTTACCGAAAAGTATAGTCCGATAGCCAAGAGGCTTCAGATAATGAGGCAGCGATCGGATACCCGATCGCACGGACGAATGATTCGGATGCGCGCCATTGCGCGCCGGCATCAGGCCGGTGAAAATCGATGATCTTGAGGGAGTGCAACTTGGCGATGCGCAGTAAGCACGATCAAATCGCAATCCCTCTCCGGCCAACCGATCGAGGTGTGGCGTGCGAATCATAGCATTCCCATAGCAACCTGCGTCGAACGCACCATGGTCATCTGCCAAGAACAGTACGAGGTGGGGAAGCGGTTGGGTTGCCTTTGCATGGAGTAATCCACCGGCCAACCAAATAGCGATTCCTGCTCCGATGCTCAACCCGAGATTTCGTGCTAGCCAGTGATCCGCATCGCTCGTGAAATTTTTGATCATCGCTATCTCCAGCCTCTCATCATAACCGATCCATAATCTTTCGCGGCACAGCGGCGTGGACCGTCTGCAAGCCAGATGCTACGATGTGGCACCGTCGGATTTTCCTCATTTTCTTTCGTTTTTATCCCTTCGGAAGCTAATCTGCGATGCGCACGGTTCTCATCTGCCACGACCAACATCCGCTCGATCGCGATGGTCTGGCCCGTTGGCTCTCCTCTTTTTCAGAGCTGGCAGGGGTCGTCGTACTGCGTGAACATGCGGACCGGAAACGTAAGCGAATCCGTCGCGAGATCCAGCGCGTCGGATTGCTTCGCTTCCTAGATGTCATTGCGTTTCGATTCTACGATCGATTTGTATGGGGGCGAAAAGATCAGCAGTGGGAGGCAGCGCGACTAGCGCAGTTGGAAGCCGAGTATCCCAAGTTACCCGACGTTCCTCGATTGATCACACACAGCCCCAACACGGCAGAAGCCGAGGCCTTTATTCAAGCAGCGGATTGCGACATTATGATCGCCCGTTGTAAAACGCTGTTAGCAGAACGTATTTTTTCCTTGCCGCGAACTGCGACATTAGTGATGCACCCGGGCATTTGCCCCGAGTATCGCAACGCCTATGGTTGCTTTTGGGCCCTGGCCGAGGACGATCTCAAACGGGTCG